>Ga0210377_10000218_pt1 | contig 54893 bp, 38 predicted proteins | sample PLM4_65_b1redo_FD_155480 | JGI IMG/M metagenome (GOLD analysis project Ga0210377, IMG submission 155480) | Groundwater sediment microbial communities from an aquifer in East River, Colorado, USA - PLM4_65_b1 redo | ecosystem: Environmental > Terrestrial > Soil > Riparian zone | place: USA: East...
CCTGCTCGGCGTGCGGCCGGCGTCACCGCATCTCCGTTCGCCGACCCGCCCTGCAGCCCGACGCCGACCGTTACCGCAAGGCCCAGGATTTCGCCAACGCGAACGGCATCGATCTCGGCGCCGCCTACTCGGTGCTCGAGGGGATCATCCGCCTCGAGGACGCGCAGGCGCTCGCGCGGCCCGCCCCGGGACGCGCCGGCACCGGGCGCGCCGCTGCCGGCAGCGCGATCCCCCTCCACCCCCCGCAGGTGCATCACGCCGCCACGGTCGACGTGAATTCGCCGGCCGGGTCCTCGAGCGGCGCCGCGGGCGGCAGCACCGAGGTCGACTATGACCCCGCCTTCGCCGCCGCGGTGCGGGACGGCTGCCTGACGGCGCCGCAGGCCGCGGAGCGCGGCGATCGCCAGGCGCTCGCCGCCCGCCTCGCGCACCGGCATCGCCTGACGACGGATCTCGCGCTTCTGGTTGCAGACAACCGCATCACGGTGCACGAAGCGCTGCAGCGCAAGAGAAGCCGCGAGGAGCGCGACGTGCCGCGACCGCAGACCTCGATCTCGCGCGGCGTCTGGAACTTCATGATCGCCAGCATGGGGGCCCTGATCCTCTTCGGCCTTCTGGTGCGTGTCTACCGCGAGTGGGACGAATACCTGACGGCGCGCGCCGAGGCCGGCGTGCGCCCGCGGGTAGTCCTGCCGCCACCCGCCGCGACTGCCGCGGGCACCGTGGCGGCGCGCCCATCACCCTCGCCCCTGCCGCCGCTCACCGTGACCCGCGCCGACTCGGTCGGACAACTGATCGAGGTGACAGGTCCCGACCCGCGCAGCGTCCTGCTTGGGTTCTGCAACGCCGGCCGCGCCGCCGGCCGGCGGCGCCCTTTCGGGATCGCCCCCTCGGTGCCGCCCGGTGGAGGCATCCGGATGGGGTTGTTCATCAACCAGGATCAGCCGGATGCCCCGCTGCGCGCGGTTCGCATCCACCGCGACCCGCGATCGGGACGCTGGTCGGTCGGTGACGGGCGCAACCCGATCGTGACCGAGAACGCCCCGTCGCTTCCCGACGGGGCGAGGATTCTCCCCGTCGATGCGAGACTGCCGGACGACGGCGCGCCCGCTCCCTCCCGGGAGGCTACTTCTTCAGCAGCGCCTCCATCTCATCCATGACGCTGTTCATGTCCGCCACGGCGGCGGTGAACGGCGCCGGGGTGGTCATGTCGACACCGGCGTCCTTGAGCAGGTCGATGGCGTACTTCGACGAGCCCGACGACAGCATCGTGAGGTAGGCGTCGCGCGCCTTCGTCGACGGCTTCGCCGCCGCCGCCTCCGCCAGTATCCCGCGGGCGAGCGACGACGAGGCGACGATGCTGGTGGCGTACTGGTAGACGTAGAAGTTGTAGAAAAAGTGCAGGATGTAGGTCCACTCGATGCCGTACAGGTCGTCCACCTTGCAGACGCCCTGCGCGGCGCCGTAGTACTCCTTGAGCATGTCGCGATAGAGGGCGGTCAGCTTGTCGCCGGTGAGCGGCTCGCCGCGCTCGGCGATCTCGTGAATCCGCAGCTCGAACTCGGCGAACATCGTCTGCCGGAACAGCGTTTGCCGCAGATTCTCCAGCCGGCTCCCGAGCAGGAACAGGCGCGTGTCGGTGTCCTTCGTCTGCTTCATCATGTAGTCGAGAAGCAGCGCCTCGTTGAGCGTCGAGGCGACCTCGGCGATGAAGATCGGGTAGTCGGCGTTCACGAACGGCTGCGCCCGGCTTGACAGGAAGGTGTGCATCGAGTGCCCCGACTCGTGGGCCACCGTCGAGACCTCGTCGTAGAGCCCGGTGAAGTTCTGCAGCTGGAATGGGTGCACGCCGTAGACGCCGGTGCTGTAGGCGCCCGATCGCTTGCCGGTGGTCGGCATCCAGTCCACCCAGCGATCGGCGAACCCCTTCTTCAGCGACGCGACATAGTCGGAGCCGAGCGGCGTCACCGCCTTGAGCACCAGGTCCTGCGCCTGCTCGGGTGTGTAGCGCAGGTCGACCGACTTGACGATCGGCGCGTACAGATCCTCGTAGGCGAGCGTGTCGAGCCCCATCATCCGCTGGCGCAGCCGGAGGTAGCGATGCAGGGTGGGCAGGTTGGCGCGCACGTCGGCGATCAGCTGGTGGTACACCTTCGTCGGCACGTTCGACGGAAAGGTCGCGGCCGCGAGGCACGAGTCGAACCTGTGCACATCCTTGTTGAAGACGTGCGTCTTGATGTTGGCGTCGAGCGCCGCGCCGAAGGTGCCGGAATATCCCTGCAGGGCGCCGAAGAAAGCCTGGAACGTCGCCATCCGCTCGCCGCGATTCACCGCGGCGCGGTATTTGGTGTAGGCCTGCGCGTCCATCCGCACCTTATCGCCGCCCGGCAATGTGACTTCAGGGTACGGGAACTCGGCGTTGGCGAAGATGTTGCGGATGGCGTCGCCGGCGTCCGCCAGGTCGCCGGTCCTGGCGATGATCGTCTCCTCCGGCGCCGTCAGCGTGTGCGGCGCCCAGCGCACGATGTCGTCGAGGTAGATGGCGTACGGCTTCAGGCGGGCGTCCCCGGCGATGAAGTCCTTGACCTTGCCGGCGCCCATGGCGAGGATCTCGGGACGCACCCAGGCGATCGCGCTGCCGTACTGCACCGCCAGGAGCTGGGCGGCCTGGTTCATCTCCATCCGCTTCTGGTCGCGCGTGTCCTCGTCGCTGCGCATGCTGGCGTAGACGTACAGGCGCTGCAGGGACTGGGCCACCTCCATCGCGGTGTTCGCGGCCGTGTACAGCACGTCGGGTGATTCGCCGAGCCGGCCCTTGAACTGCACCAGCCCGGGGATGCGCCGGGCGACATCCTCGCGCGCCTTCTGCCAGGCGTCGTCGGAGGGATACAGGTCGGCGGTCTTCCAGGTGAGTGTCTCGGGCACGCTGGCGCGCTCCGCGGCCATGACCGGGAGCGCGGCGATCACCGCCGCGGCAAGCAGCAGGATCGGCGATTGAAGGCGCTTCATGGGTAATCTCCTCGTCGTGTGGGCCGGGCCAGACCGCACCGGCCGGTCGACCGGGGGTGCCGGCGGCCTCCTACCGCTGCGGGCGTCCCGCCGGCACCGGGACGGGTGGCGCGGCGAATGGGTGCGACGGCGTGATTCTACGTCCGCCGGGCGATACGACGTCAACCGGCCCCTTCACCCGCTGCCCTGTCATCGAAACCCGTTTTCGCCTTAGAATCGGCGCAGATCCCCCGCGCCCTCCATCGACTCCCGGGGATCAATGGGAGCGCGCCATGACCAAGATTCTCCGCGACAACGTAATGCGCTGCTATCCGGTGCTCCGGAGCCTGCCGCCCGAGCTGCTGCAAAAGCTCGATTTGAACGCCCAGCCGCTGTTCGCGCCGGCCGGGCGGCGGCTCTTCGAGGAAGGGTCGCCGTGCACCCTCTTCCCGCTGCTCGTCGAGGGGGTGATCCGCGCCACCAAGTCGAGCCCCGACGGGCACGAGATCCTCCTCTACCGGCTGAACCCGGGCGAGAGCTGCGTCATCACCGTGGTGGCGCTCCTCGGCGAGAGTCCTTATCCCGCCGTGGGCTCGGCCGAGACCGACTTGAAGTTCTACGGCATTCCCCGGAGCCTCTTCCTCGAGTTCGTCCTGAAGTCCCCCGCCTTCCGCGTGTTCATCTTCGAGTTCCTCTCCCGGCGGATGGCGCACCTGATGGCCCTCATTGACGACGTCGCCTTCCGCAGGGTCGACCAGCGCCTGGCCTCGCGCCTCCTCCTGCACGACAAGCCGATCGCCGCCACGCATCAGATGTTGGCCGATGAGCTGGGGACGACCCGCGAGGTGGTGAGCCGCACGCTCGAGTCGTTCAAGGAGGAAGGAATGCTGCGGCTCGGCCGGAGACGGATCGAGATCCTCGATCGGGATGCGCTGGCGAGGGTGCACCGGAACGAAGCGCGCTGAGCGCGGGGCGGGAGGATGGCCCTCCGGGCAGGTCCGCCCACCGGTCCGCCTCCGCCCTCCGGCCCGGGGCCGCCGGTGACGCGCGGCGAAGGCCGGCCCCGGGCCGAAGGGGGATGCTCCCTCGAGCGGGTCGAGGTTTGGTGGGTGGCCATCCCCTGATTCAGTGTGCGGCGACCGGGCAGGACGCTTCAGTAACTTCCGTCACACTCTCCCGATCCCGGCCGCCGATCACGGGGCCCCGGTGTCCGTCCGGGGCCCCGCGATCCGCACCTGGTCGGGCCGCACGCCGCGCAGGCGCAGGGCGTCGGGACGGGTCCGGCTGATCACGACCGGCAGTGGTTCGGCGCCGGGCGCCGCCACGAGCGTCAGGACCCCGTCGGTCACTTCGACGTCGACCTCCGCCGCCCCCGCGGCGGCGATCCGCACCTCCGTCGTTCCCTCGAGATCGGTGAACCAGCCGCCCGGACGGATGCGCACATCCACGACGCGGCGATCCTCCCGCACCTCAACCGTCGCCCGCACGCGCGCCCACGGAGCGCCGAAGCCGTCCAGGCGGCCGTGAATCGACAGCGCGGCGGCGGGCGCGGCGGGACCGGGGTGGGGCGCGGCGCCGGAATCCGCGAGAGGCTCGCCCGGCTCGAAGATCACCCGCGCGCTGCCGGCTTCCACGCGCACATCGATCCGCCACGGGGCGTCATCGCCGGCAATGGCGGCACCGCCGGCACCGTGCGCCGGCGCCCACGAGCGATCGATCACCTGTTCGAACGGCACCACCGAGAGTAGCGCGACCAGGAGCGCCACCCCCCCGGTGGTGAACATCAGCGCGCGCCGGCGGCCCGGTCGGGCGATGGCGCCCCGTCCCGCCACGGCGCCCCGCCCCGCGATGGCGCCTCGCCCCGCTGCGGCGACACTCCCCGCCTCCCCGATCCCGCCGTCCGCCACGATGCGCGACGGCAACCGGTCGAGCACCAGGAGCGTTGCCCAGACGAGAAAGCCGGCCCACAGGACATCCGACAGGAAGTGCGCCCCGGCGGCAACACGCGCGGTGCCGATGGCGAGGCCCAGAAGGACCGCCGTGCCGACCGCGATGCGCGCCGCCACCGGCCGCCGGCGGCGCAGCACGTAGCCGAAGACACCGAGGACGAAGCCGACCGAGGCGTCACCGCACGGGAACGACTTGCCGTGCGGCCCGATGGCCAGCGGCGGCACATACCGGTGGTCGCCCCCGAGCGTCGCTGTCTGGCGGGGCCGCGGCCGGCGCGCGTGGTCCTTGAACAGGGCGTTGACCACGAGCCCCGGGCCGAGCGCGAGCCCCAGCACGACGAGTAGACCCTGGGCTGTCAGCGCCCTCCACCCGGCGCGCAGCCGCCCGGCCGCCATCATCGCCACGCCGGTCGCCGCGAGCGTCGCGGCGAGCCACGGCGTCAGGCGATGCAGCGCCACCCAGATCGGCCGGCCGGCATCCGGCCATGGCCCTCCGGGGGCCCCGGAATCGAGGAACAGCGCCGAGACTCGGAGATCGAGGTCGGTGGTCCAGAACAGGGCGGTGGTCGTTCCGGCAGCGAGCAGAAGCCCGGCCGGCTGACCCCAGGATGGTGGTCGGACCTTCACATGCGCACCGGCGGGAATTAGAGCACGCCGGCCCCGTGCAGGCGTAAAATGGAGTCACCTCTCGACCGGGCGTTGGAGGGGGACGCCCATGACCACAGTCAAAGGACCCGTCACGATGACCCCGCTCATCGAGCGCCAGAGCGGCCTGTGGGAGATCCGCAGGCGCCTGGCGCGGGAATCGAGCGAGACCACGAGGAAGGGCCCGGCCCACATCGCCCAGGGGCCGTTCATCACCATCTCGAAAGCGCTCGGCGCCGACTGGGCGGGGGTCGCCCGGCGGCTCGCCGATCACCTCGGCTGGCAGCTGTTCGATCGCGAGATCCTCGAGGAGATCGCCCGCGAGAGCCACATCCGCGGGGCGATACTGTCGCAGCTCGACGAGCGCGAGGTGAGCTGGATCGAGGAGACCCTGGCGCGCCTGGCGATCCCCGACCGGCCGGCGCAGCACGCCTTCCTCGACCAGATGGCGCGTGTGATCCTGGCGCTCGGGCGCCGCGGCCGCGCCATCCTGGTGGGGCGCGGCGCCAACTGGCTGCTCGAGCCGGGTTGCGGCCTGCGCATCCGCATGGTCTCGCCGCTGCCGGCGCGCATCGCCCGTGTGGCGGCGTGCGAGGGGCTGGCGCCCGCCGAGGCCCGCGAGCGGATCCGGCAGGACGATGCCGCCCGGGCGCGCTTCATCCGCCAGGCCTACCGGCAGGAGATCGACGACCCCGCCGGGTACGACATGATCCTGAACGTCGGGTCGCTGGCGGCGGAGGCCGCGGCCGAGTGCGTCCTGGCGGCCCTGCGCCACAAGCTCGGCCCCGCGGCGGCCGGGCACTAGTGTCCCGAGTCAGAAGTCCCTTGCCTATTCCGGCGAGCGATCCACGTCGCTGGCAAGGCGGGCCGACGAGGGAATACCGGGAGTATTCGGAGGAGGCCCAACGCCGCCAGCGGCGTGGAGAGCCGTCGCAATAGGTGAGGGACTTCTGACTCGGGACACTAGAAGCCGTGCCCGGGGCCCGCCCCCGGCGCCACCCGCGCCGCCGCCCGTGGCATGCCCCGCGGGGCTTTCTGGTATCGTCTCCGGCCATGCGCTTGGAAACCGGCGTCCGCCTCGGGCCGTACGAGGTCATGGGACCGCTCGGCGCCGGCGGCATGGGTGAGGTCTACCGCGCCCGCGACGCGCGTCTCGGCCGCGACGTCGCCCTCAAGGTCCTGCCGACCGAGCTCGCCAACGACAGCGAACGCCTGGCGCGCTTCGGCCGCGAGGCGCAGGTCCTCGCGTCGCTGAACCACCCGGGCATCGCCGCCATCTACGGCATCGAGGAGTCGGCCGACACCAAGGCGCTCGTGCTCGAGCTGGTCGAGGGTCCGACGCTGGCGGAACGGCTGGCGGCGGGACCGCTGCCGATCGACGAGGCGATCGGCGCGGCGGCCGCCATCGCCTCCGCGCTGGAAGCAGCGCACGAGCAGGGGATCATCCACCGCGATCTCAAGCCGGCGAACATCAAGATGCGGCCCGACGGCGCCGTGAAGGTGCTCGACTTCGGCCTGGCGAAGGCGCTCGATCCCGCGACGACGACCGGGGTCGACATGACCCGCTCGCCCACCATCACCGCCCACGCCACCCGCGCCGGGATCATCCTCGGCACCGCCGCCTACATGGCCCCCGAGCAGGCCAAGGGGAAGGCGGTCGACCGGCGCGCCGACATCTGGGGCTTCGGCGTCGTGTTGTACGAGATGCTCTCCGGCCGCCGGCTGTTCGACGGGGAGACACCCTCGGAGGTGCTCGCCGCGGTCATCCTGAAGGAGCCTGACCTGTCGCACCTGCCGGCGGCGACACCGGCGCACGTGCGGCACCTGGTGACGCGCTGTCTCGAAAAGGACCCGAAGCAGCGCCTGCGCGACATCGGCGAGGCGCGCCTGGCGCTCACCGACCCGCGGACCGTCGCCCTCCCCGGCGCCGGCACCGCGACCGCCCGCGACCACCCCGGCCGCCTCCGCCGTCGTGGTCCCGCCGGGCTCGCGGCGGTGCTCGGCCTGGCGCTGGTGGCGGCGCTCGTGGCGCTGGCGCGAACCCTCGGTGGTGGCGACCGCCCGGTCGCGCGCTACGACGTGCAGCTGCCTGCGAAGACGGCGCTCGATCTCATCGATCGACCGGCGCTGGCGATCGCGCACGATGGGTCGATGCTGGCCTACGCCGCCACCAGCGACGGGGTCACGCGTCTCTACCTGCGAAAGCGCGACGAAGGCGAGTCGCGCCCGCTTCCCGGGACGACGGGGGCGTCGAACCCGGTCTTCTCCCCCGACGACCGGTGGATCGCCTTCTTCGCCGAGAACCAGCTCAAGAAGACATCGTTGGATGGCTCAATCGTCGCGCTCGCGCCGGTCAACGGTCCGCGCGGCGTCGCCTGGGCGGGCGCCGGAACCCTCGTCTACACCTCCGATGCGATCGGTCCGGTGCAGGCGATCTCGGCCGACGGCGGCACGCCGCGGCCGGTGACCGTCCTCGACTCCGCGAAGGACGAGCGCAGCCACCGCTGGCCGGAGGTCCTGCCCGGTGGCGGCACGGTGCTGTTCACCGTCGGCACCATCGCGAGTCCGGACAACTACGACGGGGCCGCCATCGACGCCGTCGACATCGCCAGCGGCGCGCGCCGCACGGTCCTCGAGGGCGCGGCGATGGCGCGCTACGTGCCGCCCGGGTACCTCGTCTTCGCGCGCGCCGGGGCGCTGTACTCCGTCGCGTTCGACGCCGGGCGGCTGGCGACGCGCGGCACCCCGGTGCCGGTGGTGCGGGGCGTCGCCGGCGACACGCCGACCGGGGCGGCCCACTTCTCGTGCGCCGACGACGGCACCCTGGCCTACGTCCCCGGCAGCGACCAGAGCGGCCGGTTGATCGCCTGGGTCGGCCGCGACGGCGCCAGTACGCCCGTCGATCTCCCGGTCGGCATCTACAACGACGTGCGTCTCTCCCCCGACGGCACGCGCGCCGTCGTCGCGGTCGGCAACAGCGGCAGCGCCGACATCTGGGTGTACGACTTCAATCGCCGCACCTTCACACGCCTCACCTTCGACGCGATCAATGCCACGCCCGTCTTTTCGGGCGACGGGAACGGCGTCATCTATTCGTCGATGGACTCGTCCGGTCGCAAAACCACGCTGCGTCGCATCCCCGTCGACGGCAGCCGCGCCCCCGAGACGATCTCCGAGATTCCCACCCGCATCTTCCTCGGGAAGGGCCCGCGCGACGGCCGCTCGCTCATCATCGCCTTCGGAAACATGGCCGCGGCCGGCAAGACCGACGTCATGCGGCTGGCGCTCGAGCCGGGAGCCGCGCCGGTCGCGATCGCGGCGACCCCGTTCGACGAGTACACGCCCGTGTCGTCACCGGACGGCCGCTGGGTGGCCTACCAGTCGGACGACAGTGGCCGGGACGAGGTCTTCGTCCGCGACGCCACGGGCCCGGGCGGACGCTGGCAGGTCTCGACCACCGGCGGGGAGGAGCCGATCTGGTCGGCTGACGGCCGGGAGATCTTCTACCGCTCCGAGACCCGCATGATGGCGGTGCCGGTCACACCGGGCGCGCGCTTCGAGATGGGGGTCCCGCGGGTGCTTTTCGACGGCGCCTACCGGATGCGCTCCGACACCAACCTCAGCTACGACGTCGACCCGAAGGGCGACCGCTTCCTGATGATCCGCCCCGCCGCGGCGGCCGGATCGGACGCCGGCATCCGCCTCGTCCTCAACTGGCTCGACGAGGTCCGCCGGCTGCTGGACCACCGGCGCTGAGGAAGGCGCCGCCCGGCGTCACTTACCCAGTCCTTACCGAAACATAACCTCCCCTTAACCCCCACCCGCGCCGATTGCCGGTACATTCCGGACACCCCCGTGAACCTCCGCCACCGGGCGGTGTCCAGCGGGCCGGTCCGCGAGCGCGGCGCGGACGATCTCGACAGCGAGGAGGGAGCGGACATGCGCATCATCGGCAGCACACTCCGTGCGATCGGAACGACCTTCGCGGCCGCGCCGCGCGCCGCGCTCCTGGCGGCCGCGATCCTGCCGCTTCTGGCGGCGCCCGCCGGCGCGGCGATCACCAAGGGGTCGATCGCCATCCGGCTCGAGCCGGTCGCCACCGGCCTGGTCTCGCCCGAGCACGCGACCCACGCCGGTGACGGCTCGAACCGTCTGTTCATCGTCGATCAGGCGGGCCGCATCCGCATCATCAAGAACGGCGCCCTCCTGCCGGCGCCGTTCCTCGACCTGACGGCGGAGCTGCCGGCGCTCAACGGCGGCTTCGACGAGCGCGGTCTCCTCGGCCTGGCGTTCCATCCCGGCTACGCGGCGAACGGCCGGTTCTTCGTGCGCTACAGCCGCCCGCGACCGGGCGCCGCCGGCGAGCCCTGCTTCGGCACCTCGCGCGGCTGCCACGAGGAGGTCCTGGCGGAGTTCTCGGTCTCGGCGAACCCCGACATCGCCAACCCGGCGGGGACGATCCTGTTCCGAGTCGACAAACCGCAGTTCAACCATAACTCCGGCACGGTCGCCTTCGGTCCCGACGGCTACCTCTACTTCACCCTCGGGGACGGCGGCGGCGCCAACGACGGCCTGGCCGATGTGCCGCCCTCGCACGGACCGATCGGCAACGGGCAGAACATCGACGCCCCGCTCGGAAAGATCCTGCGCATCGACGTCGACGGCGCGGCCCCGTTCGCGATCCCGCCCGACAATCCTTTCGCCAACGGGCCGGGGCTCGATCTGATCTACGCCTACGGCATGCGCAACCCGTTCCGGTTCGCCTTCGACAGCCGGCCGGGGGGCGACGGCCGCCTGTATCTCGCGGACGTCGGCCAGAACCTGTTCGAGGAGCTCGACATCGTCGAGAAGGGGGGGAACTACGGCTGGGTGATCAAGGAGGGGTTCGCCTGTTTCGACCCCTTCAACCCGTTCGCCCCGGGCGCGTCCTGCGCCGACACCGGGCAGTTCGGCGAGCCGCTCATCGATCCGATCGTCGACTACTCGCACCAGGACGGCGGGATCTCGATCATCGGCGGCTACGTCTACCGCGGCGCGCGCTCGCCGGCGCTCACCGGCATCTACCTGTTCGGCGATTTCAGCTCGACATTCGGCGCGCCGCGCGGCCGTCTCTACCATCTCGAGAACGGCGCCGGCGGGCCGGCGATCCGCGAGTTCGTGATCGCGCCCGGTGATCGTCCCTACGGCCGGTTCCTGAAGGGGTTCGGCGAGGACGAGGCGGGCGAGGTCTACGCGATCGGGTCGACCGTCCTGGGACCGGTCGGCACCACCGGCATCGTCGAGCGGATCGTGGCCCTGCCGCGACCGGCTCTCGACATCAGGCCCGGCGGCTGCCCGAACCCGTTCAATCCGAAGGCGAAGGGACGGCTGCCCATGGCGCTGCTCGGCAGCGCCGGGTTCGATGTCGGCCGCGTCGATGTCTCGACCCTGCGTCTCACGCGCGCCGACGCCCCCCCCGGGACCGCCGGCATCGTCCCCCGGCAGATGTCCCTCGAGGATGTCGGCACGCCGTTCGAGGGTCCGCAGTGCGGCTGCCACGACGAGGGCGGCGACGGCGTCGCCGACCTCATGCTGAAGTTCGACGACCAGGAGGTCGCCACGGCCTTCGGGTTGTCGGCCTCCGCCGGCGCGACGGTGCCGCTGCGTCTTTCGGGGCGGCTCGAGCCGCGCGACGGCGCCGGCACGGCAACCTATCGCTTCGCGATGGATGGCGCGCAGGAGCCCGGCGGGACCAGCGCCGGCACCGGCGAGTGCACGGTGATCCTGAACGAGAATTCCGGCAGCGTCTCGGTGAGCTGCACCTACCAGGGGCTGACCGGCACCGCTACCGCGGCGCACATCCATGGGCTGGCGCCGCCCGGCGTGAACGCCGGGGTCATCGTGCCGCTGTCCATCACCGGCGGGAGCGGCGGCGCCATCACCGGCGGCGGTGTGCTCACCCCGGCGCTGGTCGCGGGGATGCTCAACGGGCAGACTTACGTCAACCTGCACTCCAGTGTCAGCCCGGGCGGCGAGATCCGCGGGCAGATCGCCGGCGGCGAGCCGTTCGCCGCCGAGGACTGCCTGCTGTCGCTGCGTACGATGCGATCGGCCGTCCCGCCGATCAGGCCCGAGCCGATGCCGGTCAGGCCCGTCCCGGTCCAGTGAGGAGAGGACGGCCGATGCGACGCCTGCGGCGCACCGCGATTCACGCCGCGTTCATGCTCGCCGCGCTCATGGCGGCCCGACCCGCCGCGGCCGACCTCGTCTCGATCCCGGCGAGCAGGGACAACACCCTCTACGAAGATCCGACCGGGTCGCTGAGCAACGGCGCCGGCCAGCTCTTCTTCGCCGGACGGACCAGCACCTTCACCAACAGGCTGCGGCGGGCGGTGATCGCCTTCAACATCGCCGGGAGCGTCCCGGCCGGCGCGACGATCGACAGCGTGACGCTGACGCTCCATCTCTCGCGGGTGCCGGTGCCGGTCACGAGCACCGGCGTCACCCTGCATCGGGTGCTGGCCGACTGGGGCGAGAGCGACTCGGCGCCCGAGTTCAGCGAGGGAGGCGGCGCCCCGGCGTCGCCGGGCGATGCCACCTGGGCGCATCGCTTCTACAACAACACCTTCTGGACGGCACAGGGGGGCGATTTCACGGCGACAGCGAGCGCGACCACGACCGTGGCGGGTGTCGGCTTCTACTCGTGGGGTCCGACCTCGGCGATGCGCACCGATGTGCAGGGCTGGCTCAACACCCCCGCCGCGAACTTCGGCTGGCTCCTGAAGGGTGCCGAGGCGACCCTCGAGTCGGCCCGCGGGTTCGACACACGCGACGCCGTCACGGTGCAGAACAGGCCGGTCCTCCACATCTCGTATACCGTGCCGGTCGCGGGCGCCGGCCGCGTTCCCGACGGCGTCCAGGCCCCCGGCGTTCCTGTGACCGTCGATCATGCCGCCGGCGGGCAGATCACCCTCGCCTGGGGCGCCTCCTGCCGGGCGGGTGACACCGACTACGCCATCTACGAAGGAACCGTCGGCGTTTTCTACAACCACACCATGAAGCTGTGCACCACCGGCGGGGCGCGGACCGCGACCTTCATGCCTGCCCCCGGCGACAGCTACTACCTGGTCGTCCCGCGGAATGCCGGGCGGGAGGGTTCGTACGGCGTGAGCAGCATCGGCGTGGAGCGGCCGCCGGGGCTGCCGGCCTGTTTTCCGCAGAACATCGCCGCCTGCCCCTGAACCGCCGCCGTCCGCGGCTCAGCGCGCCGGCGCCGCCGGCGGACCGTCAAGGACCGATCGCACGGCCGGCGCGGACAGGAACGTCTCCCTGAGCGCCGGAACGACGGCGAGCGAGGCCGCCAGGCGCTCGATGACGGCGGCGCCGCGGATGCGGTGCGCTTCGGCCTGATCGGGGTCGACGGCGCATTCCGCCGCGACGGCATGCATCCGCCAGGCCGCCATGGGGAGGTCCGCTCCTTCGAGCGTCGCGAGGCCGTCCCGCACCTCCTGCGCGGCGGACTTCAAATCACCTTCGTCGCGCGCGATCCGGGCGAGCGTCGCCGCCGCCAGCGCCAGGTACGTCTTCTCCCCGGGGCCCGACGCGAGCCGGCGCACCTGCTCGGCCTCCCGGCGGGCCAGCGCCGGCTCGCCACGCGCCAGACGGTACTCGGCGGCGCACAGGCCGAGCGGCATGTGCCGGCTCCAGTCCATCAGCGCCCGCGCCCGCTTCGCCTGGTCGCCCGCCTCCTCGAAGCAGTGACCGGCGCGCTCCGTCCGGCCGAGGGCGAGGAGCGCGCAGCCGAGCATCACCTGGCTGACCAGGCGGCTGTGCCGGTGATCGGGATCCGCCGAAGCGGCCAGCGCCTCCTCGGCGAGAGCGCGGGCGGTTTCGTGGTCGAACGCCTGGTGGTGCAGCCACGCCATCTCGAGGCGGAACAGTGTCGCCCAGCGCTCGTGGCCGTTGATCACCGCCATGCGCAGCCCCTTCTGCAGCACCGCCACCACCTCGCCCCAATCGCCCGTGTGCAGCAGGCCCCAGGCGAGGAAGAACTGGCTGAGGAGATAGTCGAAGACATCGCCGACCTCCTGCGCCAGCCGCGCCGCCTCGCGCACCGCGTCGCAGGCGGCGTCATAACGCGACTGCACGCTGAGGAAGTAGGCCTGGCGCACCAGGTGCTGTCCGAGGAGCCGGCGGTCGCCGGTCGTCCGGGCCGCGTCGATCGCCGCGGCCGGGGCGCCGGCATCCTCGGCGGACCAGCCGTGCAGCAGCAGCCGCCAGTACGCGGCGTAGCCGCGCGTGTGGGCGTGCAGCAGGGCGTCGTCCCCGAGCCGGCGCGCCAGTCCGAGCGCCTGGGCCGCGGTCGCCTCGAAGCGGTCGCGGTCGAACCAGAACAGCGCGCTGCCGAGATAGAAGAGACCGCGCGCCTCGGCATCGGCGGCGCCCTGCTCGCGGGCGAGCGCGACCATCGCCGCGAAGTCCTCGGCCGCGCCGCGCGCGTCACCCATCGATCGGCGCACCGTGCCGACCTGCTCGAGGATGGCCATCTGCCGGACGCCGCGCTCGGCGTCCGGCAGGCGGCCGACCAGGTCGAAGGCGCGTGTCAGGTGATCGATCGCCTCGCGGTTGGCGTAGCGCCGCGCCGCGTTGGCGGCCGCGCGGCTCAGGTGGCTCACGGCGGTGCGGTAGTCGCGCGCCTGCTCGAAGTGCACCGCCAGCTCGGCGGCGATCTCCGGGGCGCGGTCGCCGTAGACCGCGATGCCGCGTTCGCCGATCCGCTGGTGCAGGCGCAGCCGTCGCGCCAGCGGCACACCCTGGTACAGAACGCTCTGGTACAGGGGATGTCGGAAGGCGTAACGCGCCGTCACCGTCCCGTCGGGAAGCCGGCCGACATCCGTCGGCCGGATCAGCAGGCCGCGCCGCGCCAGCTCTTCGCAGGCCTCGTCGGCCCGGGCCAGGTCGCTCTCGAGGCCGGCGGCGACCGCGAGCGTCGAGAAATCGAGCCCGGCGACACTGGCCGCCTCGCACACGGCACGCTCCGCCGCCGTCAGCCGATCGACCTGCTTCTCGATCATCCGGCGCAGGTTCTCCGGGACCCCGGTCTCCACCTCGGCCAGGGCGCGCTCCAGGCCGCGGGCGGTGCGCGCCGCCGCGCCGACGAGGTTGCGCGCCTCGAGATGGTCGACGACGTTGACCATGAACAGCGGGTTGCCGACCGTGCGCCGGTGGATCGCCCGGGCGAGGTCGCCCGGGACCGGCGCCGCCGCGAACCGCCGCGCCAGGTACTGGGCCACGGCCTCGCCGGGCAGCGGATCGAGCGGCAGCTCGTGGCACTGCCGGCGCATCACCAGCTCCTGCTTGACCGCCCGCAGCGGATGGTGGCTGCGGTCGATCTCCTCCTCGCGGAAGGTGCCGAGGATCAGCAGGCGCGCCGGCTCGCGCCGCCGCCCGAGCGCGGTGACGAGATCGAGCGTCGAGTAATCGCTCCACTGCAGGTCCTCGAGCAGCAGGACGAGGACGACGCGCTCGGTCAGCGCCTCGATCGCCTCGGCCATCTCGCGGACCATCCGCTCGCTGGTGGCGCCGAGGATTTCGTGCTGCAGCGTCTCACGATCGCCTTCGTCGACCAGTGACGGCATCTGCGCCAGCCAGGTCGGAGCGTGGCGTCTCAGTATCACCGGAAGGTCGAGCCGGCCCGGCCCGCGCGCCAGGCGGCCGAGCGCCTCGAGGATCGGCCGGTAGGCCTCGCCGGCGCCGTAGCGCTCGAGGCAGGTGCCGGCCGCGACCCAGACACCGGGGTGGGCGCCGGCGGTCTCGAGGAAGGCCCGCACCACCTGCGTCTTGCCGATCCCCGCCTCGCCGCTCACGAACACCACCTGGCGCTCGCCGGCACGCGCCTGCTCGAGCCAGCCGCGCAGCGCCGCCATCTCGAGATCGCGTCCGACGAGGGTGGCCAGCCGGCCCTCGCCCCCGGCGCCGCCGGCCGGCGGCCCGGCGGCGGCGACGAAGCGATAGCCGCGCCGGTGCACGGTCTCGATGAAGCGCGGCGCCGTCGCCGGGTCGGCCAGGGCGCGGCGAATCTCGCGCACCGCCACCTTGAGGACGGCCTCCTGCACGTGCGTCCCCTTCCAGACGGCGCGCAGGATCTCGTCCTTGGTCACCAGGCGGCCGGCGCGCTCGGCCAGGAATCGCAGGACGGCGAAAGCGCGCGGCGCCAGGGGGACCGGGCGGTCGCCGCGCAGCAGGCGCTCGTCGACGAGATCGAGGCGGAACGGGGGAAAAACGATCGACCCGGTGCCGGTCATGTCAGCGGGCGCGCGACCGCGCCGGCGGCGCCGGCGGGACGCCGGGGTGGGCGGCGGCAGCGCACCCGTCCGTCTGCCAGCCGCACCAGCCCGGGCCGCGCACGACCCGTCCCGGACGCGCGCCGGTGTGCTCGCCGTCCTTCAGAACCTGCACGCCGTTGACGAAGACATCGCGCACGCCGGTGGCGTACTGCTGCGGTTTGTCGAAGGTGGCGTGGTCCTGGATGCGCGCCGGGTCGAAGACCACGAGATCGGCGAAGCAGCCGGCGTAAAGACAGCCGCGGTCGCGCAGCTTCCAGTTCTGCGCCGGCAGCGAGGTCAGGCGTCGGACCGCGTCCTCGAACGTGATCAGCTTTTCGTCGCGCGAATAGCGTCCGAGCAGGCGCGCGAAGTTGCCATAGGCCCGCGGATGGGTCGACGACAGCAGGAACACCCCCTCCGGCGCCGACGACTCGGCGTCCGAGCCGAACGCCACCCACGGCTGGCGGATGCCGAGGCGGACGTTGTCCTCGCTCATCAGGAAATAAGCGGTGTCGACACGCGAGTGGTCCTCGATGACCAGGTCGATCATCGTGTCCTCGGGGGTGGTGCCGCGCTTCGCCGCCACCTGCGCCAAGGTCATGCCGGTCAGCGGCTTGAGCGCCTCGCTCTTGAAGCCGATGAACCGGATGCGCTCGGGCGATCCCGCCGCCAGCGCCAGGTTCTCCCAGGCGTCGGTCGGCGCGCGCATCTCCTTCAGGACGCGGGCGCGGATGGCGGGATCGCGCAACCGCTTCACCCAGGCGTCGAGGCCGCCCTCCTGGACCCACGGCGGCATCGCCGCGTCGAGGCCGGTGGCGCCGGCGATGTAGGTGTACATGTTGGCGCTGACCGAGATGCCCCGGGCGCGCGCCGCCTCGATGGCTGCTATCGCCTGCGCCATCTTCGGCCAGTTCGCCTCGCCCGCCGCCTTGAGGTGGTAGATCTCGCCGTGCACGCCGGCCTCGCGGGCGATGCCGATCAGCTCGTCGACCGCCTCGAGGAACCGGTTCCCCTCGCTACGGATGTGCGCCACGAAGCCGCCGCCGGTCTCGCCCGCGGCGCGCGCCAGGGCCACGAGCTCGGGGGTCTTGGCGTAGAACGCCGGCGCGTAGATCAGCGACGCGCCGATGCCGAGCGCCCCCTCGGCCATCGCCTGGCGCGCCAGTTCCTGCATGCGGGCCAGCTCCGCGGGCGTCGGCGCGCGATCGTCATAGCGCAGCTCGTGCTCGCGCAGCGTCGTCGCGCCGACGAAGCTGGCGACGTTCGGCGAGACACCGCGGGCCGTGACCTGGTCGAGCCAGCCGCCGAGGGTCGTCCAGGTGATGTCGTACTTGATGTCGCCCTGCAGCGCGCGGGTGTCGGCCTTCATCCACTCGTCGTAGGGCCCCATCGACATGCCCTCGCCGAAGATCTCGAGGGTGACCCCCTGCTTGATGTCGCTCATCGAGCGCCCGTCGACCATGAAGGCGTCGGGGGCCCACGACAGCATGTTGATGAACCCCGGCGCCACGGCCATCCCGGTCGCGTCGATGGTGCGTCCGGCGCGGGCGCCGGCAAGCTCGCCGACCGCGGCGATGCGGTCGCCGCGCACCCCGACGTCGGCCCGCCGCGCCGGGGCGCCGGTGCCGTCGTACACCGTGCCGTTGCGAATCAGCAGGTCGAACGGCGGCGAGGCCGGGGCAGGCGCCGGTGCCGCGGCCGGTGCCGCCGCGGCGGCGGTCGCGCCGCGCGGTCCCGGCAACGTCAGCGCGCAGGCGAGCAGGATCGGAAGGGCGGCAGTCGACCTCGTGATGGGGCGCATCGGCGATTGTTCTCCTCGCGGCCTCGTCGGCCTCGACGCCCCCGGCGGCCGCCGCGGTGGCGGCGGACCGGCGGCCCATGCGACGTGCGGGATTCTATCCCAGGGTCTGCGGCCCCCGTTGCGCGAGGCGTGAAGCCGGTCCCGCCCGGCCCCGCCCGGCCCCGCGACCGAGGCCGGGTCGTGTATCATCGGCCGCCGGCGCCCCCCCCCGTGGCCCGCCGCGATGTGATCGGGGCCTTTGAACCATGGAGCTCAAGAGCGACCAGATGGTCGGGCACTACCGCATCGTCGACAAGATCGGCGAGGGCGGGATGGGTGTCGTCTGGCGCGCCCTCGACACGACGCTCGATCGCGAGGTCGCGATCAAGGTCCTGCCCGATCACTTCGCCGACGACCCGCAGCGGCTGACGCGCTTCGAGCGCGAGGCGAAACTCCTCGCCTCGCTGAGCCATCCGGGGATCGCCACGATCCACGGACTGCACCAGGCCGGGGGGATCCACTTCCTGGCGATGGAGCTGGTGCCCGGCGTCGATCTCGCGCAACGGCTGGCGGCGGGGCCGATCGCGATCGACGAGGCGCTCGGCATCGCCATCAAGGTCGCCGAGGCGCTCGAGGCGGCGCACGACAGCGGCGTCGTCCATCGCGACCTCAAGCCGGCCAACATCCTGGTGACACCCGACGGCAAGGTGAAGGTGCTCGACTTCGGCCTCGCCAAGGCGCTCGACCCCGATCCGTCCGGGAGCGGCTCGGCCTCGTTGTCCCCCACGCTGACGACGCCGGCCATGACCCGCGCCGGTGTCATCCTCGGCACCGCCGCCTACATGAGCCCGGAGCAGGCCAAGGGGAAGCCGGTCGACCGGCGCGCCGACATCTGGGCCTTCGGCTGCCTGGTGTACGAGATGCTCTCGGGGCACCGTCCCTTCCAGGGCGACGGCGTCAGCGAGGTGATCGCGGCGGTCATCATGGCGCCGGTCGAGTTCCGCGACCTGCCGGCGGCGGTGCCGCAGCGCGTCGCCAGGCTGGTGCGCCGCTGTCTCGAAAAGGACCCGCGCCGCCGGCTCAGGGACATCGGCGAGGCGCGCATCGCCATCGACGAGGTCCTCGCCGGCACCGCCGAAGATGTCGCGGCGGCCCCCGCGGTCGCCGCCCGGCGCTCGCCGGCGGCGCTCGCCGCGATCGGCCTGGGCGCCGCCGCGATCGCGGCGATCGCGACCGCAGGGTTCTTCATGTTCCTGGCGCCGCGGCCGTCTGCGCCGCCGGTGCGGCGCTTCGAGATCGCGGCCCACGGGCCGTTCCGCTCCGGGATGCAGGGACGGCTGGTGGCGATCTCCCCCGACGGCAAGACCATCGCCTACGTCGATCAGGGGAAGCTCCTGCTCCGGCCGCTGGCGCGCACCGAGCCGCTGGTCGTTCCGACCGTCGCCGAGCCGATCATGATCTTCTGGTCGCCGGACAGCGCCCACATCGCCTACGCCACGGCCGGCAAGCTGTGGAAGGCGCCGGCGGGCGGCGGCGAGAGCACCACGATAGCCGACATCCGCGTGCAGCTCAGCGGCGGCAGCAACGCCTCGTGGTGCCCCGACGGCCGCGTCCTGTTGGCCAGCGGCGAAACCGGCATCTTGAGGGTTTCGGCCCAGGGCGGCGATTTCGAGGAGATCATCCCTCCCGAGAAGAGCACCGAGACCGACCTGCACGATCCCGTCTGTCTTCCCGACAACAGCATCCTCTTCGTGCCGCACGCCGCCGGAGGGCGCCCGAACGCCCTGGTGCTCTTCGCCGACGGGCGGCGCAAGGAGATTTTGAAACTCGCCGCCGACCAGGACATCTGGTTCCCGGTCTACGCGCCCACCGGGCACATCCTCTACCACCGTCATCCGGCCAACGCCGGGGTCTGGGCCCTGCCGTTTTCGCTGGCGCGGCACGAGGCGACCGGCGCGCCGTTCCTGGTGGCGCCCAACGCCGACGTGCCAAGCGTGTCGGCGGACGGCACCCTGATCCACGTCCAGGGGTCCGGCTCGCGCATGACCCGCATGGTGATGGCCGACCGCACCGGCAAGGTGCTCGCGCCGATCGGGCCGGCGCAGGAGCAGTGGCCCTTCCCCGAGTGGTCGCCCGACGGCCGGTTCGTGGCGATCTCCGCCAAGGAGAACGAGCGCGACGACATCTGGATCCACGATGTCGAGCGCGGCACCCGCACCCGCCTCTCGACCGCCGGCGTCACCTACAGCATCGAGGGCTGGTCACCCGACGGCAGGAGCATCCTCTACAACGAGGGCTCCGGCCCTCCCCTGACGATGAAGGTCAAGTCCGCGGACGGCGGCGGCGAGGCCCGGGTCCTGGGCACCGGCTGGGCGGGGGCCTATTCCTCCGATGGCCGCCATGTCCTGTTCTCGGACTTCGCGCCGGACACCAACTGGGACCTCTACTTCCTCGACACCCGTGGCGACGCCAGGCCGGTGACTCTCGTGAAGCAGCCGGGGAACGAATCGTGGCCGCGCCTGTCGCCCGACGATCGCTACTTCGCCTACGTCGCCGACGAGAGCGGCGCGGATGAGGTGTACATCAAGCGCTTCCCCGGCGCCGAGGGGAAATGGCAGGTCTCGATCGGCGGCGGTACCTGGCCGCGCTGGAGCCGGCGTGGCGATCGGATTTACTACGTCCACGAGGAGACGGTGATGGAAGTCGACGTCACGCTCGGACCGGAGCCCCGTCTCGGCACGCCGCGGGCGCTGTTCACCCGCAAGCCGCTCGGCTGGCCGCTGGTCTTCGGCTGGCCGCCGGGATTCGACGTCTCACCGCAGGGCGATCGCTTCGTGTTCGCCGAGCCGGTGGTCAGCGGCCGCCAGGATCGCGGCGGCATCGTCGTGCTCGAGAACTGGTCGCGCGAGTTCGCGGCGCCCGGCCGCTGAACGGAGACGGCGCCCGGGGGTCAGGGGCGCCGTGAGTCGCCGGTGAGCTCGGCGAGCCGGGCGCGTATCTCCGCATCGTCCGGATGCCGGCGCAGGAAATCCTCGAGCGTGCGGATGGCGCCCGGCCTGTCGCCACCGCGCGCCCGGTAGAAGGCCAGTGTCCAGGCGTACTTCGGATTGTCGGGGGCGGACGCCGCCGCCTGCCGACTGTAGGCCAGCGACGCCGCCGGGTCCCCGTCCGCGAGCAGGACGGCGAGGTTGTAGGCGGCGGCCGCCAGCCGCGGGTCGGCGGCGAGTGCGGCGCGCAGGTTGACGACCGCCTCGTCGGCTCGCCCCTCCCCCGCCAGCGTCAGCCCCAGGTTGAACAGCGCCGCCGGGTTCCGCGGCGCGCGAGCGAGCGCCCGGCGGAAGCAGGCCTCGGCCGCGGCGGTGTCATCGCGCGCCGCATACGCCATCCCGAGATTGACGTGGTATGGAACCGCGTCGGGGCGCAGGCGGACGGCGACCTGGTACTCGGCGATGGCGCGATCCACCGCCCCACGGTCCATGAAGATGTTGCCGAGGTTGTAGTGCGCCGCGGCGTCGTCGGGGCGCGCCCGCAGCGATCGTTCGAGCTCCGCGGTGGCGCGCTCGACGCCGGCGCGCCGGTCCGCATCGACAGCACCCGCCGGCACCGCGGCCAGGCTCGCCGCGGCCCGCACCCGCACCAGGCGCACCGGATCGCCGGCGGCGCGCGCCAGGGCCGCCACCGTCTCGGGCGTGAGCCGGTCGCGCAGCGCCTCGGCCGCCCGCGCCCGCACCAGCGGCGAGCGGTCGTCGAGGGCCGCCCGCACGGCCGGCCACTTCGCGCCGTCGGGGCACTCCCGCAGCAGCGCCACGAGCGACGCCGCGAAGACGTCGTCGCGCCCGGGATCGCGCAGGTAGGCCAGCATGTCCCGGAGGCGCGACCAATCGCCGCGGCGCGCCGCCGCGACCAGGCGCGCCCGCGCCAGCACCGGCGCCTGGTAGTCGCGCTGCCGCCAGCGTCGCACCGTGGCGTCGGCCCAGCGGGCGTCGCGGTCGGTGTGGCAGAGGTTGCAGGCATTCGGCGAGCCGAACTCGATCGTGGCCGCCGGTGTCGGCGGCCGCATCGAGTGGTCGTGCCGCGCCATGCGCGCGAACCAGGTCCGCGGCATGTGGCAGTCGACACAGCGCCCGCCCGGACGCCCGGCGGCGTGGCGGGTGTGCGGCACCGGGTCGGCGACCTTGTCTTCGTGGCACGGCCGGCAGGAGTCGTCGGGGGTCTCGCGCTGGCGCCAGCGGCCGCTCGAGGTGTGGCATTGGACGCAGTCGAGGCGGCCCGATTTCGCGCACGGGCTGGTCATCCACAGGGTGTGGGTGTAGTTCTCCCCCAGGTCGCGGCCGTCGGGATGGAAGTCGTCGCTCTCGAACGTCACCAGATCGAAGTGGTCGAAGAAAGGGTCGCCGGCGCGGAAGTCGGTGGTGAGGGGCGACATCTTCGCGTGGCACGGGGCGCACGCGTCGTTGGTCTGCTGCTCGTCGAACAGCTTCAGGCGGATGATCTTCAGATCCGGTGGCGGCGCCCCTGGTGGCGTCCCGGCCGCCGTCCCCGCCGCCGTCCCCGCCGCCTCGCGACAGACCCGCACGTGATCGGCGCACGGGCCGTGGCAGGTCTCGCAGTTGATCCCCGGCTCCTCCCATGTGGTGTCGTAGGTGTCGGTCGCGAGATCATAGCGGCGGCGCAGCTGGCTGACGTGGCAGGAGTAGCACGAGGTGTTGAAGGTCAGCGGCGGCTCCATCCAGTGCACGACCTCCTCGCGGGCACGGCCGGGGTTGCGCGCCGCCGACAGGGTCGTGTCGAACCACGCCCTCTCGTTGAGGTCGTAGGCGAGCGGCAGGACCTGGAGCCGTCCGCGCTCGAGCGGCGTCAGGAAGTAGAAGACGTTCTTCCCACCCATGGCCTGCACGATCGGGTAGCGCTTCTCCCCCGCCGGCCCGGTCTCGACGATCGCGGGCGGGTCGCCGTCGAGCACGGCGCGGTAGCGGGCGCCGGCGATGGCGATGTCGGCGGTCTGCGGGGTCAGCGACGCGCGCGCCAGATCGGCGCTGAACGGCTGCATCGCGAGGCCGTGGTGCGACGGGGCCCAGAGCTGGTAGAAGCGCTCGTGGCAGTCGCGGCAGACGGTCGATCCGACGAACCCGGCCTGCGCGTCGAGCGCGTCGGGCGAGTTCGCCGCGCCCGGCGCGCCGGTCCCCTGGGCGGATGTCGCGGGGGTGGACGGCGCGGGTTCGGGACGGCCGCAGGCGAGCGTCGCGCTCGCGAGCGCGAGCCCGAGCACGGCCGCAGCCCCGGCGCCGAGGGCGCGGCCGGTCTTCAGCCGCGGAGTCAGAACCGGATGCCGAGACCGGCGTAACCGCCGGCCATCGCCATGTCGTACAGCAGGTCGTCCTGGTCGTAGTCGATGCTCAGGTAGCGGTAGCCGAACTTGCCGCTGAGATGGGGCGAGAAGGTCCAGTCGACGCCGGCGATCGCCTGCCAGGTCAGCTCCGAACCGCCGCCGCCGATGTCGCCATAACCGACGAGGGCCCAGTGCTCCGAGAACTCCCACCGGATGGACGCCCCGACGAAGCCGTCCCACCAGCTCTCGCTGCCGTCGACCTTCCGACCGGCGGCGATCCCCGAGGTCAGCTCGAGATCTCCCGCAAGATCGACGTAGCGCAGGCCGCCGAGGATGTCGATCGGCGCCCTGCCGTCGGTGACGCGATAGGTGCCGGCCGCCGAGTACATCTGCTGGGTGAGGCCGACGTCGGCGTCGCCGTAAACGTCATTGGGCGTCGGCACCGTGTCGGTGAGGTCGATGTAGATGGCATCGACCAGGAAGCCGCCGCGGTCCTTGTGCCCCACGAAGGTGGTCATCAGGGCGAGATCGAGGAGGTCGAGGAGGTCGGAGAAGGTGGCCTCGACCCCCGCTGCCGGCAGGCGACCGACCTTGACGTCGCCGTCGAGCCCGGCGCCCCACAGATACGGCGTGACCTCGAAGCGCCAGCCGGAGGGCGCCGGCGAGGCGGCCGGTGTGGAGGCGGCCGGAGCCGTGGCCGGAGCCTGCGCCAGAGCGGGCGCCGCGATCGCGCTCATCGCAATCGCGGACAGGACGAACAACGTGGCCATGCGGTGATCACCGAGCGCGCGCATCGTGCCCCTTTCGCGGGTCAGTACTTGACCATGTAGTTCTTGGCTTCCATGCAGACGCTGAGAGCATTCTTGAAGTTGTCCATCTCCTGCCGGGTGGCCTCTTCCTTGGCCTCGCGCGCCCGGCGCCGGCCAATCAGGGGACCGGCGTCCGCGACAGCCGCGATCAGGACGGCGACGGCGATCGTGCGGTTCATGGCGGCCCTCCTCGGCCTTCATGCGTCGGGGTCGCGGGACGCGACCAGCGCATCCCGCGACCCCGGCTTCGACTCTCGTTCGACTACAAGCCGGCCCGGGCCGGCCCTTGGGGCGTTGTTACTTCGCCGCCACGACGGCGATGGCCAGGGCTTCGGTCTGGGTGATCATCACCTGGTCGCCGACCTTCACTTCCTTGAGGTAGTGCTTCTTCTGGACCCGGAAGCTGAGGCTGGTGCCGTCCGCGGTCTTCACGGTGACGGCCGGTGTGTCCATATCGATCGCCGTGATGGTCACGGTCATCGTCGTCTGGCCCGCCACCATGCCGCCCGGCTTCGTTCCCGACATCGTGCCGCCCATCGCCGCGACGCTCGTGCCCGTGGGGGCGGTGCCCGGCTTCATCACCTGGACAGCCACCGACTCGTAGTAGGTGGCCTCGATGGTGTCGCCGACCTTGATGGCGTCGAACCGCTCGACCGCCTCGTCGACCGGCATCGTCATCATCGTGCCCTTCTTGCCCTTGATGGTGATCGTGCGGTTGACCTTGTCGACGGCCTCGACAGTCGCCTTCACCGTCACCTTGTCCTTGACCTCGATCGGCTTGGGCGTTTTGTCCTCGGCGGCCACCACGGCGCCGGCGATCGCGAAGGTGAGACCCAGTGCCAGTGCGGCCTTCAATGCGCTGTTCATCGTATCCATCTCCTTATGCTGCGTTTGCCTGCAATTCTCGCCCCCGGTCCAGCCATGGCAGTTGTGCCGGCCCGCAAGGTCCCAAAATTCTGTTCGATCGGTGCGCCAGCATCCTTCTTGCCCGGCGGTCTTGTCAATGGGGGGGGTCGGACCGACGGGCGTGGGGCCTCAGATCTCGAGCACGGCCCGGAAGCGGACCGTCCCGCGCATCATCGCCTCGACCGCGCGCCCCGCCTCGGCGAGGGGAAACCGCTCGATCATCGGCCTCACGCCATGCTTGGCCGCAAAGGCCGCGGCGTCGGCCGAGTCGGTGGCGCTCCCCGACGCCCACCCCTGGATGCGCAGGCCGCGCCCCAGCAGATCGATGACGCCAATCTCGAGCGGCTCGAACGGCGCGGCGACGATCATCAGGCACCCCTCGAGCCCGAGCCCGGGGACCAGCGCCGCGATCGATTTCGCATGCGGCGCGGTCGCCAGGATGACTTTGGCCCCACCGATGGCGGCCATGGCCGCCGCGAAGTCGGCGCGGCCCGAGTCGATGTAATGGTGCGCCCCGAGCTTGCGGGCGAACGCCTCCTTGTCGGTGCCGCGGGAGATCGCCGCCACCTCGAACCCCATCGCCCGGGCGTACTGCACGCCGAGGTGCCCGAGACCGCCGAGCCCCTGGATGGCGACCAGGTCGCCCGGCCGCGCCCCCGAGTGGCGCAGGGCGTTGAAGGTCGTGACCCCGGCGCACAGGAGGGGCGCGGCCTCGGCGAAATCGAGCCCGTCCGGCAGCGGCGCCACCGCGACCTCGGGCGCAACAAGGTGCTCCTGGTAACCGCCGTCGAACGAAATGCCGGTGATGCGCTGATTGCGGCAGTAGACGAACCGGCCGGTCAGGCAGACATCACAGGTGCCGTCGTGGCCGCCATGCCAGCCGATACCGACGCGGTCACCGACCTTGAACCGGACGGCCCCCTCGCCCAGGGCATCGACCACCCCGGCCACCTCGTGCCCCGGCACCCGCGGCAACTCGAGCCCGGGCCACAGGCCGTCGGTCACGAAGTGATCGCTGTGGCAGACGCCGCAGGCGCGCACCTTGATGCGGATCTCGCCGCGCCCCGGCCTCGTCAGCGTGCGTTCCTCGAGAACCAGGGGCGACTTCGGCGAACGGACGACCATCGATCGCATCAGAGCGCCGCGATCAGCTTCTTGAAGGTCTCGTCCGTGCGCAGGGCGGCGAGACTGGGATCACCGAGCAGCACGGCGCGGTCGCGGTACCCGGCGGCGACGGCCGCCTCGAGCGCCTGCAACGCGTCGTTCTTGCGCCCTTCGACCGCGTACACGCAGGCCAGCCGGTAGCGCAGCCAGCCGTCGCCGGGAGCCGCCTCGATGAGGGCGCGCAGCGCCGTGACGGCGCCGGCATAGTTCTTCTCGTCGGCGAGCATCTCCGCCTGCTGCTCGGCGCGGCCGGCGGCATCGAGGCTCGGGTTGAGATGCAAATATCCCTGCGCCAGGTACGGCTCGGGTGTCCAGTGATACTCCATGTAGCGCGCCGTCTGGTCGGCGACCGCCCGGCCGGTGAGCCGCGCCACCGTGTGCAGCGCCCCGTCGATGCCGGCCGACACGCCGGCGGTGGTGATGACCGACCCGTTGTCGATGAACCGGCGGCCTTCCTCGACGGTCGCCTTCGGGGCGGCCTCCCGCAGCCGGTCGATGGCCCCGTACCAGGTCGTCGCGGTACGGCCGTCGAGCATCCCGGCCTTCGCCGGCACGAACGCGCCGGTGCAGACGGTGAGCAGGACCTCGGCCGCCCCCGAGGCTGTGGCCGCCCACGCCATGAACTTCGGATCGTTGACCAGCACGCCGCTGCCGCCGCCCGGGATGACGATGATGTCGGGTTTCGGGGCGGCGTCGATCGTGTACGCCGGCACGATGGTCAGGAAGCGCTGGCTCGTCAGCGGTTTCGTCGAGGTCGCGACGGTGTAGACATTGAAGCCGCGCTGGTCGCGGTAGGTGGAGATCCCGCCGGCCGCCTGGAAGACCTCGCCCGGCCCGGCGAAGTCGAGCAGCTCGACACCTTCGTACAGCACGATCGCGACGTTGCGGGTGTAGCTCTTCGCGGGCTGCGCCTCGGCGCCGTACACGGGAGCCTCCATGGGGATGAGCGCCAGGGTTGCGAATGCCAGCGACCCGATCGCCAGCGACCCCGCCGCCGGGTTGATGGTCCTGCGCGACACGATCCTCGACATGTAACCCTCTCCTTTCGCCCTCGGACCACCGTTTGCTTTGACACGGCTCCGTCGCGTCAGCAGCCAAGGATTCTACGCCTGCATCAGGGGACGGGCGAATGGGCCACGGGCGAATCGGCGGCGGGCGCCTCCGCCGCGGGCGCCTCGCCCGCCGGCGTCGCGTAGACGCGGGTGGCGCGGTTGTACCCCTTCCAGTCGAACCAGTAGTCCTTGAGACAGGTGACCCGCGCCAGGCGCCGGCCGGCGAGAGGTCCGGTCGTGGCCAGCCCGGTGAAATCCCAGGCGCTTCCCGTCCGGTCGTCGATCATCGCCGGCGGGTCGGCCCCGGCCTTGATGAGCAGATCGAGCGCGTCGCCGTCAAGCCGGCGGTCGAAGCAGCGCAGCGAGAGGCCGTCCGGATGCAGCAGGACGAGGATCGGCGTGCCGCCGACGCTGTCGGCGATGGCGCCACGCCTTGCGAGCGCCGTCCACGGGTAGGCCGCCGCCTCGCCTCCCAGCGCGACGCCGACCACGAGAGCGCGCGGCTGCAGCGGATCGTCCGGTGCTGTCGGTGTCACCGTCGGGTATTCGGCGATCTCCGCCTCCCAGTCGGCCCCGGCATAGTCCTCCCGCGCCTCCTCGACGGGGCGCAGCACCAGGGCGCGCGGGTGCTCCTTCTGGAATACGGCGAAGGTCACCTCGTCCCAGGCCATCTCCTCGAGGCACTGGCCGGCGAGCGGGCCGTGCAGGGCGCAACCGCTGACCTGCTGCCACCAGGTGCCGGTCTCCTCGTCCTGCATGATGAAGTTCTGGTTGTTGATGCCGGAGAGGTGGAAGCGCAACCGCCTGCCGTCGACCGTCGATTTCCACACCAGACCGGTGTGGCACAACGTTCAATAGGTGGCGACGATCGGCAGGCCGGCGATGACGTCGTTGACGACGTGATGGAAGGCGAGGGCGCGCACCGGGTAACCGCGCGCCTCGTCGCCGATGGCGACGGCGAGGACCAGATCATCGTCGGCCACATGGTCGGCCGCCGCGACTTCGTCGAACTCCGGGCGCGGCAGCGGGCTGAACATCCACTCGAAGTAGTTCGAGCGGCCGAAGAAGGCGCAGAGGCCCAGCACCGCCAGCGCGGCGCCGGTAAGCAGCCGGCCGCGCCAGGTCGCGAGCCGCGGCCACAGCGCGACCGCCGCCGCGCCACCCAGGACCAGCAGCGCCAGCGTCAGGGTCGCGGCCCGGGCCCGCAGGGCGTAGGAGATCGCGAGGCCACCCACCGTCTGCGCCCCGAACGGGCGGATGAGCACTATCGGCGTGGCGGTCCAGGCCAGGCCGGCGAGCGCGATGACGGCGAGGGCAATCGCGAGAGCACGTCTCATGTCACTCCTTCCCCGGGGTGGCACGGTCATGCGGGACGAAGACGATGGCGGCGGTGGCCGCGGTGAGCCCCGCCGCGTCGGTGGCGTAGACGGTCACGGTGTAGACGCGTCCGGCGCCGCCGCCGGATCGCTCCGCTCTCAGGACGAGCTCGCCTCTCCCGTCGTCGAGAGCCCCCCCCTGGACGTCACCAATCGTCGCGCCGTCCCCGGCGCCGGGCGCATCGTCCGGCTCGCTGCTGGCAAGCCCCGCCAGGGTCACGACCGGCGACGGGTCGCAGGCGTCGTCGACGGAGTACGCGACACGCACCCTGCGGAGGGTGTGGTCGGGTGGCCAGAGCATCTCCGGGTCGAGCGCCATCGCGAGCGCCGGAGGGACCGTGTCCGCCACGCTCACCACGACCGTGTCGGTGGCGGTGGCGCCCTGCGGGTCGCTGACCCGCAGCGTGATCTCGTGCTCCCCGGGTGCCAGTGTCACGCCGCGGAGCGCCCCCGTCCCGAGCGACCGCTCGTACGGGGTGCCGTACGCCTCGAACCACTCGTACAGGAGGATGGCGCCATCCCCACCGGCATCGTCCGGGTCGCTCGAACCGGTACCGTCCAGATGAGCCGTCCCGCCCGCGTGCGTGTCGCATTCGACCGGGGACGGAGCGCGCGCGACCGCCACCGGAGGCCGATTCTGCGGTCCCTTGACGACCGTGAACCGGTCGCGCGCCACGCCGCGATCGTCGAGAAAGGTCGCGTCGAGCCGCAGGCCGTCGATATCGAGGACAAGCGATCCGAGCGCATCGAGCGACAGGACCATCGCCGGGTGATCGAGGGAACCGCCGCTCGTCTGCCCGCTGCTGCCGGCGACGACATACACCGCCCCCTCGTGGCCCGCCGGGCCGGCCGTCGTCTTGGCGTAGACGCCGTCTCCGCCGGCGCGGCCGTCGCCGGGGTCCATCTTCATCGCCGGCGCCAGGGTCGAAGACCGCCCGTAGTGACCGTCGAGGAGAATGGAGCGCTCGTACGAATGACTGTGCCCCGCGAGGACCAGGTCGACCCCGGCCGCCTCGAGGATCGGCAGCGCCACCTCGCGCATCTGGATCAGCTCGATCTCGCGGTCGGAGTCGTGCGAGCCCTTGCTGTAGGGCGGATGGTGCCAGAAGGCGATCGTCCAATCCTGCCGCGTCGCCAACGCGTCGGCGCGCAGCCAGGTCATCATCGCGCCCGCGGGCGAGCGGTCGGTCTCGTAGGAGTCGAGGGCGATGAGGTGGATGTTGGCGTGGTCGAAGGAGTAATAGGCCTCGGTCCCGGACGGCAGCCCGCCGGCTTCCCCGGCCGCCGGCAGCGTGAAGATGTCGTAGTACGGTCCCGACTGGGTCTCCGAATCGGCGGTGTGGCCGTCGTGGTTGCCGAGCACCGGCCACAGGACCGTGCGGGCCAGCATGTCGGGGAAGAGGTCGAACACCGCCGCCTGGTACTGCGCGTCGGTGCCGTCCGGGTAGGCGTTGTCGCCCAGCATCAGCCACACATCCGGGGGCCGGCCGGCCGCGAAGGTCCGGTAGGCGTCGCGCACGCGCCGCGCGTTGAGATCGGCGGTCCCGGAATCGCCGAGCGCCCAGACCCGGGTCGGCCGGCGCGTGCCTGGCTGGGGCGCGGTCGAGAAGGACAGCTCGATGGCGGCGCCGGCCAGGATCTGGGTCGAGGAGCCGACCGTGTAGTAGTAGCGGGTGTCGGGGGCCAGCCCTTCGAGGGCGATCGCGTGGTTGCGGATCGCCCGCGGGTCGCGCGCCTCGTAGCGCAGATCGTCGGGCGCCGTCCCGAAGCGCACCATGCCGTCGGCGCCGCGATCGGTTCTCCAGCACACGACCATCCCCGCGGATGTGCCGACCTGCAGGTACGGGCCGCGGGACAGCGCGACCAGTGATTGCGCGCCGGGGGCGGGGCCTGCACCACCGTCACGCGGATCGGTGACCGCGGTTGCCACACTGAGGCCCGGTCCCGCCGGCGGCTCCGCGGTCGGCGCCGGCCGTCCCACCCGGCGCTCGAGGTCGGCGGCGAGCAGCGCCAGCGAGACCGGGTGTCCCAGGTGGTCGAGACCCTCCTCGAGACCGGCGAGCGCCGCGTCGAGCCAGGCGTCGCCCGCCGACACCAGCGCCCGCGCCCGCTCGATGTAGAGGTCGGGTGAGGGCGGCCGCCGCGCGCCCGACCGCGCGATGGCAGCGGAGAAATCACCCGCGGCCTCGAGATGGCGGCCGAGCCGCGCGCATGCCCGTGCCCGCGCCGCCAGACCTTCCGGGTCGCCGGGCCGGCGCGCGAGAAAGAGGTCGAGCGCCGCGAGCGCCGCGGCCGGTCGGCCGGTCTCGAGCCGCAGGAGGCCGAGGCCGAGGTCGACGGCGGCGAGATCGGGATCGAGTCGCCGGGCGCTCTCGTAGTCCGCCTCGGCGAAGGCCGGCCGTCCCAGCAGGCGCTGCAACTCGCCCCGGCGCAGGTGGAGCGTGGCCCGGGCGGCGTTCGCGGGGGCCGCCGCAAGGCGGCGGGTCAGATCGGCGATCTGCGTCTCGATCGGCGCGTGCGCCGCCGCCGGCGCGACCATCGCAAGCAGCGCCGCCAGCGCCGCCACCGCGATGGCGGTGGCGCCGGACAATCCCCTCACACGGCTCATTGTTGCGCCAGCCTAGCAAGGATGCCCGCCCGGCGCCAGCGTGACCGAGCCGGCGCGCCGCCGGCCACGGCGGACCGCTACTCGCGGCCCACGCCCAGCGCGTCGGCGACCCGGTTGATGTAGTTGAACCAGGCGGCGATCAGAGTGATCTGCAGAATCGCCCGGTCGTCGAAGCCGTGGCGCCGCAACCCCTCGTGATCCGCGGGGCCGATGGCGGTGGCGTCCTTCGTCAGCCTGCCGACGTAGTCCAGCATGGCCCGGTCCGCCGCCGTGATCGGTGCGTTCTCGTAGTCCTCCCGGATTGCCTTGACCAGGTTCTCGTCCAACGTCACGCGACGCAGAAACTCTGCGTGGGAGGTGATTCAATAATGGCACCGGTTCAGCACCGACACCCGGGTCGTGATCATCTCGTGCTGCCGCCGCGTCAGCGGAAGCGCCGGCGACATCAGCACGCCGAAGGTGGCGAAGGCGTGGTGCAACGCCTCCGGGATCAGCGAATGCGACGCCACGATGCCGGCGACACCGTCGTCGGTCGGCTGCACCGGCGCGGCGTACTCGGCGGGATAGAGCTGCCGCTGCGCCTCGAGCGCGCGCTGCAGCGCCTCGCTTGCCTCGGCGAGCGGCACCGTCTTGATCCAGGTCATCGGTCTCTCCTCGGGAAAGGGGCCGGCCCCGGCGCCGGGCCGGGGGCGGGCGGGATCTCAGGCGCCGCCATTATGCGCCGTTCCGCCGAGCCGGAAGGAGCGCAGCGGGGTCGGCACCGCCCGATCCTCGCCTTCGCGGACGACGTAGTGCCGGTCCATCTCAAGGTCGCGCACGACCTGGGTCCGTCCCGTCGCCGGCCAGGCGATCTCGAGCCTCAAGATGCGCGACGCGGCGCCGAGGCCGATCTCCTGGCGCAGGGGCGAGGCGCCGAAGGATCCACCGCTGCGCACCGTCTTGTATATCGACCGCTCCCCTTCCGGTGTCTCGACGACGACTCGGATGCGCGCCCCGATGCCCGCCCTGTTCGATGCCACGCCCACGACCCTGATGGCGACCCAGTGGTTGCCGTGACCCGGGTTCTCGAACAAGGCGTTGCGGAAATGGTCGGCCTCCACCGCCCCGCCGACGACGTGGTAGATGTCCTGGTCGCCGTCGTTGTCGAGGTCGGCGAACGACACGCCGTGCCCCTTTTGCAGGTGACCGAAGCCGCCCGACGTCGTGACATCCTGGAAGAAGCGCCCCCCGGCGTTGCGGAACGCCCGGTCGGGTAGGAGCGTGCCGAGGTCGGGATTGCCGGTGCCGACGTAGAAGTCGAGCCAGCCGTCGTTGTCGAGGTCGCCGTAGTTCGATCCCATCGCCAGGAGAAGGCGGCCGAGCCGGGCGGCGCGGGTGACGTCCTCGAAGGTGCCGTCGTGGTTGTTGTGGTACAGGCGCGGCAGCTCGGCCTGGTGCGGCATGCCCAGGATATCGGCCGTGAGATCGCCGATGCTCTCCATCAGGTAGCCGGAAACGAAAAGATCCTCCCAGCCGTCGTTGTCGTAGTCCCAGAACCAGGTCGGGAAGCTGACCAGCGGCTCGGTGACGCCGGCGGCGCGCGCCACGTCGGTGAAGTGCACGGCGCCCGCGCCCGCGCCGGCGCCCGCGCCCGCCGCCGCGATGGCGCCGCCGGTCATCCGCCTGCCCGCGGATCCCTCCCGGCCGGCGGCGCCATCGTTGTGGTAAAGGCGATTCGGCATGCCGCGGATCGACAGGTAGAGATCGGGCCGGCCGTCGTTGTCGTAGTCGCCGCTCGTCACCCCCTTGACGAAGGCGACGACCGCCACCCCGGCGCTCTCGGCTGTCTCACTGAAGGTGCCGTCGCCGTTGTTGCGGTACAGCTCGCACGGGTGCGGGTCGCCGTCGGTCGACTCGTTGCCGATGAACAGGTCGAGCCAGCCGTCACCATCGGCGTCGAACCAGGCCGCCGTCTGCGTCGGGTGGAAGGACAGCAGCCCGGCCTCCTCGGTGACGTCGATGAACGTGCCATCGCCGTTGTTGCGCAGCAGCGAGTTCGGGTAGCGTCCGGCCGCCCCCATCCAGGCGCCCCGCAGCACCAGCACGTCGGGGGCGCCGTCGTTGTCGTAGTCGGTCTGCACGATGTTGAGCCCGCCGGTCTCGCCGACGAGGCCGGCCTCGCTCGTCCTCTCGCTGAAGGTGCCGTCGGTGTTGTTGCGGAAGTAGCGCAGCTGCGACCGCAGGCCCATCGCCGACGCCATGATGTCGAGATACCCGTCGCCGTCGAAATCCTCGACGATCGAGCCGCCGGCCAGGTCGTCCACATCGACCCCGAGGTCGCCGGCGATGTCGGGGAACGGCTTGATGTCGTCATCCGACTGGAACGGCTCGGGCGCCAGGAGCCAGCGCGGCGGCACCTTGTCGGGCCAGTCGCCGAGCGTCATGGCGGCGATGTTGAGCAGCCAGCGCGCCCGCAGATCGTCGGGGTTCCATTCGAGCAGTTCGGTGAGGATGGCGACCGCCGCCTGCGACCCGCGCGGCCGCATGTGCACGCCCGCCGCCTTGATCGGGAAGAGGCAGGAGCGGGCGTTGTGATGCTCGACGCAGTTCTCGTCCTCGGCGCGGCGCAGATTCGCTACCGCCTGCCTGAGGCGGAGATCGACCCAGGGTTGCGAGCGCGGGCCCAGGCGACGGGCCCGCATCATCTCTTCGATCCGATCGAGCTGCGCGATCGCATCCCCGGTCCGCCCGGCGTTGAGGAGCTGCGCGGCGTATTCCAGGAGGAGCGGCGGCGGCGCGGTCCCACCCTGCTTCGTCAGTGCGGCTTCGAGGAGCGCGACGCGTCCGGTGTTCATGAACGGGTTCCGTCCGGGGTCGGTCCGCTCGGTGATGGCCCTCAGCCGTTCCACCATGCTGCGCGTGCCGTCGCTGTCACCGCTCGCGACGGTGCAGCCGAGCGCCGCCGGCAGCAGGCCCACGGCCAGCAGCAGAAGCGGCGGGTATCGGGACTGGGTGGACAGGGCGCGCATCCGGGACGGGTCTCCGGACGGCGCGTGAAAGCAAGGCCCGCGCCATGGACCCGTAGCGACGGCGAAAAGCGTCGAATGCTTTGACCGGCGTGGCTTTGCGGGCGCGGCGCGCGATCGCGCGCCGACGACCGCCGCGAGGCAATCGCATCCGGGCTATGCGGAGCCGCGCAGCCCGGCCGGGCCCGGCCATACCGTTCACGGAAGCGCGGGCCCGGCCGGGAACCGCGCCTCCCTCGGCTGCCGGCCCAGGGCGGGCCGGTTCTTGGCGTCATCAGGCCGGGCCTTACGGGCCATGCCGCAACTCCTTCCTGGGGGCGGCGACGGGGGGGCGGGACGGCGGTGGGGGGCGGACGGGAGGGGGGCGGGCAGCGGGATTGCGGCCGGGGCCCCCTGATCCGGGCCCCGGCCTTACTCAATACGTCGCGGCAGGCGCCGCGCTTGCTTAGCTCGTTTTCCCGGCCTTCCAGTCGGCGATCTGCTTCTCCAGCTTCGGCATCTCGCCGGTGGCATCCTCGTCGGTCTTGCCGACGACGAGGGCCTTCTCGCCGACCGTGACGGCGTCCTTCGTCTTGCCGTCCTTGCCGAGCATCTGCGCCTTGAGACGCAGGTTCCAGAAGGTCTCCTTGAGTCCGATCGACTGGTCGATCCACTTCATCGCATCGGTCTTGTCGAGGTTGTTGTTGAAGGCGAAGGAGGCGGCGCCGTACGGGACGTTCCACTCCTTCACGTCACCGGACAGGGCCTGCTTGATACTGGCCTGCGCCTGCTCGATCGTCTTGGTCTCGATCTTGAACGGGACCCGCACCTTCTCCCACGCCAGCTCGACCGTGGCCGCGTCGGTCGACAGCTCGGGGAACGAGAACTCCATCCACTCCCGGTTCGGCCCGGCGGCGGGGGCGGCCTGCACGCGCAGCGCGTCCTGCGCGGCGTCGTACTCGTAGCTGCCCCACTGGTCCGCCTTCTTGTTGAAGATGATCGTCCACGAGGTCTTGCCCGGGATGGTGTGCAGGCTGTAGGTCCCGGCGGGGAGCGGCTTGCCGTTGATGCTCACGTCCTGGCTGAACACGATCGACGTGGCCTCGTTGGCGCCGGTCCGCCAGACCTGATCGTACGGAACCAGCCCGCCCCAGATGACCCGCCCCTTAACGCCGGGGCGGCTGTAGGTGATGGTGACGTCGGTCAGGCCGACCGTCTGCGTCACCACTCCCTTCTGACTGGCGCGCGGCAGCTTGAGCTGGGCGAAGGCGCTGGGCGCCAGGAGCGACAGGATAGCGACGGACAAAACGAGCTTCTTCATGCAATTCCTCCTCCGAGGGACCACTGGCGTTGATTGGAACGTATGAGGTCCGCGATTCTAACTCCGACCGCCCGACGTGGCAACGGGCGCGCCGCCGGCCTCGGGCACAGCCCCCCCCGCGGCACCGGCCTCCCCCCGGCCGCCGGGCAGGATGGCCTGCAGCGCCGCCCCCAGCGCCAGGACCAGTCCGCAGCCGATCAGGTTGTACCAGAGATAGCCGATGTCGGTCGTCATGTAGAGCGTGATGACCGTCGCCTCGGCCACGAGGGCGGCCAGGAAGACCGCGGTCCCCCGCACCCACTTCAAGAGGAACGCGGTCAGGAAAATCCCCAGGATGGTGCCGTAGAACAGCGAGCCGAGGATGTTGATCGCCTCGATCAGGTTCTCGGCGAGGGTGGCCGCCATGGCGAAGGCGATCGCCATGAGCCCCCAGAAGGCCGTCAGGGTCTTCGACACGAAGACATAGTGCCGCTCGCTCTCGCGCGGCCGGACGAGCCGCCGGTAGATGTCGACGGTCGAGGTCGAACCCAGGGCGTTGAGCTCGGACGAGGTCGACGACATCCCGGCGCAGAAGATCACCGCGATCAGCAGCCCGATGACGCCCTTCGGGAGGTGCCCCACGACGAAGGTCAGGAAGACGTAGTCGGAGTCCTTCGCCTCCATCCCCGGGGCGACCTCGGCCACCAGTTTCTTCGCCTCGTCCCGGATCGCCTCACCCTGCGCCGCCAGCGTCGCGACCCGGCTCTGGGCGGCGACGACGGCGCCGTCGTCGTCACGCTCGAGGCCCGCGGCCAACGCCCGCACGGCGTCGCGCTTCTCGGTGAAGACCGCCGCGTAGCGCTGCTCGAGCGCCGTCATCTCGGGGGCGCGCGCCGAGGCGTGCGCCGCCTCCATCGCCGGCCGCTTGAACAGGATCGGCGGCTGCACGAACTGGTAGAACAGGAACACCATCACCCCGGTGAGCAGGATGAAGAACTGCATCGGCACCTTGAGCACGGCGTTGAACATCAGCCCCAGCCGGCTTTCGGTCACCGACTTGCCGGTGAGATAGCGCCCCACCTGCGACTGGTCGGTGCCGAAGTACGACAGCGACAGGAACACGCCGCCGAAGATCCCCGACCAGATGGTGTAGCGCCGGCTGTAGTCGAACGAGAAGCTGATGATCTCCATCCTCCCCAGCTTGCCCGCCAGCGGCAGCGTCTGCGCCACGGACATCTCCCGGGCCAGGTAGAACACGACGAGACCGAACGCCACCCCCATGCCGACCAGGATCACCGTCATCTGGTGCTTCTGCGTGAGGCTGACCCCCTTCGACCCGCCGGCGACGGTGTAGGCCACGACGAGAAGCCCGGTCAGCAGGATGGTGGTGTCGAGATCCCAGCCGAGCAGGCTCGAGACGATGATCGCCGGGGCGTAGATGGTCAGGCCGGCCGCGAGGCCCCGCTGGATCAGGAAAAGGACGGCGCCCAGTTGCCGGGTCTTGAGATCGAAGCGCCGCTCCAGGTACTCGTAGGCCGTGTAGACGCCGCACTTGTAGTAGACGGGAATGAACAGCGCCGAGACGATGACGAGCGCTATCGGCAGCCCGAGGTAGTTCTGGACGAACGCCATCCCCTTCTCGTAGCCGAAGCCGGGGGTCGAGAGGAAGGTCACGGCGCTCGCCTGGGTCGCCATCACCGACAGGCCGATGGTCCCCCACTTCATCGAATGGTCGCCGCCGAAGTACTCCTCGAGATCGCGGTTGCCGCGGGTCTTCCAGGCGCCGTAGGCGGCGATCCCGACGAGCGTGCCGACGAGGACGATGAGATCGACGAGGCTCACGCCAGGAGCCACGTGAGCAGCGCGAACAGCAGAATCAGCGCGCCGAGGATGCCCAGCACCACGGCGTAGACGCCGGTCCAGGTGCGGAAGAAGGGTGGGCGGTCGTCGAGGACCTGCTTGATCTTCCCGGGGTCGATCGTCATGGAGCGCCGCTCCGGCGGTTCAGTTGCCCAGGGCGATGAGGTTCGCGAACAGGCGGTAGGCGCCCGGGACGCCGGCGGGAAACTGCCGGAAGAACGAGTAGCCGGTGTAGACGAACCAACCGTCGCCGTACTGCGCGACCAGCAGTCCCCCGTCGCGCGGCGGCTCGCCGGCGTCGTTGCACGACAGCACCGGCTTGAAGGCGTCGTCCCACTTGTTGGCGAAGTAGAGGCCGCGCTCCTGCACCCAGCCGTCGAAGTCGGCCGCGGTGATCCTGTTCGGCACGTTGAGCACCGGGTGGTCGGGCGCCAGGAACCGGACCTCGGCGTTCTCTTCGCTGACCCGGTCGCGCGACAGCGTCAGCGGGTAGGGCGCCGGCGCCTCGACCCTCAGGTCCTGGCTGGTGTTGTACTGCACGATCACGGTGCCGCCGCCACGGGCGTAGTCGAACAGCGCCGGCTGCTGGAAGCGGATGCGCTCGAGCGTGTTGTAGGCCCGCACGCCCAGGATCACCGCGTCGTAGCGCTTGAGGACGTCGGCGGTCAGGTCGTCGAGGGTCAGCTCGACGACGGTGAAGCCGACCTGGCGCAGCCCTGAAGACACCCGGTCGCCGGCCCCTTGCAGGTAGCCGATCGTCCGTCCCTTGCGCTGCAGCGCCACCCGCACGACGCGCGCGTCCGCCGGCGGCATGTCGACCTGCACCGGGATGTGCTCGTGCTCGATGTGGATGACCCCGCGCTGGTACGTCCGGCCGCCGGACTCGGCGACGGCGCGCAGCGTCCCGTTCGAGGCGGCGTCGGGCGGGCGGACCTCGAACTTCAGGGTCGCCGCCCCATCCTTGTCGGCGATCTTGAAGGGTCGCGACGGCGGGGTGGTCGTCCAGCCGCTGGGGGCGTCGAGACGGAGCGTCCCCTCGACACCGGCGCGCCCGGCGCGCAGGTTCACCGACACCTCGCGCGCCGCCGCGTCGGCGAAGATCAGGACGCCGTCGGCGATCTGCACCGCCACCGCCGGGATCACCTCGAACGGCCGGTACTGCTCACCGCGCACGTCGTCGGTCCACTTGTAAACGACCGGTCGCTCGACGGTGAACGGCGCCCCGTCCAGGTCGAGATCGAAGGCGACGGTCAGGACCGGCGGGTTCTCCGGCCGGCCGATCAGGGCCGGGTCGGCGACCCTGAACATCCCGAGCGTCCCCTTGTCGCGCAGCCAGTACGGCTGCGAGTCGGTCAGAGCGGCAGGGAGCGCGACATCGATGCTCTTCTTGAACGACTCGCGGCCGTTCAGCACCTGCTCCCAGGTTTCGTTGGCCCCGGCGGCGGGAAGCGTCACACGCTTCAACCGCACGGCGACGGGCGAACGGTTGGCGGCTTCGAGGTTGATCTTCACCGTGTCGCCCGGCACGGCGGAGACATTCTCGGCGGCCGCCTCGAGGTAGAGCCCGAGGCAGGCGGCGATGACCTGGTCGATGTCGACGAGCTTGACGATGGTCCAGCGGCCGGCCGGCAGTGCCTTGATGGCGCGGCGCGCCTCGATCAGCGTCGACACGACGGCGGACGGGTTCTCCGGGTCGAAGGCGCGGGTAGCGCGCGCGAGAATCTCGCCGACCTTCCTGCCACCGGGCACGCGCGCCCAGGTGGTGTCGATCCCCGCGAAGAGATCGGCGCCGGAGGCGGCCGCGCCGGCAACGGCGCCCGCCGCTGCGGCCACCGGGTCGCCCGCAACCGGCTGGAGGTACTCGAGCACCTCGCCGCGCGTGCCGCTCGAGCCGAACCCCTGGCTGCGGTGCATGCTGCGGCTGCGGGCCGCCAGCTCGGGATACGACTCGCCGGACAGCGGGCTGTACTGCCCGACGTCGATCTTCACCATGGTGTCGGCCTTGAAGTCGTCCTTGTTGTCGTAGAACCAGGGCGACGTGTTCCACAGCAGCCGCCGCGGGCCCCACGGGGTCAGGTGGTCGAGCTGGTCGGGGTAGCGCTTCGGGTCGGCCGCCGCCGTAAACGCCTCGCCCGCCAGGAGCGCCGAGGCGGTGTGATGCCCGTGCGTCTGCCGCCCGCCGGAGGGAAAGCGGGTGATCACGACGTCGGGCTGGAACTCGCGAAAAATCCTCACCGCGTCCGACAGCACCTCGTCCTTGTTCCAGATGCGCAGCGTCTCATCCGGGCTCTTCGAGAAGCCGAAGTCGATGGCGCGGGTGAAGTACTGGTGTCCCCCGTCAATGCGCCGCGCCGCCAGCAGCTCCTGCGAGCGGATGATGCCGAGCAGGTCACCGATCTCCGGGCCGATGAGATTCTGCCCGCCGTCGCCGCGGGTCATCGACAGGTAGGCCGTGTCGGCGAGACGGCCGTTGGCAAGCCAGGCGATGAGCCGCGTGTTCTCGTCGTCGGGGTGGGCGGCGACGTACATCGCGCTCGCCAGCACCTCGAGCTTGCGCAGCGCCAGCTTGATCTCGGCCGCGTCGGGCCGCGGCGGCGCCTGGGCCAGAGCCGCCCCGGTGACCATCCAGCCCAGAGAGACCGCCATGACGCACCTCCCGATGTTCCTGCTCGTTTCGCTCATCGCCGGGGCCTCTCCTCGCCTGCGAGCACCTGCCGATAGAAGTCCAGATACTCTCCGACGATGCGCTCCGACGAGAACAGCGTCGCGGCGCGCTCGCGGCCCCTCTCCCCCATGCTCCGGTAGCGCTGCGGCTCGTCGACGATGGCGTCGAGCCGGGCGGCGAAGCCGTCGATGTCGCCGACCGGCAGCAGGAACCCGGTCTCGCCTTCGACCACCACCTCGGGGACGCCGCCGGCGCGGGTGGCCAGCACCGGGTGGCCGTGGAACATGCTCTCGAGGATGCTCAGCCCGAAGCTCTCGTGCTCCGAGGTGTAGAACCCCAGGTCGGCGGCGTTGAGGTAGTTCTCGACGTCCGGCACCGAGTGCATCACCGCCACCCGCGACTCGATCCCCAGGGCCGCCACTAACGGGCGATAAGGCGCGAAGTCGCCACCGGCGAGGATCAGCAACCGAATGCCCTCGCGATGCCGCGACGCGGCGACGACGCGCAGCAGGTCGTCGACCCGCTTGGGCGGGCGCAGGTTCGACATGTGGATGATCAGGAAGTCGTCGCCGATGCCCAGCTCGTCGCGCACCTGCGCGCGGTCGCGTGTCGGCTTCACCGGCGCGAAGAAATTGTGAATCACCCGGATGTCGCGCGAGATATCGAAAAGACGGAGCGTCTCGTCGCGCAGGAAGGCCGACACCGCCGTCACCCCGAGCGAGTGCTCGATGGCGTGCCGTATCACCGGCTGGTAGTGCGGGTCCTTCCCCATCAGCGTCGTGTCGGTGCCGTGCAGCGTCGTGATCAGCCCCGGCGCCCCGGCGCCCAGCATCTCGCGCGCCAGGTAGCCGGCGACCGCGTGCGGCACCGCGTAGTGCGCGTGGATCAGGTCGAGGCTGTAGTCGCGGCTGACCTCGGCGAGCTTCACCGACAGCGGCAGCGTGTAGTCGGGGTAGCGGAACAGGTCGTACTCGTTGATGCTGACCGGGTGGAAGAAGATGTTCGGCATCGACGCGTCGAGCCGGAACGGCATGCCGTACGAGACGAAGTGCACCTGGTGGCCACGCTGCGCGAGCTGCTGGCCGAGCTGTGACGCGAGGATGCCGCTGCCGCCCACCGAGGGATAGCAGGTGATGGCCAGCCGAAGAGGGTCGGCGATCAGAACCGCCTCCCCGACAAGGTGATGTCGGTCAGCCCCTCCAGGCGGATGGGGTCGTTGGCCCACACCGCCATGGCGTGCTCGACGCCGATCTCCGCCCCCAGGGCCCGGGCGCGCGCCATCTGGAGGTCGATGTAGTTGCGCGTCTTCATCTGCGTCACGTGGCACTCCATGGCGGCTTTCCAGGTCGCGAAGACGCCGGAGATGTCGACGATGATCTTCGCGAGCCCCGCCGGCGCCGTTCCCATGCCCGTGCCGGTGATGTCGTAGAAGTAGAGCGCGTCGATGGCGTGCGCCGGATGGGTCTCGAGGTCGCGCAACCCCCGGTAGCGGGCCAGGCGCGCCGCGTCGCGCACCAGACGCGACGCCTTCGCGTGGTCGGGGTGCTGGTTCTCCTCGGGCGTCGGCGCGAGCAGGATGTGCGGCCGCACGCGCCGGATGACGCGGGCGATCGCCATCGCGTTATGCGGCAGGTTCTCGATGCGGCAGTCCTGGCCGATCTCGGCGAACTCCAGCCGCGTGCCCATCACCACCGCGGCCGCCTCGGCCTCGAGCTTGCGCTCCTCGGCGGTGCCGCTCGACGCCGCCTCGCCGCGCGTCAGGTTCAAGACCGTAACCGCGTGACCCCTGGAGATCTCCTTAATAAGGATACCGCCGCAGCCGAACTCGACGTCGTCGGGGTGCGCGCCGACGGCAAGGATGCGCCGGGCGGCGGAACTCACAGGCTCAGACATGGACGTCCTCGATGGCGTCGCCATTCATGAACGCATCTCCGTCGTTGGGTCCCGGAAGCCCCCTTCAGGGCCGCTCGCGCGGACCAGGGGCCGGCCATCTGGCGCCGTCCCCCCGCGAGCCGGGAACGGGAAGGGTATCACCCCTGCCCCGGCGAGGCCACGCCCGGCCCGCCCTGCGCGCCGCCGGCTCCTCGCGCGGGGCACCAGAAGGGTTTCAATTGGCCGGCCCCTAACCTTGCAATCAGCCGGACCCCTGGCTTACGATCAGCCGGCATGAACACGAGCCGGCTCTACCCCCGCTACGCTGAGGCACGCCTCCTCGATGCGCTCGCCGACACCCCCGTCGTCCTCCTCCACGGACCGCGCCAGTGCGGCAAGACGACGCTTGCACGGGTGGCGGGTGATCGCGAGGGCTATGCGTACTTCACCTTCGATGACGACGTCGCCCTCGCAGCCGCCCGGGCCGATCCGATCGGCTTCGTAGCCGGCCTGCCCGAGCGGGCGATCCTGGACGAAGTGCAGCGGGCTCCGAGCCTGTTCCCCGCGCTCAAGACTGCAGTGGACCGTCACCGCACCCCGGGCCGGTTCCTGCTCACCGGCTCGGCCAACGTGCTCCTGGTGCCGAGACTCTCCGAGTCGCTGGCCGGCCGGATGGAGATCCTGCGCCTCCACCCGCTGGCGCAGTGCGAGCTCGCCGGCCGGGCGCCGCGGTTCCTCGACGCACTGTTCAAGGGGGCATTCAAGACCCGGACGGTCGAGCGACTCGGAGCGGCGCTGGCAGAGCGGATCGTCGCCGGAGGGTTTCCCGCCGCGCTCGCCCGGCCCACGCCGCGTCGCCGCGCGGCCTGGTACCGCGACTACATCGAGACGCTCGTGCAGCGCGATGTGCGGAACCTCGCGCGCATCGGGTCATTGGACGCCCTGCCCCGGCTGCTGGCGCTCGGTGCCGGGCAGACGGCACGTCTGCTCAACGTGAGCGACCTCGCGAGTCCGTTCCAGTTGAGCCGCCCGACGATCCGCGACTACGTGACCCTGCTCGAGCGGGTGTTCCTCCTGGAGCCACTTCCCCCGTGGCATGCCAACCGGGTGGGCCGCCTCGTCAAGACACCGAAGCTGCACCTCGGCGACGCAGGGCTCGCGTCGGCCCTGCTCGGTCTTGATGCCGCCGCCCTGGCGGAGGAACGGGGAATTCTCGGCCAACTGCTCGAGACCTTCGTGTTCCAGGAGCTGCGCCGCGAGGCGAGCTGGCACGAGGACGAGATCCGGTTCCATCACTTCCGGGACAAGGACGGCTTCGAGGTGGACATCGTCATGGAGCGGGGCGCTCGGGAACTCGCGGGCGTCGAGGTGAAGGCAGCGGCGAGCGTCACCGGCGCAGACTTCCGCGGGTTGCGCAAGCTCAAGGAGGCTGCGGGGAAGCGCTTCAAGGCCGGGGTGGTGCTCTACGACGGCACGGCGAGCGCGGGTTTCGGGGACGGACTCTCTGCCGTTCCCATCCGCGCCCTGTGGGAGACAACCTGAAATGGATCCCCTGTCCGACGTCCTTCGGGCGGTGCGGCTGGACGGCGCCTACTTCTACGCCGTCGAGGCGGCGGGGCCGTGGAGTGTCGAGGCGGCGGCCGCGGGGCAGCTCACGCCCCGGATCATGCCGGCGGCCGAACATCTGATCCCGTACCACATCCTGACCGCGGGGCGCTGCTTCGGGGGTCTCGTCGGCGAGGATCAGGTGGAGCTCAATGCAGGCGACGTGCTCGTCCTTCCCCACGGCGACGCGCATGTCATGTCGAGCGAACGCGGCGTGAAGAGCAACCCCGACATGTACGGCACCGTGCCGGCGCGCTATCCGCACACCGTCATCCTCGGTGACGGCGGGACACCCACCGCCTCGTTCGTCTGCGGCTTCCTCGGCTGCGACCTGCGACCGTTCAACCCGCTCCTCGCCAGCCTGCCGCGGCGGCTGCACATGCGCGGCATGTCGAGCGCCGGTCTCGGCGCCTTCACCCGCCAGGTGACCGAAGAATCGCGCGCCGGCCGGGCCGGCGCCGATGGCGTCCTCACCCGGCTGGCCGAATTGATGTTCATCGAGGTGGTGCGCCGCTACCTCGACGAGCTGCCGCCGGGCCAGACCGGCTGGCTCGCCGGCCTGCGCGACGAGGTGGTCGGCCGGGCGCTGGCGCTGCTGCACTCCCAGCCCGGAGAACCCTGGACGCTGGCCGACCTGGCCCGGCAGGCGGCCTCGTCACGCACCCAGCTGGCGGAGCGCTTCACGCTGCTGGTCGGCCGGCCGCCGATGCAGTACCTCGCCCAGTGGCGGATGCAGGTCGCCGCCAACCGGCTGCTGCAGACCGGCGCCAAGGTGGCCGCGGTCGGCGGCGAGGTCGGCTACGACTCCGAGGCCGCCTTCAGCCGGGCGTTCAAGAAGGCCACCGGGCACTCCCCCGGCGCCTGGCGCGAGGCCCGCCGGACGACCAGCCCGTAGTAGCGCGGGCTCATCCGCCGCCGGGCGCCGCAGGGCCGCCGAGCGCCGGACGGCCGGCGAGCGCGACGCGGAATCCGTAGACGGTGAGCGCAGCCACGACAGCCAGTGCGAGAAACGTGTCTCCGAAAAGCCAGGAAGAGGTATCGAAGGTCATCGGATACATGCTGAGAATCTGGCAGGCGAACTGGGCCGTGACCATCGCCAGGACGCCGACTCGAAACAGGATGCTCACGGGCACGATGGCAATCAGCGATCCCAGGCAGACATCGACGTAGGGATTCCCCGTCGCGAAGAAGCCCGACAGAGACAGCGCGACGGTGACCACCAGGATGGCGAGCCAGGTCCTGCGGAGGGCGATGCGGGCCAGGAGGAGCAGGACCAGGATCCCCATCGCCACCACCAGGGAGCCCGCCAGTAAGGATAAGACGATCCCCGCCGAGCTCCGCAGACCCGTCAGAATGAACATCTCCACGGGCGGCCCAGGCACTTGATCCGGCCGGATCGACGGCAGTCCGAGCCAGCCGGGGCCGATGATCGTGAGCCGATTGAGAAGTGCATACAGGGTTCCGCCCAGCAGTCCCAGCAGGACGTCCCGGCCCACCAGGGGATCGCGCAGGCGGCCATCGAGAAGCCGGACCCAGGAGACGATCAACCGCGGCCAGAGCCGCCGGAGATACGGCTCGAGCGCGAGGTAGAAGATCCAGACCAGGCTCGCGAAGACGAGCCCGTCGCCGACTCGAAAGAGGAAGCGCCAGACCTCGTCGCCGCCGCCCACGTGGTGCGCCCTCACAATCCAGGTCACGACCACCGCCGTGAGGAGAACGGCCGCGAGGCGGAACGCACCCCTGCGGTCGCCGCGACCGAGCAGCATGTTGCGTCGGGCGAGCAACACGCCGCCGGCCATGATGGCGACCGCCACCACGATGAGCACGTACTGTTCCGCCTTCTGCCAGCCGCCCGGAGCCACGGCCGCCATCCGCAGCGGCCTGGTCCAGGGTTCGACGATCCGGAAAGCGACCGGCCGGCCTCGCAGCGATGCCGCCTCGATGCGCACCGGGGTTGCGCCCGCCCCGGGCGTCGCCGGGTAGGCGCCCTCCCAGGCCGCGCGGCGGTCCGCGAACATCGCCGGGAACCAGACCGGCTCGACGACCCGCAACGCGCCGGGATCGAGCCCCGCCTGACGCAGGAGGATGCTCCAGTCGGGCTCCGGCGCCGGGGACACGGTCCCCGAGCTTTCGCGTTCCGGGGGCGCCACCTCCAGGAGCCGAAGACGCCCTTCGGGATCGAGGCGGACGCCGACCATCCCCGAGATCAGAGACGGCGGGTCGTCGAAAGACGGCCCCTGCGCAATCGTGAGGTAAGAGAGTGGCTGCAGGCTCTGCCGGTACCAGAAGTTGACGGCGAACGGCGGGCCGGTTCGGAGGCGGCTCCATTTCTGCGGCGTGTTGGCGCCGCGGGCGACCTCGCTCAGATAGTCGTCGTCGGCCTCGAATCCGAAGGCGGTGTCGGCCGGCGGATCGCGATACCCGAGCTCCCGGATGACCTGGCGCGCCCGGTCGGCCAGCACCTCGGGCGGCATCTCGAGCGGCACGAGACGCGCCAACTGGGATCGGCCGGCGGCCAGCACGACGAGGACGATTGCGAGCGCCAGGGCCGCGAGACAGGCCCAACCGGCGACCGCCGTCAGCCCGCCGACCGCTCCGGCTTCGGCGACCATCTCCGGAGAGGGCGTCTCCCCGGCCGCGAGCGCCGCCGCCAGCGGGTCGCCGCCCGGCATCGCCGCGGCCACCATCAGCGCCGACGCCGGCCGGTTGGCGGGCTCGCGCTCCAGACAGCGCAGGATGACCCGCTCGACCGCCGGGTCGAACCCTTCGACGATCTGCGCCGGGTTCGCCGGCGCCGTCTCGCTCTTGAGCCGCGCCAGCTCGGCCGGGGTCGACCCCTTGAACGCCGGCTGGCCGGTGAACAACTCGTACAACACGAGACCGAGTGAATAGAGATCGCTCCTGGCCGTCACACCCTCGCCGGCGATCTGCTCGGGCGCCATGTAGGCCGGCGTGCCGGCCATGATGTCGGCGCCGTGGATCTCTCCGGCCAGCCGCGCCAGCCCGAAGTCGGTGATCCGGGCCCGGCCGCGGCCGTCGATCATGACGTTGGACGGTTTCAGGTCGCGGTGCAGGACGCCCTGTTCGTGCGCCGCGGCGAGACCGGCGCAGAGCTGCCGGGCGATCTGGATCGCCTTGTCCTTCGGTATACGGCCGATCCGCCTGAGCAGGCTCGCCAGGTCCTCGCCATCGACGAACTCCATCGACAGGAAGGTGTGCCCGTCCACCTCGGCGGCGTCGTAGACGCGGCAGACGTTGGGGTGGGAGATCTGCCGCGCGATCCGCACTTCATCGAGAAAGCGGGACAGGCGCGCCGGGTCGCGCTCGACCTCCGTCGGCAGGAACTTGAGCGCGACCGTCTGGCCCAGCTTGAGATCGTCGGCGCGATAGACCTCGCCCATCCCTCCCCGGCCGACGATACCGAAGACCCGGTAACGCCCGGCGAGCAGCGTGCCGGGCAGGAACCGTCCCTCGGCGGACGACCCGGATGGTGAGCGCACCGTCGGCGCGGGCCGTGCGGGCGGATCACCCCGGTGGGTCTGCGTCGGGCTCGCCGCGGACTCGGCCATCGGCGCGGCCTCCGGCGCGGCCATGGGCGCGGCCACGGGCGCGGCTGCCGCCGCGATGGCGGCTCCGCAACGCGGGCAGAAACGGCTGTCTTCGGGTGCGTCCCGACCACAGGACGGGCAACGGGTCACCGGCGGAGGATGACAGAGAGCGGGAGAGGCTGGCAAGCCCGCCGCCTTCTGGCCGCCGCCTCCTGGGCGGGGGGCGCCCCGTACGCCCGAGCAGGATTCCCGGACGCCCGGTCATGGCCGTCGAGACACAGTCTCAGTAGAATGCCGGACCAGGGAGGGACTCATGACACCCATCAAACCCACCACGATCGCCGCGCTGCGCGGCCAGTTGAAAGGCGAGGTCATTCTTCCGGGCGACGCGACCTACGACGAAGCCCGCGCCATCTGGAACGCCATGATCGACAAGCGCCCCGGCGTGATCGTCCGCTGCCTGACCACGGCCGACGTCGTCACCACGGTGAACTTCGCGCGCGACAGCGGGATGCTCCTCGCGGTGCGCGGCGGCGGCCACAACATCGCCGGCAGCGCCCTGTGCGACGGCGGCATCGTCATCGACCTGTCGAAGATGAAAGCCGCGAAGGTCGACGCCGCCGCCCGCCGGGTCACGGTCGAAGGGGGCGCTACGCTGGGCGACCTCGACGCCGCCACCCAGGTTCACGGCCTGGCCACCCCGGTCGGCATCAACTCCACCACCGGCATCGCCGGGCTGACGCTCGGCGGCGGCTTCGGCTGGCTCAGCCGCAAGCACGGCATGACCGTCGACAACCTCGAATCGGCCGAGGTCGTGACCGCCAAGGGCGAGGTGGTGCGCGCCAGCGCCACCGAGAACCCCGACCTCTTCTGGGCCCTGCGCGGCGGCGGCGGCAACGTCGGCGTCGTCACCCGCTTCGAGTTCCGGCTGCACCCGGTCGGCCCCGACCTGCTCAGCGGCCTCGTCGTCTATCCGCTGGCCCAGGCGAAGTCGATCCTCCAGCAGTACCGCGAGTTCATGGCCAAGGCCCCGGACGAGCTGTCGGTCTGGACCGTCCTGCGCCAGGCGCCGCCGCTGCCGTTCCTGCCTCCGGAGGTGCACGGCAAGGAGGTCGTCGTGCTGGCGCTGCTCTACGCCGGCGACCCGAAGAAGGGCGAGCCGCTCGTGGAGCCGCTGCGCAAGTTCGGCACCCCCGTCGGCGAGCATGTCGGGGTCATGCCCTACACCGCCTGGCAGCAGGCCTTCGACCCGCTGCTCACCCCCGGCGCCCGCAACTACTGGAAGTCGCACAACTTCACGAAGCTCGACGACCGGCTGTTCGACACCGTCATCGACTTCATCGGCCGGCTGCCGTCGTCGCAGTGCGAGATCTTCTTCGGCGCCATCGGCGGCGCGACGACGCGCCCGAGCCCCGACTCGGCGGCGTACCCGCACCGCGACGCGCTGTATGTGATGAATGTCCACGGCCGCTGGGACAGCCCGGCCGAGGACGCGGCCGGCATCCGCTGGTCGCGCGACTACTTCAATGCCTCGGCGCCCTTCGCCAGCGGCGGTGCCTACGTCAACTTCCTCACCGCCGAGGAGACCGACCGGGTGCGGGCGGCCTACGGCCCGAACTACGACCGGCTGGCCAAGGTGAAGCGCCAGTACGACCCGGGGAACCTGTTCAGGACGAACTGGAACGTCGTGCCGGCCTGACTCAGGGGCAGCCGCCGGCGAGAGCGATGCGCGGCTTCATGGCGCTGTCGGTCCCGAAGGTCACCGGCTCGGGGCTCCGGTACTGGACCAGGTAGTAGAAGCCCTTGCCCGGCGCCGGCACGGCGGCATCCTCCCACCCGGCGCTCGAGACCTGCGTCAGCCCGGAGGCGAGGCAGACCGGCGCGCCGAGATCGACATGCTCGCCCGCGTCGGCGAGGGCGTCGAGATCGCCGCGCGCGAGGTCGTAGGACGACGCGTCCGTGACCGGCAACCACGATACCGTCGTGCCGGCCGGGCCCTCCTGCAGCTGCAACATCAGCGGCTCGCTCATGCCGTTGCGCGTCAATGGCACGCTCACGGTCGCGCTCGCCGCGATGCTGTTGCCGGCGCCGTCGGTTGCGACATAGGTCACCGTGTAGACGCGGCCGGCGCCCGCGCCGCTCCGTTCGGCGCGCAGCAGCAGGGCGGTGTCTCCCGGCACGTCGCCCGCGCCGGCGATGTCCCCGGTGGTGCGGCCGTCGCCGTCGCCCGGCGCGTCGTCCGGTTCGCTGCTGGTGACCGCCGCGAGATCGAACGTCGCCCCGCCGCAGGTGTCGGCCACCACGACCTGCGCCGCGTCGTCGACCATCCGGTGATTCGGCGGCCAGAGCAGCGCCGGCGTCAGTGACAGGCTGACGACCGGCGGCATCGTATCTTCCACCACGATCTCGGTGCTGGCGGTGTCGTGCTCACCGGCCGCGTCGATCGCGTCGAGCGTCACGCTGTGCGTTCCGATCCCGAGCGTCACCTGGAGCGTCTCGCCGCTGCCGAGCAGGAACGCCCCGGGTGTTCCGTACCCCTCGTACCAGTTGAAGCCGACAATGTCGTCGTTCGTCCCGGGAGTGGAATTGAGATCGACAGAGCCGCTGGCGTCGAGCAGGATCGGCGCGCCCGCGGGGCCGGCGCACTCCTGCGCGGCGATCGGCGCGATGGACGCCTGCGGCGGCAGGTTCGAGGTCGGCCTGCCAAAATAGAGCAACGCCGCCCCCTCGTAAACGTAGGTGATGTCCCATCCGACGCCGACCAGGATGTCATCCAGCGTGTCGCCGTTGGTATCGCCGGCGAAGGCCAGCGCCAGGCCGAACCCTCCACCGGCCCGGTTGCTCTCCGCACGCCAGGCCGGAATCGCCCCCGGGCCCGACGCCCCACCGTAGTAAAGGACGATCTGTCCTTCATCGTATTCGGGATGGCTGACGCCGGAGGCCCCCGTCAGGATGTCATCGTACCCGTCGCCGTTGGCGTCGGCGTCGGCCGAAACCTTGTACCCGAGGGTAGTGCCTGGCGCCCCGTATGCCGTCCAGCCGGGTGTCGTGCCCAGCCCGAGCGCGGAACCGAAATAGACGTCTACCCGTCCGGAGAGGTTTGTGGTGCCGGGGTCCGGATTGTAGGTCGGGCCCCATTGCGGCGAGCCGATCACGATGTCCCGGAAGCCGTCGCCGTTGACGTCGCCGGCGCCCGAGACCGAGGTGCCGCACATCGCCTTGAACTGCGCCCCGACCGCCGTCCAGGCCGGCGTCGTCTCGACACCCAGGGCCGAGCCATGGAACAGGGAGACCTTCCCCTGATTCTCGGTGGCGTCGGCACCGATGTCGAAGTACTGGTCTCCGACCAGGACATCGTCGAGTCCATCGCCGTCGATGTCACCGGCGCCCGCCACGGCCCAGCCGAAGTTGCCCCAGTTCCTACCCGGGTCGAGAATCGTCGCCGGAGAGGTCGAGATCCCGCCGGGGCCGCCGAGGTAGATGTAGGCCCAACCGCGCTGCGCTCCTCCGTAGCCGGGCAACTTGTAGTTGGGTGAGCCGATGAGCAAGTCGTCGTAGCCGTCGCCGTTGGCATCGCCGGCGCCCGCCACCGCGTTTCCGAACGAGGATTGGATGCCATACCCCTCGAGGATTGCGGCCGGCTCAGCGGAGAGTCCGCCGGGGCCCCCCATGAAGACGAAGACGCGGCTCGGCCCTCCGGAACCCGGCGCGCCCACGGCGACATCGTCGTAGCCGTCGCCGTCCATGTCCCCGGCCGCTGCGAGCGCGAAGCCGAATTCGTACGTGGTCCCCGTGGCGACGTAGGACCACGCGGCGGTCGGCTCCGGCCCGGCGGGACTGCCGCGGTACAGGTAAGCGGCTCCATGGGCCGCTACGTTGCTGTCCTGGAACGGCGCCCCAACCAGGATGTCGTCGTACCCGTCGCCGTCAACATCACCCGCGCGGGCCACCGGGCCCCCGATCCGGGCGAAGTCTCTCCCGCCCATCACCATCCAATCGGGCGGGGGGGTCGGCTGCGCCAGGACAGGCATGGTGGCGCACCAGAGGAGGATTGCCCCTGCGATCGCAAGGAACCGGAGGCGGAATTTCATGCGACACCTCCAAGTCGAAAGACGGGCTACCTGGGCAGTTTGTTGTTGCCTGCCACCATAGCACCGGGGGCCACCTTGCTGGGAGGGTTTCGCCGAGGAGACCGACCGGGGGCGCCAGGCCCATGGCCCGAACGACGAACGGCCGGTAAAAGTGAAGCGCCACTAAGACCCGGGAAACCTTTTCAGGTCCAACCAGAATGTCAAGCCTGTCTGAGACGGTTCGGCGAGGGTGCCATGCGGAAGATCCCGTTCCTGCTGTTCCTCCTGCCCACAGCGCTTTTCGCGGACGAAGTGTTTCTCAAAGGCGCCGGCTCGATCTCCGGTCGCGTCGTGGAACAGACGGATACGATGGTCACGGTCGACATCGGGGGCGGAGCCATCAGTGTCTCGATGTCGCACGTCGATCACATCGTGATGGCGCGCACCGACCTCGACGAGTACGACGAGCGCATGAGCCGGTTGGGGCCGCGTGACGTCTTCGGCTGGCGGGACCTCGCGCGCTGGGCTTCGCAACACCGGATGGGGAACCAGGCGCGCCAGGCCTACGAGTGGGTCCTGGCGCTCGAGCCCGGCGATCGGGAGGCGCGGGGCGCCCTGGGGTTCGCCCTGCTCGATGGCGACTGGGTCACGCAGGAGGAAGCCTACCGAACCCGCGGCTTCGTGAAATACGAGGGCGAGTGGATGATGCCCTCCGAGGCGCAATTGCGCCTGGACAGCGCCGCGGCGGAACAGGCGAGCCAGGAAGCCGAGCGGAGCGTCCGGGCGGCGGAACTCGAGAAGCTGAAGGCGGAAGTGCAGGCAGCGTACGCGGCAGAGGCGGCCGCCGACGCGGAGTGGAGGGCTGAAGGCGCCGCCTGGTTCTACTCCCAGATCTACAACTGGAGCGGATGCGGTTACGGCAGGACGACGTGGATGGGCGCGCCGGGCTTCCAGCGCCGTTCATGGCGCGCCCGCTGACGGTTAGACCACGCCGTCCTTGCGCATCTCGCGCACCGCGTGGTGGCCCGGCAGGCCGTTCACTGCCCCGCCGGCGTGAGTCCCGGATGACGCCTGGTACAGGCCGAGGATCGGCGAGCGGTAGTCGGCGTAGCCGACGGCCGGACGCATGTGGAACAGCTGGTCGACCGTCAGCTCGCCGTGGAAGATGTTGCCGCCGAGCAGGTGATACTCGTGCTCCATCTCATATGGGCCGATGATCTGCCGGTGCAGGATCGACTTCCTGAAGTTGGGCGCCACCAGGTTGAAGCGGTCGATCAACCGGTCGGCGTAGGCTTCGACCTCGGCGCGGTGCGGCGCATCGCGCCAGGTCTCCGGCACCCACTGGGTGAACATCGACATGATGTGCCGGCCCTCCGGGGCAAGCGTCTTGTCGAACACCGTCGGGATCTCGCAGTCGGAGAACGGCAACGTCGCCGCCTTGCCGGCGCGCGCCTCCTGGAAGGTGCGCTCGAGATATTCCATGCCGTCGAGAATGGAGGTCGCCCACCGTGCACCGCCGGGTCGAAGCCGGGGTTGGCGGTGAACTCCGGGAGCTCCGCCAGGGCCAGGTTGATCTTCACCGTCCCCGGGCGTGACCGCCAGTCCTCCAGGTCGTCGACGAAACCGGCCGGCAGATCCTTCCGGTCGATCTGCCGCAGGAAGGTGATCTGCGGGTGGCAGGTGGTCACCACCAGGGGCGCCTCGATCTCCTGGCCGGCCTTGATCACGACGCCGGTGGCGCGGCCGTTCTTGATCAGCACCTTCTCGACCGGCGCGTTCACGCGTATCTCGGCGCCGAACCCCCGGGCCGCCGCCGCGATCGCGTCGGAGACCGCCCCCATGCCCCCTTCCGGCATCCCCCACGACGCCACCTGGCCCTCCGTTTCCTGGCCGGTGGAGTGGTGCATCAGGACGTAGGCGGTGCCGGGGGCACACGGTCCCGCCCAGGTGCCGATGATGCCGCTGATCGACAGCATCCCCTTGACGACGTCCCTCTCGAACCAGCGGTCGAGGAGGTCGGCGCAGCTCATGGTGAACAGCCGGGTGATGTCGGCGACCGTCTGCCCGCTCGCGGCGCCGTGCTTCCTCAGCGTCCAGGCGAGGTGGGCGGCGTCCTTGAGGTCCCGCAGTTTCATCGAGCCGATGTGCGGCGGGGTGTGATCGAGCATCGGATGCATGATCGACGCGATTCTCCCGATCCACTCGTAGTAGGCGCCGACGCGCTCGCCGTCCTTCTTCGAGTATTGGCCGTACGACGCGTAGGTCGCGGGATTCGTGCCGCTGTCGACGATCGAGCGGCCGTCGGGGTGCGGCAGGTAGCCCATGCCGAGCGGGTTGATCTTGTAGCCGTGCTTGCGCAACCCGAGTTCGTTGACGATGTAGGGCGGCATCAGGCTCATGGTGTACGACAGCGTCGTCACCTTGAACTCGGGAGCCTCGGGCCATGGCTGCGACGTGTCCGCCGCGCCGCCGACCTTGTGGCGCGCCTCGAGGACGACGACCTTCTTCCCGTACTTGGCGAGATAGGCCGCGGCGACCAGGCCGTTGTGGCCGCCGCCGATCACGACGGCCTCGTAGTGGTTTGCGGGCACGGCACGAACCTCCCTGAGCAATGAGCGTGAAGCGGAAGTTCATGTCAGTCACGGCGATTCCGTGCCCACGTCATGCCGGTCTGCGGAGCGCTGCTCCACATCCGCCTTGCGGTGAATACTCAGTGGCGGTTGAGGCCCCGAGGTACCCGCGCCGCTCCTCCCGGAGAAGGTATATGGTAGGTAGGGTTGCCGGGCGGGCGGAGGGGCTTACACCATGAAGACGACGTTCGTGATGCTCATGGGGATACTCCTGCTGGTCGCGTGCTCCGAAGGCTCGCCGGTCGAGGTTATGCCCACCTACGACCAGGCGACGCTCGACATGAAGTACCAGGCGGTCTACGACCTGATCCAGGACACCGCCTGCACCGACACCTCGGACTGCGCGAGCGTCGGGATCGGCAGCAAGCCGTGCGGCGGATGCTGGCAGAACGTGGTCTATTCCACCGCCACGGTCGACGTGGACGAGCTGACGACCCTGGTGATCGATCTGGCTCTCTACGAGAAGGGCTACAACCAGCAGGAGGGCTTCATAGGCGATTGCGGCGTCGCCCAGCCCGCACAGCCGGAGTGCGTCAACCAGAAGTGCGTCGACCTGAATTAGGGCCCTCTACGCCTGGAGTGCCTCAGAAGGTGTAGCGGGTCATGATGCCGACGGTTCGCGGCTGGTTGGTCAGGTAGCCGACGCGGGCGAGGGTCCCGCGCTCGCGCTCGAGCGCAAGCAACGCCTTCTCGTTCGTCGCGTTGTTCACGTACGCCGCGATGTCCCACGTGCCCCGCTTCAGGCCCACGCGCATGTTGAGCAGGTTGTAGGCCGGCAGCAGCGGATCGTACGTGAAGGTGCTCTGCGTCAGTGGGCCGCCGATCGTGTTCGGCAACGTGGTCATATCCAGCGTGCCGAGGTCCTGGTCGCCAACCTGCGTGTAGCGCGAGCCGATGTACTGATAGGTGCCGGTGATGTACACCTTCGAGATCTCCGACACATCGAACAGGTAGGTGGCGGAGGCGGCGATCATGAGCTGGGGAACGGACGGCAGCCGCCGGCCTGCCTCGATGCCCGACACGACGGTGACGTTGCCGAGTGAATCGGTCGAGGTGACCGTCGATTCCAGATCCGAGTCGTTGTAGCTGGCCGCAAAGGAGTAGTAGAAGTTGGGGTTGGGTGTCCCCTCGAACTCGGCCTCGATGCCCTGGCTGCGGCCTTTCGGCACGTTGAAGATCAGGCGCGAGGAGCAGGTGCCTGCCGTGACGGTCGTCTGCAGGTCGTCGATGTCGATGTAGAAAGCGGCGATGTTGAAGGTGGCCCTGCCGCCCAGGAGCCTCGACTTGAAGCCCACCTCGTAGTTCCAGACCGTCTCGTCGTCCCAGGTGTCGTACCCGCCGAACGTGGCCAGGTCCTCGGGAGAGCAGAGCGCCGTGTTGAGAGGATCGTTGATGCCCCCCAGGCGGAACCCCTTCGAGACCTGCGCATTGAGGATGGCGTCGGCCGAG
>Ga0210377_10000219_pt1 | contig 54878 bp, 36 predicted proteins | sample PLM4_65_b1redo_FD_155480 | JGI IMG/M metagenome (GOLD analysis project Ga0210377, IMG submission 155480) | Groundwater sediment microbial communities from an aquifer in East River, Colorado, USA - PLM4_65_b1 redo | ecosystem: Environmental > Terrestrial > Soil > Riparian zone | place: USA: East...
GCGTGCTCGGCAACATCTTCAGGGGGGACTGATGCTGACGCTCTACCGGCTGCAGTGGTCGACCAACTGCGAGCGCGTCGAGCTGGCGCTCGCGCACAAGGGGCTCAAGGCGGAATCGGTGTGGGTAAAGTACGACGACCGGTCCGAGGTGCGCAAGGTCAGCGGCCAGGACCTCGTGCCGGTGCTGGTCGACGACGGCCGCACGGTCGTCGACTCGATGGAGATCGTCCGCCACATCGAGGAGCGCTTCCCGGACACGCCGCGGCTGTACCCGGGCGAACGGGCGCGGCGCGCCGAGTGTGAGGTGTTCGTCGACTGGTTCAACCGGGTCTGGAAGCGGCCGCCGAACGAGCTCGAGACCGAGCTGACCAGGCCGAAGGCGGCGCAGGATGCGGCGCGGGTCGATCGCCTGGGGCGCGCCATGACGGGCTACCTCGACACCTTCGAGGGGCTGCTGACCGGGCGTGACTACCTTCTCGGAGACTTCTCCGCCGCCGATATCGCGGCGTTCCCCTTCCTGAAGTACGTCTCCGTCCCGGTGGCGCCCGACGACGATTACCTGTTCCACCGCATCCTGCGCGACTACCAGAAGCCGGGGAAGAGCCATCCGCGCCTTTTGGCGTGGGTCGCGCGGATGGACGAGCGGCCGAGGATCTGAGCCGCCCACCCCGCTCTGCTAGAATGCCGTCTCGGATCGACACACGGGAGGCGGGGTGAATCTCGAACTCAGTCTGGGAACGGCGGTGGCGGCCGCGGCGGTCGCGATGGCGGCGGTGCTCATGCCGGCCTGCGCCCCGAAGCCGTCCGCCCCGGAGCCCGACCGGGTGGTGGTGCAGCACATACTTGTGTCGTTCGCGGGGAAGCTCCCGGGCAAGCCGGTGAGACGCAGGCAGGCCGAGGCGGCGGAGCGGGCGGCCGAGGTGCTGGCGCGGGCTCTGAAGGGCGACGACTTCGACGCGCTGGTCAAGGAATACACCGACGACCATTACCCCGGGCGCTACGCCATGGTGAACAACGGCAGGGCGCCCGCGGCGGGCGAGTATGGCCGCGACCAGATGGTGGCGGGGTTCGGCGATGCGTCCTTCCCGCTGGCGGTCGGCGGCGTCGGGATGTGCGTCTACGACAACGTCCGCAGTCCCTTCGGCTGGCACATCATCAAGAGGATCGAGTGACGATGGCGCGCGAGGTGTTCTTCTGCGTCGACATCGAGGCCTCGGGGCCGGTGCCGGCGCTGTTCAACATGGTCTCGATCGGGGCCGTGCCGGTGTCGCGCCGCGACGGTACCTGGCAGGTCGAAGAGGGGCGGTTCTACGTCGAGCTCAAGCCGATGGCGCCCGGGTTCGATGCCGGGGCGATGAAGGTGCACGGCATCACGCGCGAGCATCTCGAGGCCAGCGGGGTGCCGGCGGGCGAGGCGATGCGGCGGCTGGCGGCGTTCGTGACCGACCGGCTGCAGCGCGGGGGCGGCCGGGCGGTCTTCGTCGGCCACAACGCGGTCTTCGACTGGTCGTACATCTCCTGGTATTTCGAGAGGTTCGGGATACCGAACCCGTTCGGCTACAAGGCCCTCGACAGCAAGTCGCTGGCGATGGGGCGGCTCGGCATCGGCTGGTTCGAGACGAACAAGGATTACCTCGAGACGCTGCTGGCCCTGCCGGCGCAGGACAAGGCGCTGACCCATCGCGCCGATTACGATGCCCACTACCAGGCGCTGATTCTCTGCGGCCTGCTGAACCGGCCGCCGGCCGCCGTCGTGCGCCCGGCGGGGACGACAGGGGGAGAGGACGAATGAGCGCCACAACCGGAGGCGTGTCGATGAGCGAGCATGTCTACAAGGCGATCGAGCTGACCGGCTCGTCGAAGAAGAGCGTCGAGGATGCCGTCGAGAAGGCGATCGCCCAGGCCAGCAAGACGGTGCGCAACATGCGCTGGTTCGAGGTGCTGTCGACGCGCGGCTACATCGAAAAAGGCAAGGTGGCGTACTGGCAGGTGACGGTGAAGATCGGCTTCACGATCGAGGACTGATGGAGAAGATCCCCGAGTTCGTCATCTGGTACGCGGTCTTCCTGTTCACCCTGACATTTCACGAGGGTGCGCACGCCCTGTTCGCGTACTGGGGCGGCGACGACACCGCCTACCGCGGCGGGCAGGTGACGCTCAACCCGATCCCGCACGTCCGGCGCGAGCCGTTCGGCACCATCCTGATCCCGATACTGACCTTCTTCATGTCGGGCTGGATGATGGGCTGGGCGTCGGCGCCGTACGACCGCTACTGGGGGCAGCGGCACCCGAAGCGTCTGGCGGCGATGTCGGCGGCGGGGCCGGCGGCCAATCTGCTGCTGGCGACGACGGTGTTCATCGTGTTGAAGCTGCTGCTCGGCGCCGGTTACTTCGTGGCGCCCGACCGGGTGTCGTTCAGCCATGTGGTCGAGCCGGCGTCGGCGGCGGCGGGGTCGCTGGGCGCCGGGCTGGCGCTGCTGCTGTCGGTGGCGCTGAATCTCAACATCCTGCTCTGCCTTTTCAACCTGATCCCGCTGCCGCCGCTCGACGGCGCGGGTGTGGTGCAGGGCCTGTTCCCCGGGACGATCGGCCACGCCCTCGAGTCGATCGCCACCAACCCGATGTTCTCGATGATGGGGCTGCTGGTGGCGTGGCGGGTGTTCGACTTCGTGTTTGGACCCGCGTTCTCGGTCGTGCTCGGTCTGCTGCACCCTGAGATGCTCTACCGCTGAGGCGGGTCGACGGGCGCGGCCCCGACCGCCTACTCCCCGCGGTTCTTCCTGTAGATCGCGAGAATCCGCTCGGCGTCGACCTCGGGGTCGAGCCAGGTCTCGCGCTTCATCTCGAGCCAGCCCTGGTTGGGGCGCATGCGGGCGACGCGGTGGATGTTGAGCAGGTGATCCACCGTGATGTTGTCGGTGGTGACATTGCCGGCGCCGGTGCCGCAGGCGAGGGTGAGCGAGGGCGGCGGGTGGTTGAAGATGCCGCCGAGCGCCCCCTCGGTCGTCGGCGTGTTCACCAGAATGCGCGCCGCGTCCATGGCGGCGAAGTCGGCCACCACCGATTCGTCTTCGGTGTAGACGCCGAGCGTGTGGCCGATGCCGCCGAGGTGGGTGATGGCGCGGCAGGTCGCGAGCGCCGCGGCGTAGTCGGCGACCGTGTAGTAGGCCAGCACCGGCGCCAGGATCTCGTGCGACAGCGGGTGGTCGGCGCCGATCCCCTCCGGCTCGGCGATCAGCAGCCGGGTCTTCTCCGGTATCGCGAACCCGGCGCGGGCGGCGATGTCGGCGGCCGGGCGGCCGACGATGTCGGCGCGCATGGTGCGGGCGGTGGCGTCGTAGCAGGCCGGGCCCAGCGCCGCGGTCTCGGCCGGCGAGCAGAAGTGCGCGCCGTGCTGCGCGAGCAGCGGTCGGATGGCCCGGTCGACCTCCGGCTCGACGACCAGCGCCTGTTCGCTGGCGCAGACGGTGCCGTTGTCGAAGGTCTTCGAGTGCACGATCATCCGCGCCGCGAAGCGGAGGTCGGCCGAGCGGTGCACGTAGACCGGCACGTTGCCGGGGCCGACGCCGAGCGTCGGGGTGCCGGAGCGCTGCGCCCGCCGGACGATCGCCTGGGTGCCGGTGGCGAGGATCATCGCCAGGCGCCGGTGGTGCATGACGGCGTCGAGATAATCGGTCTGCGCCTTGGCGATCCACTGGATGCAATCGGCGGGGGCGCCGGCGGCGAGGGCGGCGTCTCGGGCGATGCGCGCCGCCTCGCGGCACGCGCGCCGGGCGCCGCGGTGGAACGAGAAGACCAGCGGGTTGCGCGTCTTCATGGCGATCATCGCCTTGAAGATGACCGTCGAGGTGGGGTTGGTCACCGGCGTGATCGCCAGCACTGGACCGATCGGCTGGGCCACCTCGGTGATGCCGCGCATCGGATCGTCGGCCAGCACGCCGACGGTGCGCTGGTGCCGGATGTGCTCGTGGATCAGCAGGCTCGCCCAGGCGTTCTTGCGCACCTTGTGCTCCAGGACGCCCATGCCGGTCTCCTCGAAGGCGAGGCGGGCGAGCTCGATGCGGGCATTGAAGGTGGCGCGGAACACCGCCTCGACGATGCGGTCGACGGCCTCCTGGTCGAGGCGGCGGAAGGCCCTGGCTGCGGCCAGCGCCCGGCCGACGATGTCGTCGGCGTACTGCTCGAACGGCGTCGGCGTGACGTCGTCGGTCATCAGGCTCCGAACTTCTCCAGTATGCCCTTGCGGTCGAGCCCCAGGATGCCGCGCTTCGCGCCGACCTTCTTGAAGGCGCCGAGCGCCTGCTCGAGCATCGGGATGGTGTGGTCGGCCGAGAGCTGGGTGCGGATGCGCGCCAGCCCCTGGGGGACGACCGGGAAGAAGAAGCCGACCGCGTAGACCCCCTCGGCGAACAGATCGCGCGAGAACTCCTGGCTCAGGCGAGCGTTGTAGAGCATCACCGGGACGATCGGCGACTCGCCGTCCTTGATGACCAGGCCGATCTCCTTCAGCCCCTTGCGCCAGAACAGGGCGTTCTTCTCGAGGCGGTCGCGGCGCTCGGTGGTGCCGCTGAGGATCTCGAGGACGCGCAGGGCGGCGGCGGCGATCGGCGGCGGCACGGCGTTGCTGAAGAGATACGGCCGGGCGCGCTGCCGGCACATCTCGACGATCTCGCGGCGGCCGGAGACGCAGCCGCCCGAGGCGCCGCCGAGTGCTTTGCCCAGCGTCGTCGTGATGATGTCGATCTTCCCCATGACGCCGCAGTGCTCGTGCACGCCGCGGCCGGTTTTTCCGATGAAGCCGGTGGCGTGGCTGTCGTCGAGGAACACCAGCGCGCCGTAACGCTCGGCGAGGGCGCAGATCCGGTCGAGCGGTGCCAGGTCGCCGTCCATGCTGAAGACGCCGTCGGTGATGATCACCTTGACGCGGCGGTCCTTGTGCTCCTCGAGCTTTGACTCGAGGTGCTCCATGTCGGAGTGCTTGTAGGTGTCGTGCATCGCCTTGCACAGGCGGATTCCGTCGACGATGCTGGCGTGCACCAGGCGGTCGGAGATCATCACGTCGTCGGGGCCGAGGAACGCCTCGAAGACGCCGGCGTTGGCGTCCATGCACGACGGGAAGAGAATGGTGTCCTCGGTGCCGAGGAATTGTGTCAGCGCGTTTTCGAGGGCGCGGTGCAGGTCCTGGGTGCCGCAGATGAAGCGCACGCTCGACATGCCGTAGCCGCGCTCGTCGAGGCCGCGGTGGGCGGCGGCGACGACGTCCGGGTGGCTCGACAGGCCGAGGTAGTTGTTGGAGCACAGGTTGATGACCTTTTTCGGCGCGGCGCCGGCCGGGTACTCGACCATGACGTTCGACGACTGCGGCGAGTGGATGTAGCGCTCTTCCTTGAAGAGCCCCTGCGTGCGCAACCCCTCGAGTTGCGCCTGGAACACCTGGCGGATCTGATCGGGGAACGACATCTCAGGCCTCTTTCTTGAACCGCTGCACCAGCGCGATGATGCTGCCGACGGTGTCGAACGCCGCGGGCGATGCGTCGGCGTCGGGGATGCTGACGGCGTACTTCTTCTCGATGAAACGCTTCAGGCTGACCATGCTGAAGCTGTCGACGATGCCGCCCGAGATGAGGCGCGTGTTCTCGTCGAGCACGACCTCGCCCGCCTCGTCCTCGTCGATGTACTCGCGGCGGACATAGTCGAGGATCGCCTGCTTCATGTCGTCCATGCTGATCTCCTTCCCGGAGCGTTGGCCTATTCGTCGTCGAGGCTGCTGGTGTCGCCGATCTCCTGCCCCGACTCCTTGGCCTTGAGCAGGCGGCGCATGATCTTGCCGCTGCGCGTCTTCGGCAGGCGGTCGACGAACTCGATCTCCTGCGGCATGGCGAGCGGCGACAGCTTCTTGCGGATGAAGTTCATGATCTCGAGCTCGAGATCGACGCTCGGGGAGTGGCCGGGGCGCAGCGCGACGAACGCCTTGACCACCTCCATGTTGATCGGATCGGGCTTGCCGATGGCCGCCGATTCGGCGACCGCCGGATGCTCGAGCAGGGCGCTCTCGATCTCGAACGGCCCCACGAGGTGCCCGCCGGTGTTGATCACGTCGTCGTCGCGTCCCGAGAACCAGAAGTAGCCGTCGGCGTCGAGGCTGCCGCGGTCGCCGCAGATGTACCAGCCGTTGAGGAACTTCCTGAGATAGGTCGCGGTGTTGTTCCAGTAGGTACGCATCATGCTGGGCCACGGCGGCCGCACGGCGATCATGCCGACCCGCCCCGGCTCGGTGATCGGATCGCCGGTCACGGGGTCGACGATCGCCGCCTCGAGGGCGGGGAAGGGCCTCCCCATGCTGCCCGGCTTCACCGGCATCCCCGGCAGGTTGGTGATGACGATGGAGCCGGTCTCGGTCTGCCAGAAGGTGTCGTGGAAATCGAGACCGAACGCCTGCCGCCCCCAGTGCACCGCCTCCGGGTTGAGGGGTTCGCCGACGCTGCACATGTGCCGCAGCGCCGAAAGATCGCGCTGCTTCGGCAGGTCGGCGCCGTCCTTCATCAGCATGCGGATGGCGGTCGGCGCGGTGTACCACACCGTCACGCGGTGCTTCTCAAGGGTCTCGTACCAGCGGTCGCTCGAAAAGCCGGCGTCGAGCACCACCTGGGTGACGCCGAGCGCCCACGGCGCCAGGATGCCGTACGAGGTACCGGTGACCCAGCCCGGGTCGGCGGTGCACCAGTAGATGTCGTCGTCCTTGAGGTCGAGCGCCACCTTCGCGGTGAGGTACTGCGCGAAGATGCTGGCGTGCACGTGCAGCGCCCCCTTGGGCTTGCCGGTCGTGCCGCTGGTGTAGTGCAGGATGCTCGGGCTCTCGGGATAGGTGCGGGCGATCGGAAAGTCGTCGCAGGCCGCGGCCGTCATGTCGAAGGCGACCTCGCCGTCGCGCAGCGGCCGCTTCGACGCGTCGTGGTCGACCACGATGACCGTCTTCAGATCGGGCAGCCGCTCGCGCGCCTTGCGCACCTTGCCGAGGTGCTTGTGCTGGGTGATGACGCCGACCGCGCGGCTGTCCTCGACCCGCTGCGCGAACGCCTCGTCGCCGAACGCCGAGAACAGCGGCTGCGCCACGGCCCCGGTTTTCAGGATGCCGACGACGCCGATGTACAGCTCGGGCAGCCGGTCGAGGAGCACCGCGACCCGATCGATCTCACGGACGCCGTGGTGCGCCAGGAACGCGCCCCAGCCGTTGGTGAGCCGCTCGAGGTCGAGGTAGGTGAAGCGGCGCACCGTCCCCTCGTGGTCCTCGTGCGCCAGCGCCGTACGGGTGCCAAGGCCGCGCTCGACCTGACGGCGCGAGCAGAGGTAGCCGAGATTCAGGGTGGCGTTGTCGGTGTATCCCAGCTCCCGCCTGGCGACATCCCAGGTGATTTCGCGGCGCAGGCGGGCGTAGTCGACGGCGACCGGCGCCGGGCGGGCGGCGGTCGCGTGGCGGAGGTTGGTCTCGCTCATGGCAGGCGACTCCCGATGCTGGACAGGCAATCTACCACAGCGCCGCGCGTCGTCGGAAGGGCCGCAGGCGTTGCGGGGCGTGGCTTTCGCAACGGGCGTGCCGCCGCCGTCGCGCCAGGCGGCGGATTCCGCGGGCCCGGCGTGCCGCTGCGGGGCGGGGTGTTCCGGCGCGCGCGGGAGGGACGGTGCTCCCGGTCGGTCGGCACCGCGCGCAGGTCCTGCGTCGGCGTGGGCGTCGCGGTGCAGGTCTTTCGGGGTCGCGGCACGATCGGGCAGTGTCGCACGCGCGCCGACGCAGACGGTGCGTTCAGCGGCAGGGCCGCCGTGCGCGCTGTCGCGATGACCGCGAGGACCCCGCACCATCGTGGCCCGGATGTTGCTTGTGTCCGCGCCGATAACCGTGTCGCTCGCGTTGTCCGGCTGCCCGGGGGAACCGCATGGAGGGGGAGCATCCGGGGGATTGTCGGGACGGCACCTCGATCAACCGCTCGATTGGGGGAGGACACGATGAAGCCAGGGCAGAAGCTCGCCGCATTCCTCGGGATGGTCGCCGTCGTCGCCCTGCTGGGGCTCGCGATCTCAATCCGCGACACCGGCGCCTACGAAACCTACTCTGATGGCTCCGCGAGTGCGATGTGCGCCCAGTGCCATGAGAACGCGCTCGGAGGATTCCAGAGCCGCGGCCCGCTGCACGACGCCCACAACGCCAGCGCGACGAACACCTGCACAAGGTGTCACGCGCAGCAGGGAGACATCCCTATTACCAACATGTGCCTGGGCTGCCACGGCCAGCCCGGCACGGGTGGTGCGGGGCTGCGGAAGCACCACGCGCAGGCCGGCGCTCCGGCCGATGGCGACGGGCTGTTCTGCGCCGACTGCCACTCCGCCACGACGCCATCGCCCGAGAGCGCGGTGCCCGCCTACTACGGTCAGGCCGATGTCATCCAGACGAGTCCCTGCAACGCCGACGGCAAGGAGGATTTCTGGAGCTACACGACCGGAGCGCCCGACCTGAAGGGGCTCGACAACGATGGCGACCTGCTGGTGGACGCGCTTGATCCCGACTGCGCGCCGCCGGTCTGCATCGACCAGGACGGCGACGGCTACGGCAACCCGGGCCACGCCTCCTGCCCGAATGGGGCGGCGCAGGACTGCAACGACGCGAGCGCGGCGGCCTACCCCGGCGCGACCGAGATCTACGACCTGCTCGACAACGACTGCAACACCGAGATCGACGAGGTCAAGGATGTCCTGTTCGCCGACCTCGCCAATCGCAACCGTGTGTCGTGGAGCGCGCAGACCCCGGTTGGGCAGGTCTACGACGTGATCCGCAGCGACGGCGCCCAGTTCCCCGCGGTGTCGCCGAACACCATCTGCCTGGCGAACAACCTGGCGGGGACATCCGCCGACGACCTCGTGCTGCCGGGAGTGGGGCAGGGGTTCTACTACCTGGTACGGAACTCGCTGGTGGGAGATTACGGCAAGGGTTCGGCCGGCACGCTGAGGATCTACACGACCTGCCCGTAAGGCGGGCTGTTCCCCTGCATCGCCTCTGGGGACAACACGCGCTTCTTTCAGTGATCCCTCGGGCGGCCGTCCCGCCTCCGGGCCGGGTGGCCCGGGGAGGGGCCCTCCCGCACGACGAGGACGTAGGGCGCCAGCCAGCCTGAGAGGCAACCCGGGCGGGTGGCGCGGTGCGCATCCGGCAGGACGGCCTCGAGCGCCTTCTGTGCGCGCTCGCGCCCGCTGCGGAACTCGTCCTCCGGCCTGACCCCGACGAGCCACTGGAGGATGCGGTCCGCCCACGCGAGCTCCCTCGGGCTGACGCAGATGAGCAGCCCGTCGTCGCGCAGGACGCGAAGGCACTCACGCAGGCATGCCTCGGGGTCGAAGACGAACTCGAGGGCGCTGACGATGACGGCGGCGTCGAAACTCCGATCGGCGAAGGGGAGGGCGCAGCCGTCGGCGCGCACCAGCACGGACTCGACGCCGTCGTGGGTCAGACAATCGCGCACGACCGACGCCGAGGCGTGGATGTCGATCCCCACGGACATCCGCGCCCGGTGTGACAGCTCGTACTGGAAGATGCCGCTGCCGTATCCGATCTCGAGGACGCCGTCGGCCTTGTGGGTGATCAGCGCATCGCGTGCCCAGGCCAGGCGGCTGCGCATGACAACGCGGATGCCGCGCCGGTAATACCAGTCCAGTGCGTCAACCGGTCCGGTGGGGACGAGATGCCCTCGCGCCGGAATCCGCGGATTCGACTGATCCAAACGATCCATGATGACGCCCGGGCGCGTTGAGTCGATCCACTCCGACTGTGGCGATGATGGCAGACATAGACTGGACGCAGTCCATCCGGCCGGGCGGCGACATCAGCGAGGCGGGCTTCCTCGGACTATAGATCGGACTGCAGATCAGTTGTGGCGTGGTCCCGGTCGTCGTAGAGGTGGGCCGGATCGATCTCGATCTGCCGCACCCGGTTGCGGAATCCCGCCACCCAGTGCGCCATCGCCTGAGACCGGCCCAACCCGGTCCTTCGAGCCCAAATTGACGGAACAGGCCTGGTCGGGCGCAACATGCAGCTTGTTTTGCTTATCGGCCTGCCCGTTAGACGCCAAAACTGCGCCGAAACCGCCCGCGGATTGCCTCTCGTCGCCTCCTCCAACCACGCCATGCGCGCGATCTTCGCCGTCCCCCTCCACTCGCACCACTGCGGTGTGATCGCCTCGATCGACGACTCTACAGGGCACGCGGCTGGCCATGGAAGAGAAGAATGATGCATTTGCGTCATTGACCCGCTCCTGCAATGACGGGGAGACTTTGTCCCATAGCGCGAGGAGAAGGGGTGTCCTTACCCGCCACGGGATCTCGCGCAAGGCACAGGAGGAGGGCATGCGTTCCATGTGGCGGGCGAGACTCGGTCCTACCCTAGTGTCCCGAGTCAGAAGTCCCTTGCCTATTCCGGCGAGCGATCCACGTCGCTGGCAAGGCGGGCCGACGAGGGAATACCGGGAGTATTCGGAGGAGGCCCAACGCCGCCAGCGGCGTGGAGAGCCGTCGCAATAGGTGAGGGACTTCTGACTCGGGACACTAGAGATGGCCCCGGAGCGGGCCCTGCACCAGTGGGCGACTGTTCCAAGAGGCCGCGACGAGGGCGTCATTCGTTCGTGGGCCTGTTTGCCTGCAGCGGGCAGACATCCGACCTAAGGTCTGCTGCTTCGCGTTTTGAAGGGACCGTCACACTTGGCGACGGTCGGTTCGGGAGGAAAGGCGATGTCCCTGCACAGAACCAAGGGTCGCTGGATCTTCTGCTGCGTCGGGCTTGCGGGTGTCGCGGCGTTCTGCCTGCCGGCGACCTTCTCTGCGGCTTCCGATGAGGCCGAAGCGCAGCCCACCTTCTCGGCCCGTCCCGGGCTGTATGCGAGGGCCACCTCCATATGGCCGTTTGCGAAGGGACCGTTGTACGGGGATCCGACCCTGGCGAGCTCTGAGGCGGCTGGCGTGCTCCACACGGCAGTCGGTTCGTTCGACCTGACGCGCGGCGAGCCGGCTTTTTCCCCGCAACTGAGAACGGGGATCAGGCTTGACTCGCAGCCCGACCAGCACTTCGTGCTGCAGGTGGATCCGAAGCTCCTGGACGACGGCAGCTGTGCCGCGGTCCAGGAATCGATCGAGGCAGCTGGAGGCGTGTTTCTCCGGGCGATGCCTGTCGCAGCCTGGATCGTCAGGCTTGACGCGCGGGCGTACAAGGTCGCGCTGGTGCAGCCGCTGCTCGCCCTACAGCCCTGGCATCCTGGCTACAGACTCTCGCCGGCGATCGGGACTGCGCCGCTTCCGGATGCCGCCCGGGCTCTCTCGGACACCTATGACCTTGACATCCGCGTTTTCCCGCTCGAAGACGCAGCGTCCGTTGCCCGCAGTGTGGAGGCTCTGGGCGGCCGCGTGATCTCGGTCTGGCCTGATCTCGTGCGTGCGGAGGTTCACAGGGACCGGCTGGCGGCGCTCGCCGGCCTCGAGGCTGTCGAGATGGTCCTTGAGCACATGAACAACCTCATGAAGGGAGAGGAAACGACGCTCTGCATCCAGACGGGGCCCTGGACCGGCGCGGCGCCTTACAACGACGCAGGTGTGGACGGAGGAGGCAACGGCATCACGGGAACTTCCGCGCAGCGGTTGATGGTCCTCGATAACGGAATCCAGCTCGACGCAGGGGATCTATCCGCCACGCGAACAGACGCCGGTGCAGCAGGTCCCATCCACCGGAAGGTCGCGCTCTACACATCGACGAATGCCTTCGGCGGGAGCGGGGACCTGCTGGGATGTGATGCGATGTTCTCCGGGGGTTACACGCACGGTCACATCGTGGCCGCGACCGCCCTGGGCAACGCCACGAAAGTGAACGCGAGCTATGGGGGGGGATGGACGATCCCGGGTGGAGGGCCTCGGGCGCTGGATGGCGTGGCTCCTGGCGCAATGCTGCTGGCCTACGACGCGCAGATCACACCGACCAATACCAGTTGCGACGATCCTGCTCTGAGCGGGTTGTTCGTGGGCAACATCTACTCGCGCGCCAGCGCCGGATCCTGCCCGGGATGCGGCTCGCTGAAAGACGCCTCGAACCGCCTGGCGCACACATTCGTTCTTGGCTGGGGGTCGATACTCAATCCCGTATACGGATCGAATGCGGCCAAAGTAGACGAGTTTCTCTACGACAACAAAGACTCAATGCTCTTTGTAGCGGCGGGAAACGAAGGTCCGGAGGAGAACTCGGTTTCGGACCCGGCGACGTCGAAGAACGCCGTCACGGTCGGCGCGACCTACGCGCTCAACGCAGGCCACGCGCCGGATCCGGACCAGGAGGACCGCTGGCCGATGACGAGCATCGGCCCCGCCACTGCCGCGTCGGGCCGTGTGGCCCCGCTCATCATGGCTCCAGGGGCGGACTTCGGGATCTCCGGCAGGAACATGGGCTCCGACTCCGAGTATGCGTGTGCCTCCGGCGATAACGACCAACTCAACCTGGTGGCCTGCGATTACGTAGACGGGAAGGAGGGGACGAGCTTCGCCGGGGCCGCGGTCGCCGGCGCGGCCCTGCTCGTGCGGGACTGGTTCCAGCAGGGCTTTTACCCCGACGGGGATTCGGGGAACCCGGGGAATGCGGCCGACCAGGTACTCACCCTCTCCGGGGCCCTGGTCAAGGCGGTTCTCGTGGCATCAGCAGACTGGGTCGGGGAGGGGAATAACCGTGGAGACAATCTGGACCTCGACTACCGCTTCAATGACGAGCAGGGGTACGGCAGAGTGCAGCTCTCCAACGTCCTGCCTCTGAGGAGCCTCTCATCGAGCCCCCCGGGGATCATCGTGGCCGATGGCGGGATGGCTGGCGGCCGAAACGACACGACGCTGTCGGGCACGGCGCTGCCCTCGCAAACCGAGGGCTTTACCTTCCGTGTTTGCGACAACGCGAAAGAGTTGCGTCTTGCGCTGGCCTGGATCGAGGATTCGGGCGAGTTTCTCACGAAGAACCTTGATCTGGAGCTGGTGTCCCCCTCCGGCCGCATGTACTACGGCAACTACTTCACCGATGATGACGACCGCGACGGCGTCATCAATCCCGCCACGGAGAACTGCGACTACGCGGGTGGCGCGCCGTGGCCGCCCGCCTCGACGGGCGCCCGCGACGCAGGCCCGTGGAGTATCCCGGTCTGCGCAAACTCGGATCGCGACAGCCGCAACCCGACCGAGGCGATCTTCCTCTCGCCGGATCCCGCGTGGGACGGCGTCGCCGACAACCCGGCGACGGCTTCGATCAACGAGGGAGTGGACAACCAGATCGAGACGGGGACCTGGACAGTTCGGGTGAGAGCGGGTTCGTTCAGCGGCACGCAGCGCTATGCTCTCGTCATCTCCGGCGGGACATGCAACCTCTCGACCATCCTGCTCGGTCCGGACGAGCCCGCCTGCAACGACAGCACGTGGGTCACGGTGCTCGAGGAGGACTCCCCCAGCGATCCGGCCCCGGCGCTCACCCCCGCCGAGATCTCGGGCCGGACGGCGCTCCTGGTCGTGAATCCCGGTCCGGATGGGGTGCCCGGCAACGCCGACGACGTGGTGGTCGACCAGCTGAGCGGGCTTCTGTTCAGCCAGCCCGACCCGGCGGTTCTGCGATTCGAGGCTGCCCCGGCTCCGATGAGCGAGTTCATCGGGCCGCCGAACTCTGGTGACGGCGTCCTGTCCGTCGCCCATGGTTTGAGCGTGCGTGCGATCTACCAGGACAAGACCGGCGGTGTCCCCGATCCCAACAAGCAACGCACGGCGATCACATCCGTTGAATGCCGGATGAGACTGGCCGCCGGAGTCGTGGCTCAGTTCGGGCGCGATGCCTCATACGGGATCACCGGGGGTTGCGAGAAGGACGGGGGCGGGAGGTTCGCGAACGGCTTTCCGGATCGCTACATGGACGCCGGGGAGATCATCAGCTACCAAGTATCGGTCCGGTCACAGGACACGCAGGGGATGCCTGATGTGGAGGTGTCGCTGCGGGCGGTCCAAACCGACGGGGACAGCCCGGCCTCTTGCAGCCCCGGAAGTTCCGACTGCGCGGATCCCGACCGGCTGAACAACCCACCCTCGCCCTATCTGACGATCTTCGACTCGCCCAAGAGCCTCGGTCCCTTGCCCGCGGGGCAGGTCGCAACGGCCGCCTTTGCCGTGCAGGTCCTCTCCTCGCTCACCGGCACTTCGGCGATCGAGATGGTCCTCGGAGCAAGGAGCCCGACAAGTGGGCGGACGGACCAGAGTGTTCATGTCTCCCGGCATATCCTCAACGTGGACGAGCTGTCCTACTACTACTCCACCGACTTTCCGACCGGGGGGACCGAGATCCGGGACTTCGAAAACAACGAGGTCCTCCAGGATCCGAATGCGGAGAACGGCTTCGAGACCATCGCCTGGTCGTCGCTCACGGAGACAGGCCGCAACACCGGCATCAACGCGCCGTGGAACTTCGAGAACATCAGCGGCGCCTTCACGACCGGAGTCAGCGCCCTCTCCACGAGCTCTCTCGCGAATCCTCCGGCATTGTGGGGGGAGGACAAGAACTTCAACAACGTCCTTGATCCGGGCGAGGACCGCGCCGGCGTCAACGGCGTGCTTGATCAGAACTGGAGCACGAACGGCGGATGCGGCTGGCAGAGCAAGGGGGCGCTGTCCACGGGGGGCGTCTGGCACACGGGTCTGATCAGCCCGACGGGGATCTCACCCATGTGCCTCGCGAACCCGGGGACGACGGCCCAGTGCACCCGGTTTGGGACGATCCCCGGTACGAGCGGAAGCAGCCGGTGGTGGGAGCTGCTTCTGACTCCGCAGGTTTCCAAGATCCACCAGTGCCTCACCGGGTCCGAGCTCGGTTGCAACGGCCAGGTGGACGCTCCTGGCGACCCGGTGTTCAAGATGCAGTTCATCGACTGGGCCTGGAACGTGGCTCTCGACCTTCCCGATCGTTTCGCGAGGTTCACCTGGGAGCTGGACACGGACACAGCCAGCAGCAACTCCGTGGACCTCATCAACGACCCGGAGGTTCTGGGAAGCCTGACGGGTCCGCTCGGACCAACGAGCGGAGGGGCCTGGCCCCTCACGCAGGGATACCCTCTTTTCGCCCCGATCTCGAAGTGCCTGGATACGGACGGCAACGGCTCTCCTGACCACTGCGGATTTCGCGGGGGAGTTGCCTGCACGAGTGATGCGCAGTGCACGGGTCTCACGGTCAACGGCGCGCTCGGGGGCAATCGCTCCGGGCGGAACAACTGTTCCTTTGAAGGAAAGACGGGCGGCGTCGTGAATGCGAAGATCCCATTCGGCCTTCCGGGGCCCGCCGACGATGATGTGGACAACGGCTACTGCGATCGGGCGCCCGGAGATCCACTACAGGGCATCGACAAGAGCCGCTCGTGCGCGGTGGACGCCGACTGCACCCCTCCGTATGTCGTCTCCTGCATCGGCAAGGACAGCTCCGTGGACAGCTACGTCTTTGGAAACGGCCCGCTGAGGAATATGAGCGTGGCCCGCGCTGGCGGCCCGGACATGCGGATCGTGACCCTGGAGGACCTCGCCGGCGAGCCCGGTACAACCTTCCAGGGCGCCTTCGGATTCGAGGTCCACGAGGGCACGGCGGGCGAGCAGCCGGTGGCGGGATTCGGCGTTGCCGTTGACGACGTGGCTCTCCAGTGGCGCGAGTACACACTCGTCGAGGACCAGACGGCCTGCTCCAGCACCGGGCAATGCGCCGTCGTACAGGCGGACGGCGGGTGGCGCTATGCGGCGAGCGCGAGGATCGGCTTCACCGTCCTTGATGCGACGCCTTACGACCCCGTGACCCCGAAGAACGACTGCAATGGTGACGGCGACTACTCGGACATCGGCCGGTGCTCCAATCCCGACGCCCAAGGTCAGGCCGTCTCCTGCACTTCGAACGCCGATTGTGTCGACTACGGAGTCGCATGCAACGCCGACCTCAACTACGCCGACGACACGGACTGCAACAACAACGCCATCCCGGACGTCACCCTCCGCGTGGTTTCGCAGGCTGAGCCGTCGGGCGAGGTGGTCGTCCTCGACCGAGCATCACCGAGCGGGTCGGAGTACCGAGGGTCCGTCGCGACCTCGGCGCATCAGGACCAGCGCGGCGTCGTGTTCGTCCAGAATAACGGTACGGACACCCCCACCGTAATCGCCGTTTACATCGATCGCCACAACGGGACGGATAGCGCCTGCGGCACCGTCGATTCCGGCCAGTCGCCCGTTGCCGTGGTCGTCCCGGACTGTCGTCTCGTCATACAGAGTGCGCGGCTGACGGACAATGGTGACGATGACGGATTTGCGGACACGAGCGAGACCGTGAACCTGTACGTGACCCTGGCCAACGCCAGCGGCGCCGCCCAGTCGAATGTCGTGGCGCGGCTGCAAACGACGGACACGAAGATCGAATGCGTCCAGCAGCCGGCGATCGAGTTCGGCACGCTCGCGGGTGGAGAAAGCGTGGAGGGCGTCTTACCCTTCGTCTTCACGGTTTCGGCCGGCGCGAGCCGCGCATCGCTCACACAGGACTTCTCTGCGCCCTTCACGGTCACTTTCTCCTCAAATGAGTGCCCAGCCGCCTATCGTCCCCAGTCGATCACGCTCGATCTCGACCTCGACGTTTCGGGCGGGGGGGCGCCCACGACATACATCGAGGGATTCGAGGTCCCGACCGGTCTTGCGAGTCTCAGCGCGATGAGCCTTGATACCGGCAGAAACACCAACCTCCTGTCGGACGGCCTGCGCTGCCAGTCGACCGATCCCGATAGCCCTGATTCGAACACCTTCGGGAATACCGCGTGCTATCTCGGTTTCCAGGACACCTCGAAGAACGCCTTCGACTGGCACGTTCACCAGACTTCATCCCCCGATGGCGGTCGCGCCTTTGTCGGGAGTCGTTCCCTGCACTTCGGAGAACACCGGGGCAGCGCCGAGTTCGACACGATCCGCCTCAGTCAGATGGACGCCGTCCGGACGACCAACCCGATCTCTCTCGACCTGACGGGAACGTCGGATCTGTCGTTCACGCATCAGGTCTCCCTCGGCGACTCCCGCGTCCGGAAGCTGCCGGCCGGAGAGACGCTCGATCGGGGCGTGGTCCAGGCCCAGCTGGTCGACGCGACGGGTGCGGGGGTGGGGAACTGGATGACGCTGACTCCCTACAAGAACCTCTACGATGAGCAGGGCGCGGCGGCCACGACGAGCTGCTTGTTCGATCCGATTGACGATGGGAACACGGAGGACTCTCTCGTTTCCTACCCGAAGGCCCGCGGGCCCGCATCCACCTGCTACCCCAGCGCCGTCTTCGCTCACATGGGCGACACCGACTATCGCAACAGCTTCGACGCAACCAAACTCGGAAACGCCGAGGGCCCGGGGCTGCAAGGGAGCCTGGGGGCGGGGACCTGGGTCGAGTCGCGCTTCAGTTTGAGCCGTTTTCGAGGACGAGGGCTCCGGATCCGGTTTCTCGCGAGCACGCACAAGGAAGGGGAGACGCTTGACTACGTCGAAGCCGGTGCCGCCCCCAACGAGAGCGCCGACGATGGCTGGTTCATCGACGATGTGCGTATCTCTGGAGCGTTGTCCATGCCGGCTGTCGTCAGCGTGGACACGAACACGAACCCGGGACTTCCGGTCTGCCCTGCGGCCTGTACGATGGTGAACGCCACGCTCGTGGCGGATCCACCGGTGCTGAACGCACCCGGCCACATGGTGACGTTGTCGGCCGCTGGTTCCACCGCCGACCGTTGCTCGGGGGGAGCGCTCCAATACCGCTTCTGGATCGATAGCAGTGGGAACGGCGTCGTCGGGGATGCGGGCGACGTGCTCCTGCGTGACTGGACGGATAATGCCCTTCTCGATAACGCCCCGACGTTCTCGACGAGGTACGGCGTCGAGGCTCGGTGCGGCTCCGCCACCAGCTGCTCGTCATCGCACACCGCTCTGGTGACCGTCCCTTGCCCGGGGGGCTGCGTTGTCTCCTTGGGAGTTCTCTCGAACGGCATGCTGTACAACGTGCTTGACGGGCAAGGGAGCTTTGCTGACAGCGGAACGTTCGATTTCGACATTCAATCGATCGTTGCGCCCGGGCTCGGGTTTCTCAGCGTGGCAATCGATCTGGACTCGGATAGTCAGATTACACAGGCGGAACACCTGGTCCAGAACCAGCCCATGGATCTCCTCCCAGTCCTCGGCTACCGGCATTCGACCTTCTTCCCGCTCCAATCGGCAATCACGGCTATGCGCGATGTTTATGCAGTCATCACGGACACTCAGTTGGCCGACATCGCGGGGCCCGCATGGCAGCTTCCCGCCGATGGCTGGCAGCGTTTCTCCAGCGGTGCCCAGTCGTTCAGCATTAACGGGTCCGGCACCGACGGCCAGCACGGCACTCCCCCGCCTGCCGGGCCACCCGCCGTCACCTCCAGCGTCCCGAAGGCCTCTCTTGACACACCGGTGGAGCGGGACATCCCGCAGAAGACAATGGAGTGCGGCCCCACGTCCTCGGCGGAGTCGCTGATCTGGCTCGCGGAGCGGGACGGCTGGGTCAACCGGCTCCTCGCCGCGTCCGGGCGGCCCCAGGATGGCGCCATTGAGAAGAGCGACAGCGCGACGACCCCCTCTACCGACGAGGATGCGCTGATCCTGAAACTCCGGGACGCGATGGTCCCGACGAATCGACGGGTCCGGCCGTTCGATGGTCTAGATGGTGACGAGCTCGCCATCGGCAAGGCGAAGTTCGCCAACGAGAACCGCCTCCCCATCGAAATCCACGGCGGGATGAACGATCCCTCAGCCAAAGGAGCCAAGGCGTTCGAGTTTGCGCAAAAGGAGAAGGAGAAGGGACAGGATGTGGAATACCTCGTGTTCTGGCAGGGGGGCGGCGCTCACTGGGTGAAGGTGGTCGGGACCGCAGTCAACGGCGACGAGCTGACCCTGTCCGTTGTGAACTCCGACGATGGGAAAGGGACGGCGTCGAGACCGGTCATCGAGCACTGGAAGATGAAGAAGGACGGGACCATTACGGCGCCGCCAAATGCGATCGCAGGGTGGGCCGCTGCGGAATCACCCATCATCCCCCGGGATCTCGACAGTCAATATGTGATCACATCGACCTCCGGCGACTGGACCGAGCAGGGGTTGTTCCGCACTCTCTATGCTGATCCAGCATGGGAGAACAACACCACACTGAAGGTAGGGAACGGTCAGGCACAGGGGTTTTCCAAGACTGTGCTTCTCAACGTCGAATACAAGGCCTCACAGGCCTCCCCGGGGCAGACTCCCCCGACGCCATCCATCACCGTGACGACATCGACCGGACAGGCGCCACGTTCAACCTCCGTCGTGTGGTCGGGTCTCAACCGCCATCTCTTGATCACATGGGTGCTGCCCGACCAGCCCGCTTGGGAGAAGATCCAGTTTCCAGACAGTAGCTACAGGCAATTCACGTCCATCAAACGCCTGGACGTGGCTAGCCACTGCAAAGCCGTCCCCGATTGCAACAAGAACCACGTCGACGATCGTGACGATATACAACAGGGAACGAGCCAGGACACGAACGCGAACAGCGTCCCGGACACGTGCGACCAGGGAGACTGCAACACGAACGGCATCCAGGACATCCTGGACATCGCCGATGGGGCCAGCCTGGACTGCGATCAGGACGGTCGCCCTGACTCTTGCGATGCGGGGGACCCACAAACCGACTGCGACATGAACGGGGTCCCCGACAGCTGTGACACCGATGTGGACGGAGGCGTTCTCGACTGCAATGGGAACCGGGTGCCCGACGTGTGCGACATCGCCAGGGGCACATCCACCGATGGGGACTTCAATGGGATTCCCGACGAGTGCCAGTGCAACCCGCCCACATGCGATGACGGGGACCCGTGCACGGATGATACGTGCGATCCGATGCGAGGTTGCTGGCACGCTGCCATCCCACTCCCACCAGAGCTCGGCGACAACATCGGGGTCACGAACACTCCTGAGGGAGCGCTGATCGCATGGCCTGACGCGTCGGGACCTTTCAATGTGTATCGTGGCCTGCGATCCGGTTCTGGGACATGGTCGTATGACCAGGAGTGCTTCCTCAGCAACGTGACGAGTCCAGTGGAAGACGCCTCCCTGCCTACAGTGGGCGACAGCTTCTACTACTTGGTGTCGCGAAGGACCATGTGCGGGGAGTCGTTCCTCGGCCGGGACAGCAGCGGAACGGTGATTCCAAACACGAGTCCTTGCCAATAAGGTGAAGCGAACCGCCCCGGGTTTCCCGGAGACTCTATTTCTTGAGAGGATTGTCAGCGAACACCAAAATGCGGCCACGGCCGAACAGTTGAAAACCGGCCACTTCGGGTAGGCGGGATTCGGGCATCCTCCGCCGGTTGATCGATGGGGGGTGCTGGTGCCCAACTACCTGAAGATGCAGAAAAGACAGCAAGTTCTGGCACTGTTGGAGCCCGGCTGGACCTTGTCGGTGGAAGTCCGATAGCGGGGGAACTCCACTTCGAGCCCAAGTTGACGGAACAGGCCATACCGGGCCTGCGATTCCGCCCGCTCTCATTTCCTATGCGCCCCGGGCGGATCCGTTTCACCAGATCCGGGTCATCCTCGTCAGCCGGCGACTGATCGGCCTGACCCGGGAACTTCAGCGCTCCCGCAGGAGTCGTGTCAGCTCCTGGATCCGGCTCTCCATGGCGGCGGAGCGTTCGGGGTCGGTTCGAATCGCCTGGAACCTCTCCGGGAGGAAGCGGAGGTCGGTGGACTCGCGGACGGCTACGAGTTCCTGGAGCTCCTTCTGGAGGGAATAATCGGGCGAGACGAAGCGCGAGACGGTCGATCGCAGGATCTCGGGAGTCGGCGCCGGGAGCCCGGCGATCAGCGCCTCCCGCAGGGATTGCACGACGATGCTCTCGATGTCGGCGCCGGAAAGCCCGGCAGGGACCGGCGGGATCGATTCCGGTGCCACCTGAACGTGGTTCTTCCTCGCCATCGCCAGGAACATCTCGTTTCTTTCCTGGTCGGTTTGCGGGACGAAGAGCGGGATGTGCACCTCGCAGCGGCCTTGCCGCTTGAGATCCACGGGAAGGAGGTCGGGCCGGCAGGTGAGCAGCATCCAGATCACCTTCCCCCGATAGGTCGTGTCGCTCATCTGCGAGGAGATCATGGCGAACATGCGACCGGAGGTGCCGCTGTCGCCGTCGGCGGCGCGGTGGCCCAGCGCGGCGTCGGCCTCGTCCACGATGACCACCACGGGCCCCAGCGCGCGAACGACCGCCAGGACCTTCTGCATGTTCCCTTCGGACGAGCCCACCCATTTCTCGCGCAGGTTGCGGAAGACGATGGCGGGGATCCCGATGGAGCCGGCGAAACAGGTCGCGGTGAAGGTCTTGCCGGTGCCGAGGACCCCGCAGATGAGGTACCCCATGGGAAGCGCCTCGTGACGCGCCTCCCGGATGAGACGCGCGTCGGCGAGGAGCCGCTCCTTGACCGAGGGCTGGGTCACGACCATGTCGAGGCTGTAGCGCGGCGCGACGAAGTCCACGAGGCCGAAGCACTGCTTCTCGATGAGATCCTTCTTCGCCTCCCGCAGCTCGCGCAGTTCGAAGGCGCCCGCTCCGCGGACGGTCTGGCTGAGGACCTGCGACACGCCGACGAGGGTGAGACCGTTTGCCTCCCTTGCGAGCGCGCGGGCGTCGAGCCCGGCCACGGCCGCGAGCCGGTCGTCGCCGGTGCGGAGGTGTTCAATGTACTCCCTCCTCTCGTCCTCGCCGGGCAGCGGGATTTCCACCTTCGAGATGAAGGGGTTCTCCACGATGCGGCGGTTCAGCTCGGCGAGGTTCTCCACGAGAAGACAGATGGTGGCGTCGGCGCGGCGGATGGCGGGGTCATTGGCCCAGTTGAGGATCTTGAGCAGGTTGGCGCCGACCTCGCCCGTGAGCCATCCGACTTCGACGGCCGGGGCGATGGTCTCGGCGTAGCGCACCAGCACGGCGAGGCTCGTTCGGTCGGTCAGCTCGCTGCCTTCGCCCTGGCGGATGGCCGTCTTCGCCAGGATGAACCGGTCGAGGACTTCGAAGACGGGCTTCGGTTCCTTGAGACCCGCGCGCGCGTGGTCCGTGCCGAGCACGGTGTCGATGGCCTCGAGGGTCCGTCCGAACTCCTCGCGCATCCGGCGGCCGCGCTCACCGTCCTCGGGAAACCCGAGGCCGGCGCCGCGGTCGTACTGCACGACGATGTCACGGCGGCCGAAGAGCTGGCCGGAGAGGAAGCGCTCGAGGGAGACGTAGTCGCGCGGCGTCCCGAGGTCCGAGCGGACGGGAACCACGTCGTGGATGTTCCCGTGAATCAGGAAGACGCTGGCGGCGCCGCCGGTGTACGCGCGACCCAGGTCCTCGGCCCATCCCGGCAGTCGTCGCCGCGGATCGGGGACCGAAGCGACGCCGTCCGCCCGGCCTGCGCCGTCCGTGGGGCTCACGACTCCTGCCTTTCCCGCGCCGGCTCCGCGAGCCGGAGGAAGTCGGGCGTCACGTCGGACGCCACGGCATCGGGCTGGGGGATGTTCATGGAGCGCATCATCTCCTCCACCGACTGGAGTCCCTCGGTCACCGACCTGACCTCGGACTCGACGAAGGCCGGGTCGCGCCGCGTCAGCGCCTGTTCCTGGATGAGCATGATGGAGTTCTCCACCCGCACGAGCCGCACACCGACGGCTTCAAGGTTCTCCTCGGCACGACGCAGGTTCTCGAGGCGCCCGCGCAGGACCTGCACGTTCTCCTGGTACGCCGCCTTCATCGGCTCGGCGACGCCGGACTGCGCCAGCGCCGACTCGGTTTTCCTCAGGGTCTCCTCGATCTCCTTGCGCGGCATCGTGGTGCAGAAGCTGGCGAGGATCTGTTCCTGGACGAGCGTTCGCAGGAACACCCAGAGGAGCTTGTTCACGCCCTGGCTCTGCTGGCTCTCCAGGATCTCGTCAGCCTCGCTCCGACCCTCCCTTGCAAGCGACCGATGGAGGTCCACGCATCGGCGGCTCACCTGCTCGAAGCGCTGGACGCGAGTCGGATCGAGACGCCCGAGGAGCGCGGGGACGAAGTCTCCCGCCTGCGCGGCCTGCCGCGCCGCGCGTTTCACCCGCACGACGGCCTGGAACCGCGGCAGGGACGCGAGAGTCGCGAGGTAGAGGATTTCGCCGGCCGCCACCAGGGGCCACACGACACCGGGATGGAGCGAGATCACGCCGGCCAGAATTCCGCCCGTCAGCAGGATGACATTGTACGGGACCTTGAAGGCCTCTTTGACATAATCGCCGATACCGAGGGAAGCCATGGTCAGTCCGCCGCCCCGTGGACCTTGCTCTTGAGCCGGGCGATCACCTCGCGGAACTCGGCCCGCGTCTCCATCACCTCCGGAGGGGCGTCGGGCCGCGGCAGTCGGATGTCGTCCACCAGGCGTCCCGGGTTCGCCCGCATGAAGAGGACCCTGTCGCCCAGGTAGGCGGCCTCGGTGATGCTGTGGGTCACGAAGAAGATCGTCGCCTCGATGGTCTCCCACAGCTCAATGAGGAGCCTCTGCATCGAATAGCGCGTTTCAGGGTCGAGCGCGCCGAAGGGCTCGTCCATCAGGATGATCCGCGGGCGCATGACGAGCGTGCGGGCGATCGCGACGCGCTGCTTCATCCCGCCGGAAAGCTCGTGGGGGAACTTCTTCTCGTGGCCCGCGAGCCCCACGCTCTCGATCCAGGTCTGCGCCACCGCGCGGCGCTCGTCCTTCGCCACACCGCGGATCTCCAGGCCGAATTCGACGTTTTCGGCGACCGTCCGGTTGGGAAAGGAGGTGTAGTCCTGAAAGACCATCCCCCGATCGGCGCCCGGGCCCGTCAACCTGGACCCCGCGACGAGCACCTCCCCCGAGGTGGGCGGGAAGTGCGGCTCGAGTCCGGCGATGAGCCGGAGCACGGTCGACTTCCCGCAGCCGCTGGGCCCCAGGATGGACACCAGCTCCCCGTGGCCGCGGGCGTCCTCCACCGCGAAGCTCACGTCCCGGATCGCCATCGACCGCTTGCCGCCGCGCTCGAACTCCTTGGTGACCTTCCGGAATTCGACGACGGGGTGACAGGGATCCGCTCCGGGTGTCGCTTGCGGTCCGTCGGGGAGTTTCGTCTCGCCCGCCATGTCACTCCTTGACGAAGCGGTACGGGAAGAGCTTCTTCTGTATGGCGAAGATCGCCCGGTCGATGCCCAGGGCGAGGAGCGAGATCAACGCCAGCACCAGGTAAATGTGCTCGCGGGGCCCGCGTCTCTGGGCGATCTGGATGATGTAACCGAGGCCGTGCTTCGCGTCGATCAGCTCGGCGAGCACGATGTAGCCGAACGCGAGGCCGAAGAGCAGCCGCAGCGAGTTCACGACATCCGGCAGCGCCAGCGGGATCAGCACCTTGGAGATCACGTCCCGCTCCCTGGCGCCGAGGGTGTAGGCGGTCTCCACGAAGCGCTCGTCCACGTCCAGGACGGCTCTCGTCGTGTCGAAAAGGACGAACCCGACGCACGCGATGAAGATGAAGAACACCTTCTGTGTTTCTCCCAACCCGAACCAGACCAGCGTGAGCGGGATCAGGGCGGCGATGGGCACGTTGCGCAGAAAGACGGTGGGCGGGGTCAGCACGGATTCGACGGTTCGGAAGCAGCCCGCGAGAATGCCGAGCGGGATCCCGACGGCCGCGGCCAGGCCGAACCCCAGGAAGATCCTCCAGAGGCTCCACGCGGTGGATCGGGTCAGGGCGGCGTCGAACCACAGGCTCTTGACCTGGCCGGCGACCTCGCCGGGATTCGGCACCGTGAGCGGTGACAGGATCCTGCTCTCCGGCTCCCCCCATGTGAGAAACGCCCAGAACACGAGAAAGCCCACGACCGTCGCGGCTTGAAGTGCCACGACCCTCGTGCGGCCGAGGGATCGCCTGAGACGGATCTTCATCGCGGGGCGAAACCGCTACTGGGCTTCGAGAGGGAACACCTTGATCTCGACCCTCCGGTTGAGGGCGTGGTTCCCGGGCTCGAGCTCCCTGGACCAGCCCGCGCCGTCCACCGAGAACTGATTGGGCTGGAACTTGTAGCGCTTCACAAGCTCCTGCTTCACGGCGTTGGCCCGGTTGAGGGACAGTTGCTTCACGGCGTCGAACGGCACCTGATTCCGCATGGACGCGTCCGTGTGCCCCTCGATGGTGATGCGGGCCATGCCGAACTGTCCCGCCAGCCGCGCGACTTCCTCCAGCACCTTGTTGGCGTTGGGATCGTACAAGGCGCCGTCGGACTTCTTGTGGAGCATGTCGAACGAGTTGGGATAGAAATGGACCCGCTGGATATTGGTGAGAATCTCCGCGGACTCGGCCTGGATGGCGGCCACGCCCTTCGGCGTGAAGGTCACGCTGTACTCGTCGCGGGAGCTGGCGTAGGGCTCCACGGCGGCGAGAGCCTGGATGGGACGGAAGTCCATCACCTGATCGAATCGAACGGCACCGGAGATCGAGCCGAGCTTCAGGTAGAGCATGCTCGCGGTCTCCCAGTAGCGCTCGAAGTTGGTGGGGTTGTTCTGGTTGATGAAGAACTCGCGATTCTCGGCGTAGTTGGTCGAGTGGGCGTCGCCCAGCATGGCGAGGGTGTCGGCGGCGGGCAGACCGTACACCTTCGCCATGAGTCCGGCGACCTTCTTCCGGTTCGCATCGTCCTTCAGCTCTTCCACGGCGTCGAGATAGGCCCTCACCAGGCCGTCCATCACCTTCGGGTTGTCGCGCATGAAATCGGCGCGCGCGAACATCACGTCGGCGATGAGCTTGTTGGCCGTGGCCGTGCTCACCAGGAGCTTGTTCCCCTTGACCTCCGACAGCTTGTAGATATCGGGGGCCCAGCTCACGCACGCGGCCAATGACCGGTCGGCGTTGAAGGCCGCGGCCGCCTGGAACGCGTCCTCGGTGAAGCGGAACTCCACGTCCGAGGGTTGCAGTCCTGAGTTGATGAGCAAGTTCAGGATCAGATAATGGGACGGCGAATGCTGGGCCAGGGCGATCTTCTTGCCCTTCAGGTCCGCGACCGACTGGATTCCCTCGCGCACGACGACGCCGTCGCCGCCGTTGGACCAGTCCACCTGGAGGAACGCCCGGGGCAGCGCTCGCGAGTCGGCCTTGAGCTGCTCGTAGAAGAGCGGCAGCATGTCCAGCGTCCATGCGGTGACGTGCACGTCCCCCGAGGCGAAGGCCTGAATCGAAGCCGCAGGGCTGTCGATGATCTTGATGGCGACCTTGAATCCGTACTTCTTCGCGAACAGGCTGTTGGCGTTCGGCTCCGCGCCTCCGTTCGCGTAGAAGATGGGCGCCCAGCCGGCCCACACGTTGAGCCCCATCACCACCGTGTTGTCGCGCATGGGACGATAGCTCGGCGTGCCCTTCACCTCGGGGAGACGCTCTCCGGGCACGTACTTGTATTCCCTGACGGTGGTGATGCCGGCGGAGTCCGGCGCCTCGGTCTGCCCTCCCGAGGGCATGTCGGTCGATGTGATCGGGCCGGTCTTGGAGGCGGGAGCGGGGAACAGGACATTGCGGGCCGAGTACACGCCGAGCCCGATCAGCCCGAGCACGACGACGACGATGAGTGCCCACGCGGCGGGCTTGAGCCCCACACTGGTTTCGTCCGTCATATGCTCCCCCTGTCCAGGAATCTGCGGCGTGGCCGCCGCGTCTAGGACTTCTCCGGATCGAGGACCGCCGGCCGCGCGGGTCCGAGGGTCTTCTCCTCACCCGCGGTCCTTGCGGGCGGCCCGACGGTCTTCTCGGCGGCACGCGTGCCCGACGGCGAGACGAGTCCTTCCTCGACCTTGAACTGCTCCAGCAGCTCGCGCGCCATCACCTTGTCGGCTTCCTGCCGCGCCTTGATCTTCTCGACCCCCTCGCCCGAAAGGTCGGAGGCGACCCTAGAACGGGCGCGGGCCTGGTTGATCTGGTCGTCGAGCTTCCCCACGATCCGCCCGAAGTCCGTCGAGACGTCGAACTGCGCATTCAGGGCGCCGGCCGCCTCCGCCACCTCGGCGAGCGCGCGCTCCATCTTGAGAGCCGCCTTGCGCTTCTCCAGCTCGGTTTTCGCCTTCTCGATGTCCTTGAGCGCGGTCTTCATCTTGAGCAGGCTGTTCTCGTACGCCTGCTGATGCAGCTTGAGCTGTTCCTCGTTGGCGACGAGATCCTGCTTCACCTGGGTCAACTCCAGGGCGAGTTGAGCTGCGATCTCCTCGTTCGGCACCTTGAGATGCGCCTTGATCTCCGAGGTGAGCCGCGTGATCCGCCGGCGGCCATCCTCGACCTGCTGGCGGACCTTGAGGACCAGGGCCTGGTAGGTCGTGAGCCCCTGCCGGCCTTCTCGAAGACGCTCGGTCGCCTGCTGGAGCTGGCTCTCGGCGAGCTCGATGATGTACTTGTCTTCGAGGCCGGAAACGAAGGTGTTGAGGATCGCGTACCAGATGCCCCTCATCCTGCTGAGCAGGCCCATGGAACGTCTCCTTCCTCCCGCGCGGGGGAGCCGACACCGTTCTCGACGCCGCGCGAGCGGCGCGAGTCTACCACGGCTGGCCGGGCCGAGGTCCCGTCCTGCGCGCTCGCGATGAATAGATGTTGCCGACCTGCCCGTCAGCGCCGATACTCCGGCCCGTGGCCACCAGAGTGCGGACCCTCATCTTCTCGCTGCTGCCATCCCTGGCGCTGCTGGGAGCCCTCGAGCTGGGCAGCCGCCTCGCGTGGAACCACATCATGTCGTTTCGCATGAACTACGAACACCGGATCGAGTACGAGGGGGAACCGGCGATTTTCGAGAAGAAGGTCCTGGCGGGAGTGGAGTACCTCTACACCCGCGACTTTCCGACGCGTTACTACCGCGATGACGATGACCTGTCCGGGACGTTGATTCGAGCCGTCAAGACCGGGCGTACTTTCCGGGTCTTTTCCTACGGTGGCTCCACGACCGCGGGATCCCCTTTCGGCAACTGGGCCTCCTTCAGCCGCAACCTCGGCAAGTCCCTCGAGGCCATCAAGCGGGATGACACCTCGGTGGAGATGGTGAATTTCGGCGTGAGCGGGTTCGGATCGACCCGGGTCCGGCGCCTGGTCGAGAGAACGGTGGAGTATCGGCCGGATGTGGTCATCATCCACTCGGGGCACAATGAGATCTGTGATTCGCTCGGCACGATTCTGCAGGCTGCCGAGCCGCAGTCCCGGACCCGGGCCTGGATCACCAGGATGGCGCAGGCATCAAGGCTGGTCCAGCTGATCCGGTTTGCGGTCCGGCCGAGACCCGAGAGGCCGCGAGAGCCGTTCAGCCAGCCCGCCTGTGTGTACGATGTCCGACTGACGCCGGAGCAACTCGAGCTGCTCACTGCGATCTATCGCAACAACATGACGGCGATCGCCGCCCTCGCCAGGGAACGATCCATCGCGGTTCTGTTTTCGAGCCAGATTTCCAACACCATGCTCCGTCCCGAACCACCGTCTGAACCGGACCAGGGGGGCCTGTCCCGCGAGGCGAGCCTCAGTCGCTGCTACGACACCCACCAGGGGCACCGCTGTGAGCAGCAGCTGCGGGACCTCCTCGATGAGGACCCCGACAACGCCACGGGACGGTTCTTCCTGGGCCTGAGCAAGGTCCGTGCGGGCGAATTCGCCGACTCCTACGATGACCTCATGCGTGCCATTGAGCACGATCCTCTGCCCAGGCGCTTTCGACCCTCGTACCGCTCCGTGCTGATGCATCTCGATGAGCCGGCGAGAGGCTCCCATTTCGTCGATGTCGAGAAGGAGGTCAGGCGCACGCTACCCGACGGGATCATCGATGGGCGGCTCGTCATGGATGTCATGCATCCCAATGTCACTGGTTACAGGCTGATCGGCAGGGCGCTGCTGGACAAGTTCTTTGTGGCCGGGAGATTTCGACCGGACCTTTTCGATTACAACAGGGATGTTCCCGAGCAAGCCCTGACCGATGATTGGAACGCCCGAGGTCAATTGCGCGCCTGCGAGCGTTATACCGGCATGACGTCATGGGAGGACTGTCTTCGACACCTCGAGCAACGGTGGGCATCGGCAAGGGACATCGATGCGAAGAGACGAGAAGCCAGGATTTGGGAGTTCTACTACTCCTATGGTGTCGTGAGTGGTCAGGCCGAGTTTACAGGGCTGGGACAGAGCATCTTTCACTCCATCCCGATGCCCGAGCAGCCTGTTGCCTCCCCCGGTGGAGACTGATCCCGGCCCTGCCACCGTTCGACCAGCCACGCCGCCACCCCGATTGACAGAGCAACGGGTCTTTGGTAAACGACTCGACAGACGCGGTGCGCCCGGAGCGCCGCGCCCTCCCCGGGGGCCGAAGAACAGCTCGGAGCAGGAGGAGGGTCGAATGGAACGTCTGTGGAAGGCCAACTCGGGTCGTTCGGGTTTTCTCGGCATCGTCACCCTGGCGACCGCCGCGCTCCTGGTCGGTTCAGCCGCGGCACAGCCACAGGGAGATCGCCGCGAGCGGCCCGTCCATGCCACCGCGGTGGAGCCGGCCGACGCGGGATCGATCCAGGTGATCCCGGGAGATGGTCCCGGCGCGATCGACCGGGAGGCGATTCTCGAGGCCGCCCGCGAGCTTCTCGGAAGTGATGTGGCCGTCGAGGACATCCGTCTCGGTGAGATTCTCGACCGCCTGGAGTCCGCCGCGCTCGCCCAGGGCGCGAGACTCCCGCATCGCCGGGTCCTCGCGGCGCTCGCCCGGTCCGTCTCCGCGAGCCGGGGACCGATCGAGGAGATGCGTCTCGGTGATTTCCTCGATCGGCTTCGCCCGGTCCAGGTGCGCGTCCAGGACGGCCGGCGCGCGGTCGATGGTGTCGGCCTGGTCGATCTGGCGCGCGCGCTCCTGGGATCGGTCGACCGCGTCGATCATGCCGCCGATCCCCGCTCCGGCGAGCGGCATGCTCTGCAGCTCCAGTACGCCGCCGCCGCCGTGACGGTGGCGCAGCTGCGCCGCGAAGGCTTCGCGAAAGACGATGTGGATGCGATCTACGAGGAGGCCCGCCGGCGGCTCCACGAATCCGGGCGGGCGGACGCCGCCGGTCTGCTCGACGGCATGCGGTGGATCGAGCATGAGATGGCCGCCACCGACCCGAAGCCCATAACTCGTGCCGGGGAGATCGCCCTCCTCCAGGAAGCGCGCCGGCACGCTTTCGGACCGGAAATGGCAGGTCTCCTGTTCAGCCGCGAGGAGGCGATGGAGAGGTACGAGGTGGACCGCATGGACCTCGAGGCCGACCCGACACTCTCCACCGAGGACCGTCCCGCGCGCCTGCGCGCCCGCCGCGAGGAGCTCCGGGTCGAGCTGGCCGCCGAGGGGACCTACGTCAGCTTCGTCGACCGCGAGTCCGGAGCCACCGCGCCGGCGGAACCGCCTGACGCCCCCGAGGCCTCCGCCGTGACGTCCCAGGCGGCCCCGAGCATCCTCGCCGCCACCCAATGCGACACGGACCCGGCCGCCGTCCCGTTCCAGGCGACGGTCGATCCGAGCCTCCTCAACGACTACCTGACGAGCCTGCCCAATGTGCCCGTCGGCAAGACCTATCCCGTCGGTTTCGGGGGCATCTGTGTGGACCACCGGCTCGATATTGTCCTGGCCGGGAGCGCGGCGACACAGCAGTCCGCGTTTCTCGTGACACCGAGCCTGGGCGCGCTGCAGGTGCAGCTCTATCTCGGGGTGCTCAACGGCTCCCTGGCGGTGCAGAATTACCGCACCATCAACTGCGGCGGATTCGGCTGCTTTGATTGGGTCTGCGCGGCCGAGGAAGCCGCAGTCAGGGCCATGATCGGGTCCTTCAACGGATCGGTCTCGGCGAGTTCCGTCCAGGTGACGCAGCTCGCCGACACCTGCGTCCTGGGTGACTGCACCGCCGTCCACCCGCTCGACAGCACGACCGCGACGGTGGCGGGGTTCAACCTCAACGTGTTGGGCTCCTGCGAAGTGTGCTTCCTTGATTGGTGTTTGGACCCGTGCTCGTTCATCAATCACGCGATCAGGGACTTGATCGACTGGTTGGTCGATATCGGAGACCTGATCGCGGGTTTCTTCGTTGCCGATGACGGGACCGGGGTGCTCATCAACATCTTCGCGAACGACATCGTCAAGGACGGCTGCCTGCCGGTGAGCGAGGTGATCCAGTGCCGCCGGGCCGGCGCGCCGGCCCCCGCGGTCGCCGGTTTTGTGCGCGCGCCCAGGGGCGGCGGACTGAACGCGTTGCTGTACGCCGTGCCGCTGTTCCTGGCGATCGGCGCGATCGTCCGACTGCGGCGGCGCAGGAAGGATTGACCCCGCGCCCGCGGCGCCTCGCGACCGCGCGGGGCGCCGTCGGACGGCCCGCTCCCGGTGGAGGCAGCCGGCGAACCGGATGATCCCCGGGCACGAACGGGAAAGGTCTCGACAGCGATGGCTACAGCAACCCGGGCCATGCCTCGTGCCCGAACGGGCCGGCCCAGCCGGGGAGGGGGATGGCCCGCCTCAGCCGTGGCGGGTCTCCTCGGACTGTAGATCAGTTGTGGCGTGGTCCCAGTCGTCGTAGAGGTGGGCCAGCTCGATTTCGATTGCCTTGCGTTCTTCGCCCAGGGAGCGGGCGCGCGAGCCATCGTGCCAGGTTTCCGGGTCGGCCATCGCCGCTTCGATCGCCTTGAGGCGGACCTCGAGCGGCTCGATCGACGATTCGATCTGCCGCACCCGGTCGCGGAATCCCTTGAGCTCACGGTTGCGGCGGTTGCGCGTCTCGGCCTCGGTGCGCTTCAGCGCCTTGCGGTCGGCGTCGGGGGCGCCGCTGCCGGGGGCGCCGCCGCCGGGCGCGGCGCCCGGGATCGTGGCGCGGCCGCCGGCGGCCGCCGGTGTCGGCGCCGTCTTCGCCCCGGTGGCGTGCGTGTGCAGCGATTTGGCGCCCCCGGTGGCGCGGGCGACCGCCGCGGCGCGCGCCGTCGGGGCGGCGCCGCGCGCCGCCGCCAGGTAGTCGTCGTAGCCGCCGTCGTACAGGGCCAGGCGGCCGTCCCGGAACGCCGCCACCTTGTTGGCCACGCGGTTGATGAAGTAGCGATCGTGCGACACGAAGACCAGCGTGCCGCCGTACGAGGCGAGCGCGTCCTCGAGCGCCTCGCGCGTCGGCAGGTCGAGGTGGTTGGTCGGCTCGTCGAGCAGCAGGAAGTTGCCGGGGTCGAGGCAGAGACGGGCGAGCGCCAGGCGGTTCTTCTCGCCGCCGCTGAGCACCGCCACCTTCTTGAAGACATCCTCGCCCGAGAACTGGAAGATCCCGAGCAGCGAGCGCAACTGCTGGTCGGTGCGTCCCGCGGCCCAGGCGCGCAGCTCGTCGATCACGGTGCGCCCCGCCTGCAGAGTCTCGAGGACATGCTGGGCGAAGTAGTGGATGACCACCTTGTCGCCGATCTCGAGCCGCCCGGCGTCGGCCGGCTCGACCCCGGAGACGACGCGCAGCAGGGTGCTCTTGCCGCAGCCGTTCGGGCCGACGAGGGCGATGCGGTCGCCGCGCCAGATCTCGAGGTCGAGCGATTTCAGGACGCCGCGCCCGCCGTACGACTTGTGCACCCCGGCGAGCAGCGCCACCCGCTGCGCCGAACGCGGCACCGGCGGGAAGTTGAAGGCCCAGGTGTGGTCCTCGGCCATGATCTCGGTGCGCTCCATCTTCTCGAGCATCTTGATGCGGCTCTGCACCTGGCGCGCCTTGGTCGCCTTGTAGCGGAAGCGCTCGATGAAGCGCTCGACCTCGCCGATCCGGTGCGCCTCGGACGCCGCGTGCTTCGCCGCCAGCGCGCGCGCCTGCTCCTTGTCGCGCCGGAAGGCGTCGTAGTTGCCCCCCCAGAGGCGCACCTTGCCGTCATCCATTTCGGCGATCGAGGTCGCGAGGCGGTTCAGGAAGGTGCGGTCGTGCGACACCATGACGAGCGCCGAGCGGCTGTCGAGCAGGAACGCCTCGAGCCACTGCACCGCCTCGAGGTCGAGGTGGTTGGTCGGCTCGTCGAGCAGCAGGTAATCGGGCTGCTGCATCAAGAGCGCCCCGAGGGCGGCGCGCATGCGGAAGCCGCCGGAGAACTCGCGCAGCGGCCGGGCGTGATCCTCCGGACCGAACCCGAGCCCGCCGAGGATCGCCTTCGCCTGGGTCTCGAGGGTGAAGCCGCCCGCCGCCTCGAAGCGGTGCTGCACGTCGCCGGCCCGGCGCATGAAACTCTCCTGGCGCTCGCCGGTCGCGGTCGCCATGTCGTGGTGCAGCTGCTCCAGCTCGCGCTCGAGCACCGCCACCTCGGCGAACGGCGCCAGCAGCGCGTCGAGCACCGTCCCCTCGGCGAGCCGCGCTCCTTCCTGTGGGAGGTAGCCGATGGTCAGGCCGCGGGTGATGTCGACCGTGCCTTTGTCGGCCTCTTCGACCCCGGCGATGATCCTGAGGATCGTGGTCTTGCCGGCGCCGTTCGGGCCGACCAGACCGACCCGGGCGCGCGGCGGAATGCCCCAGTCGACGCCCTTGAGGACCTCGTGGACGCCGTAGGAGCGGGTGACGCCGTTCAGGCGGAGCATCCACTCAGTGTACACATCGGGTGGCGGGGGGTTCAATCACTGCCGCGGAGCGTGACAGGGGAGGCGCGCGCAGCGCGCCGGACCCGTGCCCCGCGAACTGAGGCCGCGCCGGCTCGCCGCGCCTGGGGGCGCTGGCCGTGGAGCGAGGATGCCGCCGCGGGCGAACCGATGCGGGCCTGCCGCGGGTCAGATTCCCAGGGCTCTTGCAGCCGCGTCGACGGACGCGGGCTTGACCCAGAGGATGGCGCCCCAGCGGCCGGCGCCGGCGCAGGTGGCGTCGAGGGCGGTGACGTTGATCTTCGCGTCGGCCAGGCGCGCGAGGATGCTCGCCACAGCACCCGGGCGTTCGGCGCCGTCGACGAGGAAGCAGGTCTTCGGCCCGGTCATCGTCAGGCCGGCCGTCTTGCACGCATTCAGGAACGGCCCGCGGGCCTCGGGGACGAAATCGACCTGCGAGCCCTTCCCGGGCGCCGGGAAGGCCGAGAAGGCGATCAGGTTCACCCCGGCTTCATGCAGGGCGTGCGCGATGCGCCAGGCCTCGCCGGGTGTGTCGGGGACATGGGTGTAGTAGTACTCGGCGCGGCGGATGTGGTCGGCCATGAGTCACCTCCATGGGATGAGTCCTGCCCCGGGCTGGATGGGCGTAGCGGAACCCCCGGTGGAGACCCCGATACGTGCCCGCGTGTTGCCGGGCTGGATCGGCGCGGCTCCCAAGCCTCGGCGCGAGAGCGGCACGACAACGGGGGATGTCCCTGTGCGGGAGTTCCCCGAGCCGTCGAGAGCGCGGTAGGTGATCGTGTAGACCCGCTCGCCGTCCCCGGCTCGCTCGGCGCGCAGCCGGAACTGGAGATCGGGCTCCCCCAGGCTGGCCCCCTCGATGTCAATCGGGGTGCTGCCGTCGCCGCCGCCCGGGTCGCTGATCACGATCGACTCCAGGATGAACGTGGGGACGGAGCAGACTTCGGTGATGTCGACCGACGCCTCGACGTCGACCATGCGGTGGTTCGGCGGCAAGAGAACCGCGGGCGTCACCGACACCCTCACGAGGGGCGGGATTGTGTCGATGACCGTCACCCGCGTCTCGGCGTGTCCGCTCAGGCCCTGGGCGTCGGTGACGGTCAGACCGACGACGTGCTCCCCGAGGGGCAGCAGGACCTGGATGATCGGGTCGTCACCCAGAGGTGTCTCGCCCGGAGTGCCGGGATCGAGGACCCACTCGAAAGCCAGGTCGCCCGGGTCGATGCCGGGCCCTCCCGAGAGGGCCCCGTCGAGCGTTACGAGCGCGCCGCCCAGCCGGTCGCACTCGACCACGCCCAGGGTAATGATGATCGCGTGCGGCGGCGTGGCGCTCTGCAGCAGCATGATGTCCTCGCCGGCGTAGTCGAAGTCGATCCCGTCCGTCACCGGGATCGTGGATCCGTCGGTGACGGTCATTTCCAGGTGGTGGGCCGCGCCGGCGACGAGCCCCGACAGATCGATGCTCCGCGGCGGTCCGCCGGCGAAGGGGATCCGGCGCGTCCGCACCTCGACGAGCGACAGGTCGATGGAGTCGAGGTCGTAGCCCCGCAGCACGAGGTCGAATGTGTCGGCCGGGTCCGGCGCACCCCCCGCGAGCAGGCGCGCGACGCAAAGAGCGGCGGGAGGAACGATGTGGCTGATGGACAGGATGTCGTTGAAGGCCAAAGGTCCCGGTGCGTCGCACGCCCGGTCGGCGATGGCGTACTGGTTGCCCGCCGGGGCGCACGACAGCCCGAACTCCTGGACACCGAGCGCGAAATCGAACAGCACCGGGGCGCCGGTGGAGCCGTAGGCGTACCCGATCCCCTCGCCTTCGACCCCGCGCGGGAAGAAACCCTGGCGGCAGTCAAGCGTGGTCCCGAGATCGCCGAGCGTGATGGGATGCTCGAGAGTCTCGACGAGATCGACGAAGCCGGAGAGAGGATCGTCCTGCGGGTCGCTCACGCGCAGCCGCAGATCGAGGGTGCCCGGGGCGCCCGGACTCACACTGAGAAGATCCAGCGAGGGCTGGCAGGCGTCCCCGGAGCCGTCGGCATTGGCATCCTCCTGCCGCGGGTTGGTGTGTGCGGGGCAGTTGTCGCACAGGTCGCCCACGAGGTCGGCGTCGGAGTCCGCCTGCACGGGGTCCGGGATTGCGGGGCAGGTGTCGCGATCGGCGCAGAACCCGTCACGATCGGCATCGTTGAGCGCGTCGAGGGGGCACGGATCGCACGCGTCACCCGGACCGTCGCCGTCGGAGTCCTCCTGCCCCGGGTTCGGGCCGGCGGGGCAGTTGTCGATGGGGCACGTGCTGGCTGGTACGTCCGGGTCGCCGAACCCATCGTGGTCGCTGTCGGTGCATGGGTCGACGTCGTCGGTCAGGCCGTCGCCGTCGGTGTCGGGGAAGGGGCCCTGGTTCAGGAGCACCCAGACATCATTCGAAACCAGGTTGGTGACGACGATGTCCTGGCGGCGGTCTTCGTCCATGTCGGCGACAGCCACGGAGAACGCGACGCGACCCGCGAGGAAGCGCTGCTCGGGCCGGAAGGTGCCGTCGCCGCGGCCGATCAGCACCGAGATGTCGCCCGACTGGCTGTTGGCGACCACGAGATCGGCGATCCCGTCGGCGTCGAGATCGCCGGTCGCCACCGACTCCGGCCTGACACCCGCACCGTAGCGGGTGTCGGTGAACTGCCCGCCTCCCTCGTTGATCAGAACCGACATGTAGTCGTAGAGGTTCGCGGTGGCGATGTCGGGACGCCGGTCGCCGTTGAAATCGCCGATGGTGATCACCCTGGGGTTGGCTCCCGCCGGCCAGGGGACCCCGGTCGCAAAGCCACCCGATCGATCTCCCATGAGGGTCGCGACGTCGCCGAGGCCAAACGTCCAACTCGTCGGGGAGATCGGGCCGTTGTCACCCACGGCGAGGTCGAGGATGTGGTCGCCATCGAGATCGGCGGCGAGGATCGACCATGGACCGTCGCCGGCCGCGATGCGCCCGGCGTCGGTGAACAACCCGTCACCCCGGCCGTGGAACAGTGACACGTCGTCCGAGTAGAGGTTGGAGACCGCGAGGTCGATATGGCCGTCGCGGTCGAAGTCGCCTGCGGTCGCCGCCGAGGGCCCTGACCCGGTGCGGTTGAGGCCGAAGGGGGCGAAGTTCCCATCACCGGCGCCGAAGAGGAGGGTGACCCGGTCGGCCTCGACCAGTGGGACCGCCAGGTCCTGGTGGTGGTCACCGTTCAGGTCGGCGATGGTGACCGACATCACCTCTCCTCCGACGTCCACCACGCGCTGAGGCTGGAACCCCCCGTCGCCGCGCCCAAGAAGCACCGAGATGCTATGGGCGAATTGGTTGGCCACCGCGATGTCCCAATGGCGATCGGCGTTGAGGTGGCCGATCGAGACCCATGTCGGCCAGTAACCGGTGCCGAAGCTGGGCGCGCCGCCGAAGACCCCATCGCCGTGACCCGGGAGCACGGCGATGGTCCGTGAGACGGCGTTGGCGACGGCGATATCCGGCCGCCCGTCGCGGTCGAAGTCGCCGACGGCGACCGCGCCCGGTTCCTCGCCGGCACGTGAGCGGATCCGGGGGTGGAACAGCGCCGGTGGCTGGCCGGTCGCGAGGTGCACGGTGACATCGCCCGAACTGAGGTTGCCGACCACGAGATCATCGAGACCGTCGCCGTCGACGTCCGCGGCCGCCAGGCCGACGGGCAGGTTGCCGGCGCCGAAGAACTGCGGCGCCTCCAGGCTGCCGTCCCTCCGGCCCGCCAGGACGGCGACGCCGTTCGCCCCGAACCCCGCGACGGCCAGGTCCGCGAGAGTGTCGCCGTTGAAATCGCCTGCCGCGACCGTTTGGGGACTGTCGCCGACGGCGATGCGCAACTGGTCGGCGAACGACCCGTCCCCGTGGCCGAGCCGGAACGAGACGTCACCCGAGTCGCGATTGGCCGTCGCGACGTCCAGGCGGGTGTCGCAGTTGAAATCGGCGAGCACGACGGACGCCGTGTGTATCCCGGCGTCGAGACGCGTGCCGGGGGCGAAGGTGCCGTCGCCGCGTCCGAGAAGGACCAGGATGCCGCCGGGGTCGTACAGGGCCACCACCAAGTCCGGCCGCCCGTCGCCGTCGAGGTCGCCGGCCGCGATGGACTGCGGCAGCGCACCGGCGGCAATCGCCACGCGGCGCTCGAACGTTCCGTCTCCACGTCCGAGCTCGACGGTGACGCTCTGCGCGGCCGACCAGGCGACGGCGAGGTCGGGCCGCCCGTCGCCGTTGAAATCGGCCACCGCCGCGGCAGTGGCGTCGCTGCCGGCCCCGAGGATCGCGGGCGCCCCGAAGGTCCCGTCGCCCCGGCCGCGCAGGATCGACACACCGGCCGCGTCGTAGCTGGCGGGCGCGGCCAGGTCAAGGAGGCCGTCGTCATCGAAATCGGCGGTGACGACCGCCATGGATGCGCCGTCGATCGGGAAGGCAGGGTTGGGGAACAGGCTCGCGGCGGACGGACTCCCCAGACTCACGAGCACCGCGAGCCCGGCCATGATGCAGCGGGCAACGAGAAGGGCGGTGATCGATCTGGTGCGGCGATACGGCTGCATGCGCGCCTCATCCGGCTGGAGTCCGAGCGCCACCGGAATTTCGAAGAGTAGTACATCAGATACGCCGAACCACCCCGCCTGTCAATCGACGAAGCCCCGGACGAAGCCCCGGCGGACCTCGGCCCGTTCCGTGACAGAATCGCCGGCCATGGCTGACCATCGCAGACGCAGAAAAGCGGCGGGCTCGAGGCCCGGCCGGGTCGCCGGGGCCCGGGCCGCTGGCGCCACCCCGTCCCGCTCTGGCGCCGCTCCCGCGAACCGGCCGCTCGACGCGACCGCGGCCGAGATCGGCGCGCTCGAGCGGCTGGCCGCGGGGGTCGCGCGGCGCTGGCGGGCGACGCGGCGGACGGCGCCGATCGTGCCGACACCGCGCCAGGTGGCCGACCTCGCGCCCCGATTCGCCGGGCCGCTGCCCTGGCACGCCGAGCCGATGGAGCGCCTGCGGAGCGATCTCGACGCCCTCGCGACGCTGTCGCGACGCAACGACAGCCCGCGCTTCTGGGGCTACGTCAGCCCGCCCGGGACCGCGCCGGGCATCGTGGCCGACGGGCTCGCCGCGGCGATCAACCAGAACCTGACCGCGTTTCGCTCGGCACCCGGTGCGTCTCTGGTCGAGATCCAGGTGATCGAATGGATCCGCGAAATCGTCGGATTGCCGCGCGGCGCCTACGGCGTTCTGACCAGCGGCGGGTCGATGGCCAACCTCGCGGGGCTGGCGGCGGCGCGCGATGCCGCCGTGCCGTTCGACCTCGGGCGGCGCGGCCTGCGCGGCGAGGCGGGAAGGCCGCTCGTCCTGTACACCTCGGAGGAAGCGCACCACAGCATCGCCAAGGCGGCGGCGCTGCTCGGCATCGGCCGCGACTACGTGCGCGCGGTGCCGGTCGATCGCCGGCTGCGGATGGACGCCGGCGCCCTGCGCGAAGCCGTGCGACGCGATCGGCGGGCGCGCCTGGCGCCGTTCGCGGTGGCGGCGAGCGCCGGCACGGTGACCACCGGCGCCGTCGACCCGCTGCGCGACATCTGGCGCCTGTGCCGGCGCGAGCGCCTGTGGCTGCATGTCGACGCCTGCTACGGGGGCTTCGCGGTGCTGGCGCCGTCGGGGCGGCCGCTCCTGCGCGGGCTGAGCCTCGCCGACTCGATCGCGCTCGACCCGCACAAGTGGCTGTACGCCCCGGTCGACGCCGGCTGCGTGCTGTACCGGCGGCCCGAGGCGGCGCGGCGCGCGTTCAGGGTCGACGCCGACTACACGCGGATGTTCGGCGCCGGCCGGCTCGAGCAGCACGCCTTCTGGGATTACGGGCCGGAGTTGTCGCGCCGGTTCCGGGCGTTGAAGATCTGGCTCGGGTTCAAGTACCACGGGGCGGGGGAGTTCGCCCGCGCCATCGAGGCGGACCTCCGCCTGGCGCGCCTGCTGGCGCGCAAGGTGCGCGAGGCGCCGCGTCTCGAGCTGCTGTCGGCGGGCGACCTCGGGATCGTCTGCTTCCGCTACGTCCCGCCGGGGCCGCGCCGCCCCGAGGCCGAACTCGAGCGCCTCAACGAGCGGCTGCTCCTCGAGCTGCAGCGCGAGGGGCGCGTGTTCGTCTCCAACGCCCGCGTGCGCGGCCGGTTCACGCTGCGCGCCTGCCTCGTCAACTACCGCACGACCGAAGCCGACCTCGACCTCCTCGTGCAGCGGGTGCAGGCGATCGGCCGCCCCTCCGCGCCGGCCGGCTGCGCCTACTCCGGCGACCAGCGCGGCACGCGGCCGGGGGTGTAGGGCGCCCCGGCCGACTCGGCGGCGTTCTCGATCGCGAGCAGATCCGTATCGATCAACGTCTGCAACGCCGTCAACACCGGCGCGAACCCGGCCGCGCCGATCTCGTAGTTGCGGTGGTGGGTCGCCGTCGGCGCCGACGTGCTGAACCAGTGGCCGCCGACGATCTGCTGCACGCGGTCGACGATCGACGGGGGTGTCGGCTCGTTGCGGCGCGAGCGCACGGTGTCGCCCTCGAGCGGCACGCGCAGGTCTTTCAGGCGCGTTTCGATCGCGAGCAGATCGTCCATCAGGCGCGGGTCGGCGGCCGGCGTGTCCGTCAGGGCCTTCTTGAGATGATCGATCCGGGTCTGGGCCTCGGTGGCGGCGTCGACGGCGCCGTAGACGGCGCGCTGCAGGCGGGCGGTCTTGCGGGCGAACGCCATGACCGCCTCGCGATCGGGGGCCGGCAGGCTGCCGGCGCCGAGCGGCTCGGCGGTGAAGGTCTGCGGCGCGCCGAACGTGGTCGACCTGCCGGCGACCCGCTTTGCCACGGTCACCGTGTAGGTGCCGGGCGCGGCCATCGGGCCGACGCGCGGGTTGTCGAACAGGTCGTCGCCCGGCGGCTTGAGATCGGTCGGTCGGGCGTCGGCGAAGCGCAGATCCCAGGCGACGCGATGGAAGCCGGCGGTCGCGGGCCCGGTGAACCTCCGCACCACGCGACCCTCCTCGTCGGACACGGTCAGCACGATGATCGGGTCTTCCTCGCGGTCCTCGGCCTTGAGCTCCTCCCATGGAGGATAGAAGATGTCGCCGTTCTTCTTGATCACGTCGCGCTCGGCCTTGCGGCGGGCCTTCTTTCTGGCCAGCAGATCGTCCTTGAGGTAGTAGGTGATGGTGGCGCCGAACGGCGGGTTGGGGGCGCTGTAGAACGACTCGCCCTGGAATCCCTTGCCGCGGTAGCCGAGCGCCTGCGAGGGGATGAACATCTTCGCCGTCGGCACGCCGAAGACCAGCGCCTCCTTGTTGAGCGCCTCCTCGCCGACGCCCCGCAGCGGCGAGTAATCGTCGAGGATGTAGAAACCGCGCCCGAAGGTGGCGACCACCAGATCGTTCTCGCGCTTCTGGATGGCGAGGTCGCGCACCGCGATGATCGGCATCTTCCCCTTGAGCTGCACCCAGCGCTTGCCGCCGTCGGCGGTGAAAAAGACGCCGAACTCGGTGCCGGCGAACAGCAGGCGCGGGTCCTTGTGGTCCTCGACCAGCGCCCAGACCGACCCGCGCGCCGGCAGGTCGCCGGCGACCGATGTCCACGAGCGTCCCTGATCGGTGCTTTTCAGGATGTACGGCTTGAAGTCGCCCATCTTGTGGTTGTTGAAGGCGGCGTAGACGGTGTCGGCGGCGTGCTGCGACGGGGTGAGACGCGACACGTAGGTGTTGTCGGGGACGTCGGGGAAGGCCTCGACCTTGCGCCAGGTCCGGCCGCCGTCGGCCGACACCTGCACAAGGCCATCGTCAGTGCCGATATAGAGCAGCCCTTCCTTCACGGGCGACTCGGCGAGCGCCACGATGTTGCCGTAGAACGACGTCGAGGAGTTCTTGGCGACGGAGTCGACGCTCTGCACGCGGCCCATCACCTTGAGGCGGTTGCGGTCGAGGCGCCGGGTCAGGTCGGGGCTCACGGGGGTCCACGCGTCGCCGCGGTTGTCGCTCCTGAACAGACGCTGGGCGGCGAAATAGAGGCGGGTGTGCAGGTGCGGGCTGATGATGAGCGGCGAATCCCAGTTCCAGCGCAGCCCGTCGTCGCCCGCCCCCGCCTGTGGCTGGATGTCGAGCGCCTCGCCGGTGCGCCGATCGTAGCGCGCCAGCACGCCGTGCTGGGACTGCGAGTAGACGATGTTCGGGTCCTTCGGGTCGATCTGGCTCTGGAAGCCGTCGCCGCCGACGGTGACGAACCAGTCGCTGTTGACGATGCCGTGCTCGGAGACGTTGCGCGACGGGCCGCCCAGGGTGTTGTTGTCCTGCGTGCCGCCGTAGACGAGATAGAACGGGGTCGCGTCGTCCACGCCGACCTTGTAGAACTGGGTCACCGGCAGGTTGGGCTTGAAGTCCCAGGTGGCGGCCCGGTCCCACGACTCGTAGACGCCGCCGTCGCAGCCGGCGATCAGGTGGTCGGTGTCGGCCGGGTCGATCCAGAGCGCGTGGTTGTCGACATGCTTCGACTTCTCGCCCGCCTTGACGAAGGTCTTGCCGCCATCCTCGGTGACCATCATCCAGGTGTCCATCGAGTAGACCCGGCCGACGACTTTCGGGTCGGCGACGATCTCCTGGTAGTACTGGGCGCCGGTCGAGTTGTACTCGCTCATCCGCTCCCACTTGCCGCCGCCGTCGGTCGATCGGAAGAAGCCGCCGGTCTTGAGCGCCGCGTCGACGAGCGCGTAGATCACGTCGGGATCGGCGGGGGAGACCGCGAGACCGGTGCGGCCCATCTCTTCCTTGGGCAGGCCGTTCTCCAGCTTCTTCCATGTGGCGCCGCCGTCCATCGACTTGTGGATCCCCGACCCGGGACCGCCGCCGACCAGCGTCCAGACGTGCCGGCGGCGCTGGTACGACGAGGCGTACAGGATATCGGGGTGACGCGGGTCGTAGACGAGATCGCTGACACCGGTATTCTCGTCGATCGTCAGGATCGCCTTCCAGGTCCTGCCGCCGTCGGTCGTCTTGTACAGCCCGCGGTCGCCGCCCGGCGCCCACACCGGCCCCTGCGCCGCCACGTAGACGACGTTCGAGTCGCGCGGATCGATGACGATCTTGCCGATGTGCTCGGAGTTCTTGAGGCCGACGTTCTCCCACGACACGCCGCCGTCGGTCGACTTGTAGACCCCGTCGCCGTAGCCGACGCTGCGCTGGCTGTTGTTCTCGCCCGTGCCGACCCAGACGATGAGCGGGTTCTTCGGGTCGATGGCGACGCAGCCGATGGAGTAGGAGCCCTGGTCGTCGAAGATCGGTGTCCAGGTGGTGCCGGCGTTGGTCGTCTTGAAGACGCCGCCCGAGGCGACCGCGACGTACCAGGTGTAGCGGTCGGTCGGGTGGACGGCGATGTCGCCAATGCGCCCCGAGGTCACCGCCGGGCCGATGCCGCGCAGCTCGAGGCCGGTGAAGGTCTCGGCCTTCATCGGGGTGCCCGGCGCGTCGGCCGCCGGCTTCGCCCCCTTGGCGGCGGCCGCTGCGGCGGTTCCCGCGCCACCCGCGGGCAGGGCGGCCAGGAAGGCCAGGGCGATCACGTGCACGAACGGCGGCAGGCGGTGTCGGCGGGATGTCACGGCGCAATCCTCCATGTGTCGAGTCTTCGCAACCCGCGCCCGCCCGGATGCCCGAACGGCGCGCGGGGCCCCGGCGCGCTTTTCGTAACGCGCGCCTGCGTTTGTAATCCGGGGCCGCGGCGGCGCGCGAAGGCGCTGCCGACAGGCGGTTTCTATAGGAAATCGGCCTCCGGTACAACCCCGGCGCAATCTCAAAAGACGCCGTTGACGATTACAAAGGCTCTCCCTAGGTTGAGCACCCGGGTCCTCGCAATGCCGCGTGGGACGGGGAGTCTGGAACATGAAGATGCGGACGCTGGTTCTGGCGATGGCGCTCGCGGCCTCGTATGGTCACGCCCCGGCGGCGGAGACCCGCGAGGCCCGCGAGACATTCGAATCGCGCTGGCAGGGCGCCTGGGTGGTCACCACGGCCGTTACGAACAGCGAGTGCAACGGCATCTACAGCGACAACTGGTTGAGCGGGACGAGCGTGCGTGGCCGCGGCCGCCAGCGGATCGAGGCGGGCACGCCGGCGCGCGTCGACTTTGTGCTGGTCACGCCGTCACGGGTGATCCTCAGCCTGACGCTGTCGGAGCGCCTCTACGTCACCTCGCCGCGCCGCGACTACACGCTCTCGAACACGGCGCGCTGCCAGGTCGATCTCAAGGTGACGGTGCCGCCGGGTCTCGCCGCCGAGGGCGACGTCCTGGCGCTCGAGGCGCTGCTGGCGCCGGTGGTCGAGCGGCACGCCTCCGAGGCCCAGGCGATCCTGGCTTCGGGCTTTCTACCGCTCGAAGGGGCCGGCTACGCGGGGGCGCGGCAGGCGGCGATCGCCGCGCACAGCGAGTGGAAGGCGGCCGAGTCGAGTGCGGCGATCGAGGCTCGCCTGCAGGAGTGGAACACGCGCAACGCCACGATCTCCGGCCAGATCAGCGATGACCCCGACTACATGGCCGGGTTCGTCCGCGGTGTCGAGGCGGGACGGGCCGCGCCCGCCATGCAGTGCGCCGAGCTCGCCCAGGCGACCCCGGCGCCGTACTGGCCGACGGCCGCGAACGCCGCCCTGGCCGCCAAGGGGAGGAGCCAGAAGGCCTGGGCGCGCGGCTACCAGGACGGCGCCCGCCTGGCGCAGGGACTCGAGGCGGTGCGGGCGCTGCAGGCCTGTGTCGCGCCGGCAGCCGGTCCGGCGGCGACCACGACATCGCCGCGGGTGGTCAAGCCCGCGACCGCGGCCGGCCGCTCGCCCGCCGGCGGCGCTCCGGGGGTCTCCGCCGACGAGCACGCCGGACCCCACGGCACGTCCGCCAACGGGTCGGTGGCGCAATGAGCGCGCCGCCGACCGGACATCACGCCGCCGGCCTGGCCGCGGGCACCGCGACCGGCCTGCTGGCCCTGGCGCTCTCGGGCGCCGCCCTCGCCGGCGACACCCAGGACGCCGTCGTGTCGCGCTGGCGCGGCGCCTGGGTCGTCACCACCGCCGAGACCCACGCCGACTGCATGGGGATGTACACCGGCAACAAGGTCAGCGGCCGCCTCGTCAGCAGCAAGGGGCACTGGCGCTTCAAGCCGGGCGAGCTGGCCAAGGTCGACGGCATCGACCTGAAGCGCAACCGCGTCGACATCAAGATGACGCTGGCGGAACCGCTCCTGGTGTCGCACCAGGACGGCCCGTTCACGCTCTACGACGAGGCCTCGTGCCGGATGGAGCTTCAGGTCGAGGTGGCGCGCGATCTCGTGAAGGGGAAGGACGTCGGCGGCCTCGACCAGAATCTGCGTATCGTGATCGAGCGCTACGCCACCGAGGACGAGGCGCGCGCCAGCAACCGCTACAACGGCCGCGAGCGCGACCCGTACCCGGGCGACTACGAGAAGACCATCGCGGCCCACGCCGCCTGGCGCGCGCGCCAGACCAACATCGCCGTGCAGGCGCGCATCGACGCCCTGATCGACGACACCTCGCGCATCCCCGAGCGGATCACCGGCGACCCCGACTACATGGCCGGCTTCGTGCGCGGTGTCGAGACCGGCCGCTCGTCGCGGCCCGACTCCTGCCCCGGCCTGATGTCGGTGGGGAGCGGGACGACGCGCGCCTCGTCCGGTTACCCCGGCACGGGCGCCGTCGTGCCGGCCGGCCGCGGCGGCGCCGTCGAAACCGAGGCCCAGGGGCGCTTCAATCGCGGCTACGCCGACGGTGCGCGCCTGACCCAGGGGCTCGACGCGATCAGGCGCCTGCCGGGCTGCTTCGTGCCGGTGCCGGAGGAGTAGCGGCCGGAGAGGCCGGCCGGAGGCCGGGCCGCCTACTTCTTCGCCGGCCAGGACCAGCCGAGCATCGGGCCGACCTCCCAGTAGTCGGCGTCGCCATCCTCGTCGAACAGTGTGATGTTCGATCCCGCCAGCAGCCGGCCGAAGAGACCCAGGTTGAAGTGCGGCGACAGGCGCCAGTAGACGCCGCCCTCGACCCACACGCCGATCGAGTCGTCGTTGTCATCGACGTCACCGAGGACCGTGTCCGCCTCGACCTCGGCGCGCACGAACGAAAGCCCGCCGCTCAGGAACGGGCGCGTGCTCCCCTTCGTCTCCCACACCTTGGCGATGCCGAAGGACAGCTCCGAGATCACGCCGGTGGCGTCGTTGATAAGCAGCGGATTGTTGAAGTCCTCGGTGCCGACCGAGCCGTGCAGGCCGACGGCGAAGTGCAGCGGCGACCCCGGAGCGCCCATGTCGACCGTGACGCCGCCGCCGTACTGGTCCTCGATCGGGTCCCAGAAGTCCTGGTCGAGCGAGCGGGCCGCGAACGGATACCAGTTCAGGTTGACGTCGGCCGCGAGGGCCGGGGCGGCGGTGGCAGCGGCCAGCGCCAGAGCGAGAACGAGAGCGAAACGGCGTCGCATGGGAGCCTCCCGGAATCCCCGGCGCGTGCCGGTGGCGCGCCTCCTTGGCGCCCACCCCGCCCGGCGGTGGAGGTGTATCATGCCACGCATGGAACATCTGGACGCCAGTCTTCTCGATCTTGTCGTGCAGACCTCCACCAATCTGCCCCCGGACGTCCGCCGGGCGATGGCGCGGGCGCTCGAGGGCGAATCACCCGACAGCCGGTCCGGGCAGGCGATGGCCGTCATCTCCGCCAATATCGACATGGCGAGCGATTGCGACGGTCCGATCTGCCAGGACACCGGCTGGCCGACCTTCGAGGTGCGGACGCCCGTCGGCGTCGACCAGATGAAGGTCGAGACCGCCATCCACGCGGCGATCGCCGAGGCGACGCGACGCGGCAAGCTGCGACCGAACTCGGTCGATTCGATCACCGGCAGGAACACCGGCAACAACCTCGGGGCCGGCACGCCGACCATCCACTTCCGGCAGTGGCCGAACGCCGGGGAGATCGAAGTGCGCCTGCTGCTCAAGGGCGGCGGGTGCGAGAACAAGAACATCCAGTACTCCCTGCCGATGGAGCTGGCGCACCTCGGCCGTGCCGACCGCGACCTCGACGGCGTGCGCAAGTGCCTGCTGCACGCGGTCTGGCAGGCGCAGGGCCACGGCTGCAGCGCCGGCGCGCTGGGTGTGTGCATCGGCGGCGATCGCACCAACGGCTACGAGCACGCGAAGGGGCAGTTGTTCCGCACCCTCGACGACGTCAACCCCGACGCGAAGCTGCGGGCGCTGGAGGAGTACGTCATGACCAAGGCCAACCTCCTCGGCATCGGCACGATGGGGTTCGGCGGCGACGTCACCCTCATCGGCTGCAAGATCGGCGCGATCAACCGCCTGCCGGCGTCGTTCTTCGTCTCGGTCGCCTACGACTGCTGGGCGTTCCGCCGCCTGGGGGTCGTTCTCGATGCGAAGACCGGCGCCATCAATCGCTGGCTGTATCGTGACGACAAGCCGGCCGAGCGGGTGGCGCGCGCCGACCGTCCGTTCCGCGCCGGGGGCGCCGTGCCGCTGCGCACGCCGCTCGACGAACAGCAGGTGCGCGCCCTCAAGGTGGGCGACACGGTGGCGATCACCGGCATGATCTACACCGGCCGCGACGCCGTGCACCATCATCTGATGCAGCACGAACCTCCCGTCAGTCTGCGCGGCCAGGTGCTGTATCACTGCGGCCCGGTCGCCGTGAAGGGCGACGGCGGCTGGACGATCAACGCCGCCGGGCCGACCACCAGCAGCCGCGAGGAGCCGTACGAGGCCGATGTCATCGGCCGCTATGGCGTGCGCGCGGTCATGGGCAAGGGCGGGATGGGGCCGAAGACTCTCGCGGCGCTCAAGGAGCACGGCGCCGTCTACCTCAACGCCATCGGCGGCGCGGCGCAGTACTACGCCCGCTGCATCGAGAAGGTCGAGGGGGTCGATCTCCTCGACCTCGGCACCCCCGAGGCGATGTGGCACCTGCGGGTCAAGGACTTCCCGGCGATCGTCACCATGGACGCCGCGGGGAAGTCGCTGCACGCCGATGTCGAGGGCGCCTCGGCGGCCATCCTCAAGACCATGGCCGCCCCGGTTTTCTGAAGGCCGCGCGCTCGTGCCTCGCGGTGTGCGCATCGATCTCACCGGCCGGGTCGCGATCGTCACCGGCGGGTCGCGCGGCATCGGCCGCGCCTGCGTCGAGAGCCTGGCGGCGGCCGGCGCCACCGTCGTCTTCTCGTACCATCGCCGCGCGGCGGCGGCGCGCGCCGTCGAGCGTTCGATCGCGGCGGCCGGCGGAACGGCGGTGGCGGTGCGCGCCGACGCCGCCCGGCCGGCCGGCGGGGCGGCCCTGGCGCAGCGCGCCCTGCGTCGATTCGGCCGTATCGACATCCTGGTCAACAACGCCGGCATCTGGGAGCCGCCCGAGGGGCGCCGTCTCGAACGCATGAGCGCCGCGCAGTGGCGCCGCACGATGGCGGTGAATCTCGACGGCGTGTTCCACTGCACCCGCGCCGTCATCCCGGCGATGAAGAAGCGCAAGTGGGGCCGCATCGTGACGATCTCGTCGACCGCCGGCCAGCGCGGCGAGGATCTGCACGCCGATTACGCCGCCTCGAAAGGGGCGCTGATCTCGTTCACGAAGTCGCTCGCCGTCGAGCTCGGGCCGTGGGGGATCCTGGTGAACGCGGTCGCCCCCTGGTGGGTCTACACCGACATGAGCCGCGGCGTTCTCGACCGCCAGGCGCGCGCCGGGGCGCTGTCGGACGGCGAGACCTCGCCCCTCGGCCGGGTGGCGGCGCCCGGCGAGATCGCCGGACCCGTGCTGTTTCTCTGCTCCGATTTCGCCACCTATGTCACCGGCGAGATCCTGAACGTCAACGGTGGAACGATCCTCTGCGGGTAGGGCGGAAGCGCAGCCCGGGTCCGCGACACGAACGGGGGAGGCCCGCATGCTCGAGACCCTGCTGACGCGCCGGCGTTTCACCGGCTCCCTCGCGGCCGCCGCCGCGTCGTTCCTGGCCCGGCCCGCGGCGACGGCGACATCCGCGGGCGCGGTGACACCCGCGTCGACGCCGCCCGGGACCGCGGCGGCGCCCGCCGGCAATGCCCCGTCCGCGGCCGCGCCGGCCGGCATCGGGGCCCGCGACATCCGCCTCGACTCGAACGAGAACCCGTACGGGCCGCCGCCGGCGGCCGTCCGGGCGATGGCGGGCTCGGTCGCCGCGGCCGCGCGCTATCCCGACCCGCACGAAACGCCGCTCATCGACGACCTGGCGCGCCATCACGGCGTGGCCCCGGAGAACATCCTGCTCGGCTGCGGATCGGGTGAAATACTCAAGATGGCCGACATGGCCTTCCTCGGGCCGCGGCAGAACGTGGTCGCGGCCGAGCCGACCTTCGAGGCGGTGCTGCGCTTCGCCGGGCTGGCGCGCGCCGGGGCGATGAAGGTCTCGCTGACGACCGAGTTCCGGCACGACCTCAAGGCGATGGCGGCGGCCTGCGGCAAGGAGACCGGCCTGGCCTACGTCTGCAATCCGAACAACCCGACCGGCACGATCGTCGCCGGCCGGGCGCTCACGGCCTTCCTGGCCGCGGTGCCGCGGCACACCGTGGTTCTCGTGGACGAGGCCTACCACCATTTCGTCGAGGATCCGGCCTATGAGAGCGCCGCCGGCTGGACCGGACGGTATCCGAACCTCGTGGTCGTGCGCACCTTCTCGAAAATATACGGTCTCGCCGGTATGCGCCTCGGCTACGCCATCGCCGCGCCGGAGCGCATCGACGCGATGCGGCCGCACGCGGTCTGGAGCAACGGCAACGTCGCGGTCCTCGAGGCGGCGCGCGCCTGCCTCGCCGATCAGGCGCAGGTGGCCCGCACCCGCCGCGCCATGAACGACACCCGCGGCTGGCTGTGCGGCGAGCTCGAGAAGGACGGGCGGCGGATCATCCCGTCGCAGACGAATTTCGTCATGATCGATCTCGGGACCGATGTCCAGCCGGTCCGCGACGCCCTCGCGGCGCGCGGCATCCACGTCGGACGGCGCTTCCCCTCGATGGCGCGGTGGCTGCGGGTGTCGATCGGCACCCCGGACGAGACCGCGGCATTCCTGGCGGCGCTGCGCGAGGTCGCCCCGGCGGCGGCGAAGAGCAGCCGGGCGGCCTGACGCGGGGGGAGAGGCCGGCGTGAGGCGGGGGCTCAGCCGCGACCGGGCGTCCGGGCGGCGATCAGGTGGTCGAGCTCGTCCTTGAGGCGCCCGAGAACCTCGTCGTAGCGGAAGGCGCCGACCAGCCGTTCTCCCGCCTTGAGATTGACGTGGTTTGGCGCGCACCACAGCCCGAGATCGGCGTCGTCGGTCTCGCCCGGGCCGTTGACCCGGCAGCCCATGACCGCGATGGTCAGGGCGTGATCGCGGGCATAGAGCGTCAGGTCGCGCACCTTCTCCGCCAGCTCGACGAAGGCCTCGTTCTCGACCCGGGAGCACGACGGGCAGGAGATGATGTTGAGCCGCCGGCCGAAGTTCTCCGGCACGGTGCGGAAGCGGCCATGGGCGACGTCGTCGAGGATGCGGCGGCCGGCGGCGATTTCCTCCCCCTTGCGGTCGTTCGGAACCGTGAGCGACACGCGCAGGGTGTCGCCGATGCCGCGCGACAGCAGCTGCTCGAAGGCGATGCGCGTCTTGATGATGCCGTCCGGGGGCAGTCCGGCCTCGGTGACCCCGAGGTGCAGCGGCACGTCGGGGCGATCGGCGGCGAAGCGGCGGTTGGCCTCGATGACCTTCGCGGGGTCGGAGTCCTTGAGGGATACGCAGTAGCGCGTGAAGCCGAGGTTGTCGAGAAGGGCGGCATGCTCGAGCGCCGACGCGACCATCTCGCCCACCGAGTCGTCGCCGAACCGGCCGGCCTTCTCGGGGTCGACCGACCCGCAGTTGACCCCGACGCGCAGCGCCAGGTCGTGCCTCACCGCCACCTCGGCGATGAACGCCACCTTGTCGCGCACCGGCCGGGTCTTTTCGTGATGGTGCAGGTGGCCGGGGTTGTAGCGGATCTTGTCGACGTGCGGGGCCACCTCGGCGGCGAGGCGGTAGTTCTCCTGCAGGTCGACCGACAGGTTCGCCTGCGTGCGTTCGCGGATGACCCGCAGAGCGGTGACATCGCGGCCGCTGTCGACCGCGATCCGGACGATGTCGGCCCCGGCCGCTTCGAGGTCGAGGACCTGCTTCACCGTCGCCTCGACGTCGGTCGTGCGCGTCGCCGTCATGCTCTGCACCGCGATCGGGTGGCCGGCGCCGATGGTGACACGGCCGATGCGAACACTGCGGGTCGGGTTGCGCGGCAGGGCGGGGGAGAGGGTCATCGCGGGATGATAGCACCGGGGCCCGCGGCCGTCAGGCGCCGGCCGGCGCCGCGGCGCACGAGCCCGGCTCTCAGCTGCTCGAGCGGGTAGAAGGTGTCGCGCCAGCGCACCCCGCCGCGCCACAGCGTGCGCAGGGCCGAGTTCCATACTGCGAAGGTCAAAAGTGCGAACGACACCGGGTACAGGCCCGCAAGGACCAGCGGGTGCTTGTCGATCCGCTGCGCCGCGCTCGCCGCCGCCGCGACGATGCACCCGACCTGGGTCGCGAGCGGCAGCCAGCCGGCGGGCGTGCCCGCGGCAAGGCCCACCAGGAGCGGCCCGGCGTGCAGGGCGAAGGCCGCCGCCGTCTGCGCCGCCAGAAGCCCGACCGAATAGTCCGACCCGGAGAACAGGTTCTTCTCGAGACCGCGCAGGACGGCGAGCGTGCCGCGGTGCCAGGGGCAGCGGACGATCCCGAGGCCACCCCGGATGCGCTGCCGCGCCCCGCTCTCCTTGAGGAGCATGCCGAGCTTGTAGTCGTCGGCGACCTCCATCCGCAGCAACGCATGGCCATGCACCCGGTCGTAGGCGATGCGCCGGATCAGGTTGAAGGCGCCGACACCGGCGCCGCCACGCGGCAGGTCGCGCTCCATCTCCCACCCGCGCGTCATCAGGAGCATCGCCTGCTCGAACGAGTGCAGCAGGCAGGCCTGCAGCGCGCCATACGGGCGCAGGTCGGGGAACAGAGCAAGGTGATCGATGTCCCCGTGCTCCATCCAGGTGATGGTCCGCGCCAGCAGGTCGGGGGCCGCCAGGGTCACGTCGCCATCCATGAACAGGAGGAACGCGCCGCGCGCCCGCCGCGCCCCTTCGTGGCAGGCGTGGCACTTGCCGATCCACCCCGCGGGCAGAGCGCGCACATGTATGACCTGAAGCCGGCCCGCCCCGACCGTGGCGGCGAGCCGGTCGAGCAGCTCGGCGGTCCCGTCGCTCGACCGGTCGTCGACGACGATCACCTCCAGCCCCGGGTAGACCTGCTCCAGGGCGTGCCGGACCGTCGCCTCGATCGCGGCGACCTCGTCGCGCGCGGTGACGATGATCGAAAGGGAGGGGAGGAGGTCCGGAGAGATCCCGGGAGGGGCCGCCGGGAGAGCGTCCGCCCGGAGAGCGTCCGCCATCGACCGGACCTGCCGCGATGCGAGGATGTAGAGCGCGGTCACCGCTATCCAGGCGATGCCGAGAAGGACGGCGATGACGACGGCGGGCCAAGTCATGAGCGCGGCAGGATACAGGAGAATCGCCCCCATCCGCGTGCCGTTCGGTCGCAGGCCGGACATGTGAAGTAAGTCTATATAAATGAATAGTTTGGCGAGGTTGCGGATGTGGGATGCGGGGTCATGCTCCTGAGATCCGCTCTCAAGGCGGGTGGCGTCATTTCGCCGGCGGACACCAGGCCGTGGCGCAGCACCGATCGCAGGAATACCGCGTCCGATCACGGAAATTCCCGTTGCGTCCCCGCGGTCTTGGTGTATAAAGAGGCCATTCAATTTGCAGGAAACCCGGATACCCGGAAGTGGGGGGTGTGTTCCGGGTGTGCGCGCACTGTCGAAGGGGGGAGACGGGGTGCGTTTGATCGTGATAACCCACCACAAACAGCTCGACAGGGGGTGCCGGGCATGAGTGCTGAAGGGATGAAGAAGGGGACGCGTACGCCGGGAGTGACGATCTGGCTGACCGGGCTGCCGAGCGCCGGCAAGAGCACCATCGCCGTGCGTCTGGCCGAGGTTCTGACCGCCTGGAACATGCCGGTCGAGCTCCTGGATGGTGACGAGATCCGCGAGCGCCTGTCGAAGGGCCTCGGTTTCTCGCGCCAGGATCGCGACGAGAACATCCGGCGCATCTCCTACGTCTCCCGCCTGCTCACCAAGCACGGCGTCATCTCGATCGTCGCCGCCATTTCGCCCTACCGCGCCACCCGCGACGAGGCGCGCGCCGAGATCGGCCGCTTCATCGAGGTGCACGTGAACTGCGACCTGAGCGAGTGCGTCCGCCGCGATGTGAAGGGGCTGTACAAGAAAGCGCTCGCCGGCCAGATCACCCAGTTCACCGGGATCTCCGATCCGTATGAAGAACCACTGAAGCCCGAGATGGTCCTCAACACCCACGCCGAAAGGCTCGATGAGAGCGTCGGCAAGGTTCTCGAGACGCTGAGCCTCATGGGTTACGTGCCGGCCCACTACCTGAACGCGGCGACGACGCCCCGCCCGGCGATGAGCGAGGAGATGGCGGCCTCGACCGGTTCCGGCGGCGGCACGGCGGGCGCGGGCGTCAGCGGCCTGGTCGCATCCGAGTAGGACCCGCGAGATCCTCATGACATCGCAACCACACGGCGGGGTCCTCGTCGAGAGGATCCTGAAGGGGGAGGAGCGCGAGGCCGCGATCGCGCGCGCCCTTTCGCTCCCAACGCTCGATCTGACCGACCGCCAGGCCCGCGAGGTGGAGAACCTCGCCATGGGCGTCTACTCGCCCCTGACCGGCTTCATGAAGAAGGCCGACTTCGAATCGGTCCTCGACGGCAGCCGGCTCACCGCCGGCGCCGCCTGGACCGTGCCGATCGTCCTCGACGTCTCCGAGGCCGACGCGCGGCGCCTGGGCAAGGACGACGCCGTGGCGCTGCGCTACCAGGGGCGCCTGCTCGCCCTGCTGCGGCGCGAAGAGGAGTACGGCTACGACAGGGAGCGCTACGCCAAGAGCGTCTTCGGCACCAACGACGAGAAGCACCCGGGTGTCGGCGTCACCATGGCGATGCACCCGGTGCTCGTCGGCGGCGACATCGACCTCGTCGACATGGCCGACAGCCCGTTCCCGCGGCACCGCCTGGCGCCGCGCGAGACCCGCGCCCTGTTCGAGCGCAACGGCTGGAAGACGGTCGTCGGCTTCCAGACGCGCAACATCCCGCATGTCGGGCACGAGGCGCTGCAGAAGGCGGCGCTGAACCTGGTCGACGGCCTGTTCATCAATCCGCTGGTGGGCGGCAAGAAGGCGGGCGATTTCGAAGACCCGGTCATCGTGGCGGCCTACGATGCGCTGCTCAAGCACTACTACCCGGCCGACCGGGCGGCGCTCGGGGTGCTGCAGGGACAGATGCGCTACGCCGGCCCGCGCGAGGCGATCTTCCACGCCATCCAGCGCAAGAACTTCGGCTGTACCCACTTCATCATCGGGCGCGACCATGCCGGCGTGGGCACCTTCTATCACCCGTACGCGGCGCAGGAAATTTTCAAGGATTTCCCTGACCTCGGCATCACGCCGCTGTTCTTCGCGGCGTACTACCAGTGCCGGCGCTGTCGTGGCCTCGTCAACGAGAAGATCTGCCCGCACACCGGCGCCGACCGGGTCGATTTCAGCGGCACGCGGCTGCGGGACGCCATCCTCAAGGGCGAGGCGATCGACGACATGATCCGCCCCGAGGTGGCCGCGGCGATCCGCGCCGTCGACGGGGGACCGTTCCGCGCCTGAGGGCCCGCGGCTCCAGCCGCGTCAGCCACCGCCGCCGCGGGCGCCGCCGCCGTAGCCACAGCCGCGATCGTCCGTCCCGGGTTCGGGTGTATCATCCGCGTCCGCGCTCGCACATTCTGGTTGAGGGGTTGTCGTCATGAAAGTCGCCATCATCGGCCTCGATTGTGCCGCGCCCGATCTCGTCTTCAACCGCTACCGTGCCCACCTGCCGAACCTGTCGCGTCTCATGGACGGCGGCTGCTGGGGCCGGCTGCTGAGCAGCAACCCGCCGATCACCGTGCCGGCCTGGGCCTGCATGATGTCGA
>Ga0210377_10000220_pt1 | contig 54755 bp, 42 predicted proteins | sample PLM4_65_b1redo_FD_155480 | JGI IMG/M metagenome (GOLD analysis project Ga0210377, IMG submission 155480) | Groundwater sediment microbial communities from an aquifer in East River, Colorado, USA - PLM4_65_b1 redo | ecosystem: Environmental > Terrestrial > Soil > Riparian zone | place: USA: East...
TAGGCCTCCTTTCGGTTCAAGTTGTTCTGTTTGTCACACAATCAACTCAAACACAGGAGGCCTTTGTGTCAAGCCCTTGCCTTACAGAACCTTATCGCTTATCTTCATGCCATTCGGGACGTTTACCGATTTAGGTCTCCGGAAGGTCTCGTGCGAATCGGGCAATGCCCTGAAGTTCTATATCGACTCGCAATACCAGACGGGGAGCAGCGGGAATTTACCCTGGGGTGATTTACTTCCTGATGGGAGTAACCTCCACGTTTCGCAAGTGAATCTCGCTGCCCTCGGAAGTCAGGCATATCCTGCCGGGATTGAGATCGCATTCAGTAGCCCTGTTGACTTCCTCACCGTTGATGATTAGCGTGACTGTAGCACCTTTGGCAATGATTTCGTAGGTATTCCACTGGCCCGGCGGCTTTTCGAGGGCCTCGATCTTTTTCAGATTAGTCAGTTTGCCGAATTCTTTGTGATCAGACGTTTGCATTCTTTCTGCAGGGCCGGACAACGTATATCCGCCGAGACCCCAAAAATCACCGGCGTTGCCGGCGTTGAGTTGTGCTTCGAGACTCCTGGGCCAGATCTTATGTTCGCCGGTCATCCGGATCAGCACTCCACCGTTACCCGGCTTCTTTTCGGGAGGCCACCGCCACTGGAGCTTGAGCACGAAATCACCATACTCCTGCCTGGTGAATAAATACCCCAACGGCTTACCGCTGCAAATAAGCACACCATCTTCTATGCGCCAGGCGTCCTGGACCTTAGCCTGCGGGTCCGCCAGGTAGCACTCCCAGGCTTCAAGACTGTCGCTGAGAACCGAAGGGCTTGCCTGATAACCGCCCTGTGTGGCGCAGCCAATCATACACAGACATATTCCGGCCGGCACAAGCAACTGCGTTGCATATCTCATGGCTTCTCCTTTATCACTGAAAGAGAACACAAAGCCTTCCCATGATGGCATTCCTTGCGGGCGCCAACTCACAGAAATCTCTGGTATCGCAGTTGACGTATTATACTTTAAATTTGTTATAATGATAGAATTAACGGAAAACCTGACTAATCTGTCCGATGGAGAGCCCTGTCATGAGAATAAACTGTATTCTAACCTTCAGTCTGTTGCTTGTCTTTGGATCGGTACTGTGCACCAGCACCGGGTGCAAGAAGAAGGAGGCCGCGAGCGATGTCCCGCCTGCAACTGCCGATAGAGCCGAACCAGCTTCGGCAGGAGCTCAAACAGAGCGAATCGTCCAGGCAGCGGCCAGCGTCAAGCCCGCTCCCGATGAGAACACTATTGCTGAAGGACATGCGTTTCCTGCACTGGAATTTGCCAGTCTCAGCGGTGAGCAGGTTAATCTGGCAAGTCTCAAGGGAAAGGTAGTTCTGATCGACTTCTGGGCCACCTGGTGCGGCCCATGCCGCAAGGTTATGCCCGACCTGGTCGAGACCTACAAGGGATACCATGATCGGGGATTCGAAATCATCGGTATCAGCCTCGATAAGGATCAATCTCAGTTGGAAAAGTATATGCAGGATATGGGGATAACCTGGCAGCAGTACTATGACGGTTTAGGCTGGGACAATAAGATGGCCAGGCGTTTTGGCGTCCGGGCCATCCCCCACGTTGTACTGATTGACAAAAGCGGTGTCGTCCACTTCAACACGGACTACAAACTGGAGAAACCGCCTTTGCATGGCGTTGAGCTCAGAAACGTGGTGGGCCAATTATGCAGTGCTGCACCGTGAGAGATGGGAAAAGGTCATGCGCGAAAGCAAGGGCTTCACACTTATAGAATTGCTGGTGGTTATTGCGATCATAGCTATATTGATGGCGATATTGATGCCCGCCCTCCAGAGAGTTCGAGAGCAGGGCCAGCGTGCGGCTTGCCTTGGCAACCTCAAGCAATTGGGCCTGGCGTGGATTCTATATGCCGATGATAACGATGACAGACTGGTCAGCAGCGAGGCGGGCGGGACGTGGAAGAGCCAGTTTGGCGAGCCCTGGGTAGGCGTGACCTGGGCATCCGGATGGAGCCAGGGTGGACAATTATCTGAGAATGACCAGATAAAAGGGATTAAGGCCGGCGCGTTATGGCCCTACGCCAGAGAGGTCGATCTCTACAAGTGTCCTACGGGGTACCGGGGTGAGCTGATGACATACGCCATGATGATCGCCAGCAATGGCAGATCCGTCGATGGCAGTCCCGTGTTCAAAAGACGAATGCTCGTACCCCAGCCGGCTGAGAGGCTCATCTTCATTGATGAGGGTCTTTCGAGCCCTGATGCTTACTCCACGAGGTATATCGAGCCCAAGTGGTGGGACCAGCCAGTCACGAGGCATGGCGACGGGACTAATTTCGCCTGCGCGGACGGCCGGGCTGAATACCATAAATGGAAAGGTATCGAGACGATCAAACAGGGACGGGATCACGTAAGGACCTGGGCGGGGCTTTTCGCACCTGCAACGGAGGAAGGCAAACAGGACGTGCAATGGGTGCAGAGGGGCATTTGGGGAAAGCTGGGGTACAAACCCTAAACGAGCATCTTGGTTGGAATATCCTTCCGTCCGCGGGAGAATCTACTACCGCGAAATCTGGCCCCTCAGCCATTCGAGGCTCTGTTCGACCTTTCCCGGTGCCGCCTCACACTCTATGGACAAGACGCCGTCCCATTTCATCTTCTTGAGCAGTTCGATGCAGCCGGAAATGTTGTCGGCGTTCACCCCTTCGCCGATTGCGACCACGGAGGAAGCAATCCCCGTCTGGCCGCCCCGAATGGCTTCGGCAAGCTCTCTGCTGACATCCTTGATATGTAAATGTGAGACCTTGTGCCTGAATCGATGGAGGAATTTCACGGGGTCCTGTCCGGCGATGAAGGTATTGCCGGTGTCGAAATTCAGCCGTAAATAGGGCGAGTCGAAGAAACTCAGTATCTTCTCCATCGTATCCGGGTTGGTAGTGTAAGGTCCGTGCGGCTCAACGTTGATGATGATCTCATACCGCTCGGCCCACTCCAGGACCACGCGATAGTACTGTTTCATGAGGACCATGACCTCCTCGTCCGTATAGCCCGCAGGCTTTTTGCCTCCATCCGTGGTATCTACGCACGGACAGCCAAGCTGTTTGGCAAACTGGATCGCTCGAAGCGTGTAACCGATCCCGCGATACTGGCCTTCGGGACTTGACATCGGATAGGCCGCATCGAGCTGTGAGGTTTTCAAACCCATCGAGTCGAGGTATTCTTTGAGCTTGGCGGGGTCGGAATGAAGGGGGATGTGTGGATTATACCCCAGAGCCTGAATGAAGTAGTCTCCGTCAATCGTGCCAAACTCCACGTATTCCATGCTGTGGTCCCGAGCGAACCGGCAGGGAACGTCGTACGACACGTCAAAGTGCCGCCAATTATCTACGTGCATGCCCAGTTTCAGCATAGGTTCTTGCTCCTTTCAACTCTGCCCCACTATCCCATCCCTGCCTGCCGGCAGGCAGGTTTCGTTCAACAACCTATCATGTCTATCATACAAGCCGGGCGGTTGCAAGCCTCTCCCCTGGCGGCAGTCTTGGATTGATTTCTTTGCTTGAATTGTTCTGCCTTTTCAGTATAATCATATTTCAAAGGGATTAAGTCCTTCGTTGTTATAGAAAGTGGGAACTACATCATGAGAACAAATCGTCGAAAATTCATCAGTACCACCCTTGCCGGTGGGCTTGCTGCCACATGGTCGCACTCATGCGCTGGCTCGCAAGGCCGGAAGCCTCGTTCAGGGGCGAGGAGAGATGATTACGTGCGGCTCGATGAAATACTTAAACAGCCCGTACTGAAAAGGGAGTTGTTTGCCGGCCCCGTGATCATCAAGAGCGTCGAACTGCTTCGTTATAACCGCGGATTCCTGTGCCGGGTACGCTCTGCGGATGGTGCGGAAGGCATTTCGGTTGGTCACAGTGCGATGAATTCGTTCTATCCAATTTTCCTCAATTCCTTACAATCTTTCTTCATTGGCAAGGACGCACGCGACCTGGACCTGCTGCTCGAAAAGGTGTACATATACCAGTTCAATTTCCGATTGAACGGCATGGCCCTCGGGATACCTCTGGCAACCATCGAGTTTGCGATTCTGGATATGCTGGGGCGCATTGCCGGCAAGTCCATCGGCCAGTTGATCGGGGAAATCCACCACCCGCAGGTTACCGTGTACCAGGCCACGGAATACCGTGAAAAATCGGTAGAGGAGTCCCTGGAGCTGATAAAAAGGGATGTCGCGGAATATAACGCCCACGCGCTGAAGATTAAAGTCGGCGGGCTTATGTTCATGACGGCGGATATCAACGCCGTTGGTCCCAAAGGCAGGACCGAACAAATCATTCCCCTGATCCGCAAGACATTCGGTGACAAGATGGCCTTGTACGCAGATTCAAACGGTTTTTATTCAGTGGATGAGGCGATACGGGTCGGCAAGCTGCTCGAAGAATACGGTTATGGTTTCTTTGAGGAACCCGTGATGTTCGACTGGTATGAAGAGACCAAGCAGGTTGCCGATGCGCTGACCATCCCCATTGCAGGCGGCGAACAGGAATACAGCCTGCATGGTTTTCGCTGGCTTATTGCCAACGATGGGCTTCAAATCGTCCAGCCCGACAACTACTATTTTGGCGGCATGATTCGTTCGATGAAAGTAGCGCGTATGGCGGAGGCGTTCGGAAAAGCTTGTACGCCGCACATGTCCGGCGGAGGACTCGGATACCTTTATATGATTCATTTTGTATCTGCCCTTTCCAACGCATCTGCTCACCATGAGTTCAAAGGATTGAACACGAACGTAAAATTCGAATGTAAAACGTCGCCTCTTTCAGTAATGGATGGAAAGATTACAGTCCCCACCGGCCCGGGTTTAGGGGTCCAGATCGACCCGGATTTCATTAAAAAGCATGAGGTGGTCAAAGGATAGTCCGCGAGAAGACAAGGAACGATGATCCGGTGGTTCGATTCTTCTCCGGAGGAAACAGCGTCAAAAATCCGTCTTGGCGGTTGATAGTACTATGCTGAAATACAGTCTTCCATTGTGTATCGTAATTCTTGCGACACCGATAACGTTTGCCGATCTGCCCTCCGTCGAGACCGTCAACAGCGGCGTTTTCAGCCAGGCCCTGAAATCGCTGCCTCATGAGTTTGACAATATCGAAGACATCATATTCGTCCAGCGCGGAGGGTACGAGGATCCGCACTGGTACGCGAATATCGGATACTTTTGCGACGACGAGAATAATCCCGCCTATACGACGGGCGCGCAGCTCTGTAAATTAAATCTGAGAACCGGCAAGATTACCATTCTGCTGGAGACGGAGCAAGGCTGTATCCGCGATCCGAAGGTCCACTACGACGCTGAGAAAATCATCTTTGCCTGGCGAAAAGACGGCCTGCGAAATTACAATCTCTATGAGATGAACATTGACGGCGGCAACATCCGTCAGATTACTTCGGGGCCCTTCGACGACTACGAGCCTGAATATCTCCCCGACGGCGACATCGTTTTTGCTTCCACCCGTGCCCGGCGATGGGTCGGATGCTGGATGACACAGGTCGGCACGATACACCGCTGCGCCCCGGACGGCGGGAATATCAAAATGCTCTCATGCAACATCGAACACGACAACACTCCGTCTGTGCTGCCCAACGGACAGATTCTCTATATGCGATGGGAATACGTCGACCGCTCCCAGGTGGAGTTCCACCACCTCTGGACGATGAATCCGGACGGCACAAATCAGGAGATATACTACGGCAACGAAGTTTCCTGGGGAGTGTTCCTCTCCTGCCGGCCAATCCCGAATGACGAGCGCGTTATGGGAATCTACTCGCCCGGCCACGGACACCGGGACCATTACGGCTGGCTGTCGTTTTTCTCCAGAAAATATGGCCCCGACGATGCGCGTGGGCTTGAACATATTATATTTCCAGGGGGCAAAGGATACCTCGCCGATCCCTGGCCGCTCAGCACGGAAACCATACTCGCCGCCGAGCTGGGTAAGTCCCGGCTTGTTTTTGTCACGAAGAACAAAGACGACGACAAGTACACGCCGCATGCAATCTACGAAATACAAAACAACGAAAAGAAATGGATTACCCAGTCGCCTTGTCCCATCATAAAACGCCCGCGTGAAAGAATCATCGCGGCCCGTTCCGATTCGGCAAGCCCCACCGGAACACATATCCTGGTTGACATTTATAATTCGCAGAACTTTAAAGGAATCGCACGCGGCCAGATAAAAAAGTTGCTCATTATTGAAACCCTTCCCAAACCCGTCAACTTCTCCGGAGGGCCGGACACACTAAGCTGGCTCGGCTCATTCAACCTCGAACGAATTCTCGGCACTGTTCCCGTCGAGGACGATGGCTCCGCGTATTTTGAATTGCCCGCTAATCGTCCCGTGTTTTACGTTGCTCTCGACGAAAATGACCTCTCGTGCAAACGAATGCAGAGCTTCACCTGTGTGAGGCCCGGCGAAACAACAGCCTGCATCGGGTGCCACAACTCACGCAGCCATTCGAACGCAAACGTCAGTAACGCAGGCAGAATCAAGGCTATCCAGCGCCCGGCCTCGAAGATTGAGCCGGTCGAGGGTATAGCGGATGTGCCGGACTTCATGCGGGATGTCCAGCCGGTCCTCGACAAATATTGCGTCTCATGCCACAACACCGAAAATCGGCAGGGACGTCTCTGTCTCGAAGGGGACATGGGAACCACGTATTCGATCAGTTACTACTCGCTCGCCATGACGGAACAGATCGGCGACGGCCGTAACGGCCTCGGCAATCAGCCTCCGCGTTCTCTCGGCTCGAGCGCATCGGCCCTGCTTCGCAAGCTCGAAGGAGGGCATTACGATGTAAAGGCCTCACGTAAAGACTGGTTGAAAGTCTGGGCATGGACCGAGGCTGCCGCGCCATTTTGCGGGACCTACGGAGGTCTGAGGAATCAGAAACAGCAGGATACCAAAGTAGGCGTTTTGGTGAGCTATGCCGGAGGCGTTCTCCAGAAACGCTGCTATTCATGCCACAATCCCGAGGGAAAAGGACCACAGAATCGTCTTGTCGAACCGTATGACTGGGAACAACGGCGAAAGCTCATGGATCATCCCACCGGCCAGCATGAGCGCATTGTCCTGAAGGATGACCCGGCGCAGCATTTTTCATGGGAGGTATTGCTCAACGCAACGCGGCCTGAAAAGTCTGCTGTGCTCCTGGCGCCTCTGGCGAAAGACGCAGGGGGTTGGGGAGCCTGCCCTGACGTTTTTGTGTCACAGGACGACCCTGACTATAAAACAATGCTGACCGCTTTGACGAACTGGCAGACTGAATGGGAAAAATCCTGTGCGTTTGGCTCCCCGACTTTTCAGGTAAACAGCCAGTACATACGTGAAATGGTGCGGTTTGGAATTCTGCCGCAGGACACTCGCGCAGAGGACGTAAATCCATACGAAGTTGACCGGCGGTACTGGGAAATGTTTCGCTACGAGCCGCAGAAACATCAAACCCGCATTGGCGAAACGGCCGGACATACTCCATCGCCTCAATCAACGCGCCGGCTTATGCAATAGATTCTTCCGTGTGAGATTCTCGATGTTCGGTTGTCGGAGGGCGGCAGGCTTCCCTAAGGGAGGCATGGTCCACCGGGGAAGAGCCATCGTAGGGGCAACCCCGCGTGGTTGCCCGATTCATAGGGCGGCCACATGGGGCCGCCCCTACTTGAGGATGCCACCCAACTAAAACAAACCGTTTAATCTATTGATTCTGCTTCTCGACGTTAAGCCCTATTTTCCCTTCAAAATCGCAACCTCCGATTCGGCCCGCCATTTTTTCTTCTTGCACGTCCGCCTGGCGCCGTATAAAATTTCTTATGGCGATGATTTCCCGATTTTCGAGCCGGACGTAAAGGCTATAGGATAGGCAGGTTTCCCCCTTTGGGATGCCTTACAGTACTGCCCATGCGGTTCGGGTCACGAAACATTGACAGCATGGGCAAATCCGGCAACCCGGCTTTTTTAGACGGGCCGGATCCAACCTACATGCTGTGGAGCTTTATAGTTTAGCAGAAACATGAAAAAGACGCTTATCACTGTTGGCATACTGATAGGATGCGTTTGGATCTGGATTTTGGGATGCGTTTGCATTTGTGTTTTTTCTATTCCGTTTATGTTCTTTCTCAACAGTTTAGCAGACGCCTTAACACCTCCTCCAGACCTCAGACGGTATGTAACTCAAGATGAGTTCATCGGTGTTTGGGTCCCTACGCCCAACACAGAGAGGATCATTGCACGAGACAAGCCTTCAGGTATAAGGCCATCGAAATGTCACCTTACACTTTACAAAGATGGCACTTGCGATTTCGATTCTGTTTACGGTGATTACGATTCTTTCGCATACCGCAAATCCTCCGGCCGTTGGAGATTAGAGCATGACACTGAAGGTAACAGTAATGTACGCAAAAAGAATGCTATCGCATTTGACATGGAAGCGCCAGAATTCGCCGGCAACATGTATCTAAACCTCAAAGAGAAAAACGGGAGACTAATCCTGTGGGAATGGCACAATGATCCTGATTCTCGGGAGTTTATTGAATACATGAAAGAGGAGACAAAGGAAAAGAAATAATCAACAGATGGTTTTAATGCCGGGTTTTGGGACCTATCCTACATGCTCGGCAAATAAATGAAGGGAATTAAAGGTGTACGGTACATTTTTCGATGAGTTGTGCTTGGTAATGACAGATTTTGATAGAGGACAGCAGGCGCCTTGGAATTAGGCGACAACTCAGACAGATACAGGCTCTCATGCGGCAACTATGAAACATTGTTAGGTGGCATGATGGATCCACGGAAGCTATTCGTTGATGAGCGGCTTGTCGGGTCGTGTGTCTACTGTGGCGGTGCACCCGACTCGCGAGATCATGTTCCGTCAAAGGTGCTCTTGGACGACCCACTCCCGCCGGACTTGCCTGTTGTAGAAGCCTGCTCGATCTGCAATGCCAAATTTTCTCTTGATGAGGAATACCTGGCCTGCTTCCTGGAGTGTGTCCTTTCCGGCTCAACCAGTCCCGAATCACTATCTCGCCCGAAGGTCAAGTCCATGTTTGCTCGAAAGGTCGAACTTGCCACGCGTATTCAATCGTGTTGTCGGCAGGGAGAGGATGGCGGCCTGATTTGGGAGCCCGAGGAGCATCGCGTGCGGAACGTTTTGCTGAAACTCGCTCGCGGGCACGCGGCATTTGAGTTGAGTCTCGCTCAGATCGCCGAGCCGGATGAAGTGCGGATTTCGCCTCTTGCGACGATGTCTGAGGCTGAACGCGATGCCTTCGAGAAGGTAGCGCCTGGCCACATTCGACGGTGGCCCGAAGTTGGAAGTCGTGCTTTCATGCGAACTCTGGACGTGAAACCGTATGCTGGCCACGCCGACACGTGGGTTGTCGTTCAGGCGAATCGCTATCGATACTCAGTTAATCAGGATGGCGGGGTTAGAGTCCACATGGTCCTTTCGGAATACCTTGCTTGTAGCGTCAACTGGTCATAGCTGGATGGCCCTCTAACACCCCGTTGCTGTCGACAGCGTTCCGCCGCCGAACTTAAGCGTTGGGAATATAGGAACGTTTACCTGCTGGGAACGTTATCACCGAGCGGTTCAAAACAGCTTGGCGCTATCGAGCAGGAAGGTTACGGGGCCGTCGTTGATGCTGGTGACTTGCATGTATTCGCCGAAGACGCCTTTCTCGATGGGGACGCCCTGCCGGGCTACGAGGGCGATTACCATTTCATAAAGCTGCTCGGCCAGTGCAGGCTCTGCCGCGGCGTCGAAGCCGGGACGGCGTCCCTTGCGGCAGTCGCCGTGCAGCGTAAAATTGCTGATAAGCAAAATGGCGCCGCCAATATCCTGGACGCTTCGATTCATCTTGCCCGCTTCATCGGCGAAGATACGCAGGTTGACCAGCTTCTCGGCGATGAACTCGGCGTCCTTCTGCGTATCACCTTTACCGACGCTCAGAAAGACCAGCAATCCCTTGCCAATCTTACCCACCGACTGATCGTTGACTTTGACTTGCGCCTCCAGAACTCGCTGACAAACCATCCGCATCGCGGTTTCCCTTGACGAAATACAGATTCTTCACTGCGCTCCGTTCAGAATGACAGGCAGTGGTGAGAGGTTATTCGTATAGCCTCTTATTGTTCAGCCCATATCCACAATCCGCGTAATCCGCGGCTCAGAACCACGGCGCCGCGGTCGCTCGGCGCAGGTGCACTTCGTCGATGACGGCGTTGCCCCTGTGCGTCACGAGGTACAGAATCAGATCGGCGATCTCGTCAGGCCCGATAAGGTCTTCCTTTTTAATATCAGGACGCATATTTCCCACCATATCCGTATCCACGCCGCCCGGACAGAGCAGGTGCACTCGGACATTGGAATCCCTCAGTTCCTCGGCCAATGATATTGTCATGCCGCGAAGGGCGTGCTTCGAAGCGGTGTAGGCGCTTTGAAGCGGGTATCCCTTGACGCCGACGACCGACGCGATGTTGATGATGCAGGCCGATGGCGACTTTCGCAGTAGCGGCAGAGCCTCTCGGCACAAGATGAACGGTGCGCGGGCATTTACCCAGAGACAGCGCTGCCAGTCTTCGGTTGAGGTCTCCTCCAGCTTTGCCAGGTGAGCGACGCCTGCGTTGTTGACCAGGATGTCGAGCCGGCCGCACTTCTCGTGCGTCACTTTCACGAGGTTCTTGATGGATTGTTCTTCGGTCAGCTCGGTAGCGACAATCAGCGCGTGGCCCCCCGCCTTTGTAACCTCCTGCGCGGTCTCTTGCAGCTTTTCGAGCGAGCGTGCCGCTAAGACGACCGTTGCGCCCTCGGCTGCTAATGCGATGCTAATCGCCCGGCCGATCCCCCTGCTGGCCCCCGTTACGATCGCCACTTGTGCCGCTAATTGCTCTGCCATCCTTGCTCAGCGCCGTCGGCCGCGCGTCCTCTGCTGTTGCGGCTGTTGTTGCTGCGTGCCGGCGCCCGGCGTATATCTTCCCGTGTTTCTCTCGGCTGTTCGCGGATCCAGAGCCTGCTGCTGCAGAATCTTCTGCTGCTCCGCCGCTTTGCGGATGTACTGGTCGAGTCGTTCCTGCCTGGCAAGCAGAACACCATCGATCGCCGCAGTGGTTTTCTTTGCGTTCTCCTCGACGGCCAGCGTTCGCACGGAGCTGATCTCGGCTATGATCAACTGGTGAATCGCCTTGGCGAGTTCCTCTTTTTTGTCGGGGGTCGCTTGCGTCCACTGACGGACCTCTTCTTGTGTTTCGCGGTCCAGTTGTTCGCCCGGCCTGTTTCTTCCGGGTGCGGCATCCATGTTGTCGTAGGGTCCGGCGGTATCTGCTCCGTAGGGCCCTGCCTGCGAATTGCGTCCCGTGACTTCCCTGCCGGTCGTTCGGCCCCGGGTGCGCCCACGCGCCGGCTGGGCCGTCTCTGTTTGTTTCAATTCCCTCTTTTGCTCCATCAGCCCCCGGTAAACCGCGTCGGACCGCTTTTTCCTGCCGGCCAACAAACCGTCAAGGGCTTCCGCCGTCTTCTTGGCCTTTTCCTCGTCAGCAGTCTTTCGTACAAGGGCTATCTCATCCTGGAATTGCAGCTCGACCGCTCGGGCGAGATACGTTCTGTTGTCTAATCTCCTCTGCTCCCACTGCCGTGTTTCATTTTGACTCTTGTCGTTGACGTCTTTTATAGCCTTCTCCAGTCCGGCGAACGTCTTGACCCTGGCCTTGATTTCGTTCGGATCTTTCAGCATATCCAGTTGAGCCGGAGGCGGCGGAGCGGCGGCGGCCGGACTTTGGGAGTGCATCTGATGTTCCGACCCCGGAGAGCCGGCGCTCCCATACATTTCCCCTTCCAAATCCTGCATGCTTGGCTCGCGCGCGCCGTTCTTCACAAGGAGGTCGGTGATTTCCGCATTCCCGCTCTTTTTGGCAAGTAGCAGCGCGTTCTCGCCCGGCCCGGTAATTGCATTGACGTCGGCTTTCTTGGCAATGAGCTGCTCGACGATTTCTTTATCGCCGCTCTTAACGGCCTCAGAAAGAGGTGTCTGTCCGCTGTTGGTTTTGGCATTTACATCGGCGCCGCCGGCGATAAGCAACTCGGCAATCGGCTTCTGACGATTCATTATTGCCGTGTGCAGCGGCGTTCCGCCCATCCTGTTTTTCTGATTGATGTCAGCCCCGCTGGAGAGCATGGACTTGACCTCCTCGATGTCACCGCCGATGACGGCATCGTGCAGAGTCCTGGTACGCTTCTCCTGGGCGAGGGTGACATTGAGACCCGAAAACACAACAAGCAGCAAAATCGACATAAGGATGACTAAACGATTCACAGCATGTCCTCCAAAAGAATAGTAACAACAACTATCGCCAAACACTCATCAGTTCCTTCACAAGAACGCGTCACATCTGGTGATGTCAAACAATTCTTTATTATACACCAAAGCACATACGTTATCACGCCAAAACTGCGTATTGCCCCCCTTGCGGCGCTCGCTGTTTATATGTCCTCTCCGCAGACGAGTCCGAGCCTTTCCATCATGCCGTCGAACTCATCCAGGGAGTAGAAGTCAATGATTATCCTGCCCCGCTGGCCGTTCTTGCGGGTTTCAATGCAGACTTTTGTGTTAAGCTGGCTGGCAAGCTTCTTTTCGAGATCCAGGATGTGAGGCGGTTTCGTATGAGCCGCGGTCCTGGGCTGACTCGTACCCGCAAGGTATCTACGCACCAGTCTTTCGACCTCGCGCACGCTCAGCCGTCCTGCCATCGCTCGATTCGCCAGTTTTCGACGCAACTCGTCGGTCGGCAGTGCCAAAATCGCCCTGGCATGGCCCATCGTGAGTTGACCCCCTGCGAGCAGGTCCTTGATTTCCTGAGGTAAGTCGAGTAGCCGCAAGTAGTTAGCAATGACTGACCGCCCCTCGCCGAGCCTTTCGGCCGCTTCTGCCTGTGTTAGCGAGAAGGTGCTGACGTAGTCCTGGTAGGCCTTTGCCCGCTCGATAGGATTGAGGTCCACGCGATGGATGTTCTCGACGAGGGCCCACTCATGGACCTGCTCGTCGCTGGCGTGACGCACCAGAGCGGGTATTGTCGTCAGCAAGGCGAGTTTGGCGGCCCGGAAGCGGCGCTCGCCGGCGATGAGTTGATAGCCGGCCCCGGCACGGCGGACGATGATAGGCTGAATAATGCCGTTGGCCCTGACCGATGCAGCCAGGTCGGCCAACTCCTGCTCGTTCCACACGGTCCGCGCCTGATATGGGTTCGCCGATATAGCGTCAATGCTTATTGATTGGAGCGAGTCACTTAACTCCTTATCTGGCGGGAAGTTAGAGATAGGACCTTGGCTTGATAAGAGCTGTTCTGCTTCCATGTGACTGGCTATTATAGGACCCAACAGGGACTGAAGCCCCCTACCGAGATGCCGTGGTTTCTCTTTCTTCTTGTCCATCATGTCAATGCTCCTTCACAGACGCTTTGTCGGACTCATTCTACGCTTCTGGCGATCGAGATCGTAGCCTTGTCGCTTGCTATAAAATATTTCGGACTTCTTACAGGAAATTCTCCAACTTTGCCAGCGCAAAATGCGAGTTTTGAAAAAAAATGTTTCACGTGAAACAAGTAAGGTCGGGCCCCCGTCCCTGTAATAAAGGCAGACTTGGCGAGAGCCGCACCCCAAAAAGCACCGCTTTCCTACAACGATAGATCCCATTGGGAGCTTCTTAGTTACTTTCGCAGGTGGGCATCCTTGGGGGTTGAAATACTCGCGTGCGGCCTTATAGCATGAGGCATCCATCGCAAAAGGCTGGCTTCTGTGGAGCGTCACCAAGCATGTTGGAATGGCAATGCCCTGCCGCGAAGCACATAGAAAAAGGGTATAATCATGCCGAAACGCCCGTTTCGCATAGCAATGCCTATGTTCTCGGCAAGCGGCGCTGGTGAATGTTTCACGTGAAACATTTGCCCAGGCCGCGGTGAAAACAGCCTCACAACCCCCCTGCTGCACCATAGTTTGCTAAAACTGGTGGCGATGGGCAAATCCTTCTGAGGCCAAACAGCCGTGAGGAAACACAGAACTGCGAACGGTGTGTGGCCGCGTCGGAGAAGAGACACGGCCAGGTGCTTTGCACGGCAAGTGGTGCGTTACGTTTGGAAGTACGGCTGGAGATAGGTCTGCGGCATGATCACGAGCGGCGTAGATCGGGGAAATGGCTGCTTCTAATGAAGGCAGGTTGCCTGCAATAGGGCGGCAAGAATATATGGATGGTTTTGGAGCGAGCTTGCCTGAATGAAGAAGAGCATTCCATGTCGCTATGGGTTTGCTTGCCGAGAAGACTTTCCGCAGCGCGGCAAAGATGTTGGCGCAATATTTGTTGCATTAACATCGAAACATTATGCGGAATAGGCTTTCCATGGGCGTGTGGCAATTGGAGGGGCGTTCGGGTGTAGCATATTATAGGACGGTGTGGCTTTATTCATGGCGCCGTTGGGGAAGGACAGCGGTAGGGGGAATATGTGGTGTCGTTTCGTGATTATCAGTTCTATTGTGACAGTAGTTATCGGACGATATTATAAGAGTGTGTTTCAGGCGTTTGTTTCGTGGCTCAGTGTGCCTGTTGCCTCGCATAGTTCTTTGTGGTTCCAACTAATGGGGCCGGCGGGTTGTCTAATCTGTAAACTTGCGAGCGGTGCAGTTCATCCGCGGGAGAAAAGCGTTGACACCTGCCGGCAGGGGGGGTAAATATCTTTGCCATCGGGCTTTGTGTGGCGATCAGCGTGTCGTGGCGATCCTGACGGCGAAAGGGCAAATTCTATGTGGCTGTTGATGCTTCTGGTGCTGGCTGTTGTTTTTATCATCGTAGCGACGGCGAAGTTTGATCTGCACCCGTTTCTTGCACTTCTGGTGGCTGCCCTTGGATACGGCGTCCTTTGTGGGACGATGTCACTTGAGGAGGTTGTTCGTTCGGTCAACGAAGGCTTCGGCGGCACGGTCGGGTACATCGGTATCGTTGTCCTGGCGGGGGTGGTCATCGGCACGTTTCTGGAGAAGTCCGGCGGAGCATACAAGCTCGCGGAGAGCACGCTGAAAGCAGTTGGCAGCAAGAACGTGCCCCTGGCCATGGGCATCATCGGGTATATTGTCGGCATCCCGGTGTTTTGCGACTCGGGCTTTGTAATCCTTTCGCCGCTGGCCAGAGCACTGTCTCGCAGGGCGGGGGGATCGCCGGCGGCGAGTGCCGTGGCGCTGAGCCTCGGTCTGTATGCAACCCACACGATGGTTCCGCCCACTCCCGGGCCGGTCGCTGCAGCAGCGCTGCTCGGGGCCGACCTCGGCCTGGTCATCCTGTGGGGCTTGATTGTGGGCGCCGTCGCACTGGCAGCCAGTTGGCTGTTTGCCGTCAAGTTTGCGGCCAACGTGGACACAGCTCCGGAAACGCAATCGCAGGAGTCATCGCCACAAACGCTTGCAGTAGAAGCACCTTCGGCCGTCAAGTCTATTATTCCCATACTCCTGCCCATCATATTGATTGTGGCCAGGTCGATTTGCGAGCTTAAATCTCATCCATTCGGCGAAGGCAATATAGCAGCTTTCATTGCTTTCATCGGTCAGCCTGTTGTGGCACTGCTGATAGGGGTCCTATTTGCCTTCCTGCTGCCTAAGAAACTGACCAGAGAGATGCTCTCGGCTTCAGGCTGGGTCGGTCAGGCGGTGGTTTCGGCGGCTATGATAATTGTCGTTACCGGCTGCGGCGGCTCCTTCGGCAAAGTTTTGCAGAATTCCGGAATATCCGATGTCGTAAAACAAAACCTCGGCCATAGCGCAGGACTGAGCTTATGGCTGCCTTTCATCGTCGCCGCAGCGCTCAAGACGGCACAGGGCTCCTCAACGGTCGCGATCATCGCTACGGCGGGGATCATGGCGCCGCTGCTTGGAACGCTCGGCCTCGATTCGCCGACGGCAAAGGCACTCGTCGCCGTCACGATCGGCGCCGGCTCGATGGTGGTCAGCCATGCCAACGACAGCTATTTTTGGGTGGTCACGGGTTTGTCCGGGCTGACGGTCAAGCAGGGCTATAAGCTGCAAACCCTCGGAACCCTCGTGGAAGGGGGAGCGGCAGCGGTTACATTGTACGTCATTAGCCTAATCGTTCTATGAGATGCTGCGAAATAGTCTTGTGGCCTACAGGACGTTGCGGGAAGAGCCATCCCCATCCCGATAACGACAATCGGGATGAGGCTGCCACCCAATAAGACCGATAGAAAACGGGTGGCATCCTCAAAGCCGAAGGCTTTGGGGATGGTTACGAATGATAGAAGCCGGCTAAACACATACCGCGGAGTTAAGCTTAATGAAGGTCGTAATCGCAACAGATTCATTCAAGGGGACGCTGAAGGCGGATGATGCCTGTGAAATCATAGCGGATGCGATTCGTCAATTGCTGCCGGACGTTATGATTGTGATAAAGCCGATGGCCGACGGCGGGGAGGGTACGGCTAAGGCAATGATCAAGGCCGCCAACGGCCGCTGGATTCCGCGGATGGTGTGCGGGCCTCTGCCGGACATGCAGGTCGAAGCCGGATTTGCCTGGTTCCCCGATGGGACGGCCCTGGTCGAGATGGCCTCGGCTAGCGGGCTTGAATTGCTCAGTGTTGAGCAGATGAATCCGCTCAACACGACTACATACGGGACCGGCCAGCTCATCAAGGCGGCGGTGGAACATGGCGCGCAAAAAATTCTTCTGGCTGTCGGAGGCAGTGCCACCGTCGATGGCGGCCTCGGTGCTGCCACGGCGTTAGGATGGAATTTCCTCGACCAGCAAGGAAATACGATTCCACTTGGCGGCGGGGGGCTTGAAAGACTTGCAAGAATAGTTGAGCCGGATTTGTCAGTGTTTCTGTGCGGCAAAGATGGGAAGCGAGTGTGCGTAGAGGTTCTCTGCGACGTTGACAATCCATTGTGTGGAGAGCATGGTGCGGCGAAGGTTTACGGCCCACAAAAGGGTGCGACGCCAGCGATGGTTGCGCGTTTGGAGAAGGGGCTTGAGCGGCTGGCGAAGCTGGTTCGAGAGCAGCTCAATCGCGACATCGCGGACCTGCCGGGTGCGGGAGCGGCAGGGGGGCTGGCCGGCGGCGCGGTAGCCTTCATGGATGGTACCATCGTATCCGGCATCGAGACGGTCATGGCGCGCAGCAACCTTCGCGCTGAACTGGAATCTGCCGACTGGGTCATAACGGGCGAAGGTTCTTTTGACGAGCAATCGCTCAGCGGCAAGGTTGTTTCGGGAGTTCTGAAGATGGCCAGGCAATCGAATACCCAAGTGGCTGTGTTAGCCGGCCAGGTCAAGCTTTCAGAGGCGCAATGGCGTCAAGCAGGCGTGGCCGCCGCGCTATCCGCCCGGCCGGACGACATGCCGCTCGATGAGGCCCTCAAAAACAGCCGGACGCTGCTCTTCCGTGCTGCTAAGCGCTTTGCCGAGTCCGGCATCTCTTCGGGATGACGGATCCAGGTAGGGGCAACCCCATGCCATCAGTTGAATATGGGACGTAAAAGGATTTTTCGCCAGTCCCCGCCTGATTTTGCCGAACACTATTCATCAGAAGGTGGTATGATATGGTACGGGAGCCTAAAGTATCGGTGTATGGTTAGGGCTTGAAGAAGAGTATCAATGTTTTAAGAGGAAAGTGCTGATGAGCTACAAGAATCAAAAAAGTCTGGTCGTTGTCGCAGGTGTTGTTGCAGCCCTATTGGCGGGGACGGTTCTTCTTGGCGGGTATGCGAAGTCTGTGCCGGCCTTTAAGCCGCAGACAGATTCGCCGATGCAAGCCAAAGGCTGTTGCCCAATGATGGCTGCCCAAACGGCGCAGGACGCCGAAGTGTCGTGTCCTCAGGCGGCAAAGGCGTCGTTCAATGTAGATGCCTGTCCAATGGGCCGCACTGAGCCGTGCTGCGAAGAGAATCCTCCGCAGGAGCCTTGTCCAGCCGATTGCCCCAAGCCGTGCTGTGCCAAAGAAGCCGCTGCAAGCGGCTGCGCAGCTTCGGCCGATGCTGCTGGAGCCTGTTGCCCGGCAACAACGAGCACCGCGACGAAATAGAGCCGTTTCTTAATTATCAGCGAGAAGCCAGCCCGTTGTGGCTGGCTTTTTTTATGCGCTTTTGTTGCAGAATGGCGCGATGATTAGACTAAAATGGGCCGGTCATTCGTTGTATCACTGAGAAATGGCCGTTTCTCCCATTGAGTGAGCAGATTTGATGATCGACGAGAAGATACTGGTCTGGAGATTCAATCGCGGCAGCAAAGATGCTCTCCGTCGGATCTATGAAAAGTACAAAGATGACCTGCTCGGACTGGCGGTGACCCTTTTGCAGGACCGAAGCTTCGCCGAGGACGTTGTGCACGACGTGTTTGTGTCCTTTGCCGCATCGACGGGGACGTTTCAGCTCAGCGGGACCCTGCGAGGATATCTGTCAACGTGCGTGGCGAATTGTGCACGGGACAGAAATCGTCTAAGGGCCGGGCGTGACGTCGGGCTGGATTCCGCCGAAGCAGCGGACTGCGATTTTGCCGGGCCGCTGGAAAGTGCGGCCGATCGAGAAGTGTCCGGCCGGCTGGAAAGCTTGTTGGCCCGGCTTCCGTACGAGCAGCGTGAAGTGATTGTGCTGCACCTGCATCACGAAATGCGGTTCCGGCAGATAGCGAATGCGCTCGGCGTCTCGATCAACACCGTCCAGAGCCGGTATCGGTATGGTCTCGATAGGCTCCGCTCAATTCTGAATGGTATGGTGACAGAATGAAACATATTGAAAACATCGAGGAACATGTAAGGCGGGAAAAGCCGCATGTCACGACCAGCTGGTCAATGGACAAGCGGGTTCTGGATGACTCGTATGCCGCAATGGATGAACGGCTCGCAGCTACAAAACAGGGCCCGGCTGCCGCCATCCACATGAGGAGAACGATGAGACTTGCCGCCGCTGCGGCTGTGACAATCATCGCGGCCGCTCTCTTGCTTACCCTGGGCAGGCATACGCCGAACCGGCCGGCGCCGCAGCCGCAATTCGCCGCTCAGTCACCCACGATGATCGTGTCCATGATATCGTTGAGGACGGCCTATCAACAGGGCGGATGGGAGGCTCTGGACCGGCAGTTTCGCGATACACTCGGTCAGTTGGGGCCGGGACCGTCCAGTCTGTCGATGCAACAGTTGCTTGAAAGTTCGAATGGCTCTTGAAATCGAAAGGATAGAATCATGAACAACGCATGTAAAATCTCGTTTGCAGGAATATTGTTTGTCGCTTTGGCGGCTGTGCTTGTCGCCTCGCCGGTTCTGGCGCTCCCGCCGGATCCGGACAACGCAGCCTTGCTATACTATCAGGCTTTTCTATCGCTCGCGCAGCTCAGCGATGAGGCGCGTGACCATATTGGGAAGGTCGCGCGAGGCGAGACGCCGCCGGATAAGCAGGTGCGCCAGGACATCGCCAAATGCGCAGGCGCTATTGAGTCTGCCGAGGCGGCTTCTAAAGTTCCGGCGTGTAATTGGGGCGTGCGATATTCAAAGGGTTTCGAAGCGCCGATGCCTCAGATGGCGCAGATGCGGTATCTGACTTTTGTGCTCATTGCCGATGCGCGCATCCGCGCCGCGGACGGCAAGTACAGGGCAGCGCTCGAACGATGTCTGATGGCCGGGACCTTTGCGCGTCACGTTGGGGATGATACGCTTATTTCGTATCTTGTTTCCAGAAGTGTCCGTGGGGTGGCGTACAAGTGCATGCAGGACGTCATGGGCCGGGCCGCCGGCGATGCGAAACTCCTTCAATGGCTGAAGGATGAACTGGCCAAGTCTGACGCTGAGACGCTTTCTCCCGTCCGGCCGCTGAAGATGGAGCTCGATGTCGTGAGCGACCTGATGCGGATGGAGAACGTCGAAAAGTTGGCCCAGGTTCTGGCCGGCTTCGGCGGCAAAGCAAGCGCCGCCGAGATCGCCAAGATGGCCGACGAAAAAATCCTCGAACGGGCCAGACGGATATATACCGAGCGTATAAACTCGGCGCTGACTGTCATGAGCACTTCCATGCCGTACGAACAGGCCGAGACGCAATTGAAGCAGCTTGTGGGGAATCTCGATTCAAACGACCCATCGGAGGCGACGGTACAAGCTTTCATCCCGGCGCTTGACAAGATATTTGCACAGAAGGTGGCCATCGAAACGCACGGTAGCGCCGTCAAGGCGGCGATTGAAATCCTGCTGGCCCGTGCCAGGACGGGACAGCTTCCCGATGCCCTGCCTTCAGGATTGCCCAAAGACGCCTTCAGCGGCAAGGATTTCGAGTACGAGAAGACCAAAGAAGGTTTCACACTTCGCTGCCCCGGCAAGGACTTGGACATCTATCGATACGAATTCAAGCTTTCAAAATAGAATCCCACACATTGTTGTTGTAAAACAGCCGGCCCATGCCAGAAACAGGCAGAAGCCGGCTTTTTTTTTGCATTGACGTGGCGAGGGCATCTTGCCCTTGTTCCCTGCCGCCGGCAAGATGCCGGCGGGACGCAAGGCCGGGACGGCCTCGCCACTAAACACATTTCTTCTGAATATGACGTTGCGCGGAGGCGGGTTTGTTCGTCTATAATGGTGAAATGTGAAAATCTCCAGAGGCGGGAGGTTTTTTGAGCGGCCGGCACGAAGAGCTTTTAGAGTTATTGGACAAGTCCGGAGCGGAGTTGTTCGCGCTTTTGACAAGGATCACACTGCGCCAGGACGTCGCCGAGGAGCTGATGCAGGAACTATTCATAAAACTCAGCCATTCGAGAGGCCCGAACAAAGTGACCAACTGGGACGCCTACGCCCGCAGGGCGGCGGTCAATCTGGCGTTCGACTGGCGCCGCTGCCGCAAGCGTGCCGAGCCAAGATTGGAGCAGGTCCGCGAGCAGGACTCGGACGGCGAGTCTCCTTTGGGCAAACTCATTCATTCGGAAGAGCTCCAGGAGACGCTCAATGCCATCGAGCGGTTGAACAAGTCTGCTCGCCAGGTCGTTGTCTTGCGATACATCCAGCAGAAATCTTACGATGACATCGCCGGGGAGTTGGGCAAAAGCTCTCATCACGTCCGAACCTTGTGCTCGAGAGCGATGAGCCGTCTTCGCGATATATTAGGGTGCAATCATCGACAATTGTCGAAAAAGGAGATGTAAAATGTCCACAATTGATGAAAACCAGATCCGCGACCGCCTGGAGCGCCTGTCTAAAATCGAGCCGGATCGAGAGGCGGCTCAGCGGGCCGTGCATCGGGTGCGGGAAACTTTGATGAGTAACAAAGCCATCCCCAAGCTTCGCTTGAGGCTGCCACCCATTGTTGCAAAGCTGGCCGTGGCGGCGGTGCTCTTGATCTGTTTCGGATATGTCGCCGGACGATACTCGGCCCCGAAGCCAGTGGATGTCGAAGCGCTTCGCGCGACTCTGGAGAACTCGCTGAAATTGTCGCTCGAACCGGCTATCCGGCAGGCCGTGCTCGCCGAGGCCGACAGCCGCTGGCAATCGGCTTTCAAGGCCAGTTGCGATCAGCTCAAAGATGAGCTGGCCCGGCAGGCTCGCTATGACCTGACGCGCTCTGCCGCTCAGACTCTGGCCGCCGCCGGCACACAAACGGACCAGCGTCTCAAGGAGCTTATTCAGTTGATCGAGGCGGCCCGAATCCAGGACCGCCGGAGAATCGAAGAGGCCCTGGATCATATCGAGCGGCAGTTCGGAAGCGGGCTGGTGACACTCGCCGCCCGGACGGACGAGCTCCAGCGATTGGAACATAATTAACATCGACCGTCGAGAACATGACGTGAAAGGAGCAAGAAAATGAAATCTCTGACTCAAACAATGATTGTGCTTTGCGTTTCCAATCTGGCAATGGGAGGTTTTGCTTTTGCCCAAGACTCGGCCGGGCAAAAGCCAGCCACCTGCACGATCTCCGGCACAGTTGGTATTCCCGGCGTAGTGATGAAGGGCCTGCCGGATGCTCCGATTACCGACCAGAAGGGACGTTATAGCGTTCCGGTTGAAAGCGGATGGCACGGCTCCGTTACACCAGAGAAGGAAGGTTACACCTTCACACCCGCCAAGAGAAACTATACGAACGTCACCAATAATCTGACGAGTGAGGACTATGTTCCCAGCTCTATAGAGGAAGGAACGAAAGCCCAATTCGAAAACCTGTATGGGGGTTATATGTCCGGTCGTGGGCGAACAAGACGCTCTACAGGCTACCCGCCGGCCATTGGACCTATCGGCAGCCGGAAGGTCCTTGTGGTCCCGGCCGAGGAGGTCAAGCCGGAAGACCTCGTCGTAATAACGGAAGATTTGCAGGTCATGTCCTACATCCTCGACGAACGGTTCAAAGAGACTCGCCGGATTCAGGGGGTATTTACCGATTTTGGCGATTTCTTCGGGCGGGATAATCGCCAGACGGAAGCGACCTGGCTCCAGGGTTACGGCGTGCTGTTCTCGATGGAGGTGAGCTTCTCATTCTCGCCTCCGCCCAAAGCGCAGCCTCAGCAGGCCGAGCCGCCGGGCGAACAGGCCGATTCCACCTGGCAGCGGGCAAGGCAGCAGGTTTTTTCGCCCGGAGAATTCGACGGGCCGGAAGGCTCCGGCTCGGCGGAAGAATATAACAGCCAGGTGGTCGAGGAACTCAAACGAGACCTGATCACAACGCTCAAGCACGCCGCGAACATTCGAGGTTTGCAGCCAGATGAGTGGATCATTCTGACGCTCGCCGGAGGACGCCGCGAGTTCGGCGGGGGCTTCGGCGGCAGAATGCCCATGACGGGAGGTATGTCGATGTCCACAGGCTCGGCGTACGGGAACGTCACCTCGAGCGGCGCGGGCGGCGGTTTCGGCGGCTACAGTACGGGCGGCTTCGTTAGCGGCGGAGTTGGAGGCGGCATGGGCATGGGCGGTGGTATGATGGGCGGCATGGGTGGCGGCATGATGGGCGGTGGCATGGCCATGGGCTCTTCCTCCTCCACCGTCCTGACGATCCGCGCGAAAAAGTCGAATGTGGACGCCTTTGCTAAAGGCGAGCAGACTCTTGACCAGTTCCAGGAAAAGGTGAAGATACTGATGTATTGATTGTGGTGAATGGTCGTTGGTTATTGGTAATCGCCCATCGGCACCGATTAGCCATTCACTCTTGAGTATTTACCAATCCCCAACTGCCAATGACCAGAGGACCGCGCGGCCGTTGTTGGTTCGTCATCCCCTAATAATCTACGGATTCTGCTAAGTCCCTCAGAGACATAACCTCTGGCTGTCGCGATGCCTACCCCCATATTTTTTGCTATCCCTTTGGCATCGTGACCATCTCGATATTTCAGGAAAACAGCCTGAGCCTCAGTGCGCGGCAAGTTTTTTTCAATCAGTTCGAACAATCCACGTAGCTCGTCCATTTCCAGGACAGCCTCTACCGGTGTCTTCTGGCTACTGGGACGATAAACGCGTTTGACGCATTCGCGCAGGCGATCCTTGTATTGCTCTTTTCGGCGAAGAGCGTCGGTAATGTCATTCGTTATCGCCCTATAGAGATAGGACTCGATATCCTGGATGTCGGGAGGTAAAGGATTGCGGATAAGGAAGAGAAAAAAATCTTGGAACAGATCGCCAGCCTCGTCTTCATCGTGAATATGAAAGGAGATAACCTTCTTGATAAAGTCCTCGTGATCGAGAAAGACCTTGGCTGCAGCGGCCACATTACATCTCTGAGTGTCAACATTGATCTTCCGAATGATCATCAAATCTCCGCTGGATTCTCGAATCCCGCTGAACCGGATCGAAAGACATCCGCTATCCACTTCGAGCATCAAGTATCTCTCTGCCGATGGTGTCGAGTCAATTAGGAGTGATATTTAGCATACTACCTCAACTCTTTCGATGGCAAGTCAAAATTTTGCAAAAACTTCAGAAAAAAATGTTTTTTCGCCCAGCGTTTTGCTTCTGAGAAACGCCTTTAAACAAAGCAAGGTAAGGTGCGTTGCGCCTATTTGCATGGGATGAGAAGGCGCAGATAAGAGATTCTGATGAAAACTCCAGACTTTCTAAATTCTCTAAGGAGGCGGGCGCAAAAGGGGGTGGTTGTTATGCGCTAAGACAAAGTGATCCGAAAATGTAGGTTTGGTATGAACAAGTTATGGTAAAGCGAATGGGTAATTTAAACAAGGAGGTAAGAGCAATGAGACGGTTAATAGAACTCTCTAATTTAGTCGCGATGGGACTGGCCGTTGCAGTGTTTGCAGCGATTGCTCCGGTCCATACAGCAAGTGCAGGCCAGTACGTGGAGCTGCAGTGCGAACCTTACGAAGGCGGCGACGATCCTTTCGACGATGTGAACGATAATTTCACACAGGGAGGCGACGCGAGCCATAGCGCGTCGTCGGGTTCCGCTTCGTGTTGGGCGTCTGCTTGGGCCTCCGCATGGTGGCAGGGGACTGGATCCGCTTATGGTGCGGGTTTCGGGTACGGGTGGGGCTGCGGCTGCCAAGAATGGGAATGGCAAGGTGGAGGCACCCCGACGGGGGGCACGCTTAGCTACTCATTCAGTGTGTCTGGGGATGCGGACGCATACGGTAGCACCTCGTCTTCTTCCGGCGGTTCTGCCAGCGCCGGGTCGAGCGGGTCCAGTTCCGGATCCGCCGGGGGCGGAGCCAACGGATCCGCATCCGGTGGAGTCAGTGACAACAATATGGGCAGCACAAGTGCAAGTGCGTCACCTGGCTCCACTTACGAGGCCGCGAGCTATGGGTGGTATGACGCCAGTAGCAACTGGTCCCTGTCCGACAGCGACGAGGAGGAGATCAGCGAGGGCACATCGTATGTTTCATATTGGGTATGTGCTTCGTGCGATGCCGACGCCTCGGCTAACGCCAGCGCAACCAACTCCAGTGCAGACGCATCTGCGGGCGCTGGCAGTTCGGCGTCTGCGTCGGGCAGTGGAAGCTTCCCGTAATATTCGCTTGCAGATGACCTTTGCGCATCTGGTTGAATGATATGCCAGCCGTGACATCCATCAAAGAATCAAGCGTAGTTGGTCAGAAGAACAGGCGGCCGGGGGCTCTCGGATGCAATCGCGAAAGAGAGCCCCCGGCACAGTTAAGAGCGAAAACGCCCAACGTTTGCCAGCGTTCTATGTTTGAGAACCATATTCGGAATGAATAGTACCGTGGAGGTTTACCATGGACAAGAAAAAGGCAAGGCATAGCAGTGCCGAATTGCTATCGCTCGCCGTTCTGGTTGGAATCGTGGTGGTTTTGTGTTTGTGTCTTCTGCCTGCAGGCAGTCGCGCCTCCAGCGACAAGGAGGTCGATAACTCTGTGTCTATTTTGGACCGAGCAGATCCTATGGTCAGAAAGCAAATATTGACGGCGGCAATGCAGGTTTTCGAACCCTCCCTCGAAATGAAAGAAAATGTGGATTTTCTCCTGACGCCTGCCCTTCTTGTGCAGGAGGCCATATCAGAGGACGTGGTCATCACGTACCCGTCAGAATAACAAAGGAGATACTATGGACAGGCGTTCAAGATTCCAGAAGGTACGACGAATGACGGCAGTTATGGCAATCGCATCTCTGTTGTGGCCGGGCATTGTTTCTCCCGAAGCGATTCCCAGAGGGGCGCAGGTTGATACGCTGCGTTTTGACGCGATCCTTGAACTGAGCGCCCCACTTGCCGGCACGCACGTCATGCTGTGCGCGCGGTATTGGGTGAGCCCGACGCATTATAGCGTTGCGGTGATCTGGGCTGAACCAGCGGAGAACGCCCCAAATTTTCCGACATATCCGCCGACACTAACCATACACAGCAACGAGCAAGAGTTTACTCTGAACAATCAGATTCGCACTTACAATGATACGACTTTTCCAAAGCCGCTCGGCCAGCGAGGCGTCTTTCGAAACAAGTTCAACAATTACCCTCTGGAGAATATCCGATTCGCCGAGCCGGAAGCCCTGGCGTCGCGCCTCTATGTGAGTGACTTGGAGAAAGCCGCTGCGCAAGCTCAGGACGAGTGGAAGACCATTGCTGTTGGGAACTGCGCAAGTCACAGGCAGCGCGATAGAGAAGCCGCGAAGCTCGATGTTCGCATGAGCGAGGGTCGTATGGCGGCTCTGAAGATAACGGATGCCAACGGCCAAGCCATTAAGAGCATACAATACGAATACTCCAAACACAAAGGCCAATGGCTGCTTGCCAGGCAAAACGCACTCTTGCCGGAGCGATCGCTGACGGTGGGCTACAACAAGGGTGGTGCTACGGTGAGGATCGGCGATAAGGAGCAAACCTACAAAGAATTACCAGGATGGCATCACAAGGGCGGAAGGAAATGTACCGTCGAATACAAACCAATCAAGATGGCTAATGGCGTACTGCCGCTACCGGCCAGTGTAACGGTCCGCCACGCAGAGACCAACGCGGTTTTGCGGACGGCACGACTTTCCAATTTTGTGCAACTAAAACAGACACCCAAAGAAACTGAACAGGCTGCCTCAGAGTTCTCGCGATTTGGCGACAAGGAGCTGAAGGTCCGCGAGCTCTTCAGCAAGTATTGGCAAAAAGACCCGGAAAAAATAGATGATGCAGATCGCATACTATTGAAGCAGCTTCGTTCACATTTTGAGAGTCTTGATGTCCGCAGAGGGACTCTCGGCGAGCAGTTGAAACACGTCAACATGCTGATGCGATTGGATTGGATACAGGCTCACGACGGCTTGAAAAAGCACTTCAGGCAATATCTCACTATCCTTACTTCGAACCATTTGGGCGATATAGCTCTGGCTGGCGGATTACACGTGATTGATACGACAATCGAATGGGGTCAGTTTTCCACGGCTGACGAACTGCTAAAGGAGTGGATCGGGAGCGCAACGGCCGCCTGCGACGCCGAGTCGATCCTGAGTTTCGCCCAAATTCAGATTAGAAGACGCCATTACTGGCCCGTTGCCCGATTGCTTGAAGAATGTTCGAAACCGCGTCAAAACTGGGAGCAAAAGCGGTTTGATGCTCAGGCACTGAGGTGCATAGCGCTCCGGGAACTCTCTGAAATGGTCAAGAACCCTTCGAAGGCTAAGACAAATCGAGCCATCGAGCAGGCCGGCTTTGCGTCGTGGTCGCTCAGCGTGGATGGTTTATTCGCGGTTGCGAACGAGAGCCTGATCCAGGCAAAGGAATCATTTGCCAATCTCGATCAGCCCAGCCAGACCCAGGTAGCCCTGAGGAGGCAGTTGGATCAAATCGACCGCAGGGTGCGCCAGGGCGGGGACTGAATACCCGGAGAGAACACCGTTGGACAGGAGCCTTTTTCGATCCGACCATCGCCCAATAAAATCCGATTCTCGCCATTGGGAGTGTTGACGTAATAGTTCAACTATGATATATTGATACTTAGATTGAGGAACAACGGAGGCACTATGGACAAGCGAAAGGCCTTTACTCTCATAGAGCTTTTGGTGGTGATTTCCATCATTGCGCTGCTGATGGCGCTTTTGCTGCCGGCCCTGCAAGCCGCCAGAAAACAGGCCCGGGCCGCCGTCTGCCAGACTAAGCTCAAGCAGTGGGGCGCGACGCTTGCTCTGTACGCAGAGGATAGTCAGGGTCGTTTTCCCACCGACGCGCTCGGCGGCGGCGGGTTCTGGCTTTTGCGAGGTGTTTTTCTGCGGGCCGACGATCCCAACGGTGACGACAGGACATTCCACCATTTTGCGACACGGAACATCGCACTGTGCCCCATGGCCACCAAAACAACAATCGGCGCTTTTGGCGGGGGCGCCTTTTTCGGCTCCAGCGTGGCGAGCATTGAGGGTACGTCAGGCTCGACGTTTGCAGCGTGGGAGGTCACGAAGCCGGCTCCACCCTTTCGGGGCAGCTATGGGTACAACACTTGGCTGTTCAGCGGATTCTGCGAGCACCCTCAGAGAGTACGAGGACGCATACCTGAATTGGACATCTTCTCCATTAGGGGCGCGTCGCAAATCCCAGCTATTTTGGATTCGTCAAGACTATGGGTCAGGCCCATGCCCCACGATCCGCCACCGGTTAGCGTGGTTAGCAAGGTTCGTCAGAAGACTGAAGGAGTAGACGGCGGAGCCTGCATAAACCGTCATAACGGGTATATCAATGCCCTATTTCTCGATTGGTCGGTCAGGAAGGTCGGACTCAAAGAACTCTGGACCTTGAAATGGTATCGCGAGTATGACGCCGCCGGTCCCTGGACAAGAGCCGGCGGCGTAAAACCGGAGGACTGGCCCCACTGGATGCAGCGATTCAAAGACTACTGAGCATGCAGGAGCGTAGGGTGTGCCCCTTAGGGGCACACGCGGATTCAATCTCCGTCGAGACATCCGGGTTGCGAAAGAGGACTCTCATTATCAATAATCCTTCAAATGCCTCATCCACGCCGGCCAGTCCTGGGGCTGGGCGCCGCCGGCTTTGGTCCAGGCGCCCTGCGTGTCGAAGTTGCGGTGCCAGTCCAGCGTCCAGAGCTCCTTGAGGCCGACTTTCCGCACGTTCAGGTCCACAAAGACGACGTTGATGATGCCGCTGTGCCTGTTGATGCAGACTAAGTGCATTTCATTGGGCAGCACGACGGCTCCGTCAATCTCGGGTGGGCCTTGTGTGTCATTGGCATAGACGTCCCAGACGACGCAGTCGAAAAACATCGGTATGTTGTTTGCCTTTTTCTGCTCTCGATGTCGCCAGAAATTCTCGCCGGGGCGGTCGCCGAGCCATTCGTCCATGCCGTAGCTGCCGTAATCGTCGCCCGGCTTGCTCTCGAAATCCGTCCAGCCTCCTCCTTCGGGCCGCCATCGCCAGGCCCCGAAGGGAACCCGGCCTCCCTCCGTGTAGGGTTTCTTTGCCGATGGGCACAGCGTCAGCGCCCCTCGCTCCTTGTAATAGGGCCGCAGTTTCGCGGGCCAATCGCCGGAGGCCGCGGCGCCGCTTGGAAATTTTCCCTCGGAGTCATCGAGGTACAGGTGCCAGCAGTAGGACCATTGTTTGACGTTCGACATGCAGGCGACCGTTCGCGCCTGTTTGCGTACGCGCTGAAGGGCGGGCATCAACACCGCCATCAACAGCGCGATAATAGCAATGACCACCAGCAGCTCGATCAAGGTAAATCCGCCGTCTGTGTGGCGGATAAATCCGCGATACGTTTGGCGGGTAAATGCTCTTGCCTTACACATAATGCTGTCCCTTTCCTGTACCACGGTCTTTTCAATAATCCTTGAAACTCTTCATCCATTCCGGCCAGTCCTCGCTCTTGGCGCCGCCGGCTCTTGTCCAGGCGCCCATCGTATCGAACTTGCGGTTCCACTTGAACGTCCACAATTCTTTGAGTCCCACCGTCCGGCTGGAGAAATCCGCAAAGGTCATGTTGGTCAGCCCATTGTGGCGATTGAGGCAGAGCATCTTCATCGCGTTGGAGGTCCAGTCATCCACCTGGCCCTCATACGCGGGCGGGGCGTCCGTGTGGTGCGGCCGCGTATCCCACCAAAAGTCATCCAGGAACAGCGGAATATTGGCGGCGCCACTGACATCGCGCGTTCTCCAATACCACTCGGCCGGCCTGCCGCCCTCCCGGCCCGGCAGCGGATCAGTCACGCAGATATTGATTCCGTAGCTGCCGTGCTCATTGAGAAAGTTCGTCCAGGCCCCGAACGTCGAATTCGCCCCTTCCGAGCGAGGTTTCATGGCCGTCGGGCAGTAGCAGAGGCTCGGATCGTCCAGGTAGTAAGGCCGCATCACAACCATCCAGCTATCCTGGCGATACGCCCCGTCGTTCCAGCCTCTGTGGAAACGGCCGTTGTTGCCGTCGGTGTATAAGGAGAAGTAAAGACCCCACTGGCGCAGATTCGACCGGCAGGTGACGGTTTTTGCCTGTTTCCTGACGCGCTGCAGGGCCGGCATCAGAATCGCCATCAATAACGCGATAATGGCAATGACCACCAGCAACTCTATCAGAGTGAAACCTCTGGGCCTGGCCATCGCAATACTCCTTGCCTCCATTAGAATTCCGAGCCTTGTCAATAGGATGTGCAGAGCAAGCTTTCTGTTCCACAAAATCTCCAATTCTGCCCTGGTTTCGTTTTGTGAATTATGAACAATTCTACCACACATTCGGTATTGCTGCAATGTCCGGCTGCAATTTATCGGCAAATGTGGTATCTTAGCTGCTCCTGGTGAGTGATATGTGACGATGGAAGCGATTTGTTAAGATGGCAACGACGGTCATTACGGTAAGCAATATCAATAAGAGCTTCGGCAAAGTCCGGGCCGTGTGTGATTTGAGTTTTTCGGTCGAATCCGGCAGTTGCTTCGGATTCTTAGGCCCGAACGGCGCGGGTAAAACCACGGCGATGAAGATCATCTACGGCAAATGCACTCGGGATCAGGACGGCGACGGCCGGATGGATATTTTCGGATACGACCCGGCAACGAACGAGTTGGCCATCAAGTACCTCTCCGGCGTAGTCCAGCAGGAAAACAACCTCGACGATGAGCTGAACGTCATACAGAACCTGATGATCTATTCGAGGTTCTACAACATGCCGGCTAAGACGGCAAAAGAGCGCATCGAATATCTGCTGGATTTTCTCGAGCTTTCCGAGAAGGCCGATTCGAAAATCAAAGAGCTCTCCGGCGGCATGAAACGACGGCTTGTCATCGCCAGGGCCCTGCTGAACTCCCCGAGACTGCTGATTCTCGACGAACCCACGACGGGCCTCGACCCGCAGGTGCGCCATCTGATCTGGGACAAAATCCGACAACTGCAACGGCAGCAGACGACCGTCCTATTAACGACGCATTACATGGAAGAGGCGTTCCAGCTTTGCGACCGGCTGCTGATCATGCACAAAGGCCGCAATATCATGGAGGGCTGGCCGCACGACCTGCTGGAACAGAACATGGAGAAATACGTCCTTGAGGTCCGCGACGCCGAACCCGGCCCGAAGATTCGCGCCGAGATGATTCCCGCCGGCGTCAGGATGGACGATGCCCTTGAGATTGTGCGGTACTACTGCGACCAGATCGACGTGCTTAAAGCTCTGGCGGCCTCCGCTCTGAAGGCGGGCAATTATCTCATCCGGCAGACCAACCTCGAAGACGTGTTCCTCAAAGCGACGGGCAGGGGGCTCAATGACAAGCAGTAAGATAGTTTTGTATCCGCCGCTCCATCGCAGGCTCTACAGCGTCTGGTTCCGGCACATGCGCGTCTATACGAAGAACCTGCTGAGCAACGGATTCCCGCCGTTCTTAGAGCCGCTGATTTTTCTGGCCGGCGTCGGGCTGGGACTGGGCAAGTACATCACCGAGCCGATGGGCGGCGTCAGCTATATCGAGTTTCTCGGCGCGGGCCTGCTGTGCACGACGGCGATGTTCACCGCCGCCTTCGAGTGCAGCTTCGGCACGTTCATCCGGCTGGAATTCGAGAAGGTCTATGACGGGATGCTCGCCGCCCCGATGACCGTGAACAACCTCCTCGTTGGCGAGATGCTGTGGGTCGGGTCCAAAGGATTCTTTTTCTCGTTTGCCGTCTTGTGCATCCTCGCCGCCTTCAAAATCATCGCTCTGCCCTACGGCCTGCTGGCGCCGTTCATCGGTTTTCTGACCGGCGTCATGTTCGGGGCGCTTTCGCTGCTGGTAACGTCTTTCGTCAAGACCATCAATCATTTCAATTTCTATTTCACCGGCTTTATTTCGCCCATGTTTTTCTTTTCGGGTGTGGTCTTTCCGGTTGAGAATCTGCCCGCTTTCGTCAGGCCGGTGGCCGAAATTGTCCCGCTGACGCATTCGGTCAGACTGGTCCGCGCGGTCTGTACGAACCACTACAGCGCCATCCTGCTGCTCGATCTGCTGTACATCGCCGCGTTTATCGCGGTATTCGGCTACTTCGCCATAAGACGCCTCAGAAAGCGGTTGGTCAATTGAACTATAAGTAAGGATATCAGGAACGGCATGGGCAGCACCGTAAGGCGTCCCCAAGGGAGAGAACCTGCCCATCCTACGAATCTGATATAGACAGGGTAGGATGGGCAACTTGCTTGCCCATGCTGTGTCTGAAATGAGAATCGCCAGCTTCAATGTGAATTCGCTGCGGACCCGGCTGCCTATTGTGCTTGCGTGGATCGCCGAAGCCCGGGTGGACGTTCTATGCGTTCAGGAAACGAAGGTTCAGGACGCCGATTTCCCGGCCGATGCGTTCGACGAGATCGGATACAACTGCGCGTTCAAGGGCCAGAAGAGCTACAACGGCGTGGCGATATTGAGCAGACGCCCGATCGACGGCATCGAGTGCGGCCTGCCGGACGAGCCGCACGATGAGGCCCGGTTGATTCGCGCGGACGTCGCCGGCCTGATCATCGTCAATACCTACGTCCCGCAGGGCTATCTGCCCGACTCGGATAAGTTTCAGTACAAGTTAGAATGGTTCAGCCGGCTGCTGGAATACTTCCGGCGGAATTTTACGCCCGGCGACCCGGTGCTTTGGGTCGGCGATCTGAACATCGCGCCCAAATCCATCGACGTATATGCCCCGCAGACACTGCTGGGCCACGTTTGCTTTCATCCGGACGTGCACAAGGCGCTGGAGGAAGTGATGGCCTGGGGATTCGTCGATGTCTTCAGGAAGCACTGCGACAAGCCGGGCCAGTACACGTTCTGGGATTACAGAATGAGAGGCACGTTCGCTCGCAATCTTGGCTGGCGGCTCGACCACATCATGGCGACTGCCCCTTTAGCCGAGAAGAGCGTCGCGTGCACCATCGAGCGGCAGCTCCGTGCGGCCGAACGTCCCAGCGACCACGCCCCCGTCGTCGCCGAATTCGATTGGCCGCCCATTGACGATTGACTATTGTCTATTGAATATTGAAAAACTCGTACGCATCGGCCTGCTTGTATGCAAATAGTCAATAGTCATTTGTCAATAGTCAATTTCGTTAGACCCTACCTTCGGTAGTTCACACCCATAGCCTCAAGGCGAGCCACATGGCGACGGAGCCGGACGAGAAAATCTTCGTAGTTCTTCAAAGCCTTCGGCGTCCATGCGACCTCGGCCAGAGCGGCCGCACGCGGGTAGGCCATGTATTCGAGATGCCGGCTGCTGGAGATATACTCGCCCCAAAGCTGACCTTGCACACCTAATATATGCCCGGTTTTCTCAGGCGAGACGGCCTGTGGAACAGGCTCGAATGAGTAAACCTTCTCCAGCGGCAGATTCCCGCCGATGGCACGAGGCTCTTTTTCCGCCGGCCCCTGATAGTAATCGAAATACGTGTGTGAGGTCGGGGCCATGACCACGTCGTGTCCGGCGTTGGCCGCCGTGATGCCCCCTTGCTCGCCGCGCCAGGACATTACGGTCGCGCCCGGAGCCAGGCCGCCCTGGAGGATTTCGTCCCACCCGACGAGTCGCCGGCCGTGACGTGTCAGGAACTCATCCATCTGCTTGATAAACCAACTGTGCAGCTCGGCCTCATCTTTTAAATCCAGCTTCCGCTCGAGGGCCTGCATTTCTTCGCTTTTCTTCCAGTGGTCCATATTCGCCTCATCGCCGCCGATGTGAATATACGTGCTGGGAAATAGTTCCATCACTTCGGCCAGCACGTCCTGCATGAAAGCGACCGTTTCCGGGCGCGGCGCGAGAACCCCCTCGTGGGCGGTCCATCGCTTCTCCGGCGGTACGATGCTCAGCTTCGCCGGATACAGGCCAATCTCAGGGTACGACACAATCGCCGCTCCGGTGTGGGCGGGCATCTCGATTTCCGGCACGATGTTGACGTAGCGCTCCGCCGCATACTGGACCAGCCGGCGAATATCTTCCTGGCTGTAGAATCCGCCCGGGCGTTGCCCGCCGGCCCTGTCACCTGCGGCCATGCCGCGCACCGTGCTGAAATCCGTCCATGCGCCGGTCTCGACTAATTTCGGATACTTCCTGATTTCGACTCGCCAGCCCTGGTCGTCGGTCAGATGAATTTGCAGGCTGTTGAATTTGTGCAGCGCCATAGTGTCGATGAACCGCATCAGGGCCGGCAGGGGGATGAAGTGCCGCGCCGGATCGACCAGCAACCCGCGCCACCGAAAACGCGGATAATCCGTAATACTCACCGAGGGCACTTTCCATTCCGCATCTTCGGCCTTCGTCTTGCCGAGAATCTGTGCAGGCAAGAGCTGTAAGAGCGTCTGGATGCCGTAGAAAAGTCCCGCCGGCTCTTTCGCCTCAATCAAAATACCCAATGGAGTCACTTTAAGCGTGTACCCTTCGTCGCCAAGCTTGGATAGTCCCTCGACTCCGCTCGGGATGGTGAGCCTGTCGAACCATTGCTCATCGAGCGTCAATCGAATAGGAGCAGCATGGGCAAACGAGTTGCCCATCCTACCTTTCTGTTGCGAGGGAGGCGCTATCTGGAGCTTAAAACCCATCGCGGGCGCCATCGCGTCGATCAGCTTCGAGGCCTCAGCCGCTGCGTCTGCCTCGGCGACGACTTGCGTCGATGGCGTGATAACGAAGAAGCCCTCGCCGGACTCGACCGAGACGGGCATGGGGATCACATTTACCGCCGGCCGGGCTGAATCCGTCGCTGTGACAGTCCCCGGTATTAGACACGCCAACACGCCTGCCGTTGCGATAATCGTCACAAACCCATAGATTTTCATGAGTGCCATCCTTTCTCCCGAAGTGGGTCATTCGGAAACTGACATTTCAAACGTAATATAACTCAAACTGACCGTTTTTCAGTCGTATGATACCATAAGTCGTTCAACGACAAGAATATAACACTATCTGTCATTCCCGCACCTGCTTTCGCAGGTGTAAACTTGTCCCCGCGAAAGCGGGGAGCGGGAATCCACTAAAGCCGTCACGTTCCTGGATCCCTGCTTCCGCAGGGATGACATCGCGAGTCGGTCAGTTTGAGTAATATAACGATCAGACGGCTTCAAGGCTACTTCCAGCGAAGTTTCTGGAGCTCTTCGGTGGTGCGAATGAACTTGACGGTGCCGTCGTTGAGTAAAATGCAGCCGCCTTTAGGGTCGTGGTTATCGAAAGTGAAAAGTTCTGGTCCGCCGCTCTGATTCCAGTCGCCGTTCGTTTCGAATAGCAGCACCGTGTCCCCGGGTGAATCATGTTTGCAGTCGGGATTCATGGCGTAGTGGTTTTTACCCTCACCTGCGCTGGGACAAATATATCTTTTTTCATCCCACTTGAACGGCGCTTCCGGAGGACCCACATCATGATAGAAGGGTTGTAGCATCGCGTCACACCATTCGGATGACATTGGATATGTCTTCTCTTTGCTCGCGGATGAAGGCCTTACCATTGTCGCTGCGATTTCATAATATAACTGGAACCGGTACCATAAATTTTTGAGATTTGCCGCACAACGCATCCTTAGGCCTATAGCCTGTACTTGCGGTGTTAGTATCTTCAAGCTCGCGAACCCATCGGAACATGCCAACCGCTCTCCCTCGATCACAAGGGTGTCGTCATTGCATATTGAAAACGAGAGCGAAGGTCTGTCGTCGTAAGAACAGATTACATTAGCCTTACTTCTATACCGGACAACTCCACCCTTGATATACCGCCTGTCGTCGTCGGGCACGGCGGCCGCCTTACTCACATCACGGACAATCGCCTTAAGTTCTCGGCTATCTTCCACAACGAGTGGCCCTTCAGAGCGCAAATATTTCATTTCTTCAGGACTTAACAAGCTTTGCTGAAAAGCAAACGGAAAGAAATATTCAAGCATGGAAGCTTGATAGCGAATCTCGACTCTTTTACAGGAGGTTAAATCCGGCGGCTTGACTCCTGTTGGGTCGTATCGCTTTTCCTCATATGATATATGCACATCACCAACGACCGTCCTCATGACCTGCTCGCTCTGACCTTTGAATGTGGGAGACCCGTAGGAGATCAAGAATTCTTCATCTCTGGAACTTAGTTGCTCAGCCAGCGCATTGCACCTGAAGGCTTCTGCACGCCAGCCAATGAAATATTTTAACTCCTTTGGCCGATCGGCCTTTTTTTTACCAAGGGTTTCTTCTTCAAGCATTTGGAAGATTCTTTCAGGCAAATTTCCCGGATAGTAGCCGATCTCGATAGCTAAACGCTTAGCATATTCAAGATCCTTTTCTTGTAGTCTGATGGGTGCAAACTGCGGTGCGGGATGGACCGGTGTTTCGACGGAAATCCACTCGGTCTGGCTTTCTCCGGGGGGCAAACAAACGTATCTTCCGTAGAACGGAGCGCCAAGAATCGACATGATAGATGTCGGCAGATGAAGGCGTCTCCTTATCGTAAGAGTCTCACCGTCTTCGGCCATGAATATCTCGGCGTTCAAGGAAAGCTCTCCCAGATGCCCATATCCAACCAAGATCCAAGCTTCGTCCGCAGAATCGTTCCTTATCACGTAGCAGAGGTTAAGAGCTTTGTCGCTTATATCGAGCTTGGTGACGGTGATTGTGGGGACGCCAGCCTTCTTGTCGGCAGCACTGTCGCCGGACTTTGCCTGCGTTTGGATTGTCGGCAGGACGCAGAGAGACAGGGTCAGGATCGCAACGATATATCTGAACATCTGAAACTCCTTTCAATTCTCGCCGCCCCGCTATACGGCGGCCCTGTCCGACCTGTCGGACAAGTCTCTTCTTCGCCAATCCGCATGATACCCAAATCGGACGTTTGATGCCAGTCTTTTTGCCACAATGTCCGACCTGTCAGACTCGTAGGGGGGGCAAATTTTGTTTTTGCCCATGCTGTTCATAATCCGCGTGTGCAACAAGTTGCACACCCTACCATTCTGAAATACGAAGAGAAAGAGAATAACAAATAACTAATATCGAATAACGAATACCGAATGGACTTGGCCATCCCTTATGGGAGGAAGAACGTGGTAGGGGCAACCCCGTGTGGTTGCCCTCATTCATAATCGTCGCCCTGGGCGGCCACGTGGGGCCGCCCCTACTTCGACATTCGATATTTCCCCTTGGGATGGCAAGGCCACTTTATTCAATATTCGATATTCCTTTTTTTGTGCCTTTGTGCCTTCGTGGCTACGTCTTGAACGTTTCGATCAGGCTGCGTAGTTTGTTCATGTCCGGCGTGCGTTCGTAGAGCGGGGCGGGGTTTTCGCGATAGACGCCGGTGGTTTCTTCGAAAGTGGGCTTGGGCGGGCTTGTGTAAAATACGCCTAACGGCAGCCGGTCGGTTTCCGTGGCCTTCTCGAAAGCCTTGCCTCTATCCGACGGGTCGTGGTCTTCAAGGTAGTACGTGTGCTCCTTGAACCACTGGACCGTGTTGAGCTTGTTGAACGTGACGCACGGCTGAAAGATATCCACCAGCGCGTAGCCCTTATGCTCGATGGCTTTTATGAGAATGTCCGTCGTCTGCTCGATGTCCCCGGTGAAGGCCCTGGCGACGAAGCTCGCGTCCAGCGCGATCGCGACGGCCAGCGGGTTGAACGGCTCTAAGAAGACGCCGTTAACCTGCACCGGAGTGACAAAGCCCTTGCGGCTGGTGGGCGAGGCCTGGCCCTTGGTCAGGCCATAGACCATGTTGTTGTGGACGATGTTCGTGATGTTCGGATTTCTGCGGATCGTATGGATGAAGTGGTTGCCGCCTTCGCCGTACATGTCGCCGTCGCCGCCCTCGGCGATGACGGTCATGGTGGGGTTGACGGCCTTGACAGCCACGGCCGCCGGCAATGCTCGGCCGTGCAGCCCGTTGAAGACGTTCGTTCTGAAATAGTGGGGCGCCTTGGCCGCCTGGCCGATGCCGCAGACGAGTATGAGGTCCTCCGGCTTGATGTCCAGCCGGGTCAGGGCCTGCTTGAGAATCTTCAGAAGCGGATAATTGCCGCAGCCCGGGCACCAGGCAATGTCAATATCGTTCATATCGAAAACTTGCGTGTCCACAGCGTCGTTCCTAACTCAACACCTCGTTCAGCTTTTCGATCAGCTCTTCGACGTAAAAGCTCAGGCCGTTGTACTTGAGGATCTTGTTTTCAATCTCGATTCCCGTGCGCAGCTTGATCAGCTTTGCAAATTGAGCGGTGGCGTTGTTCTCCGCGATGATGGTCTTTTGGGCTTTCAGCAGATAGCGCGCCGTCTCTTGCGGCAGCGGATACACCTGCTTGAAGTGCAGCAGGGCGAGGTCGTCCCGGCCAAGGTTCCGCACGGCCTCCGCGACGATATGGTACGTCGAGCCCCAGCACACAATGAGATTCCTGTAGTCCTCGGGCCCCACCAGCTCCGGCCCGATTGTCTCGCCGGCCGCCTGATCGTACTTCCTGAGCCTCTTATTCACCATCTTGATTCGTAGGTCGAGATCTTCGGTGATGTGCCCTTCGGTATCGTGCTCGTCGCTATCGACGACGACCAGCCCCTCGCCGAAGCCGGGCACGCCTCTGGGCGAGACGCCGCTCTCGGTGAAGGCGTAGCGCTGATAATCCTTGCCGGTGCGGATGATGTGCCTGTCCGGGCTGACCTGCGATAAATCGGGAACGGCGGTATTATAGTACGAATCCATCAGGTACTGGTCGGTGAGTACGAAGACCGGCACCTGGTACTTGTCGGCCAAATCGAACGCCCTGTGCGTCAGGTGAAAAGCCTCGTCCATCGTTCCGGGGGAAAGCAGGATTCGCGGGAATTCGCCGTGCCCCGCGTAGAGGGCCAATTCGAGGTCGGCCTGCTCGGTGCGGGTGGGCAGCCCCGTCGCGGGCCCCGGCCTTTGGCCCAGGCTGATAACCATTGGGCTTTCCAGCATGCCGGCCAGGCTCAGGCCTTCGACCATCAGGGCAAAACCGCCGCCGGAGGTCGTTACCATCGCGCGGCCGCCGGCGTACCATGCCCCGAGCCCCATGTTCATCGCGGCGATTTCATCTTCCGCCTGTTCCACGACGATGCCGAACTCCCTGGCGTGCTTCGCAAGGAACGTTAGTACGCCCGTCGATGGTGACATCGGGTACGACGCGATGAAGTTGCAGCCGCCGGCGATGGCGCCGAGGCCGACCGCATCGGCCCCGCTCAACAAGACCTGGTCCTGAACTGCTGCGTCGCCCGCAAGGTCAAATTTTATTTTAGACGATTCGGCCAGAGCCGCGCCGAGCTTGAAGCCCTCCTTCAGTGCGGCCAGATTATTCTGCACCACATCGGCGGCCTTGGACGAGAAATACCGCTCGACGTACGCGCCGGCGGTTTTCAGATCGACGCCGAACAGGCCGGCCATCGTCCCGACGGCCACGACGTTGGAATAAATCTTGTTGCCGATTTTCGTAGCCGTCCGGGTGAAGGGGACATCGACGAAGCGGCCGGTCCGGCCGGAGTCCTCGCCGATGGCTTCTTTATCCGCCAGGATAACCGTCTGCTCGGATATTCTCGGCTCGATGCGCTGCAGGGCGCCTTTATTGAGCGGGATGAGAAGATCGATCCGGCTGACCGAAGCGCAGACGGGCGCGGAGCCTATCCGGATTTGCGTGGAATTCACGCCGCCGCGAACGCGTGACATGTATTCTTTCGTCGCAAAGACGTTGTAGCCGGCGAGCTTGAGGATTCGCGTCAGGAGGTACTCGACCGTCTGAATGCCCTGGCCCGCCTGCCCGCACAAGACAACCGATACGCCTTCGATATTGCCTGATGGTACTGCTGCACCCATAAGCCTTCCCGCTATCCGACTTGTCCGCCAAACGGCCGGCGGACTCGTCGGACGAGTCCGATTGATTCTCATGTCTCTGTCTGTCAAAGAGAGACGACTCGCTGATTCTACGCCGACCTCTTTGCTTTGTTCGTTCTGGGCGATCGCGCCCCGGCGGCGACGGCGCGCCTCAGCAATGAAGAGCCTGGGGCGTAGTCGTCTGATGGTATGCTACACGATGCAGGGCGATTCGCAAGAGCTATTTCGCGTCCTGAAGGAAGTCGATTAGCGAATGAGAGATTAGAAAGATTGCCGATTTAGCCACCCCCGTTTTCACGGGGGCACGCTTGCCCCTGCGGAAGCAGGGGGCACAAAGTCACAAAGCAAAAACATATCACGGCCTTAGTGTCTTGGTGTCTTTGTGGCAAAAGGTGGCCCGTCCAAAGGTCTCCATTTTGCTTTCCCACTTGTGTGAATCAATCCCGGCGGAACACCCGAATGACCCCCATAGTCTGCACCAGCATGTCCATAGGAACTTCAGCGCTCTCATCGATCACCCTCGTCTCAAATGATGATACGTCTCGCCCCTCCATGGATTGGACCGCCGCCTTCCCTGGAAAACTACTACTATGTGCCGCCGTCGATGCCGAAAGTAACGTGTTTTCCGCAATCCCGCCAAGATTTCAGGCTCGAGCGGCATCCGATGCCAATTCTGATGGCTTTATCGCCCAGCGGAATTTGGCCGAGGCGCTGCGCGGATTGGAGGTGATTTCCCGGGCTTGCGGCGTGATGACATCCTCGGCTGCCGACTGGTATATGCCGCTGCAGACGCCGTCACGAAAGGACTGTTTGACAAGGCGGTCTTCGCCGCTGTGGAAACTTATTATACCGATTCGGCCGCCCGGACGCAGGCAGTAAGGGGCGACTCTCAGAAGCTCTCTGAGAGAGCCAGGCTCATCGTTGACCAGCATGCGCAGGGCCTGGAACGTTCGGGCGGCGGGGTGCAGCGAGCCGGACTTGGAGCTGCGCGGCTGCTGTCGCCAGGCTTTCAGGGTCAGGCCCTTGGCGCTGAAGATCAGTTGCACGAGCTGCGAGGTCATTGTAATCGGCTGCACGGCGCGCTGAGTAACGATCCGGCAGGCAATCTCCTGATGGTCCGGCTCGTCGGCCAGCTCCAAAAACGCCTCCGACAGTTGTTCTTCGGACAGGCCGTCGAGCAAGTCCGCACCGGTTCGCTTCAGCCGGTCGTCCATCCGCATATCGAGCGGGCCTTTATGCTTGTAGCTCATGCCGCGGTCGGGATTGTCTATCTGCATGCTCGAAACGCCGAGGTCGGCAAAGATGATGTCGTAGCCGTCGATTTTTTCTTTGTTCATCGCGTTGGCAATCCCGGCGAAGTTGCTGCGATAAAAGCTCACGGGCACGTTCTCTGTGCTCAGCCGCCGGCGGGTGCGTTCCAGCTCGGCGCTATCGACGTCAAAGGCGATCAGTCTTCCGGCGGGGCCGATGCGTTTGATAAACTCCGACGCGTGGCCGCCGTAGCCGACGGTGCAGTCAACAACGATTTCGCCGGGTCCGGGTTTCAGGCACGCCAGGACCTCCTCCATCAGAACGGGAACGTGAGTGCCGGCCGGCGTCGTACCTTTTGCACGCAGGTGGTCCCACATCTCCGGGTGGGCCGCGATGTCATGTTCCTTGTATTTTTCCCGGTAGCTCTTCGGGTGGGTGCCGCCGTATCGGGGGCGCCGCCGGCGTTTAGGCGACGCCTGCTCGTCATTGCCGGATTGGTCAAGTGCGTTCATACACGTTCCAGACAAATCAATTTTTTGGTGCGCATCTCTGCCTGCTAACAGTCTCTTAGTTCTTTATTTTGAATGGTTTATATGAATTCTCGCTTGAATTGTCAAAGGCTAAAATCCACTACAAGACCCAGGACGCACGCCCTATTCTGGCGTCCGGACCAGTCTCGCGTGCTGCCGTCAATTTAGGTGGTGTTTCCTGGAAAAGGTCGAAATTCCCTGCAACAAAAGAGCGGCTCAGGCGTTTTTATATATGAAAGAACAGATAAACGGCATGAGTTTAGGGCCTGTACCGCCGAAGCGATACGAAGGTGAGATGATCATCAGCAATTCGTTTCTCATATTGGCGATTCTCAGTGCCCTCTGGGGAATCGTATCCTCCCTTGTCATCGCTTCGTTTCTATCCAAACGCGGCGTCAAGATCAATTACCTATTCTTCAAGGTACTGATGTTCAAATACATCCATCAATACCGCACAATCACTATGCAGGAGAGCGGCAGGCCGGGGCCGTGGTATTATTCGTTCGTCGTATCCATGAATCTGGCGTTGCTTCTGGCCGTAGTCGGGATAGTGCTCAGGGTAACATGATAGATTTGCCGATAGGGGTGCAATCGCAAATCGCAAGTTGCAAATCCATCTATACTTGACCTTGCACCGAGACGGCGTAAACTATAACAGAACTGGCTTGCCCGCCACGCGTATTGGCGGGTTTGCCGGCGGTGCAGACTCAAGACAATCACAATAAATCGAGGGCGAACATGGGCATTCTCTGGGAAGTAGTACAAACGGGCCTGATGTACGGCCAAAAACGAAAATCGGACACTGTCGAGGACCGGGTCCAGGCTCTTGAAGACCAGCTTCAGTTGACGCAGAACACGCTGCGGACGCTGGTCCGTAAGATCGAAGAGATCCACGGACTCGACGTGGACGGCGACGGGCGGATTGGTTAGGCACGCCGGTTGTTCCGCCGCCCTGAAAAAGGCCCCGAACGGAACTCCGTCAGGAGCCGAAAAAAATTGCATAAATCCTGTTGCTTTTTTCAGGTCGGGTTTTACTATGGCGGCGCTGTTGCACGTTCCTTCGGAGCGTGCCAGTCCGTCATGATTGCCGGATTGGGTGAATTGAAATTATTAACATTCTCTTTAAGGCGTCGAACAATGTGTCAATCATGTGGATGTACACCGTGCGGTACCTGCGGTGCCCCCATCGAGGATGGCGTCTGCTCCGGCTGCGGAGAGCTGCCTGTTGATTGCATTTGCGAAGAGGAAGACGAAGATTACTGACGCTTCTCCATCCTCCACGGCACCTTTCTTAGCTCCAGATGCTCGCTGCGCCTTCGCGCAGAACGCTTGAAGTCTATCCATCGGCGGACCGCCTCATGGGTCCTTTGCCTGTACGCACTGCGCTTCGCGCGATATGAGTTTACCACAAAAAGCGGAGGAACCAGCAATTCCACTATGCGTGAACGTGTGCGCATCTACTTACCGGGGTAAGTGGTTCTCGGCCGTTAATCTTTGCCGGTGTACCAGCGTTTTGGCACATCATCGCCGGTGGTCTCTTCGAGGGCGCTGACGTGTCCATCGAGCCAGAGGATATTTGCCCGTCCGCCGGTTCTGAAGGTTTCGTGGTATCGGATATTATGTCTGAAAATGTCGCGATAGAACCGCGCACGGGCTGATCCTTCCCGATACTGCGTCAGGTTTTTGGTGCCGGGACCGTTATTGAAAAACATATCCGCGCTATCCTGCTCGAATCGCGGCTCGACGTGGTCATGGCAGATAATGAACTCCGAATGCCTTCGTAAATCCAGCGTGTTTATGCCTCGTGCGTATCCGTTCAGGCCGAACGCTGCTTCCTGAATCGAGTCCGGATCGACGTTATAGATGACTTCGGGAACGCGTCTCAGGCTCGGACAGCCGAATATCTTCGTTTCTTTGAGGTAATCGATGTAAACGACTCCCCAGTAGGCGCTGCCGTCGCTGGTTTTTCGCACTCTGCCTGACGAATCGTACCAGAGAAATCCGTTTGCGTTCGCCGGGTCGCCCAGTCTGTGTTCATTGCCCTCCAGGTACATCGAGATCGCAATTCCCACGTTCCTCAGATTCGATTTGCAGATGGTCTCGCGGACCCGCTCCTTGGCCCTTCGATACGAGGGTAGAAGAATAGCCAGCAGGAGCGCAATAATCGCAATGACCACTAACAGCTCGATCAATGTAAACCCGCCGTCCGTGTGGCGGGTAAAGACCGCCGCTTTGCGCGCGCAAAGCTTCTGGTTGTCCTTCCTTGCTGTGTGCCTTGTATATCGGTGCCTGATTTGATTTGTGCCGTTTAACATTTGCATCGGCCCCTGTTTGTAGTGCTATTTGAGTGGACAATACCACATTCGCCGGGAAAAAGCAAGCCCGCCGATCCGCGTGGCGAGCAAGACCCTGATCGTTGTTTGGTCATGCCCGGCTCCGAGTATTGACCCTGAGGTCCTGAAATGTTAGAATAAAGGGGTTCGGCCAGTGCATAACTGTGGCTGAAAAGTGAGCTAAAGTGTAGCGAAGCCGCTGGTAACTTTAGTCACTTTAGGCACTCTTAACTTTAGGCACTTGTTCGGGGCCCATATCGATTGATGAGGAAGGGAATTAAGGATGCTCGCACCTGCGACGACCTGTCTGCTATCGCTGATAGTGATCCTATCTCTGGCTGGCCCGGCCCGCGCCGTTACACTGATGATCAACGAATTGATGGCCAGCAATGGAGGCTCGGTCCGGGACCCGAGCGGCGATTCGGACGACTGGATCGAAATCTACAACTATGGCAGCGACGCCGTCGATATCGGCGGGATGTGCCTGACGGATGACCTGGACAGCCCCACGGCATGGCGCATCGCCGACGACGAGCCGGACGAAACCACTATCCCGGCCAAAGGCTACCTGCTGATCTGGGCAGACAATGAAACGAACGAAGGAACGCTGCACGCCAACTTCCGGCTCGGCGCCGGCGGCGAGCAGATCGCCTTATTCGCCGCCGACGGCCGGACGCTCATTGACAGTGTAACCTTCGGCCTCCAGACGGCGGACCGCTCGTACGGCCGGCTGCCGGACGGCACGGATAACTGGCAGGTCATGGAAACCCCCACTCCGGCGGCGTCCAACGGAGGCGGAGCGTCCGCCGTCGTAATCAACGAGATCATGTACCATCCCTACCATCCGGTTCCGGGGGCGGAGGACGTTCGCCAGGAGTACATCGAGCTGCTCAACCAGGGGACCGCATCGGTCAACCTGACAGGCTGGCGGCTGAGTAATGGTGTGGACTTCGTGTGCCCTGACGTCATGCTACGAGCCGGCGAGTATTTGGTTGTCGCGGCGGATGTGGCCGTTTTCAAATCCAAGTACCCCAGCGTCACCAACGTTGTCGGAGGCTGGACGGGCAAGCTCAGTAACAGCGGCGAGACGATCGAGCTGGTGGACGATTCCGGCGTGCGGATCGACCAGGTCCGCTACGCCGACGAGGGAGACTGGGCCGTGCGCGAGCTCGGGCCGGACGACCACGGCCATCGCGGGTGGCTCTGGTCGAACGAGCATGACGGGGGCGGAAAATCGCTGGAGCTGATCAGCGCAGCGCTGCCCGGCAAATATGGGCAGAACTGGGCCGCGAGTAAGACGAGTGAGGGTACGCCCGGCGCAGCCAACTCGTGGATTGAGGACGATATCGCGCCGCTTATCCTGGATGCGCTCCATTGGCCGATCCTGCCGGTTTCCGGCGACGCAGTGACGGTCTCGGCCCGTATCGTGGACGAATTGAAAACAAGTCCGGCCGTAGCGCTCCATCACCGCCGCGATGGCGAGGCCGGCTTCAGCACGGTCACGATGTTCGACGACGGCCAGCACGGCGACGCCAAAGCAGACGACGGCGTGTACGGGGCGGCGATCCCTGCTCGGCCGGTCGGCACAGTCGTCGAGTTCTATATCGAGGCGACCGACGCCGCCGGCCATTCGCGCACGTGGCCCGCTCCCAGCATGGCCGATGGAACGCCGCAGCAGGTGACGAATGCGCTCTACCTGGTGACGGACTCCGCGCTTCCGGCTGCGGGCTGGGCGCCGGGCAGCCAGCCGATTTACCATCTCATCATGAAAGCTCAGGAGCTGACCGAGCTGCAGCAGATCGCGGATCGAAACTATCAGGGAAATCTGTTCACCAGCGAGGCGATGAGCGATGCGCAGATGAACGCCACGTTTATCAGTGTGGACGGCGTGAACACGGACGTGCGTTACAGCGTCGGCGTCCGCAACCGCGGCAATCGCAAGCGGGCCGACCCGCCAATGTGCTACCACGTCAACTTCCGGCACGACGATTCCTGGAAGGGTGTAGCGGCTCTGAACCTCAACAGCAAGTATCCGCACATAGAGCTGCTGGGCAGTGTCCTGTCGCAGATGGCGGGCCTGCCCGCCGCCAACGCCGTGGTCGTGCAGCTTCGGGCCAACGGGCAGAACCTCGCGGCGAGTGACTATAACAGAACGTATGGCTCCTATACCGCCGTTGAGGTGCTCGACGACGATTGGGCAAGGAACCATTTTCCGGACGATTCCAACGGCAACATCTACCGCTGCACCTACTACGAGGACGGCGTCCACCCGCGAACGCTGGCTGACCTCGCTCACAAGGAGCCGGCCGGCCGGCCCCCGAATCCGGACGACTACCGCAAAAACTATATCAAACAGACCAATGGGGCCGACGATGACTGGTCGGACCTGTTCGACCTGATCGCCAGGCTCAACAACGAGAATATCTCGGACAACGAGTTCGTTGCCCAGGTCAGCCGGGCGGCTCATCTTGAGAAATGGATGCGGTTCCTGGCCTTTGATGCGATAGTGGGCAATCGCGAAGGCGGCCTGAACTCCGGGCAGGGCGACGATTACGCGATGTACCGCGGCGTCGAAGACCCGCGATTCTGGCTGGTGGCGCACGACTTGGATACGCTGCTCGGCCAGGGCGACCACGATTATCAGCCGCAGCGGGACATCTTCACTTACACGGGCGTGAAGGGCCTCAGCCGGCTGTTTCGCCATCCGGACGTCCTGCGGCTGTACTATCAGCAACACAAAGATCTTATCGAGACCGTTTTTGCGCCGGAAAATATCTATCCTTTGATTGACCGGCTTCTGGGCGAGTGGGTGCCCGGCTCGGAGATCGAAGGCCCCCAGGGAATCAAGCAATTCGTCCGCGACCGCGCCAACAGCATCCTGCACGGCGGTTATCCGAGCGCCGGAAGCGCTCCGCAGATCCCGCAGCAATTCACCATCAACAGCGGCCTTCCGGTCGTCAGCGGTTTTCATCAAACCACTATCCCTATCACCACCCTTTCGGGCACGGCTAACGCCATTACGACTCGCTCGGTGTCCGTGAACGGTCAGTTGGTCAAAGACTGGTCACAGAGAAACGGCACGTGGTCCAGCGGCAACATAATCCTATACCCCGGCATCAACCGCGTCATCGTCCAGGCGTTCGACGGCCCCGACGGCACGGGCGGTGAAGTTGACGAGGGATATATCGACCTATGGTACGACACCGGCTCAACGAACAATTATCCCAGCAGCAGCGATGTTGGATTATTCGCCGCCGAGCCAGGGCCGGCGGTGCGGCTGCTCGTCCGCGACAGCTATCTGCCGGACATACCCGTTCTGGTTCGCGTCGAGGTCATCAACGGCGAAGGGCTGGTTGATCGCACTGCATGGGACGCCGTAGCGACTCTGTCGGTCACCGGCAATCCGGACGTTCGCCTCTCGGCCAACCAGGTCACGCTGTACAACGGGCTCGGCAGTGCGATGGTGACGTTCAGCGGCAGCGGAGATTTCACGCTGACCGCCGAGGTCAACGGTATTCAAGCCGGCGCGGCCCTGACCGACTGGAGCGACCGGCCGACAAGAACAGTCTCCGGAAGGCTCACCCGATCCGAGACCTGGAGCGGCATCATTCACGTTACCGGCGGCGATTTTACGATTGCGAATGGCGTTGTGCTAACGCTCAATCCAGGCACGATGGTATTGATCGACGGCGTCGCTTCCGGCACGAACGGCACGGATATCGACGTCGAAGGGGCTATTGCGTCGCTCGGCACGGCCGCCTCGCCCGTTACCATCACGGCCTATACGCCGGGGCGGAACTGGGGCGAGCTGCACTTCGTGGACGCCGAACCCTCGACGTTCCAGTACACGAACATCTCCGGCGGAGGGCATTCGCCCCGCGTCGGCCACTCGAATTCAGGCCCCACGATCCGCGCCTCGAACTCCACGCTGGTCTTCGAGAACGCCTCGTTGACCGACAACGCCGGCAAGCTCATGGATGCATCCGGCTGCGACTTGACGTTCCGTCACTGCTTATTCGCACGGTCCGTCATGGGACCGGAGATTGCCGGCACGGCGCTGCTGTTCGAAGACGGCTGGATCACCGAGATGACAGGTACTGACGACGGCGATGGGATCTACATTCACGGCCAGCGGGCCGGCCAGCTCTGCACGCTCAGCCGCAGCGTCGCGGCTAATATCTACGACGACGGCATCGATACGCTCAGCTCCGAGGTCACGATGCAGGATTTCATCGTGCGCGACTGCAGGGACAAGGGCGTCAGCATATACGGCGGCGAAGTGAACATCAATCACTGCCTCATCGTCGAAAATAACAAAGCGCCCGAAGACCCGACGGTCGCGACCATCGCCAACAAGACGTTCAACGGCGGCACGGCAATCGTCAACATCGACCGCACAACGATTGTGACCTCGAAGGTTCCCGGCTATCGTGACATTGGAATCCAGTCGCATAACAAGTACGGCGTCGCCAGCGGCGTGATTATCTGCAACGTCACCAATTCGATTATCGACGCTACGGACCCGCTGGACGCCCAGGCGCCGTATCTCGCATCCGACATCCACGTTAGCTATTCAAACGTCTTCGGCGAGCCGTGGCCGGGTACGGGCAATCTCAACGCCGCCCCGCTGTTTGTGGACCCCGCCAATCACGACTACCGGCTCCAGGCGGCATCGCCTTGTATCGACGCCGGCGACCCGGCGGCCGGGCCTGATGCCGATCAGAGCGTCACCGACCAGGGATACTGGTCGTCTGCGGGAGGCGCATCAACCGACCCGCCGGACGACAACCTGACGAAAGATACAATCTGGACGCCGCACGAAGGACCATACAGGGTGACCGGAGAGATGACCATCCCGGCCGGTACGACGCTGACCATCCTGCCCGGAACCACCGTCTTTTTCGATCCGGATGCGAAGCTGGTGATCCGGGGCCGTCTCGTCGCCGAGGGCGCGGATCATGAACTGATCCGCTTTACCCGCGTGCCCGCCGGCGCTACGTGGGCCGGCTTGCAGTTTATCAACACAATGGACGATAACCGCATCACCTACGCCGTAATCGAATACGGCCGGACGCACAGCGGCATGATCGGCGTTAATAAGTCCAACCTGCTGCTCGAAGATGTCACGTTCGACAACACGCTCTTCGAGCGCATCCGCACGATTGATTCATCGCTCGTGGTACGCCGCTGCATCTTCGCCGATATGTGCGCCCCCGGCGAGGCGCCCACGGACAATCAGAGCGAGCACATCAGCGGCCGCGGCGTTCCCAAAGACGGCTGGCTCATTGTAGAAAACAATCTCTTCGGCAAGACCCCCGGCCACAACGACGCCATCGACCTGGATGGGCCCTCGCGTCCGAATCCGATTCTGCAGATTATCGACAACGTTTTCACCGGCGGCGGCGATGACGCTCTTGATCTCGAAGGGGACGCTCACATCGAAGGCAATCTCTTCATGAACTATACCAAGGACCAGTACAACAAGGCGTCCGGCGAATCGAACGGCATTTCCGCCGGCGCGGGCAAGCACTACGTCATGATCCGCAACGTATTCCACAACATTCAACACGTCGCCCAGGTCAAGAATGAAAGCTTTCTGACGTTCGTGAATAATACGGTCTCCGGTGTCTCGGGGGCGGCGATCTATTTCGATCTCGACCTGCCGGGCCGCCGGCCCGGTCGAGGGGCATACGTAGAGGGTAACATATTCTGGGATGTACCTCTGGCGTTCGAAGGCATCGTCGAGACGACGGATATCGCTGTGAATTACTCGGATATTGCGAGCGAGTGGCATGTGCTGGGTGTGGGCAATATCGACGCCGACCCGTTGTTTGTCGATCAGTCCGGCAATTCCGCACAGACATCGAGTGGCCTGACGGATCCGAACGGGGACTTTCATCTCAAGAGTGATTCACCCGCCGTCGGCGCGGGACCCTGGGGCCTGGATATGGGGGCGTACGTACCCGCCGGGGCGGCCATCAGCGGCGAGCCGGACTCGATCACGTACCACACCAACGCGACGCTGACCGTCGGCGGGCCGGGCATCACGCATTATAAGTATTGTTTGAACGACGCGGGTGGCCCCTGGAGCGCAGAGCGGCCGGTCGAGACGCCCATCACGCTGACCAACCTGCTGAACGGCCGGTCTTACGTCGTGTACGTCATCGGCAAGAACTCCGCCGGCGTCTGGCAAAGTGAGGATAGCCCGACCGTCTCACGCACCTGGACGGTGGACACATCCCATTCGAAGCTGGTGCTCAACGAAGTGTTAGCCATCAATAATTCAGCCGTCGAGCATGAAGGGACCTTCCCCGATATGGTTGAGCTGTACTATGATGGACCAGCCGCACTGAGCCTTTCGGGAATAAGCATTACCGACGCCCCGCAGGACCCGGCCCGCTTTGTCTTTCCTACGGGAACGGCCATCCAGCCGGGCGGTTATCTGGTCCTCTACGCCGACTCGAACGCAGCCACATCGGGCATCCATTTAGGCTTCGGCCTGGAAGGAGACGGAGAGGGGCTGTATCTCTACGATAGCGCCGGCGTACTGCTGGATTCGGTGGAATTCGGCCTTCAGATACCCGATCTATCCATCGGCAGGCTTGCCCGCCGTTCGTCTGGCGGGACCGGTTCCGACGGCCAATGGCGCCTGACGGTCCCGACGTTCGGCCAGACCAATATCGCCGTGCCGCTGGGCGACCCTTCGACACTCAGGATCAACGAATGGCTCGCCGACGGCCTGGTCCTGTTCGAGGATGACTTCATCGAGCTGCTCAATCCTCACCCCTCGCCGGTGGACGCCGGCCGTCTGTACCTGACGGATAATCCCGTCACCCAGCCCAATAAATATCCGCTGGGCCCGCTGAGCTTCATTGCCGGGCAAGGCTTTGCCGCCTTCCGCGCTGATAATCAGAGCCGGCCGGGGCACGTGGATTTCAGGCTCTCGGCCGATGGAGAGATCATCGCCCTGCTCGACGCGGAAGGCAAGGAGATTGACAAGGTGTTCTACGGCCCGCAGACGACCGATGTCTCCCAGGGTCGTGCGCCCGATGGGATGGAGCATCTGGAATTCTTCACTCTGCCGACGCCCGGCGTGGCCAATCCCTCCAGTGGATCCGACACGGTCCAGGTTACGACCCTCGTGCCCGAACACGCCGACAAACGCGTGCTGGTTCCGACCGGCAATATCGGCGTCGCCTGGACGGCGGAGAGCCGGTATGACGATTCAAGCTGGCTGCCGTGCACCGGACGGCCCGGCGGCGTGGGCTTCGAAAGAAACTCAGGCTATGAAAGCTACCTGAGCATCGACCTCGGGACCCAGATGTACAATATCAACACCACCTGCTATATCCGCATCCCGTTCGGCATGGACGCCGACAACCTGAGCCGGCTGAGCGCGCTAAGCCTGAAGGTGCGTTACGACGACGGCTTCGTGGCGTACCTCAACGGCATGGAGATAGCCCGGCGTAATTTTACCGGCACGCCGGCCTGGAACTCCCGCTCCAGCGCCAGCCACGTGGATTCGGCCGCCATTGTTTTGGAGCCGATCGACGTTTCGCCGTTTATCGGTTATCTCAAACGCGGCAGCAACATCTTAGCCCTCCACGGCATGAATGATAGCCTGACCAGCTCGGATATGCTGATCAGCGTGGAGCTGGAAGGGACCCTGACGACGCCGGCGGCGGAGTCTCCCTTCGCCGGGGCGATGGAGCTGCTATCGGCCCTGCGAGTAACCGAGCTGATGTACCATGCGACGGCCGGGAGCAGCTTCGACTATATCGAGCTGAAGAACATCGGCCAGACGACGCTGAACCTGACGGGCGTTCGCCTGAGCGGCGGGATTGACTTTACCTTCGGCGCCCTGACGCTCCCGGCGGGCCAGTACGTGCTGGTCGTCGATAATGCGGCGGCTTTCGGTGCCGCCTACGGCGCGAATCTGCCCGTGGCGGGCGAATATGCCGGCAGCCTGAGCAACGGGGGCGAAAAGATCGTTTTGCAGCTTCCGGTGCCTCTGGATGCGGCTATCCTGCGATTCGAGTACAGCGATACGTGGTATCCCGCCACCGACGGCGGCGGCGAGGCGCTGGTCATCGCCGACCCGCTCGCCCACCCGGCCGCCTGGGCCTGGCCCGAATCCTGGCGTCCCGCCGCCCCTTCCCCCGGCACTAACGATTTATGATTTACGAATTTCGATTTATGATTGTGGCATGCGCCGAGGCGAGGAGCCTAATTGGTGAGCAGTAAATCATAAATCGCAAATCGTCAATGCCGGGGGGGGAATACGCCTGGTTTTGCGGATTCTTCTTGACCGGCACCGGGGGGCTATGGTATATATAACAACGGTGAAGTTTGTATCGTACCAGTCGGCCCCCAAATTGCCGGCTTTGCGACGGGCAGAGTCTCCTGCGAACTTCCCAGAGGGCGGAATAGACGGGAAAAGGCAAGGACTTCCGAACGTATCCGGTTCGGTGAAGGTGGTTTTCTTGCTTCAATCTGCTGTTCGCTCTTGGAGAAAGGAGGTGTGTCAGATCGCAAAGGCTAATCACAGGAGGGCGTAGCGACCCAAATTCAGTTGAGGTACGAATTGCGGCTGGTCGCAGTAATACTAATTTCTTCCAAAGGAGGATTACTATGTGTAAAAAAGTTGTTTTGTTGACTTGCTTTGTTTTGGCGCTGGCGGGGACAAATACGGTCTCTCACGCCACGGTGTGGGATGCTGCAAGCGGCGAGGGTATCGAAGAGGATCTCAGCAGTGGCAACCTGGATACGGGTAGTTCCGACCTGGAGTTGGTCTATGAGGATTACCCTGGAACTCCACAATTAATCGGTCTTCGCTTTGTGAATGTCAAGGTCCCCAAAGGTGTGACCATAACGAATGCTTGGGTCCAGTTCACTGCGGATAATGAGAAATTGACTGGTGCGGCTGTTAATCTTGCCATCTGGGGTCGGCTGGAGCCGAATCCCGGTGCTTTCGCAGGCACTGCAGCCGTATCGTCCGCCCCAAGGACGTCGGTGTACGTCGAGTGGCGCAATGTGCCAGATTGGACGAGCGGAGCGCGGGGCCCCGACCAGCGGACGCCAAACCTCTCTACTGTCATACAGGAGCTGGTTAATCAGCCCGGCTGGGCCTCCGGCAATGCGCTGGCGCTGATCATCGGGGATGATCCCGTCAATAAGTCCACCAACATTCGAAGTGTTCTGTCGGCTTCGAATGCGATTGCGTTACATGTCGAGTATTCCAGCAAATATGCGAACGATCCCACGCCGGCGGACGGCGCCATACTTCGCGACACATGGGCGGGTCTCAGTTGGATGCCGGGAGACACGGCGGCCTCACACGACGTTTACTTCGGCGAAAATTATGACGACGTGAAAAACGGCACCGGCGGCACCTTTTATGGTAACCAGGCTTCGACGTCCTTCATTGTCGGCTTTCCGGGGGTTCCATACCCGGACGGTCTGGTTCCCGGCACGACCTATTACTGGCGAATCGATGAGATCGAGGCCAACGGTACCACCAAGTACGAGGGCTTTATCTGGCGATTCAGCATTCCGCCCAAGACGGCTTACAATCCCAATCCGCCCGACGGCGCCGAATTTGTCGCGCTGGATGCGAAGTTGAACTGGACGGCAGGTTTCGGAGCCAAACTGCATGCCGTCTATTTTGGCGACAATTTTGACACCGTGAGCAACGCCGCCGGAGCGCCCCCGCTGGGTATAACGACCTACACTCCAAGCGCGCTTCAATCAGAGAAGGTTTACTATTGGCGAGTGGATGAGTTTGACGCGGCGGCCTGGCACAAAGGCCAGGTCTGGGCCTTCACGACGCCCGGTGCCGCCGGCAATCCGAAGCCGGCCAACGGCGCTGCGGGTGTGCAGATGGTCGCGAAGCTGAGCTGGACGCCGGCAACGACTGCGACTTCACACCAGGTCTATTTCGGCACGGATAAAGAGGCCGTCAGGAACGCTACGGCTGCCTCGGCGGAGTACAAAGGCAGCAAGGCCAAAGGCTCCGAGACCTACGATCCCGGCAAGCTCGCATGGTACAGCCCTTACTACTGGCGCGTGGATGCCGTTTACAGCACAGGTACGGTGAAGGGTCTCGTCTGGAGCTTTACGACGGGCGATTTCCTGCTCGTGGACGATTTCGAGTCCTACAACGATCTTGATCCGCCCGATCCTGCAAGTAACAGGATATTCGACAAGTGGATAGACGGCTTTGCAACCCCGACGACAAACGGGGCGCTGGTAGGCAATGACGTGCCCCCTTATGCCGAGCAGACCATCGTCCACGGCGGCAGCCAGTCGATGCCGTATCGTTACGACAACGCCAACAAGACTTCCGAGGCAACGCTGACGCTGGTTTACCCGCGTGACTGGACCGAGGAGGGTGTAGCGAAACTGTCGCTGTGGTTCAGGGGCGCCGCGGCCAATTCCGCCGAGCGGATGTACGTGGCTCTCAACGGTGGCACACCCGTCTATAACGCCGATCCGAAGGCGGCCCAGGCGGCGGGATGGACCGAGTGGGTGATCGACCTGCAGACGCTCCAAGGCGTGAACCTTAAAGCCGTCAATACGATTACGATTGGCTTCGGCACCAAGGGCAGCCCTGCGGCCGGCGGCACGGGCAAGGTGTACTTCGACGACATCCGCCTGTACCGACCTGGAACCGCTCCATAACGTTACATTCAATCAACATCAGAAGCGGTATCTGTTCAGGGCCTGTACCGATTGATTCGGTACGGGCCCTGTTTTATGTGCGCCGAGCATGTTCGGCAACTTGGAGGTGAAAGTCCTCTACACAACCTGATGGAGGTGAAGTGTTAGCGAAGCGCAAGAGCGTTGCCGTGAGGCAAGGTTCCAAGGAAGCGTGTAGCAAAGCGGTGACCTGACGAACAGAAACCGGAT
>Ga0210377_10000221_pt1 | contig 54201 bp, 31 predicted proteins | sample PLM4_65_b1redo_FD_155480 | JGI IMG/M metagenome (GOLD analysis project Ga0210377, IMG submission 155480) | Groundwater sediment microbial communities from an aquifer in East River, Colorado, USA - PLM4_65_b1 redo | ecosystem: Environmental > Terrestrial > Soil > Riparian zone | place: USA: East...
CGACGCCCGCCGCGAGGCCTACAACCGGGTGAAGAACATCATCATCCCGAACATGTTCTACCGCACCGACATCGGCGAGCGCTGGCACCGCGACGGCGACCTCTTGCAGACCTGGGGCCTGTTGGCGTGAGCGCCGCCTTGACGCGCCGCCGGATCACCATTTGGTGATCGCCCTGGCCGGCGCGCGCCGCATCATCTATTAGTACCCGCCGATGAGCACCCCGCCGGCCACCCCGTCCGAGACACCCGCCGCCGGCAACGCCGCGTCCGGCGCGGCCTCTCCCGCCGCACCCGGCGCCGCCCCGCCGCCGCGCGCGCCGCGCAAGCCGGGCGCCCTCAAGGCGATCGCCGCGGCGATGAGATCGCCGCGCACCGCCGCCGTGTCGCTGCTGGCCTTCTCGTCGGGGATGCCGCTCGGCCTGGTCTGGATCGCCATCCCGGACTGGCTGCGCAGCAGCGGTGTCGACCTCACGATCGTCGGGTTGATCACGCTGGTCCAGGCGCCCTGGACCTTCAAGGTGCTGTGGGCGCCGCTGATGGATCGCTGGGCGCTGCCGTGGCTCGGCCGCCGGCGCGGCTGGGCGGCGTTGATGCAGGTGGCGCTGTTCGCGCTGACCCTGGCGCTCGCCGGCGTCGGCCATCGTCCCGAGACGCCATGGGTCGTCCTCGCCCTGGCGTTCGCCATCGCCGTCGCCTCGGCGAGCCAGGACATCGCCATCGACGCCTACAGCGTCGACGTCCTCCGTCCCGAGGAGCAGGGTGTCGCCGTCGGCGCCAGCCGCTCGATCTACCGCGCCGCCATGTACCTCGCCGGCGCCTTCGCCATCACCCTGGCCGGCATGTACTCCTGGCCCGCGGTCAATGTCGGGTTGGCGCTGCTGTATCTGCCGATGCTCGTGGTCACCTGGAAGGCGCCCGAGCCCGAGGATCGGCCGCGTCCGCCGAAGACGCTGCGCGAGGCGGTGTGGCTGCCGTTCCTCGGCTTCCTCGGGCGGCACCGTGCCATCGAGATCCTGGCGTTCGTGATCCTCTACAAGATCGCCGACAACCTGGCGCTGGCGCTGCTGCGGCCGTTCCTGATCGACAAGGGGTACACCGACGTCGAGCGCGGCGTCATGCTCGGCACCATCTCCGCTTTCGCCACCGTCGCCGGCACGCTGCTCGGCGGCGTCATGACGACCGCGATCGGTCTCGGTCACTCTTTGTGGATTTTCGGCTTCCTGCAGATCTTCTCGAACATCGGCTACATCCTCGTCGACCGCGCCCCGCACGACCCGATGCTGATGTACGCCGCCTCGATCTTCGACACCGCCACCTCGGGGATGGGGACCGGGGCGTTCTCGGTGCTGCTGCTGCGCATGACCCAGAAGCGCTTCTCCGCCACCCAGTACGCCCTGTTCTCGAGCCTGTTCGGCATCCCGCGCATCGTCTCGGGCCCGATCGCCGGCGTCACCGTCAGCGCCATCGGCTGGGAGCCGTTCTTCTGGCTGACCCTCTTCGCGGGCATCCCCGGCATGCTGATGCTGCAGCGCTTCTCGCCGGCCGGCGTGCGCGACCCCGTCTTCACCGTCGAAGCGCCGACGCACCGCGAGCCGCTGACGACACGCGCGCTCGTCTGGCGCGGCGTCGGCGGGGGTGTCGTCGCCCTCATTACCGGCGCGCTGATCGTCGCGACGCTCGCCGCCTTCAGGGCGATGCGCGCCACACCCGGGACCGGCTTCGAGCCGGCCGGGCCGCTGGCGGCGCTCGTGGCGCCGCAGAGCATCGGCGGCTGGCTGCAGGCCGGGGGGCTGCTGGTCTTCGCGGGGTTCGTCGGCCTCGCCACGGCGGCGGTGATCGCGGCGCGGCATGCGGGCGGGGAAGGGGCGGCGGCGCGCCCCGACCGCGACAACCTGTAGGGACCGGAGCAGACGCGGACATCCCCTGGGCCGGAAGGTCGTCCCCCCTCGCCCGCGCGCCGTACCCTGACCTGCCCGCTGCGGGCCCCTCGTCAGCCCCCCCCCCCGAACGGCCGTTCCCTGAGGATTTTCGGCCGACAATCAGCGGAAATAACCTAAAATCAAGTTGATACCGCTCTCGTTCAGTCACATGGAGTAGCGACGGCCCGGCTGCCCCTCCCGGGGCGGGTCGTCTCTCAGCAGGGGGGATTCTCATGCCCGGACCCCGCCGTGCTTCGTGTGCCCGTGTCCTCTGCCTGTTCGCGCTGTTGATCGCCGCCTGGCCCTCGGGCAGCCTCTGGTCGGAGCCGCTCTTCCCGGGTTATCGCTTCGAACTGGATTACTGGGCAACACACAGCGCGTCGGCGGATCTCGATGGCGACGGGGCTACGGACCTCGTGGTCCTCCGCAACGCGGGGTCGTATACCGAGGGTGCCGCCGTTGTTTATCTGAACATGGGAGACGGGACATTCGGGCCGCCCGTGGAGTTCCCGGCGGGCGTGTGGCCGCGGGCGGTGCGCATCGAAGATCTGAATTCCGACGGACGCAGCGACCTGCTGGTCGAGGGAGGGGACCAGTACTTCACGAGCACCGTCCAGTCGCTGATTGGCACCGGGGATGGTGGGTTCACGAGAGGGCCGACGACCGCTCTGCCCAGTCAGTCGTACTACCCATTCCTGTTGGCGGATCTGAACGCAGACCTCGTGCCGGACCTCCTCATGCGGTATGCGGACGGCATTCCGGGAAACGGTCGGCTCGTTGTCGCGCCCGGGGATGGCGCCGGCGGATTCACGCTGACATCCGTCCTTGAAACGCCCGGCAGCTGGGGCGGCACCGGGGCGGCCGCGGGAGATCTCGACCGGGACGGCGACATCGACCTCATCATGCAGACGACGATCGCCTCCAGCGACCATCGCGCCGTGGTCCTTCTCAACGACAGTACGGGGCGGTTCACGGCCACGACCGACACCGAGCCTTGCGGCGACGTGATGACGATGCTGATCGCCGACTTCGATGGTGACGCGACCCTGGATTTCGTCCGGAAGAACCGGCGGACGGACGAACTGGTGTTCCGCCACGGGCGCGGCGATGGGACGTTCGAGGCGGGGATCGTCAGTCGCGGGTTGTATTACGGGGAGACGCTCGCGCTTGCGGACTTCAACGGCGATGGGCAAGGCGACGTCATCGATGTCCATCGCTGCTCCTCGTGTGTCGACGCGGTCGTCCTGCTCGGTGACGGCACGGGGCGATTCTCGAAAACAGACCAGATCACGTCCGGCGACGATGTCGCCGCCGTGCTCGTTGGAGATTTCACCCCGGACGGGCGCCCTGACCTGGGCTTCCTCCACGACTATGCCCGCGACATCGTCTTCACCCATGGCAAGGGCGACGGCACCTTCGACAAGCCGCTCGTCCCTCCGGCAGGTTCAAACCCGGTCTGCCTCGCGGCCGCGGACGTCGATGCCGACGGCCGCCCCGACCTGGTGCTCGGCAACGCCAACCTCAGCACGCCGGGGGTCGGGAACGGGTACGACTACTACACCGGCGCCATCGCCGTCCTGCGGAGCCTCGGCGACGGCACGTTCGCGGCGCCGATCGAGAGCCGCATACCGACCAGGGTCACCGCGACGGTGATCGGCGATCTCGACGGCGACGGCCGGCTCGATGTCGTCGCGGCTCACGGAGCGAGTGACCTGGTGTCGGTGTCGCGCGGGCGAGGCGACGGCCGCTTCGACCTCGTCCAGACCGCCGCCGCCGGCCGCAACCCGGCAGCGCTGGCACTGGCCGACCTGAACGGCGACGGTCGGCTCGACGTCATCGTCGCGAACGCGGGACAGCAAGGCTACGACGTCGAGACCGTGACCGGCGATCTGTCGGTGCTGCTGAACGGCGGGGACGGGAGCTTCCTGCCGGAGACCCGCTTCGAGGCGGGCGAGTTCCCGCGTTCGATCGCCGCCGGCGACCTCGATGGGGACCGGCGCCCCGACATCGCCGTCGGCAACTACGGTCTCTACCCGCAGGTCGGCGGCATATCGATGCTGCCGGGCGAGGGGCAGGGCCGACTCGGCTACAGCGTCCTCTGGCCCGCCGACACGTCGCCCGGGTCGGTGTTGATCGCCGATCTCGACCATGACGGGGTGCCGGACCTCGCGGCAGGGGACCACTCCGGCAGCGCCCCGCACGGCGTGATCCTGAGGGGGATCGGCGCCGGCGCATTCGCGGCGCCGGCGGGTTTCGGCGCCGAGTACCTCGAGGCACTGGCGGTGGGCGACGTCGACGCCGACGGCCGGCCCGACCTGGTGGGGGCGGGACGCACCAAGGCGCTGGTCGTCTACAAGGGTGATGGCGCCGGACACTACCAGTACTTCCAGGCCTTCCAGGCCGCCCACGAGCCATCCGGCATGGTCCTCGCCGATTTCGACGGTGACGGCCGGATGGATGCCGCCGCGCTCGCGTCATCCGTGAACGTGTTCTTCAATCGCGGACCGCGGCCCGACTCGGACGGCGACGGGACTCTCGATCTGGATGATCCCTGCACCGACCGCGACGGCGACGGCGCCGGTGATCCGGGTTTTCCTGCCAGCACCTGCCCCGTGGACAACTGCCCGGCGGTTTCGAACGGGGGCCAGTCCGACAGCGACGGCGACGGGGTGGGGGATGCCTGCGACGACTGTCCCGCCGCGCATGACCCGGGGCAGTCCGACCTCGACGTCGACGGCGTCGGCGACGCGTGCGACACATGCGTTGATTCCGACGAGGACGGCCTGGGTAGCGGCACGGGCGCCGCCGAGACCTGTCCGCGCGACAACTGCCCATCGCTGGCCAATGCCGGCCAGGCGGACGGCGATGGCGACGGTGTCGGTGATGTGTGCGACAACTGCGCCACGGTCGCCAACCCCGGCCAGGAGGACCTCGAGCGCGACGGAACCGGCGACGCCTGCGATGTCTGCACCGACGGTGACGCCGACGGCATCGGCGACCCCGGGCACCCGGCCAGCCTGTGCGGCGCCGACAACTGCCCCGTCGTCCCCAACAGTGACCAGAAGGACCGCGACCACGACGGCCTCGGCGACGCCTGCGACGCCTGCCTGGACCTCGACGGCGATGGCTTCGGCGACCCCGGGGTCGCCTCGAATACCTGTGCGGCCGACAACTGCCCCGACACGGCGAACCCGAATCAGGCCGACGGCGATGGCGACGGAGTGGGCGATGCGTGCGCGGCGCCTGCCGCGCAGCAACTGTTTCTCGAGGAAGTCCAGCCGATCGGGCGCAACGCCAGGAAGGTCCTCAGCGCCGACCTCAACGGCGACGGACACGACGACCTGGTGACCCTCACCCTCTGCGGGATCGAGTACATCTGCTACTCGAATGACGGCGAGGTCCGTGTCTTCCTGGCGCGTCCGGACGGACGCTTCGACGCGGCGCCACCGAACCCGGTGGGGTACTACCCGGTCGACATGGCCTTCGGTGATTTCGACGGCGACGACCTCCAGGATGTCATCCTCCTGTACATCGACTCCCGCGTGGGCTGGCTGCGCGGGGTCGGTGGCGGGGAGTTCGAGGCCGAGCGGCTGATCATCGACTTTGTCGGTGCGAATTCCAGCGCGGCGCTCGCGGCCGTGGACCTCGATCGCGACGGCCGGCTCGACATCCTGGTCCTCCAACCCTCCCGCGTCGGGGAGTACCTGCACGCCGGCGAGGTGGTCGTGCTGCGAGGCCAGGCCGGCGGCACCGTGATCGAGGCAGGCCGGTATGGGATCGGACTCGACGCCGCGGCGATGGCGGTCGATGACTTCAACCGGGACGGGCTGCCCGACGCGGCCGTCCTCAACAAATGCCGCGTCTATCCATGCGGGGCCGACAGCGACTTCAGCCTGCTCCTGAACATCGGCGGCGGGGCCTTCGGTCCGGCGATCCCGGTCGTGACGGGTCCCTGGCCGCAGGCCATCCTCGCGACCGACCTGAGCGCCGACGGACGGCCCGACATCGTGGTGGCGAACGGCTGCGAGCAGGGCGACTGCACCTACAGCCTATCGACCGTCTATGTTCATATCGCCAGCGGGGACGCCGGCTTCCTGCCGCCACGCAAGTACGGCGCGCAATACAATCCGCTGTGGCCGCCACTTTTCGTCCACGCTCTCGGGACGGGAGATTTCGACGAAGACGGCATCGTCGACCTGGTCCTCACCAATTGGGGAACATCGGCGGCGGCCGTCCTGAGAGGCACGGGCGGCGGCGATTTCGTCGCGGACACCGTCCTTGACTGGGCCCCGGTGGGGTCCGATCCGGTGTCCGTCGCCGTCGGCGACTTCGAGGGCGACGGGCACCGCGACCTGGCGGTCGTCGGCAGCGGTTCGGCCTCCCTCGTGACCCTCCATGGCAACGGCGACGGGACCCTCCGTCACGGCCTGGTGCGCGGCTCGGGGGAATCCGATGCCGTGCTCACCGTCGATTCCAATCGAGACGGGCTTCTCGACCTGGTCCTGCAGCAGAACTACGGCGGCCGGATCTTCCTCGGCAGCGGCGAGGGAGCATTCACTTTTGGCGGGACCATTCAATCGCCGACCTGGAACGGCCGATCGGGCGTGGTGGCCGATTTCGACGAAGACGGCCGACCCGACGTGGCGCTGGCCTGGGGTGGCTCGCCCTCGTACACCAACAAGGGGGCGGTGAGCGTCTATCGCGCCAACCAGCAGGGCGGCTTCGAGTTCCTTCGACACGCGAGCTACGGCGCAAACTCGTATGGCGTGACGGCGGGCGATTTTGACCGCGACGGTCATCAGGATCTTGCGGTCGCCGAGCGTGCCGGCCGCGCGGTGGTGATCTACCGCGGCGATGGCGCCGGCGGGTTCAACTTCGGGGGCACCACGTCCACCGGTTCATTGGCGCCGGTCGCGATTGCGACCGCCGACATGAATGGCGACGGGGTGGCGGATCTCGTGGTCGGCGCATCGCGCGAGACCCTCTATCCGGTCTTCTCGCCCGGAGGGGTCGCCGTCCTTGCCGGTCACGGCGACGGGGCCTTCGGCCCCGCGGCGACCTTCGGCGAGCAGACGGGACGGTCGGCGATCGCGGTCGGCGATCTCGACCGCGATGGCCGCATCGATGTCGTGGCCGTGAACCAGATGTCCATGACCGTGGCGGTGTTCCCCGGTCTCGGCGACGGGACGCTCGGCGCCGAACGGACGATCACGGTCGGCCTGGGGCCCACCGCCGTCGCCCTGGGTGATCTGAACGCCGACGGCATCCCCGACCTGGTCACCGCCAATGGGGATGGCGGTGACGTCTCGATCCTCCTCGGCACGGGCGACGGAGGATTCGGCTCCGAAACCCGCTACGCCGCGGGCGGCGCCCCGCGGTCGGTCGCGATCGGCTTCGTGGATGGCGATCGCCGGCCCGACCTCGTCGTCGCGTCGGACAGCGGCGCGATCGTCCTGCTGAACCTCGGCCCCCACCCGGACTGGGACGACGACGGCGTCGGCGACGAAACCGACACCTGCACCGACTCGGATGGCGACGGCTACGGCGATCCCGGGATCCGGTTCAATACCTGTGCCGCGGACAACTGCCCGGCCGCCGCGAACGCCGATCAGGCCGACGCCGACGGTGACGGTCGCGGGGACGTCTGCGACCGCTGCCCCGGCGACCCGCTCGACGACGCCGATCGAGATGGCGCCTGCGACGATCTGGACAACTGCCGCGGGTTGCCCAACCGCGATCAGGCCGATCCCGACGGTGATGGGTTCGGGACCCTGTGCGACAACTGCCCGGGCGCGGCCAACCCCGACCAGGCCGACTCGAACGGGGACGGTGCCGGCGACGCCTGCCAGCCGATCCTGGTGCTCGGCGCGATCCATGAGGACGGCGGCGACGCGCTCGAGGTCGAGCTCCTGGCCCGCGACCCGCAGAACGAACCGCTGCAGGGGCAGATTGTCTTGTCCGACCGGGTCGCGACCGACTTCGAGATACCGAACATCGCCGCGACGCTCGAATGCGCGACCGCCTACTTCCCCGACGGCGCGGACCGGGGAGGGATCGCCTACTACGCGGACGGGTACGCCGTCGCACTCGCGGATCTGGACGTCAACTTCGGCTGCGGCGATGGCCTGCCCGATTTCCAGTTCGCCCCCGGTTCCTGCGACGAACTCCTCGGGCCGTTCTACGACTATGTCGGCTGGGCAGAGTACTACCCCCCGCCACCCGCGGTCTGTGTCCGCAGGGTGGCGCCGGGAGCCGCGCCCGACATGACCATCGAGATCGGCGGATACAATGCCGCCGCCTTCAACGGGACGTTCGTCGACCGGCGCTCCGTGACCATCCCGATCAACGGCGCGCTGCCCCGCGAGGCCGACATCTTCGCCCTCCGCGAGGAGGCGACCGGACACCGCCTCGACATCACCATCACCGACGGCCACACACCGGCCGTCAGCGCCGGCCGGGGGTTCCGCTACCAGGGCGAGCCGATTCTGGTGATCCTCCCCATGGGAGAGGCCGGCGATCGCGACGGCGACGGCGTTCCGGACGACAGTGACACGTGCATCGATCCCGACGGCGATGGTCTCGGCAACCCGGGTCATCCGTCGTCCACCTGCCCGCTCGATCTCTGCCCCGGGGTGTTCGCGCCGCTGGACGCGGACCTCGATGCGGACGGTGTCGGTGACGCCTGCGACAACTGCCCGTCGGCGCCGAACAGCCTGCAGGAGGACGGCGATCGCGACGGTCTCGGCAACGCCTGCGACGCCTGCCCCGCCGACCCGCAGGGGGACCCGGACTTCGATGGCGTCTGCCGCGGCCTCGACAACTGCCCGGCCCTGCCCAACCCGGATCAGAGCGAAACGGACGGCGACGGTCTCGGCGACGCCTGCGACAACTGCCCGCTGGCGGCCAACCCCGCGCAGGAGGACGCCGACAGCGACGGCCACGGCGATGCCTGCGACATCTGCCGCGACGGCGACGGCGACGGAGCCGGCGACCCCGGCGTGCCGGCGAACACCTGCCCGATCGACAACTGCCCCATGCTCTCGAACCCGACGCAGGCGGATGCGGACGGCGACGGCCTCGGGGACGCCTGCGACGCCTGCCCGCACGACGCGCAGAACGACAGCGACGGCGACGGCGTCTGCGGCGATCTCGACCTCTGCCCCGGCACCATCTCGGACGACCCGCGCGACACCGATGGCGACGGCCGGGGCAACGCCTGCGACAACTGCCCGCGTACCCCCAACCCCGTGCAGGACGATACGGACCACGATGGTGTCGGTGATGCCTGCGAGTCGCGGGGAGCGGGCCCGATCTTCGCGGCGCCGTTGACGCCGGTCGGTAACTACCCGACGTCCATCGCCGTCGGCGACCTCGATGGTGACGGCCGTCTGGATCTTGTCGCGACCAATCCCCAGGTCGACACGGCGGACGTGTTGATGGGCAATGGCGGCGGATTGATGGTGCCCGGCACGCCACTGGCGACCGGGGACAATCCGGTCGCGGTCGAGATCGGCGACCTGGACGGCGACGGCCGGGCCGACATTCTTGTCGTCAACGAGAATTCGCATGACGTGTCGGTGTTCAGGGGCGAACCGGGTGGCGGGTTCGAGCCGCCGGTCCGCCTGCCGTCGGGCAGCGGCCCCCGCGCAGTGGCCTTCGCCGACCTCGATGGCGATGGCCGCAAGGACCTGCTGGTCGCGAACGGTGGCGGGTCGGACATTTCGATCCTCATGGCGCGCGACGACGGGCGGTTCGCCACCCAGCGCCGCTATGCGGTCGGCAACAACCCGAAGGACATCGCGAGCGGCGACTTCAACGAGGACGGGCATCCCGATTTCGCGGTCTCCGTCTCGGGGACCGGGAAGGTGGAGTTCCGTTTCGGTGTCGGCGACGGGACATTCGCGACCAACCGGTCCTACAGCATGACCTACGCGCTGAGTTCCATGTCGATTGGCGACCTGAACGGCGATGGACACCTTGATGTCGCCGGGGCGGCGGGCGGATGGGTGCGCACCTTCCTCGGCGACGGGGCCGGGCACTTCACGTACGGTCCGGCGGCCGCGGTCGCTGATGGCGTGGGCGCGATGGCCATGGGAGATTTCGACGGGGACGGCGACACCGATGTCGCCGCCGCAGGCCAGGGATACAACCAGACCGGGAGAGTCACGATTCTCCCGTGGGAGAGCGCGGCCTCATTCGGCGCCCCCCTGGTGTCGGAGCTCGGGAACGGCCCCTACGGCGCCGTGGCCGGCGATTTCAACCGCGACGACCGTGACGACCTGGCGATCCTCGGAGGAGGGAGGAGCACCAGCCCGCCGACCTTCCCGAACGGGGAGGTCGTCATCCAGCTCGGGCGAGGGGACGGGACGTTCCTGGCCGATCCGGCAGGGCCGGGACCGCTGTCCTACGCTTCGCTCCTCGCTCTCGAGGACATCAACCGGGACGGCATCGCCGACATTCTCTCGAGCCGCGGCTTGAACTACGGCACGCTGAGTTTCCTTGCGGGGACCGGCGGCGGCCACTTCGCGGGCGCCATCTCCATCCGGACCCTGACCCAGCAGTACGCCTCGATCGGCGGGTTCGCACACGGCGATTTCAACGGCGATGGCCTTTTCGATCTGGTGGCGACCGATCTCTCCAACAACCTGGTCAACATCGTTCTGGGTCTGGCTGGTTCGACCTTCCAGCCGCCCGTGTCGATTGTCTCGGGGATGCGGCCGCGCGGGGTGGCGGTCGCCGATTTCAACCGCGACGGGCGGGAGGACCTGGCGGTTGTCGAGGAGGGGCCGGATGACATCCGCATCCACCTCGGCCAGGGGAACGGCAGCTTCAATGCCGGGTCCGTCTACGCCACCGGCCAGGATCCGAGCCGGGTCTTGGTGGAGGATCTGAATGGCGATGGCGTCGCCGACCTGGCCGTGCTCAACAACGGCAGCGGCGATCTGTCGATCCTGATCGGCCATGGCAACGGCACCTTCCTTGCCTCCCCGCGCCAGGCCGCCATCGGCCAGCCAGGGGCCTTTGTCGCCGGCGACTTCAATGGCGATGGCCGCACCGACTTCGCGGTCGCCAGCCTTGTTGCCGACAGCATCGCCCTGCTCCCCGGACAGGCGAACGGTCTTCCCGGGGCGGCGGTTCTCTACCCATTCCCCGATCCGTACGCCCTCGCTGTCGCCGACCTGAACCGCGACCGGCGCGACGACCTCATCGTGTCCAACATGAACCAGGACCGGGTCGCGGTCCTGCTGGCCAGGGGCGACGCGACGTTCCGGCCGCCGATGTACCACCACGGCGGCAACCAGCCGCGCGCTCTCGGGGTGGCCGACTTCGATGAAGACGGCTGGCCCGATCTGCTGATCGGGGCGGCGTACGACAGCCGCATCCTGTGGAACCTCGGCGTCCCGGGCGACAGCGACTACGACGACATCCCCGACGACACCGACACCTGCACCGACACCGATGGCGACGGCTTCGGCGATCCGGGTTTCCCGGTGAACACCTGCCCGGTCGACGACTGCCCCGGCGCCCCCGACGCGGCGCAGGCCGATGGCGACGGCGATGGGCGCGGCGATGCCTGCGACAACTGCGTCTCGTTCGCCAACGCCGGTCAGGAAGACCTGGACCGGGACGGAATCGGCGACATCTGCGACGCGTGCCAGGATCTGGATGGCGACGGCTTCGGCGATCAGCCCGGCCCGGTCACCACCTGTCCCACGGACAACTGTCCCGGCACGGCCAATCCGGACCAGGTCGATTCCGATCAGGACGGTTTCGGCGATGCCTGCGACACCTGCACCGATCCCGACCAGGATGGGCGCGGCAGCCCGGGCTTCCCGGCCGGACAGTGCCCCGCCGACAACTGCCCGGCGGTGACCAATGCCGACCAGGCGGACCGCGATCGCGACGGACTCGGCGACGTGTGTGATGCGTGCACCGACACCGACGGCGACGGTTCGGGCGACCACGGGTACCCCGGCAACCTGTGCGCCACGGACAACTGCCCACAGACTCCCAACGTCGACCAGGCCGACCTGGATGCCGACGGGCTCGGCGATCTGTGCGACCCCTGCACCGACCGCGACGGCGACGGCTTCGCCGACGTCGTGACGCACTTCAGCACGTGCGGGCTCGACAACTGCCCCGACATCCCCAACCCCGCTCAGGAGGACCAGGACCACGATCGGCAGGGTGACCTGTGCGATCCGTGTCCCGCCGATGCGGCCAACGACGGCGACGGCGACGGCCATTGCGAGAGTCAGGACAACTGTCCCTGGATCCCGAACCCCGATCAGGCGAACGCCGACGGAGACGTTTTCGGCGACTACTGCGACAACTGCGACTTTGTGACCAACCCCGATCAGGCCGACTCGGATGACGACGTCTCGGGGGATGCCTGCGACAACTGCCTGTCGGTCTGGAACATGGACCAGGCCGACTTCGACACCGACGGGATCGGCGACCGGTGCGACAACTGCCATAGGGCCTCCAACCCCGACCAGGCGGATCGCAACACGGACGGCGCCGGCGACGCCTGCCAGCCGGTCGCCGAATTCGCCGGTATCAGCGCCGCCGGCGAGGCGCTGCGGGTCTCCCTGCGCCTGCACGATCCGCAGGGAGACCCCCTCTCGGGGACGCTCGCCATCACGGGCGAGGGGTATGTCGAGCGGGTCCTGTTCGACGCGCTCGAGGTGTTCGACTGCGCCCGCGGGTTCCGGCCGGACCCGGCGAGCCCGGAGGGGATTGGTTACTCATACGGCGCCATCGGCGAGCCCTACCTGTTCGACCTCGACAGCATGATGGGCTGTCGGGACCCGGTCCCGGATTACCTGTTCGCCTACGGCACCTGCGCGGCCCCGGTCGGCGCGTTCGACGTTTACCTCAGCCTGTCCGGGCTGGACCTCCCGGCGGTGGTCTGCGTGCGCGGGATCCGGGATGACGCGCCGCAATTCGATTGGACGATTGTGGCTGTCGAACCGGCCAGCCTGAGATTTGCGAGCTTCACGAGCGGGCGGCTGATCGAGCTCCCCTTCGTCGGCAGGCCGCCCACCCGTGTGGATCTGTCGTCGCTGGTGGCCGGTCCCGATTACCTCCTGGGATTGATGGTCACCGACGGCAACACCCTGCCCTTCGGCGCGTCGGTGCCGTTGCCGTACAACGGCGAGCGCTGGCTCGTACTCAACAGCGCACCTGCGGCAGTGGTGGGCGGCGCGGTGACGGCGGAGTGCGCCGGGCCTTCGGGCGCCCCGGTGACGCTCGACGGCGCGGCCTCGTCGGACGACGACTCGAGCCCCGGAACGCACGACGACATCGCAGCGTTCGCGTGGTACGAGGATCACGGGACGCCCGCGCGGACGCTGCTCGGCACCGGCGAGATGCTCGGAGTGACCCTGCCGCTGGGCGCCCATGCCATCACGCTCGAGGTCACCGACAACGCGGGCGAGACCGGCACCACCGCGACGACGGTGACGGTCGTCGACACGACAGCACCCGTTCTCGACTGCCCAACCGCACTGCCGGCGGTGGAGTGCAGCGGCGCCGGCGGGGCGTACGCGACCCTCGCCGCGACGACACACGACCTGTGCGGCGGCGATGTGGTGCTCCAGAACGACCGCACGCCGAACGGCGGCGGCGACGCCTCCGGCCCATACCTGCTCGGCACCACGAACGTCGGGTTCACCGCGACCGACGCGCGCGGCAACCCGGCCACCTGCACCGCATCGGTGACGGTGGTCGACACGCAGCCGCCGGCGCTCAGCCTGTACACCGACCCGACAACTGTGTGGCCACCGAACCACGAGTTGGTGGCGGTCGATGTGCGCTGGGCAGCGCAGGACGCCTGCGGCGCAGCCCTCCGCATCGAGCTGGTGACGGTGGAGAGCAGCGAGCCGGACGACGCCATCGGCAACGAGGACGGCTCGACGACGGGGGACATCCAGGGAGCCGAGCCGGGGACGGCCGACGCGGCGCTGCTGCTGCGGGCGGAGCGCGCCGGGAAGGGCCCGGGCCGGACCTACACGCTGGTCTACCATGCCGTCGACCAGGGCGGCAACGCGACACAGGCGCTGGGTCTGGTCACGGTGCCACACGACCAGGGGCAGGGACCGGAGCCGGTGCTGATGCGTCTCGAGCGTACAGGCGCGGGGGCGCAGGCGCGGCTGTACTGGCCGGCCGTCCCCGACGCCCTGGGATACGACGCGATCCGGGGCAATCTGGGCGCGCTGCGGGTCGAGAATGGTGTGCTGAACCTGGGCAACGTGCATGTGCTGGCGCGCGGCACGACGCAGCCGACGGCGACCGAGCCTGACGGGGCGGCGGCCGGAGATGGCGGGACGCCGGCGGTGGGCGCGGGGTACTTCTATCTGGTGCAGCAGGTGACGTCGCGCGGGGCGGCGGGGTACGGGACGGAGAGCGCCCCGTGGCCGCGGGTGCCGGGGTCGTGCGACGGGGGATGCCCGGGGGCGCCGCCGGCGGGGACGACGACCGCGGGCACGACAGCCGGTGCGGCCGGCTCGACCCGCAGGCGGTAGAGGCATCAGGACGAAAGGGAGTGGGCGCATGCGTGATGCAGGTGGGCGCTGGAAGCTCGGATGGCCTCTGCTCCTCGCCCTGTTCGCCGGTCTCGCGTCACCAGGGGCGGCGCCCGAGCGCGGGACGGGAGCCGGCGCGATACCGGGGCCACCGGCGCGGGTTTCGAGCGTCGCGCCGGGTGAGAGCGCGCCGGGTGAGGTCATCGTCAAGTTCCGCCGCGGCGCGCGCGACCGGGCCAGGGCGGCCCTCCGCACGCGCTTCGAAGCCCGGGCGAAGCGCCGCTACCGTATGGGCGCCGAGCACTGGAAGGTGCGCGACGGCCTGACGACCGGTGAGGTGCTCGGTCGCCTGCGAGGCCACCCCAACGTCGAGTATGCCGAGCCCAACTATGTCCTCGAGGCGACCCGTCTCCCCGACGACCCGCGCTTCCCAGAGCAATACGGCCTGAAGAACACCGGACAGGTCGGTGGCGTGCGCGGCGCCGATCTCGCCCCTGGCCGCGGGTGGCGGACGGATGCGCCGGCGTGTGCGTCGACGGGGCGGGGATCGCCACCATGCCGCGCGTTCCGGTGCCGCCGCGCACGTCCGATCCGCAGCCGGTGACGGGGCGGTAGCCCCGTCGGCGCGACACGCGACCGCTCCGGCAACCGCGCGGCCGCCACGACCACCGTTGTCGTGCCACACGACCAGGGTGCCGCCGGCCACTGACCACCTTGGTCAGTCCGCCGCCCCGCCGTCGCCGCCGATCTTGAGCGCGGCCTCGCGCGCCGCCTCGGCCTCGGTCCTGCCGAGCGGCTGCCAGAGCCCGAGGTTCCGTTTCTTGTCAATCGCCTCCCGGCTGTAGCGCACGCTCGACACCAGCCGTCCCTCGGGGGTGAGGAAGTGGGTGCGGCCGCGGTCGCCAAGGACCACGACCGTGCCGGCGCGTTCGTCGCGCAGGAAGGCCTCCGGGCCGGCGCCGCGGATGTCGTCAATCGCCTTGCGGGTCGGCCGTTCACCCGCCTCGTGGCGCTCGCCGGCGTGCGCCGTGCGGCGGCCGCGCCCGCGGACATCCTGCTCGAGCCGGCGCGCCAGCCCCTGCAGGATCCCCATGACGCGGCGTTCGAGCGTCTCTTCCGCCCCCCACCAACCGCCCGGGTCGCCGCCGGGTGACGGCCGCGGGCGCCGGCCGTTGCGTGCCTCGCGGGCCACGGTCACGAGCGCCGACTGCGCCCAGCGGACCGCGCGCCGCCACGGGAGATCGCTCTGCCGCTCCCACAGGATCGCGAGGTCCTCGCCGCCCGGCGCCGCCCCCAGGATGTTGAGGCCGAGACGCCGCCGCCCGCCGGCGGTGCGCGAGGCGACCGCCTGCAGGGTCAGAGCCAGGACGGCGCGTCCCTCGCCGGGCCGCGGTGGCAGCGTGAAGAAGCCGGCCACCACCTGCCCGAGGACGACTCGGTCGTCGTTGCGGAACGGGCCGAGCATCGCTCCGTGCAGGTCGGCCCGGTCCATGAGCACGGTGATGAACGCGGGGTTGGCCTCCCACAGCCGATCGAAGTCCGGGTGTCTCGCGTCGAGCGCGTACTGGCCGAACTCCATCCACCGCGGGGCGCCGGTCGGGGCGTAGCCGAGGAAGACATGGCGGCTGGTCGGCGGGCGCGAGTGCTCGCAGGCGGCGGCCTCGCAGCGGTGGCAGAAGGCGTGTCCCGGCTGGAAGGCGCCGGCCTCCTCGATCGCCTCATCGATCTGCCGCTCGATGGCGGCGGCCAGGTCGGCCGCGAAGGTCTCGGGACTGGTGCTGCGCCCCTCGAGCACCAGCGGCAGGCGCAGATCGATCTCCGGCAGCCGGCTCTCGATCAGGTGGCCACCCGGCTTGCGGCGGAGGATCTCGCGCACCATCGCCTGCAGCGCCGACCACGCCGTCTGCCCCAGAGCCCGCGTCCGGTCGCCCATGCCGCCATTATCGCCGAGGCGCGCCGCGCCACACCGGCCGGGGCCCGAACCGTCCAAAATGTCGGATGGCGGGGTGGCATCGTGATTCAATAAAAAATGCTATTGCACCATATCGATTCGCGACGTACATAGAAGCCCGTCGCCGGAGTTGCTCTTCACCCATCACCACGGAGGGAGGTCGCCATGAGCCTCGACCATCTTCTGAGGGAAGTGATCGCCAGCGGTCGGCTGGCGGAGCCGTTCACCGCGTCGCAGGCCGTGCGCGCCGTCAATCTCGACGAGTGGCCCCTGCCGAAAGTGCAGAACTTCCTGGCCCGGCACTGCATCGGCAACCTGGCCGCGACGGTCCTGCTGGTCGAACGGGTGTCGTACGGAAAGTACCGGCTGATCTACGACGGGCCGGGCGAAGTCGGCTTCGACCTGGTCGCGGCCGATGGCGGGCCGTTCGGCATGCGCCCCGGTCCGCGGGGCTGGCCGACCAACTCGCGTTCCTGACGGGCTCCCTCGCCCGGGGGCGGACCCCCTCCCCGTCCCTCGGGCGTCCCCAAGGTCCCGGGGCCGACCAAGCGCCTGCCCCACCGGCCCCGGGACCATCCCACCTCTCCCCCCCCGTTCGCATCCCCGCACCACCCAAGACGTACCCACCTGTCCACCCACACACGACCAGCGGGAACCGGAATCACCGAGGGTGGAAGGTGTGTGCGCTGAGTGATTCCGGGTTGTGGTGTGCCTTGCGGCTCGCGTCGGGCTTGGAGTGTGACATCGTGATTGGTCGAGCACGCGCGGCACGCTTTTCATGAGGCACAGCGGTGCGGAGCGGGCCGAAAGCCGGTGGACCTCTGAGACCGAGCGCCGGGGCCCCGTCGCGCGAACTGTGCACGATGGGCGGCGCGAGGCGAGGTGAGGGGAGGGGCGCGCCAGCGCCCCGGACCCGATGTCCACCGGCTTTCGGCCCGCTCCGCACCGACGCGCGGAAAACCGCGCAGCGATGCTCTTGACCACCGAGGAACGTCGCATATAGTAAGCGCCTCGACGAGCAAGCACGCGGGGAGCGGAGGCAAGTCCATGAAGACGCTGGTCCTGATCAAGCAGGTCCCCAACACCGACTCGCCGTTCAGGCTGAACGGCGCCGGGACCTGGGTGGACGAAAGCAACCTCACCTTCGGACTCAACGACTACGACCGCTACGCGCTCGAGGAGGCGCTGCGCCTCAAGGACGCCGGCAAGGCGACCGAGGTGGTGGCGCTGACGGTCGGGCCCGAGCGCGCCGCGACCGCGCTGCGCACCGCGCTGGCGACCGGCGCCGATCGCGCCATCCATGTCAAGGACGACGCGCTCGCGGGCGCCGATCCGCTCGGCATCGCCCGCGCCATCGCCGCCGCGATCAAGGACGAAGGGTTCGCCCTGATCCTCGCAGGTCTCCAGGCCGACGATGACAACTACACCCAGACGCCGGGGCTGGTGGCGCGGCTTCTCGGCAGGCCCTGCGCCACGGCGGTGCTGAAGATCGAGCCCGGCGACGGCGTGATCAGGGTCGAGCGCGAGCTCGAGAACCAGCGCGTCCAGGTGGTCGAGATGACCCTGCCGGCGGTGGTGGCGGTGCAGACCGGGCTCAACGAGCCGCGCTACGCCAGCCTCAAGGGGATCATGGCGGCGAAGAAGAAGGAGATCCGCACCGTCGGCCTGGCGGCGATCGGTTTGGACGCCGCGGTGGCGGGCGGCGCCGGCGCGCGCATGAAGACGGTGCGGCTGGCGCCACCTCCGAAGGGGAAGGGGGCCGAGATTCTGTCGGGTTCGGCCGACGACGTCGCCCGCGAGCTGGTGCGGCGCATCCGCGAAAAGACAGGGGTGATCTGACCATGGCCTGGAAAACGCTGGTGGTCGCGGAGCAGGAGAACGGCGCGGTGCGTGACGCCGTGTGGGAGATGATCGGCCTGGCGCACCGCCTGGCGGGCGAAGCGGGGGGCGACGCGTCGGGCGTCAAGGCGCTGGTCCTCGGGCACGGCATCGACGCCGCGGCGACGGAGCTCGCCGGCCGCGGGGCGGCCGAGGTGATCCAGGCCGACGGCGAGGCCCTGGCGCAGTACACCTGCGACGGCTACGACCGGGTGATCGAGGCCGTCGTGCAGGCCGAGTCGCCCGACCTCCTGCTGTTCGGGCATACGCCGAACGGCTGGGATGTCGCGCCGCTGGTCGCGGCCGGGCTCGGGGTGCCGCTGGCCACGGAGTGCTCGGCGGTGGCGTACGAGGGCGGCCGCCCGGTGTTCACCCGCAAGGCGTTCAACGGCAAGTTCGTGCAGGTGGTCGACATGGGCGGCGCGCGACCGGCGGTGGCGACCATGCAGCGCGGCGCCTCGGCGGCCTTCGCCGGGGCCACCGCCGGGAGGGTCCGCAGGATCGACCCCGGCGTGGCCGGTGGTGAACTGAAGGCGCGCTTCGTCACCATCCGCAAGGGGGAATCGGGCGGCGTCGATCTGTCGCAGGCGCCGGTCATCGTCTCCGGCGGCCGCGGCCTCGGGTCGGCCGAGAAGTTCGCGGTCGTCCACGACCTGGCCGAGGCGCTGGGCGGCCAGGTGGGGGCGTCGCGCCCGGTGACCGACGCCGGGTGGCTGCCGCACCAGCACCAGATCGGCAGCAGCGGCGTCACCGTCAGTCCAAAGCTGTACATCGCCGCCGGCATCTCGGGCGCCATCCAGCACATCGTCGGGATGCGCGGGTCGGGGTACATCGTGGCCATCAACAAGGACGGCGATGCCCCGATCTTCGGGGTCGCGGACGTCGGCGTGGTCGGCGATCTGTTCGAGATCCTGCCGGCGCTGACCAAGGCCGTCCGCGAGGCCCGGGGTTGAGCGTCGTCATCGCCGTTTGCAGGCGGAAGCCCCGGAGCCCCCGTCCGTCGGGCGTTGCGGCGGGGCATGTTAGAATCACCCGTTCGAGGAGGGGTACACACCCATGGCGAGACGACGTGACAACTCCGAAGGGCCGGCGATGAGACAGTCCGGACCGGGGATGGGCTGGCCGCAGCTTGCGACCCTGGCCGGTTTGGCGGTCGTTCTGTTCTTCAGCGTCCAGAACTGGAACGAGACCCGCAAGATGCAGACCATGCTCGGCGAGCGTTTCGGCGCGTTCGACACGCGGCTGACGCAGATCGCCACCAAGGTCGATCAGGGGGCGCGGCCGGCGCCGGCGCAGCGCGGCCCCGACCCGAACCGGGTGTATCAGGTGCGCACCGACAACGCGCCGTCCGAGGGGCCGAAGACCGCCCCCATCGTCATCGCCGAGTTCTCCGACTTCCAGTGACCCTTCTGCGCGAGGGTCGGTCCGACCCTCGAACAAATCCAGAAGGTGTACGGCGACAAGGTGCGCATTGCCTGGAAGCACTTCCCGCTCGATTTCCACGCCAAGGCGCCGCTGGCGCATCTCGCATCGGCCGCCGCCAATGAGCAGGGCAAGTTCTGGCCCTTCCACGACAGGATCTTCGGCGCCCAGACCAGGATGGACAAGGAGACCTACCTGCTCTACGCCAAGGACCTCGGTCTCGATGTGAAGCGGTTCGAGGACGCCCTCAACACCGCCCGCGGCAAGGCGGCGATCGACGCCGACGTGGCCGAGGCGAAGAGCCTCGGGGTGACCGGCACGCCGGCCTTTTTTGTGAACGGGAAGTTCCTCTCGGGTGCCAAGCCGTTCGCGGAGTTCGCCACGGCCATCAACGCCGAGTTGACGCGCCTCAAGATCCCGATCCCGGCCGCCGCACAGCAGGCCGCGGCGGGAGGCGCTCCCGCGGCCGGGGGATAACCGGTTGAGCGAGCCGCGCCGCACCGAGCGCCAGCCCGACGGCCGGCTCGCAATCCTCTGGGATGACGGCCACCGCGCCGTCTACGATCCGCGCCCGCTGCGCCTGGCCTGCCGCTGCGCCCACTGTGAAGACGAGTGGACCGGCGAGCGCCGGCTCCAGGCCGCTTCGGTGCCGGAGGAGGTCAGCCTCCTCGACATCCGTCCGGTCGGGCGCTACGGCTACCAGTTCAACTGGAGCGACGGCCACAGCACCGGGATCTACACTTTCGAGCGGCTGCGCGAGCTGTGCGGCTGCGACGACTGCCGGAGCGCCGCCAGGAGCCTGTCCGGGTAACAGGATGGGTCGCGCGCATGGAGCTTGCGGGTCCCAGGCGAGGCGCGAGGAGGAATCGATGTGGGAAGCATGGGGCCGCAACCCCCATGCGCCCTTCGGGTTCGCGGCGGCGCGGGGCCGTCTGCGTCGTAGCCGCTCCTCGGCGATGTCCCGCATCGCCGTCGTCGCGGCGCCTCGCATACGGCCCCGCGGCGCCGCGAACGCGACCCATCCTGTTACCCGGACAGGCTCCTAGGTGACCAGGAGCGGGGTCGCCCCCGTTCGGCACCTCGGGCGGCTCGCCCTCGTCGCCATCGGTCTGAACTCGGTCATAGGCGGCGGGATCTTCATCCTGCCGGCGACCGTCGCCGCGCTTGTCGGCCCGGCCAGCCTGTTCGCCTATGTCGCCGCCGCGACGATCGTCTTCGGGATCGGCACGGCGCTGGCCCGCCTCGCGGCGCATCACGAGAACTCCGGCGGCCCGTACGCCTACGTCGAGCGCGCATTCGGGCCGTTCGCCGGCTTCCAGATCGGCTGGCTCTTCTGCCTGGCGCGTCTGACGGCTCTCGCCAACCTCCTGAACGGCGCCGCGCTCTACCTCGGGGCGCTGGTGCCGTGGCTCGCCCGGCCGCTGCCGCGGGCGTTCCTGATCCTGGCCTGCGCGGCGGTGATCACCGGCATTCTCCTGGGGGGCATCCGGCGGACGGCGGCCGCGGCGGAGCTCCTGGCGGTGGCGAAGCTCGCCCCGCTGGTCCTGATCGGGCTGGCGGGTCTCGTGCTCGTCGATCCAGTCCACCTTCAACCGGCGCCGGTCGCGCCGGGTCCATTCCTGCGATCGGTTCTGCTGCTCATCTACGCCTTCACGGGGTTCGAGATTCTCACCGTGCCGGCCGAGGAATCGCTGCAGCCGCGCCGGGACGTGCCGGCGGCCCTGCGCGCCACGCTCGTGATCGTCTGCTCGGTCTATATGCTGGTGCATGTCGCGGCGCTCGGCGCCCTCGCGGACCTCGGCGGCGAGACCGCGCCGCTGGCGGCGCTCGCCGCGATGCTGGCGGGCGAGCCGGGGCGCATCGGCATGACCCTGATCGCGACCGTGTCGATGGCCGGCTGCGGCCTCGCCAGCCTGCTCGGGGCCAGCCGGATGATCTACGCCCTGTCGGCGGTCGTCCGGATCCCCGCCGGCCTGGGGGATCTCGAGCCACGGCGGCGGACACCGGCGCGCGCCGCGCTCCTGGTCGGCGCCCTCGGCGCCATCCTGGCGATTGCCGGTGGGTACGCGTTCCTTGCGGCGGTCAGCTCGGGGAGCCGGTTGCTCATCTACCTGACCTGCTGCCTGGCGGCGATGCGCCGCGCTCCGGCAGCCGTCGCGGCACCACGCCGGCGGCTCGCGGCGGTGCGCCGGCTGCTGGCGCCGTCGCTGACCGCGGGCGCGATCCTGGCGCTCCTCTCTTTCGGCTTGCAGCGCCGCGAGGCCATCTTGGGTATGATCGGCATCGGCGCCGGGCTGGGGCTGTATTTTCTCTTCCGCCGGAGGCGCCGGGCATTGACGACGCAGGAGGCATCATGACGAGGAGCGGCAGGAGAGGATTGATCATCGCGGGGGTGCTGGTGATCGGCCTCCTTGGAATCGGACTGGTGGCGCGGCGCGCCGGCCAGCCGCGGAGCGGCAGCGTGCTCGAGGTGGTTCTCGACGACCCCATCGCGGACCTGGCGCCGGAGAACCCGTTCGGGGTGTTTTTCGGCGGCAAGCCGCTGGCGACGCGCGATTACATCGAGGCGATCCTCAGGGCGAAGGACGACCCGAGGATCAACGGGTTGCTCCTCACACTCAAGACCCCGGGCGCGGGGTTCGCGAAGGTGCAGGAGATCCGCCAGGCGATCAGGGAGTTCCATGACGCCGGCAAGTGGACGGTGGCCTGGACCGAGACCGCGGGCGAGTTCGGCCCCGGCACCGGCCTCTATTACTTCGCCACCGCCTGCGAGACCATCTGGCTCGCCCCTCCGGGCGATGTCAACCTGACCGGGCTGCGCGCCGAGGTCCCCTTCATCCGCGGGGCGCTCGACAAGCTCAAGGTCTACCCGGATTTCGGCCAGCGCGGCAAGTACAAGAACGCCATGAACTTCTTCACCCACGCCTCGATGACCGAGGCGCACCGCGAGTCGATGGAGGCGCTGCTCGACGGTCTCTACCGGCAGATCCGCCAGGGGATCGCCGAGGCGCGCAACATGAGCGACGACGAGGTCGGGGCGCTCATCGACCAGGGTCCGTTCATCGGGCCGAGGGCCCTCGAGGCGCGGCTGGTTGATCGTCTCGGGTACCGTGACGAGCTCATCGACTGGCTGCGCGAGAAGAACGGCGGACACCTGCCGATCGTCAAGACACGCAAGTATCTGAAGTCGGGACGCTACTGGGATAGCGGCGCGCGCATCGCGCTGATCTTCGGCGTCGGCAACGTCGGGCGGGGCGAGAACGCGGCCGACCCGATCACCGGCTCGATGCTGATGGGTTCGGACACCGTGGCGGCGGCGATCCGCGACGCCCGCGAGGACGACTCCGTCCGCGCCATCATCCTGCGCGTCGACAGCCCGGGCGGCTCGTACGTCGCCTCGGACGTGATCTGGCGCGAGGTCAAGCTCACGAAGGGGGTCAAGCCAATCGTCGTGTCGATGTCGGATGTCGCCGCCTCGGGCGGCTACTTCGTGTCGATGGCGGCCGACCGGATCATCGCCGAGCCCGGGACGATCACCGCCTCGATCGGCGTGCTCAGCGGCAAGCTCGTCACCCGCGATCTGTATGCGTGGATCGGCGTCACCTCCGACGCGGTGCAGCGCGGCCACAACGCCAGCTTCTACTCGGACGAAACGAAATACACCGACGACGAGCGGGTGCGCTTCGACGAGTGGCTCGACCGCATCTACCATGACTTCGTCGGCAAAGTGGCAGAAGGGCGTGGCAAGACCTTCGACGAGATCCACGCCATCGCCCAGGGGCGGGTCTGGATCGGCGAGGACGCCCTCAGGCTTGGCCTCGTCGACGAGCTGGGCGGTCTCGAGACGGCGGTGCGCCGCGCCGCCGAGCTGGCCCAGATCCCCGTCGGCGATCCGGTCGAGCTGGTCGAGATGCCGGCTCCGAAGAGCTTCTTCCAGGAGCTGATATCGCGCGACGACGACGCGGCGGCCGCGGTGTCGGCGATCCGTGAGAACTTCCGCGCCGTCATCGAGGAGGGGCGGCTGCCGGTGGTCGAGAAGGGGATCCTCGAAATGCCGTACGTCCCGCGCATCCACTGAAACGCGGGCCGGGTGGCGGAAACCCCGCCGCCCCTCCGCGCGTATGATCGCCTCGGGATGAAGGGAGGGTCCTGGCCATGCTGATCGTCGAGTTCTTCGGGGCGCTGCTGCTCTTCCTGCTCATCTGCCTGTTCTTCATGATCCTGGCGCTGCCCATCGTTCTCGCCGTCGCGCTCGTGGTGGCGGCGGTGAAGCTGGCGCTCTTCCTCGTGCTCGTCCCTTTCCGGATCGTCGGTTGGGCCGTCGGTATGGCGGTCGGTCGGTAGGATAACGTCCGGATCGGGCGCCGCTGCGCCCGTCGATCAGGGAGCGGCTGTCGATGAGGGCGCCGCGCCGACCGCGAAATCGACACCGGTGCGCGCCTCTCCCTCGACCACCGTCACGGTCATGAAGGCCGGCGCCACCGGTATCGGCGTCGAGCCGTCGCCGATCGCCACGACCCGGTAGATCCCCGGCGGCGGCAGCGGCACCTGCCAGCCCCCCGCCGCGTCCGGCGTGACCCGCGCGAACTCCCTGATGATGCTGTCGGGCCCGTAAAGGACGATGGCGCGGGCGCGCGCCCGGTCGCCGGTGATCGTCCCGGATAGGGTGGGCGGACCCGCATGCTGCGCCGGAGTCGGCTCGGACCCGGCCACGGGCGCCGGCGCGGGCACCACCGGCGTGGCGGGCACCACCGGCGTCGCGGGCACCACCGGCGTGGCAGCCACTGCCGTCGGCGGAGCCGGCTCGGGCAAGGCTGCCGGCGCTGCGGGCGGTCCCGGGGGCGGGGCGGGCGCCGGGGTCGGTGTCACGGAAGCCAGTGCCACGGCCCCGCCCCCGGTGGCTGCGTTGGCGGCCGGCGCGGCCGTCTCCGGCAACGCCGCCACCGGTGCGCCGCCGGCGACGGCGGGTGTCGGCAGGGCGGCGACCGCCGCGGCGGGGAAGGCGACGACAACCAGATCGCGCCCGGCCCCGGGAAAGGAGAGAGGCTGCAACCCGGCCGCCCCGGACAGGGGCGCGGCCGGCTCCGGCCAGATCACGGCCCCCTTCGAGGTCTCGATGAAGACCATGCCGCCGGCGCCGAAAACGGCGAGGAGCCTGCCGTCCTGCGAGAAGGCGAGCGTCTCCGGCGCCAGGGGCAGGGGCGTGACGGTCGTGGCGTCATCCTGCCGATCGCGGCGCTCGGCGGCCGGGCGCGCCGCGATGGCGGCCGTGTCGAAGAAGGCCACCTCGTGGCCGCGCGCCGCCGCCAGGACCGTTCCGGCGGGGGAGACCACCAGCGCCCCGTTCTTCCCCGGCGAGCGGTGGTGCCATGAGGTGACCAGCGGCCGGGTCGTGAGGCTCAGGATGCGGTCGTCGAGCGCGGCATAGAGGCGCCGGCCGAGCGGGTCGGCGGCGAGGGCGGCCGCCGGCGCCGGCAGGACGGTGCTGTCCTCGATCCGTCCCGATGTCCTGTCGATCTCGTGGATGTAGTGGCGCCCCGTGCCGGGCTGGACGGCGTTTGCCTGGCGCGTCAGGACCCAGGCGCGACCGGCGGCCGCGGCCGCCGCGCGCGGCAACCCCTCGAACCGGGCGGTCCAGGCCAGGGCGAAGCCACGCGCGGGTCCCGCGGAGGGGGACCACGCCAGCAGGAGCGCCTCGCCCTCCTGCTTCTTGCGACCCCGCTCGGTGACGTCGGCCGGGGCGCGCAGGATGAGGACGCCGCGATCATCGCCCGGATCGACGATACCGAGCGGCGGAGCGTCCCCCGGGAGCAGCCCGGCCGGAAACGGGGCAAGGCCGGGGGAGGCGTGGTCCCACAGGTACAGGATCCCGGCGTCGAGCACGACCCGCGGCGCCCCTTCGGCGGCGCCGACCGCCGGCGCGGTCTCGGCCCGGGGGAGCAGCAGCCCACCCAGGGCCAGGAGGACGGTGACCAGACGCGCGGCCATGAGAACGCCAGTGTAGGGGTCTTCCCACGGGAAGCGCAACGCCCGGGCGGGTTCCGGCGGCCGGAGCCCCCTCTGCATCGACACCGCGACCAGGTCCGCCTCCGGTCGAGGGCCGGTTGCGTCGGGCTCGCCTGACCGCATAGAATGACCGCACTTTCACCACATGGAGAGGGTGCGCGATGGGAAGCCTCTTTGACGCGGTCGAGGACATCAAGCTGCCGGAAGATCGGCCGCCCCGGGACTGGAAGAAGCTCATCAAGATCGGCGGTATCGTCGTCGGCGCGCTGGTGCTCGTCGGCGGGAGCTGGTTCACCTACGACGCCCTGAAGCCGCGCAAGCTGACCGAGAAGCCGGTCCCGCAGTCGCCGGACATGCTGCTCACCGAGCTCAAGGAAGCCCGCGAGGAGATCGACAGCAACACCCGCGACATCTACGCGCGCATCCAGCAGTTCAACGCGCGCATGGAGATGCTCGGGCGCAAGCAGATCTCCTTCTCCCAGGTGTTCCTGCAGGGGTTGAGCGCCGAGGAGGAGCAGGCCCTCGACAAGCTGGTCAAGGAGGAGAAGGACCCCTCCTACCGCGGCGTGCTCGGCCAGGTCGTCGAGGACATGAAGACCATCCGGGATCTACAGGCGAAGGTCACCGACCTCGAGGGCAAGCTGCCGGGCGACGGGGTCGACGTGAATCCGGGCGACACCCACATGAAGCTGGCGAAGAAGTACCTGATGGAGGCGCACAAGATCCCCGAAGCCCGCGCCAAGGAGCTGGCCGAACGGCTCAACATCCTGGACACGGGTCTCGAGAAGGGGATGAAGGTCCACTTCTACTACGATCCGGCGAAGGATTTCTTCGGCACCTGGGTGGCGCAGGCCGACGCCAAGCGCTCGCCGCTTGCCATCGTCCGGGCGCGCGAGATGCACCTGATCGGCGAGCGCAACGTGGCGGTCGCCAAGGCCACCGACCTCGAGGTCAAGAAGGCCGAGCTCGAGGAGATACTCGCGAAGCTCGAGTCCGAGATCAAGGATCTCGAGAGCCGCAAGGCGGCCCTCGAGTCGAATGTCGCCGAGCTCGAGGGCGAGCGCAACGCCGCCCGCGCCGACGCCACGCGCACCAGCACCGAGCTGGCTGTGCAGAAGAACTCGATGTGGTACGAGGCCGACCTGTCCGAGCGGCTCAAGGCGCGCGGTATATTGAAGACCTTCAACAAGGTCGAGAAGATCGCCGACGTCAAGTTCGCTTCGAGCATCGACCTGGCGAAGAACAAATCGATCACCCTCAAGCCGAGCCAGTTCGGCATCGACAGGATCAAGGACCTGCGCATCGTGCCCTCGTTCTTCCGCGAGAAGCGCGAGCTCGACGTGAAGTTCGTCGAGGACGGCACGGTCGAGGTGACGGTCCTCGACGTGGCCGCCATGACCGGGCAGAAGGTCCTTTTCGTCGTCGAGAAGTAGCGCTGGTGCGGGAGGAGGGTCGCGATCCGGCGCCCGCCTTCGAGGACTACCCGCTCACCCGCCAGGAATACATCAGCGCCATGGTGCACTTCTACCGTGGCGAGATGTACCGCAGCCAGATCTGGCGCATGCGCCTCGACACCACCACCAACTGGGCGGTGCTCACGACCGCGGCGACCATCAGCTTCACATTCGGGGACCCGAGCCACCCGCACATCATTCTCCTGCTGTCGAACCTGATCATCACCGTCTTCCTGTTCCACGAGGCGCGGCGCTTCCGTTACTTCGCGGTCTACCGCGCGCGGGTGCGGATGCTCGAGGAGAACTTCTTCCTCCCCCTGCTGACGCGCGACCTCAAGAGCCCGATGAGCGAGTGGGGAGCGCGCGTCGCCCGCGACCTCGATCAGCCGAAGTTCAAGACCTCGCTGTTCCAGGCGATCGGCTTCCGGCTGTCGCGCAACTACCTGTGGATCTTCGTCCTGCTGTTCCTGGCCTGGTTCGTGAAGCTGTTCGTCCACCCGGGGCAGGCGAGCGGCGCCGGCGAGGTCTACGCCCGGATGGCGGTGGGGCCGGTGGCGCCCTGGGTCGTCCTGCTCTCGGGGCTGACCTTCTTCGGGGCGATCCTCGCGGCGCTGTTCGCCTCCTGGCGGGCCGGGCTGCCGGTGGACGAGGTCAAGGGGCTGGAGACGGACATGGAGCACTGGAAGGTCTAGACCGGTACTCCGCCGGCGTCGCGCTCGAGCGCCCCGAGGGCGCGCCGCATCCAAACGAGAAAGATCGCCGACGCGCCGGCACCCGCCGCCATCAACCCCCCGAGAAGCCCGGCGAGCGGATCGATCCCGGTCGCCCTGGATATCTCAAGCCCGAGGAGCCCGAGGGGGATGGTCAGGCCGACATAACGCACCGCCGCCATCACCAGCCCCGGGCGGCCGCGCTGCAGCCCCTCGAACGCCGGCCGGCAGAGCTGGAACGGGATCGACGCCAGCGCCATCGGCGGCGCGAGCCACAGCGCCATCCGCGTCAGGCGCGCGGTCGTCTCCGACTCGGCCAGCCATGCGGCCAGCGTCCCGCCGAACAGCAGCAGCGCCGGCGCGACCACCAGGACGCAGTAGGCCGCGCCCACCAGCATCGTCGTGCGCAGCTCGCGGCGGATGGCGCCATAGTCGCGCTCGCCCGACAGCCGGGCCACGAACGGCAGCACCGCCACCGAGGCCGCGACGATCGGCATGAACGAGAACTGCATGACGCGGTAGTAGATGCCGTAGGCGGCGATCGACGAGGTCGCGTCCGGCTGCGCCGCCAGCAGGCGATTGACCACCGAGGCCTCGAGAGCCATCAGGGCGTAGGTCAGCGCCGCCGGCACCGACAGCTTCATGAGCGAGCGGAACGGCGCCGGGTCGAGCGAAGGGTCGGTGTCGCGGCCCGCCGCCTTGCGGCGATCCTCGTGGGCCGCCGCCTTCCGGAGGGCGTACCACAGGCCGCCGAAGCGCCCGATCACCGTCGACAGGGCGATGCCGAAGATCCCCCAGTGGAACACGAAGGTGAAAACCGTGTTCAGCGCCACGTTGATCAGGTTCGACCAGATGCCGGCCCACATCGTCGAGCGGGTGTCGTGGTGCGCCTTGACGATCGAGTCGGGGATGATCGACCAGAAGGAGTTGAACGCCGACCCGCCGATCAGCACCGCGCAGTAGATCGAGAACTGGCGCGTCACCTCCGGGGCGAGCCCCATGCGCGGCGCCCACAGCACCGCCGCCCCGGTGATCAGCAGGAAGAGCGGGGTGAGCGACCAGACGATCCGCCGGGTCACCGCCAGGATCTGCTCGATGCGCGCCCCCCGGCGCGCCCCCATCGCCTGCGACAGGTGCGACGTGAGACCGGTCGACATGCCGACCCAGCAGGCGATCATCAGAAACTCGAGGGGGATCGTGAGTCCGACCGCCGCGACTGCCGCGTCCCCGAGCGTCGCCGCGTAGGCGGTGTCGACGAAGGTGAAGGCCGAGCGCATCCAGAACGACACGACGACCGGCGCCGCCATCCTGAGGATGGTGGTCCGCGGGGCGGCGGGGGCCGGGGGAGACGGGGCGCTCGACATGGTCTCTGGGTGCCCCGTCGTAAGCGGCGCGGGGGACCGGCATTCTAATGCAGCCCGGGGGAATCCGGCGGGGCCGGCGGGGCGCCGTCGTTCAAGGCGTCGAGGTTCGCTCTCGCGGGCGCAAAGGTTGGGTCGAGCCGGAGCGCCGCCTCGAAGTCACGCCTGCTCGGAGCCGTGAGCCTCCTCCGCATTCCCGGCGGCGATGCTCTGGGTCCGGACAGGATGTGCGTACTGTGCCCATGGCGGCGGAGTGACGCCGGGCGCTCTGTTGTGCGACACTGGGCCACGAGCGGCGTCTCCTCTGGATCGGATGCTCGAACATCGGTATTCTCATGTGCATGGATTCCCGGCTGGCCGTAGTGGGCAGGTTTCCGGGGCTGCGCGAAGGGAGTGCCAACGTGGATGGGGTAGTCACGGGATCGAAACTCGACGAAATCGTCGAGCGTCTCCGTCAGGCGTACGCCCCGGGGCGCATTTACCTGTTCGGCTCGCACGCTCGTGGCGACGCCGGACCGGACAGCGACTTCGACATCCTGGTGGTGGTGTCGGATGATGCTCCTGCCAACCGCCGCGGCAGCAGGCTCGCATACCAGGCTCTGCGCGGGACTGGCGTCGCTGTTGATGTCCTTGTATGGACCCGCGGCTACTTCGAAGGCAGGCGGCACCTGAAGGCTTCGCTGTCGGCAACCGTCGCATCCGAGGGCCGGCTTCTCTATGCAGCCTGACCCGGCGCGCGTCGCCGAGACTCGCGAGTGGCTTGCGAAGGCGGCCCTGGATCTGAGGGGCGCCCGCATCGACCTCGAAGCCGCGCCCCCACTTCTCGAGGACACCCTGTTCCACGAAGGCCTTCGTTGCCTGGCAGACGCACAGCCTCGAGGAGCTCGGGGCGGCCTGCGAGGGCATCGATGCGGGCCTCCGCAGCGTGATCGACCCGGCGGTCCCTCTGACGGAGTTCGCGTGGGCCTTCCGTTACCCCGGGGATCATCCGACGCCGACGATCGAGGAGGCCCGCCAGGGCCTCGGCACGACGGTGCTCACGGTGGCGGGGGTGGTGGCTCGGCTCCCGTCCGAAGCCGTGCCGCCCGCTCTGCTCGACCTGATTCGCTGACCTGCGGATTCGAGAAGCCTGTCGCCTGGGGAGCCAACCCCCCAGCGAACCGCCTCCCCTGGGCTGGCGTCCCGGCGAGGGACGGGGCGCTCGACATGGTCTCTGGGTGCCCCGTCGAAGGCGGCGCGGGGGACCGGCATTCTAATCCAGCCCGGGGGGATCCGGCGGGGCCGGCGGGGCGCCGGCCTTCAGAGCGTCGAGATTCGCCCTCGCAGGCGCGAAGGCGGGGTCGAACTTGAGCGCCGCCTCGAAGTCACGCCTAGCCTGCTTCAGATCGCCGAGTTTCCGGCATGCCTGCCCGCGATTGTTGAACGCCCACGCGTCCTTGGGGTGGAGCTTCAGGGATCGCGTGAACGCCCTAACCGCCCTCGGGTATTCACCCAAGCGCAGGAGGTCGTTGCCGAGGTTGTAAAACGCCGCGGGGAACTTCGGGAGAAGGGCGAGAGCCGCTTCATACTCCCGGGCCGCCTCTACGTAGTTTCCCTGATGTGAGTAGACGACACCCAGGTTATTGTGCACTTGGGCGAGGAAGCCTTCAGTCGTGAGATCGTGCAAGAAAATGCCCTTCCGGATCGACTCCGGCGCAATCTCCTGCTCCCGGATGTACTGCTCGTCGGGCACCGGGGCCCCGAGGCTGAAGGTCTCGATGTTGACCCGCACCTCGCCGCCGTAGCGGAGGAACACATGCGAGGGCGTGGCGACGGCGTGAATCGGCAGGCCAAGGCTTTCTGCGAGAGCGAGATAGACAGCGGCGATGCCGACACAATAGCCCTGCTTTCGAGCGAGGACCGCCGAGGGGAGGAGATTGCACGGGTCGTTGAGATCCGGCGATGGCCGGATGGCCAGTTTCTTGAATACGAAATCCCCCAACGCTCGGACCGGAGCGTCGCCACCGGCCGAGACATCCACCTCCGCGCGAAGTTGACCAGCCAGTTCAACGATCGTCTGGCCCAGCGGCCGGCGGTCAGGGGGAAGAGGGCAGAGGGGAAGGGCGCCAGCCTCGATCCGCTCGAGTTCCTCGACGAGGCTGGATGTGGCAGCGAATGCTCGCGGGGGAAGCGCCAGCGCAGCCCCGAGACTCGCGAGAATCGCCAGGGTCCAGCGCCCCAACTCATTGTCCGATCCAGTCATTGACAGCATCACGGACACGAGGTATCCACTCGCGTAAGCGTCGCGCTCGCTGTATTCCGACAGGAGAAATCCGCCATGTGGCCATGCCGTCCCTGCCGAGTGTCCCTGAGAATCGTAGCACTTACGCTGTTCGTGATGGTGCCTGTCTGGACGGGGGCCTGGGCGCAGAACGAGAACGAGACTGTGGGATTTCAGACGAATCACATGTTCGAGTCGGGGACGTTTGGAGAGAGCCTCGACGTCCTGAACGGTGGACTGACCCTCGAAGTGCCCATAGGACAGAGATACGTTGTGACACCCACGCTGGGATATGGCCTGACGCTATCCTACGGCTCGAAGATCTGGAGAGCCGACGGCATCACGGGGGCCAACAAGCTGGTCCGGCAGGGGCCCTTCGGGCTGGGTTTCAACCTCAACCTCGGCCGGATCTACCGCGACGTGGCCCAAACCGGGACGAACACCTCCGAGTGCAAATGGTACTTCGTGACACAGGACGGGAACGAACATCCGTTTGTCGATCAGAGCCCGTTTTTGCCCTGCGACTCATGGCCATTCGACCGAACGACGGACACGACCTACTACGGCTTCGGAATGACAAGTGCTACTGGCTGGGATGGATCCCCGGCGACGGCGCCGACCATGACGATCTCCGCACCTAATGGGACGGTTTACGAGTTCGGACATCTGGTGCAGGTATACGACGGGTCGAGCAACCCGGTGAACTCGGGCCTGGACCTGTCTGGTGGAATGTCGGACGCGGTGACGCGGTACAACCGTGATTTCGGCGGCTGGTACGTCACGAAGATCACGAGCATTCGGTCGGACAGCGCGGGCAACTTCGTCACCGTGAGCTATAGGACGACACTTGGCTACGAGCACGTCATCAGTACCATCACGGATAGTCTCGAACGGGTCAGCACGTTCACGAGTAGCTGCCAACCGGCGGGCACTCCGAGCGGCTGTGTCGAGACGCTGCTCCTACCGAACGCCGCGAATCGCGCAGCGGTGAGGACGACAGCGATATCAGTGCCGCGGTACGTCGGGAACACTTCCGTTATGGCGGGCACAACCAACGTCTACAACTTCAACTATGAGTGGCGGAGCGTGACATCTCAGTTCACGGGGCAGACGCCTGTGACATACGGGCCGGTGAATTTCTTGACAAGCATCGATTATCCGCTGGTCACCAACCACGCGTTGAGCCAGGTGCGTTACCAGATGACCTTCGCCTACGATTTCCTTCCGCCAGGCAGCGCCAGCCCCATCATCGGGGGCGAGATGGTGAAGCGAGTCATCCCGACGGGCGCCAGCATTGCGTATGCGTGGGGCGATTACGGCTACCTGGCCGCCATACCGGGCAGCGCCAGGACGGGAGTGTCGGCCGTGGCTCATCACGTGACCAGCAAGACGGTGACGCTCGCCGGGGAACCGAACCCGGCGGTATGGCTGTACACGAGAGAAGCCGTTGAGAGCGGCACGCTCCACACCAACCCCAAATACGTGGTCGTAACGGATCCGCTGGACAACGACACCACCTACCGCTACAGAGCATCACGGACGCAGTCGGGGAATTCAAACAATCTGTCGATGAACCCGGAAGACGACTGGGCGCCCGAGTGGGACGACGGCGTGAATTATTTGATCGAGTACTACCAGGGGAAGGGTGCCTCCAGACGTCTGATCAGGACGGAGATCCGCGACTACGACGCAGATCTGAGCACGTACGGCGGCCGAGGCAAACTGAATGCCCGGACGAGCCGGCAGACAACGACGCACATCGACGACTCGAGTCGGACGTCGACCGTTGGCTACCGAAGCTGGGACAACATGGGGCACTGGTTGGTGGAGGTCGCGTCGGCCGATGGCATCGCAGAACAACGGACGACGAGGTCGCTGTACGGCGGATCCGATCCGGAACGGTTTCTGTACAGAGAGATCAGCGAGGGCACGAGGGTTGTCAGCCGAACGGAGAATCAGTACGACACGTACGGACGAGTGGCGCTGGTCATCGATCGGATGACGCTTCCGGCCCAGCCCGGGACAGGCGTGAACCCTGCGATGCCGGTCGTCGCGGGTGATGTGCTCACGAAGTACACCTACGATGGGGCGGGCCGGGTCACGCAGAAGGAGATTGGGGATCAGGGCCTGGGGGGCGGGGGAGCGCTGATCTCCCCGAAGTATCGCATCGGTTACACATGGCAGGCGGGCGGCTACCTGGCAGCGAAGGAGTTCACGGACTGGTTAACCGGCACCTACTACACATGGAAAGCCATCGATCGCGAGCGGGATGGCAACACGGGGCTGATCTTCACCTCAAGCGACAGCGCCGAGCAGGCGACCCACTACAGCTACGATGAACTTGGGCGCCTGAAGGACATCACGCCGCCGGCGGCTGAGAACCCAACTCAGATCGAGTACGTCAATATCCTCAAGACAACGGTCCGCCAAGGTGACCCGGCTGTGATGGGTGGTGACTATGAATGCTCGGGCGGTGCCGGCGACTACATCATGGCGTGCTACGAGTACGACACGCTCGGGCGCCTGATCAAGACCACGAAACGCCCCTACGACCTCGGGCGAGGTTTCCCCTATCAGAAGGTCTACTACAACAACCTGGGCCTGAAGACCTTCGAGTCAGAGTGGCTGTGGCCGGGCGATCCGGAAACTGGGACAACCTATGACTACGCCGATCCGTTCGATGCGAGTCAGAAGGATCCGTTCGGGCGGGTGCGGAAGATCACGACGGCGGATCACACGACGTTGGATCCGAAGACCACGGTATTCAGCTACTCGGGAATGAACTCGAGCGTCACGGTTCAGGGGATTGTCGGGCCCACGGGCACGACGTTCAACGCCACGACCAGCTATGAGCGCGACCCGTGGGGGCGTCTTGTCGCCGTCTACGCACCCGTGCCCGCGACAGGGGGGACAGAGTCCTACAAATACGGTGGCGGCGATGCTTTCTACAGCTACGACGTGCGGGACAATCTCGTCGCCGTTGAGATCGTCAACCGAGCCAATCTTTTCCATCAGGGCAGGAGTTTTGAGTTTGACCCGCTGAACCGGCTGCGGACGTCCTACAACCCCGAGGGTGGCACCCAGTCAGTAACCGGCTACGACCCCTTGGGCTCCGTCACCGAAGCTACGGATGCCTCCGGGAACAGGCTCCTGTACACCTACGATGGTGCTGGCCGGCTTCTCACGGTCAAACGCCAGGACTACCAGAAGTCGGGCGCGCCGACGCCGCGCATCGACTCGCTCCTCGAGAACAAGTACGACGAGGGGGGTGCGTTTGGGACTTACTCGGCCGGACGGCTGACCACGACGATCAGCTGGGATGACGCGGACCAGGCGGTCGCGTGGGTTGGCGGCAATCAGTTGGTGAATACCGTCGAGCGTTACTACAACCACGCGAGTGGCCGTGTCACGCACGAACGGAGCTTCTTCACCGGCTGGTCGCCTTCGGAGGCTGTCCCGACCGTCTACGCCTACAACCAGTTCGGGCAGCTCGACACGCTCACCTATCCGGAGGGACCCGCGGGGAAGGGCGGTGCGTTCGCGCTGAACTACAAGTACTCGAACGGCATGCCAGTCGAGGTGTGGGATTTGGCGCAGCCGATGCCCCCGATCCCCGGCGCGCAGGCGCAGGCCCGGGTGACCTACAACGCGGCCGGTGGACTCGAGGATGTCATCACATTCGGGCAGGTCAGGACGCTGGTCGATCCCGACGCTCGGAATCGGCCTGGATCCATCAACGTGGGGCGCTGGGATGGGAGCACCTTCACTGAGCACTACTACCAGAGCGGATCCTACGACTACGACGCCGCGGGCAACATCGCCCAAATCGGCGCGAACGTGTATGGCTACGACGCCGCGAATCGCCTCGTGCGCGCCTCGACCGTGTTCGCAGGAACGACTCGCAAGCAGACGTTTTCGTACGACGACTTCGGGAACATGACACAGAAGGACCTGTACGATCTCAACGATCAGCTCCTTCAGACAGACATCTACACGGTCACGAACCAGACCTCCGGCTACACAAACAACCGCCTCCTGAATCACCAGATCGGCGTCAGCATGTCGACCTACGCATACGACCCGCGGGGGAACGTCACCCGTGGGGATGGGAGAACGTTCGACATCGACAACCGCAACCGAGTCTCGACGGTCTGGTCGACGACGCCGACGACCCAGTCAGAGGTGGCACGGTATCGGTACGATGGTTCGTCCCAACGGGTGATCAAGGAGGACTTCGCAGGCGATCTGGTGAGCTTCTACGCTCGGGACGGTCAGGGCCGGCTCATGTCGGAATTCCGGCGAACGCGGAGCGGCAGCTATACGCCCGAATGGGTCAAGCACTACTTGTACATCGGCGATCGGCTCATCGGTCTCCGGGAGAACACTGTTCCGGCACCCCCAGGCCGAATCACGGCCACAGTGAACAGGCCGGAGCACAAGGTGTTCCTGACATGGAGCGCCCCGCCGCAGGGAGAGGGGTACACGGTCGCAAGTTATAAGGTATACCGCGCCGTTGAGGCGCAAACCCCAGTCTGGGGTCTTCTAGGGGCGCCGACGAGCACGACGTACACGGACACGACAGCCACGAACAACGTCACCTACCGGTATCTCGTGTCCGCTTTGGATACCCTGGGCAACGAAGGCAACGGCTCCGGCACCCTGGTCCTCATGGCAGGGGACATTCAGCGCCCGGATCCGCCCACCGGATTGGTCGGAACGGCCGGCGACAAGAAAGCAGACCTGAGTTGGGCCCCCAACAACGCCGTGGAATTGATCGTCGGCTATCACGTCTACAGGGCGACCGGTGCGGGCTCTCCCGTCAAAATCACGCAGACGCCTGTCCCGAGATCGTTCTATCGCGGCCAGGGTCTCACGAACGGTGTCAGCTACCGGTTCTCCATCGCAGCCGTCGACAGCGCGACCAACGAGTCAGTCAAGAGCGATGAGGTGATCGTCGTTCCACAGGACTTTACGCCGCCCGACGCTCCCCGGAACGTCCGCGTGACCGCGGACTGTGCGGGCGGCAGCACCGTGACGCTAACCTGGGACGCAAGTTATTTCCCGGAGCCGTTGGACTATACGGTGTTCCGGACTCCCGCATTCCCGGGTGGGCCTTCCGATCTCGCACTCACGAACTCATACACAGATCTGTCGGCGACTCCGGGGGCGACCTATACCTACACCGTGAAGGCGGTCGATGCCGGAGGGAATCTGTCGCGCGAATCGCTTCCCGCGAAGGTGACCACGCGAATGGGCCCCGCAACCCTTCCAGCCCCGACAAAACCGCCAGGCACCTTGGTGGAGAACGGGAAGGTCACGCTCAAGGCATCGTTCGATCCAGGAGTCTCAAAGGTTCGCGTCTATCGCAAGCGCAACGTTGATCAGTCGTGCGATGCGTACGAATACCTCGACGATCTCCCGAGCAATGGCGTCTTCCCGGATTCAGGCGTCACGAACGGGATGGCATGGGATTATGCGTTGAGCAACGTCAACTCCAGCGACCAGGAGTCGCAGTTCTCGACCCCGACTCTCGCGATGCCCGTGGCAGCGCCCCAGGGGGTCACGAGGTGCATCGAGGAGTTGCCGGCCTGGGCCGATGGCGCGAAGATTTGCAGCCCGACGGGCCAGGCGACGCCATGGCGCCGGCAGGTTCTCCGTTGGGCCGATCCGCCCATCGAGGCCTACCAGCCGTACCGCGATCACTCCGAAGGGCCGCTTGGGTTCCTCAAGGGGGTGCGCCTCTATCGGTTCCAAGGTGCTTATGGAACGTCGTCGAGCGACAAGAGCACGCTCGTTCCCCTCCTCGATGATTACGACAAGGGCTACTGTCCATCGATTCCTGACCGGGTATGCTCAGGCTATGGGTCGGCCCCTGCTTCGAGCGTCTGCCCAGGGTCCGAGACTTGTGCTGTCCCATCAGACGGTGCGACGCACGATGGGTATGGGCAATGCTCGAATGACTCTGCGAAGCTGTGCATGGTCGACTCAGACTGTGCCTCCGGAGACACCTGCAGTTTCCCTCCCGTCGACCCGATGCTGCTGATGTATGGCGATGCACGCTTCAACGGCCAGTTTTTTGCCGCGCCTGGATTCGGCAACACATGCCTCGCGGCGCGTGCTGTCTACAAGGTGTTCGCGAATGGCACCTGGCTGACCGTGGAATCCGATCTCAGCGACATGCTGTCCAAGTCCTGGACGGCCGATCCCTCCCAACGATGCAACCTGTGGTGGGCGGATGTCTGTGGCGCCAATCTCACGCCAGACGCCTTCGCTCCCGCCCCGAACACGCTCGTGTGCCCATCGCCCTCGACGCTGCCGCAGGTGCCTCCCGCGCCAACGGCGACCATCCCATCCGCGGGCGTCATCACCGTCTCGTGGTTGAAGCCCAAGGCCGGCATCTGTCAGTTGGCGACCCCCGCCTCGTGCGCGAGCAGCGCCTGCGCATCCGGCCAGTACTGCTCAGCCACCGATGGATTCAAATGCCGCCTGTCGGCCACCCCGCCAACGGCGTGTGATACGAGTAGCGAATGTCCGGGCACGCCGGTGCGGACCTGCAGCCTCAACCTGGCCAGGGACATCAGCGCATGGCGGCTCTACGTCACCGAGGTCGACGCGGACAGGCATCATTTCGTGCGCGCCGCGCCGGTGGTTCTGACCTTCGATGCCGCGACGACGAGCCACACGTTCACAGGACTCAGCCACTATCTGAGGAGCGGCGCGGTATCGCAGTTCGTATTCCGAGTGGCGACCGTGGATGGGCAGGGCCGGGTGTCTGAGCCCTCGGACGCATCACCCACTGTCAGTCCAACAGAAGCGCCGGACTCCATCAAGCCGCCGGCGAGCTTGAAGCAGATCATCTGGACAACCAACGACGCGGGCAGAGACAACAGGGGTGCTCTCGGTGCGCCAGCCCATCCCCGGGATCTCGACGGCATCAAGCTCGCTTGGAAGGACGGATACTCGATCCTCGGTGGCGTCCTCGGGTATCGCGTCTGGCGGCTCACACCCCAGGCAACTTGGTGCGCGCTCCTCCAACCAGGAACCCCGCAGGATCCCAATCCGCCCGGCGTCACGCTCTGCACCAACGAGCTGACGAGCCTGCCTGGCGACCCGAATGCGTACTCAACCCAGTACACCACGGGACCGTCGGGTAGCAACCGTGTCTATGTGGACAAGACAGTCTATGCGGGAAACATGCAGAGCTATTCGGTGTCGGCGGTAACCTCAGTCGGTGAGGCTCTGAAGAGCGCGTCGATCACGGCCATCTCGATGCCGCACCCGTCTCAACCGCTGTCGCCACCGGCCTACCTTCAGGCTTCGGCGCCAAGTGGAGTCTCTGAATGGAAGGGGGTCTATCTCACGTGGTGCAGGAACAACACGCTTGAGGGAGTGACGAAGTACAAGGTCTACAGGTCCACGGGTGTGGCCAACAGGACGGGACCGTTCACCTTCCTCGCCGAGATTGACCCGACCTGCCTTGACGCCGGGAAGCGGTGTGAGATCAAAACCGTCGGATCATCCGTGCAACCATCCGGTAGCTGCACCCCCGGCATCGGAGGCACGTGCGAGGTCGTCGACAAGACAGTTGCACAACCACCGTTCGGGGAGGACTATCCGACCCAGGTGAGTACGTATACGCACAATTACGTCGTCACGGCGGTCCGCCCCCTCGGGGGCGGAGGCATTCAGGAGTCCGCCTACTCAGCCGTCAACTCGGGTTGGCCGAATTACTGCGGCAACGGCAACAACTGCGAGAAACGATACGACCCAGACAACACGCGGCCGATCCCGTGTGGCGATGAGACGGCCAGGCTTGAATCCCCAGAGCCCCTGTCTGAGCAACCCGAGGCGAGCATGGCAGAGGTGAACGCGGGTTCTGAGCTCGTCGGGCTCGCACCCTATCGGATCATCGGTCAGGGATCGGGACTCCCGACCAGCCCCAACGCCGTGGTCCGGTTCGTGTATTACCATCTGGACCACTTGGGGACACCACGGGTCATCACGGACGCGACCGGTGACGACATCAGCATGCATCACTACATGCCCTTCGGGGAGGAGATGCCTGCCGTCGCTCAGGGAACGACCAACAAGAAGCAGTACACGGGCCACGAGCGGGATGCCGAGACAGGCATGGACTACATGATGGCGAGGTACGCCTCCTCCTCTCTCGCCAGGTTCATGGCGCCCGACCCTTTACAAGGAAGCACCAGCCCATCACACCCTCAAACGTGGAACCGGTATACGTATGTGTTGAATAGCCCGATTCGGCTCGTCGACCCTAGGGGAACCGACCCGCGGAACATCCTCCAAATGGCCGGTGTCAGCGGCCCCTCAAGCGGCCCCGGCATGGCGCGGGGACTGCCACAAAACAGCAAACAGAGCGGAGGAGATGGAGGCGGCTATGCGGGTGGTCAATCGTCCGGGAACCTGCTTGCGGCAGGAGACCAGGGCAGCGGGCCCACAAAACCAACCGGATACGATGAATATGTGCGGGTTGTGGCGCAGGCCCCCAGCGATTCTGCGGTGAGCTTCTCAGAGCGGTGGAAGACCTGGATCGGAATGGCAGGGGTCTGGAATTTCCGGCCCCAGCAATTTCCAAAACCGGGTCCGAGGCTACTTCCGAGAATTCCAGAACCATTAGGAAACACGCCCTTTGGTAACCCGGTCCCGGGTCAGTACGACCCTAACAACCCGCTTCCGGGCATGGGCGCGGAGGGTGAGGAGATCCGGATCCAGGCGGATTACTATCACGCTTTCCAGTTGTTACTGGAGCTGCTCAAACACACGACGGTCTCCATTACAGTGATTGTGAATCCGTGCCTAACCGGTGGAGGCGGACTCAACAGTTGCTCAGGATTGCCGAGTGAGCCGCTCTGAGTATGAGTGGTTTGTAGTGCATAGCATTGGGGAGGCAGGATAATCGTGTGGCCGATTGGATGGTATCATTCAGTACTCTTCGACAAGTCTAGCCCGACGCTTCGTCTGCTGGACCGCCAGATAAGGCGAGCTCTTTCCCGGGGTTATCCCGACGACTGGTCTCCTCCAACGTTTACGGTCGGTGACCAGACCGTGGAGAGTCGAGCTCTAATCGCCATCTATCACGCTCTCTATGCGTCCGAACGCGATGACTGGCAGCTAGCCGTCGCGGAACTACGCTCGGTAAATAGCAACGACCTATCAGAGCACGTTAGAGCGCGGGCCCATCAATTATTGGTGCAGATTCTTTATACGAATTCACTGTTCATGATGGCAGAGGAAGATCTGAACAGTTCGGAAACATTGGAGCGGGAATGCCGAGAACTGGCTGTCCATGCACTAACTGCCTATCCTGGCTACCCGTGGACAGCGGCAGTCACTCATGTGTGTCACGCCGCGCTGGGCACTCTCGATTTCTATGTAGGGGATGTCGAATCCTCGCTCATTCACTTGAGGATGGCCCTGGCGGAGTTCAATGAGATTGGGGACCGCCAAGAACGTAAGAACCGACAGAATGTTGGATTCGTGAACCTGTGTTATGGTTCAATCGCTGAGGGGCGCGGCGATGTTATAGGTGCGAGTGAATGGTACTCAAAGGCAATAGCGAACTTGTCGGGGGGACCACAGCTAAGCGCCTATTGTTACCTGGGCGCAGCACTGTTAAAGGCGAAGGATCCAAAAGGTGCCAGGAGTCTAATGCGTAAGGCTTTGCGGGAGGGCACCCAGCAGAGAGCCTCTGAGATCGTTCTCGATCGAGTACGAGGATTCCTGGCTGAGGCCAGCATTCAACTGCATGATGATCAGACTGCTGAGCAACTCTTGAGGGAATCCTTGTCGTCTGGCCCCGATAGCCCCTGGAAGGTGAGGGCGGCTGCATGGCTTGCGGCAAGGGCGAGACAGGAACCTCGAAGGCCGCCGAGGGGTTGAAACGGAAATTATTCTCCACTGTGGTTTTCCACCGAAACCGGGGGCAGGGTTTCCGCGAAAGTCGCGGCCCCAGCGGAGTTGAGACGACACGAATGTTGGGATCTATTGAGCATCGCGACTTACGACATCAAGGTGTTGTAGAGGAATGACTTGGACCTGTCGCTGATTTCGGGTCGGCCGGCTCGAGAAGCCTGTCGCCTGGGGAGCCAACCACACAGTGAACCGCCTCCCCCGGGCTGGCATCCCGGCGAGGGTTGTGCCAAGATACCCGCCCGAAGAGCACCCCGGCAGGCCGCCGACGCGGGGATGGACGGCCCGCAACAGGGCAGAGGAGACACGATGAAGGTGACGACCAGAGAAGCAGGCAAGGTGCGGGTCATCGACCTCAAGGGGAGAATCACCCTCGGCGCGGGTGACCTCGAACTGCGCAAGGCGGTCCAGGAGCAGATCGATGCCGGCAACACCGCCATCGTGCTCAACATGCAGGGTGTGGACTATGTCGATTCGGCCGGCCTCGGGGAGCTGGTGGCCTGCAAGAAGCGGGCGGCGGCCAAGGGCGGCAACGTCAAGCTGATCATGCCCAGCGAGTCGGTCTACAAAGTCCTCTCCATCGTCTCCCTGCACCTCGTCTTCGAGATCTTCGACAACGAAGCCAAGGCGATCGGTTCCTTCTAGCCGCGCTCCGAGCGCGAGACCCGCCGGCGTGAAGCGCCTCCGGCTCGAAGTCGGTGCCGGCGACGGCGGCCGGACCCTCCAGGCCCTGCTGCACGACCGCGCCGGCATCAGCCACGAACAATCGCGCGGCCTGATCGACGCCGGGGCGGTCCGCGCCGCCACGGCGGCGCCCGGCGCGCCGCTCATTCCCGTCCGTCCGGGAGACTACGCCCGCCGTGTCAGGCCGGGGGAGGTCTTCGAGGCCTCCTGGGACGACCAGCAGCGCTACCGCGCGCAGCCGAAAGAGCGACCGGGCCGGGGCTATACGGTCATCCACCGGGATGACCAGGTCGTGGTGGTCGACAAGGGGCCCGAGGTCCTGTCGGTGCCGACGGCCCTGCGGGCGGAGGACAGCCTGGTCGAGCGGCTCCTCGAGACCGAGAGGGCCCGGGGGGTGCGCAAGCCCTCGCTCGTCCCCGTGCACCGGCTCGACCGCGATACCTCGGGTCTCCTGCTCTTCGCCCGCACCCACGAAGCCGCCGCGTCGCTCAAGGCCCAGTTCGCCGCCCGCAGTGTCGAGCGGCGCTACCTGGCCGTGGCGGAGGGGACGCTCGAGGCCGACCACGGCCGCTTCCAGAGCCGGCTGGTCGAGGACCCCCGCACCCTCAAGGTCAGGTCGGTCCGGGGCCGGGGCGAGGGGCGGGAAGCGATCACCGAGTACCGGGTCACCGAGCGGCTGCCGCAGGCGACCGTGGTCACCGTCCGCCTTGGCACCGGCCGCAAGAACCAGATCCGGGTGCACTTCTCCGAGGCCCGCCACCCGCTGGTCGGCGATCGCCGCTACGGCCGCTCGTCCCCCCTCATCGGCCGGACCGCCCTGCACGCCATGACCCTGGCCTTCACGCACCCCGCCACCGGCCTCAAGGTGTCGTACGAGTCCCCGCTGCCCGCCGACCTGCGGCAATTGCTCCGGAGACTGCGGTCGCAGCCCGCCTGAGGATCGGTTATCCTAACGCCCATGGCCACGGCGACCACGACGACCCTCACCGTCACCGACAATCGCACCGGCAAGACTTACGAGATCCCGATCAAGGACGGTACCATCAAGGCGATGGATCTGCGGCAGATCAAGATCGATCCCGCCGACTTCGGGGTGATGTCGTACGACCCGGCCTTCACCAACACGGCCTCGTGCCGCAGCGCCATCACCGAGATCGACGGCGACCGCGGCATCCTCAACTACCGCGGCTACCCGATCGAGCAGCTGGCCGAGCAGAGCACCTACCTGGAAACCGCTTACCTCATTCTGCACGGCGAGCTGCCGACGAAGCCGCAGTACGAGGAGTGGGTGCACAACATCACCCACCACACCATCCTGCACGAGAACATCAAGAAGTTCATCGACGGCTTCCGCTACGACGCCCACCCGATGGGGATGCTGGTCAGCACCGTCGCCGCGATGTCGACCTTCTACAAGGAAGGCAAGGAGATCCTCAACCCGCGGCACCGGCGCGAGCAGCAGTACCGGCTGATCGCCAAGGTCCCGACCCTCGCGGCGTTCGCCTACCGCCACAGCGTCGGCCTGCCGTTCGCGTACCCCGACAACGAGCTGTCGTACTGCGGCAACTTCATGAACATGCTGTTCAAGATGACCGAGGTGAAGTACCGGCCGAACCCGGTCATCGAGCGCGCCCTCGACGTCCTGTTCATCCTGCACGCCGACCACGAGCAGAACTGCTCGACCAGCGCCATGCGCGGCGTCGGCTCGTCGCACGTCGATCCGTACTCGGCGGTGGCCGCCGCCATCGCCGCGCTGTACGGACCGCTGCACGGCGGCGCCAACGAAATGGTGCTGCGGATGCTCGACGAGATCGGCTCGGTGGCGCGCGTCCCCGACTTCATCAAGCGGGTCAAGGGGGGCGAGGTCAAGCTGATGGGGTTCGGCCACCGGGTCTACAAGAACTACGACCCGCGCGCCCGCATCATCAAGAAGATCGCCGAATCGGTGTTCGAGGTCACCGGCAAGAACCCGCTGCTCGAGATCGCCCTCGAGCTCGAGCGCATCGCCCTGCAGGACGACTACTTCGTCAGCCGCAAGCTGTACCCGAACGTCGACTTCTACTCGGGTCTCATCTACCAGAGCCTGAAGTTTCCGGTCGACATGTTCCCGGTGCTGTTCGCGATCCCGCGCACCGTCGGCTGGCTGGCGCAGTGGGAGGAGATGCTGCTCGACCCCGAGCAGAAGATCGCCCGCCCGCGCCAGGTCTACACCGGCAAGGCGCGCCGCGACTACGCCGCCATGGAGTCGCGCGCCTGACGGCCGCCGGGGCCGCGGACAGGCCGCGCGTCCTGCTGCTCCTTCCCACCAGCACCTACAAGGCCGCCGATTTCCTCGCGGCCGCCGAGCGTCTCGGTGTCGAGCCGGTGGTCGGCTCCGAGCGCCGCCAGGCCCTCGAGGGGATCGCCCCGGGGAGGACGGTCACGCTGCCGCTCTCCGACCCCGAGGCGGCGGCGCGCGCCATCGCCCGGTTCGCCGCCGTCCGGCCGCTGCGCGCCGTGCTGCCGACCGACGATGCCACCGCCGAGGTCGCGGCCCGCGCCGCCGTGCTGCTAGGCCTGCCGCACAACCCGCCCGAGGCGGCCCGCGCCGCCCGCCGCAAAGAAGTGATGCGCGACCTCCTGCACGCCGCCGGCGTGCGCGCCCCGCGCCACCGCCTGGTGTCGTGCCGGCCCTCTCCCGACGACGGCGCCCTGGCGGCGCTGGCGGGCGGGCAGGACTACCCGTGCGTCCTCAAGCCGACCTTCCTGGCCGCCAGCCGCGGCGTCATCCGCGCCGACGACCCGGGCGCCTTCGCCGTTGCGTTCCGGCGCATCGAGGCGTTGCTGCGCCGCGACGAGGTCATCGAGCGCGGCGACGCCGAAGCGCTCGGGCGGATCCTGGTCGAGGAGTACGTCGCCGGCGACGAGATCGCGCTCGAGGGGCTGCTGCACGACGGCCGCCTGCGGGTCCTGGCCCTGTTCGACAAGCCCGACCCGCTCGAAGGGCCGTTCTTCGAGGAGACGCTGTACATCACCCCGTCGCGGCGCCCGGCCGCGGAGCAGGAGACGATCGCCGCCGCCGTCGGCGCCGCGGCGCGCGCCCTGGGGCTGCGCGAGGGGCCGGTGCATGCCGAGGCGCGCATCGACGCGCAGGGTCCGTCGATACTCGAGGTTGCGGCGCGTTCGATCGGCGGCCTGTGCGCCCGGGTGCTGCGGTTCGGCGCCGGCATCTCCCTCGAGGAGCTGCTCATACGCCACGCCCTCGGCCAGGATGTCGAGGGCGTCGAGCGCGAGCACCGCGCCGCCGGCGTCATGATGCTGCCGATCCCGCGCGCCGGCGTTCTGGTGTCGGTCGATGGCGCCGCCGCGGCGCGCGCCGTTCCCGGCATCGAGGACCTGGTGGTGAGCGCGACCATCGGCCAGCCGGTCGAGCCGCTGCCGGAGGGGCACGCCTACCTCGGCTTCCTGTTCGCGCGCGGCGGCGATCCCGGGGCGGTCGAGGCGGCGCTGCGCGAGGCACACCGCCGCCTGTCAATCGTCATCGAGCCGCCCGTCGTCGCCGCGCCGCTGCGTGACCGCGGCGGTTTCCTGACCTTCCTCGGCATCGTCGAGATCGCCCTCGGCGCGCTGTTCGCCGCCATCGGCCTCCTGATGCTGTTCGCAGCCTCCATGACCCGGACAGCGGGCGCCGATCTGTCGCCGGTTCAGCGGATGGCGGTGATGGCCAACCTGGTTCTCTATCTCGGGTCGGCCCTCTTTCTGCTCGTCATGGGCATCGGCACGATCAAGGTGCGCCGCTGGGCGCGCGTTCTGATGCTGATGGTCTCGTGGTCGTTCTTCGCCGCCGCCATCCTCGGCATCGCCATGATGGGGGCCCTGCTGCCCGGCATCCTGGAGGGGATCGATCCGGGGTCGACCGACACCGCCCTCGCAGGGAGCGTCGCCGCCGTTGTCCTGGCGCTGACGGGCGGCGTGATGATCGGCCTGCCGTTGTTCTTCATCCTCGCCTACAGCGGGCGGCATGTGAGGCACGCCTTCGCGATCCGCCACCCGGAACCGACCTGGGTGGACCGCTGCCCGACGAGCGTCCTCGCCCTGAGCCTGGTGATGGCGCTCTTCGGCCTGGCGCAGATCGCCGGCTCGTGGAGCGGTCTGAGCGTCCTCTTCGGGGTGGCGCTCCAGGGGCCGGCGGCGGTCGCTGTCAACCTGGCGCTCGGCGTCGTCTGGATGGCGCTCGCGTTCGGGATCTTCCGTCTCAACCGCGCCGCCTGGCTGGCCAGCCTCGCCTTCACCGCGCTCATCCACGTTTCCACCTTCCTGGTCTACCGCAGCATGTCGTTCCTCGAGCTGACCTACCGCCTCGGTCGGGGAGCGGGAGAGGCCGCAGCCATGAGCGGGATCGCGCCCCTCGTCGAGCGCTGGAGCGGGGTGGTCGCGTTGGGGTCGGGGGTTGTGTGGCTCCTCTCCCTCTTCGCCCTCCGGCGTCACTTCCATGGTGGCGCGAGGCCTGTTGGCGGCCCGCTCTGAATTTGCGATACTCTCGGCCACTTGCGGTCGTGCCGGCCGCCCTGGTGATCGAGGTCCTCGAACCTCATGTCCGTCGGTATCGTCGTGGCCTCCTTCGGCGCCGTGGCCGTCGTGGCCGGCGCGTTCGTCCTCGCGGGCCGGCGCCCGGCCGCCGACGGCGCGGCCGGCCGGGCGCCGGGCGCGGGCGAGCCGCCGCCCGACCGCGATACCCCGCTCCGCATGATGCTCGAGCAGTTCCCGGCGATCTGCTGGACCGTCGATCGCGACCTGCGCTTCACCTCGTCGCTGGGGGCGGGGCTCGCCGCCCTGGGGCTGCGCCCGGAAGAGGTGGTCGGGCGGACCCTGTTCGCTTACTTCGACACGACCGACCGGACGATGCCGGCGATCGCGGCGCATTTGCGGGCGCTCGACGGCGCCGAGGTCGAGTACCAGTTCGAGTGGGGCGGGCGCTCGTACCAGACGCGGGTCGATCCGCTCCGTGCCGCCAACGGGACGATCGAGGGGGCGATCGGCCTGGCCCACGACGTCACCGACATGAAGCACGCCTATGAGGCGCTCGGCCGGACGATGGAGCGCTACCAGGACCTGGTGCAGAGTCTCGACGCCATCGTCTGGGAAGCCGACCTGGCCGACCTGCGCTTCACCTTCGTGAGCCGCCAGGCGGAGACCCTGCTCGGACACCCGGTCCACCGCTGGCTCGAAGCCTCCGACTTCTGGTCCGGTCTGATCCACTCCGACGATCGCGCCCGGGCGGTCGAGGCGCTGCGCCGGGCGGCGGCCGACCGGCGTCCGCGACAGTTCGAGTACCGCGCCCGCGCCGCCGACGGGCGATGGCTCGTGCTGCGCCACGGAGTCCGGGTGAGCGGCGGCGATCGCAATCCGCCGGCGCTCCGGGGCCTGATCCTCGACGTCACCGAGCAGAAGACCATGGAGCACGAGGCGCTGCGGGCGCAGAAGCTCGACTCGATCGGTCTTCTGGCGGGCGGGATCGCGCACGACTTCAACAACCTGCTACACGGCATCTTCGGGCACATCAGCCTGGCGCGCATGGAGGGCGCCCTCGGCCCCGCCGCCCGCGAGCATCTCGAACAGGCGGAGAAGGCGCTGCACCGGTCGCAGGAGCTGACCAGCCGGCTCCTGACCTTCGCCCGCGGCGGCGCGCCGGTGCGCGAGGTCGCGGTGATCGGCGAACTCATCCGCGAGTCGGTCGACTTCAGCCTGCGCGGCTCGAAGACCCACTACGAGGTCGAGGCGATCGGCGACCTGTGGCGCGCCGAGGTCGATGCCGGGCAGATCAGCCAGGTGCTCGGCAACCTGGCGCTCAATGCGGATCAGGCGATGCCCGCGGGCGGCACGCTGAGGGTCCGCGCCGACAACGTGGTCGTCGAGCCGGGTTCGCCGTTGCCGCTCGCCCCCGGTGCCTACGTCCGGATCCGTTTCGCGGACGAAGGGGTGGGGATCGCCGAAGGGGATCTCGCGCGCGTCTTCGATCCGTATTACACGACCAAGGAGACCGGCACCGGTCTCGGTCTGGCGACGGCCTATTCGATCGTCGCGCGGCACGAAGGGCACATCGCGGTCGAGTCGGAACCGGGCCACGGGGCGACCTTCACGATCCACCTGCCTGCGGTGGCACCCGGATCGGCCGCGGAGGCGTCCGACGCGGCCGTCGCACCGGTCCCGGGTGCCCCGGCCGCCGCGCGGCGCCCGGCGCGCATCCTCGTGCTCGACGACGAGCCGCTGATCCGCGACCTGCTGTGCGAGCTGCTGCTGACCCTGGGATACGAGGTCGAGACGGCCGCCGAAGGCGGCGCAACGGTGCGCATGTACGAGCAGTCGGTCGCGGCGGGCCGGCCCTTCGATCTGCTGATCCTCGACCTGACGATCCGCGGCGGGCTGGGCGGGCGCGAGGCCCTCGATCAGATCCGCGCCCGTTTCCCCGCGGCGCGTGCCGTGGTTTCGAGCGGCTATTCGCAGGATCCCGTCATGGCCCGCTGGGCCGACTACGGATTCAAGGGCGTCCTGGCCAAGCCCTACACCTTGGAAGACCTGGCGGCGCTCCTGGCCCGGGTCATGGGGGAGACGGAATGAGGATTCGGGTGCTGGGGGGTGTCGTCGTCGCGGCGATCGGGATCGGGACGGCGGCCGGCGGCGAGCCTGTCGACCTCGACGCCATCCACCGGATCAAGGACGAGGCGTTCGGCCGATCGCAGGTCATGGACCACCTCTTCAGCATGACCGACGCCAACGGTCCGCGGCTGACCGGATCGCCCGGGCTGACCCGGGCCGCGAACTGGGCGGTCGAGCGCCTGCGTGGGTGGGGGATGGCGTCGCCGCATCTCGAGACCTGGGGCCGGTTCGGACGCGGCTGGTCGGTCGAGCGATTCGCGCTCGAGATGACCGACCCCGTCTACACCCCGCTCACGGCGGTGCCGCGCGCCTGGTGCGCCGGCACCGGGGGCCGGGTCGTCGGCGACCTTGTCGCGGCGCCGCTCTGGAGCGAGCGCGAGGAGGAAACGATCCGCTACGACCTGGCGCGGTACGGCGCCCAGGTTGACGCGTATGTCGCGCGCTGGCGCGGCAAGCTGCGCGGCCACTTCGTGCTGATCGACCCGGTGCGCGCGCTCGCCGCGCCCGCGAAGCCGGCGGTCGAGCGCTACGACCAGGCCGGGCTGCAGGCGCTCCTCGCAGCGCCCGATCCGCTTCCGGTCCCGAAATGGGAATGGCCGCTCGACAGCCTGCCGGCGGACGAGAAGGAGCGCAACACGCTGACCGCCTGGCTCCCTCAGGAAGTCCTGTCCGACTTCAGCGTCCGCCGGCAGCGCATCGGCGATCGGCTGAACGCCTTCCTGCGCGAGGAAGGGGTGCTCGGTGTGCTGGCATCGGATCGGCGCGGCGACGGCGGCATCGTCTTCGTCGAGCGGGCCGGCTCGTGGTCGCTCGACACGCCGCCGGCGCCGCCAACCGTCGTGGTGGCCCCCGAGGCCTACAACCGGCTGGCGCGTCTCGTCGAGCGCGGGCCGGCTCCCAAGGTGGCGCTCGATCTCGCCGTGCGCCTCGACGAGTCGTCGCCCGACGCCTTCAACGTCATCGCCGAGATCCCGGGCGGGCGCCGCCGCGACGAGGTGGTGATGCTGGGCGCCCATCTCGATTCCTGGCACGGCGGCACGGGCGCCACCGAAAACGCCGCCGGTTGCGCCGTCGTCATGGAGGCGGCGCGCATCATCAAGACGCTCGGGCTGCGCACCGATCGCACCATCCGCCTGGCGCTGTGGAGCGGCGAGGAGCAGGGGCTGCTCGGGTCGCGCGCCTACGTGCGCACCCATTTCGCCGACCCGGTGACGATGACGCTGCTCCCCGAGCACGCCCGGCTCTCGGCCTACTTCAACCTCGACAACGGCACGGGAAAGATTCGTGGCATCTATCTCCAGAGCAACGACGTGGCGCGGCCGATCTTCGAAGCCTGGCTGGCGCCCTTCAGCGACCTCGGGGTGACCGCGGTGACCCTGCGCAACACCGGCCGCACCGACCACCGGCCCTTCGACTCCGTCGGGTTGCCGGCGTTCCAGTTCGTGCAGGACCCGCTCGACTACGACACCCGCACGCATCACTCCGACATGGATGTCTACGACCGGGTGCAGGCGGGGGACCTGATGCAGGCGGCGGCGGTGATGGCCGCGACGGTCTATCACACGGCCAACCGCGAGGCGCTGCTGCCGCGCAAGCCGCTGCCGCCGCCGTTGCCGCCGAAGAAGACCGGCTCGCCTACAGGCTGAAGGGCCCCTCGCAGATCGACTGGGCGAGCGGCCGGCGGTCGCTGGGCGTCTCGCGCCCCTGCAGCTTCTCGGGCAGGGCCCCCTTCGGCCCCGGCTTGCCCACGGCGGCCATTGCCATGACCTGGTAGACCTCCGGTATGCCGAGTGCCGACCGGGCGCGCTCGTAGTCGAACCCCGCCATGCCGTGCACCACGAGGCCGCGCAGGGTTCCCTGCAGCGCCAGGTTCTCCCACGCCGCGCCGGTGTCGAACGCATGCGTCACCGACGGCTTGCCGTTGTGGTCGAAGGTGGTCTTCGACACGAACAGCAGCAGCGCCGCGGCATTGCGCGCCCAGACCTGGTTCGCCTCGACGAGGAGATCGAGGAACAGCGGCCAGTGCGCGGTGTCGCGGCGGGCGTAGAGGATGCGCCATGGCTGGCTGTTGCCGGAGGAGGGCGCCCAGCGCGCCGCCTCGAGCAGGACCAGCAGCTCCTCCTGCGGAATCGGCTCGCCCGACATGGCGCGCGGCGACCAGCGGTCGAGGAACAGCGGGTCCACGGGGTGATCGGTGTGACGTTTCTCACTGCCTCGAAGGATGAAGGTCATCGTCGATCCTTTGAAGGATGCGCGGTTCGTATCGGGTCGTTCGGACTCCGGGCCGTTGGTACCTGCAGCGGCCGTCATTCTAGCCGTCGCTGGTCCACCGGGGAAGTGCAATCTGACCGCAGTCGGGGTGTCAGACGCGCTGCCGGGCGCTCTGGAACAGGCGCCGGTCGGGCAGACGGAACGCCGTCAGCACGCCGTGAGAGATGGTGTCGATTCCGATCGTATGACCGGCGAACCGCGGCCGCGGCCGGCCCGAGTCATCGAGGTCGGCGTTGTTCCAATGGCCATAGACCAGCGGTTCTGGGCCGGCGTAGGTGTCGGTGAAGTCATCGCTGCCCCAGAGGAGCGCCTCGCGCGGTTGGCGCCCGAGGGGGCCGGCGCCGGGATCGCAGCCGCCGTGCGTGCAGACGGCGTCGGCGGTGCGATGCCAGACCGCCAGGCTCTCGAAGAACTCCCGATGCTCCGCCGGCATCGCCTCGAACAGCAGATCGTAAGGGAGCGCCACCCGCTCGGTGATGATGCGCTCGCCAAAACGGCGGACGGCGGCGGCGATTGCGTCGGCGGCCGCCGGCGAATAGCTGGCGATCGTCGTCAGCGCGTCCATGCCGAGGAGCCACGAGTGGCGCGTGTGGTCGCGCATGGTGCGCAGCATCCAGTCCTCGTGATTGCCGAGCAGGCCGATGACCGTCGCCGGGGTCGAGGCGCGCAACTCGAGTATGCGGTCGATGCAGCCGCGGCTGTCCGGGCCGCGATCGATGTAGTCGCCGAGGAACACCACGGTGTCGCCGGCGCCGAGAAGCGGCTCGATCGCCCGCAGCAGGCTGTCGAGCGCGACGCGCTGTCCGTGGATGTCGCCGATGGCGTAGGTGGGCATGCGCTCAGGTGTCGATCCGGTAGGTCTCCCGGAAGCGGTCGACGATGTCGAGCAGCGGTTGCGGCAGGACCTCCCGGCAGAAGCGGGTGATCTCCGGGGGCAGCCTGCCGTGGAACGCCGAGATCTTCGCGCCCGTGCCCTCTGACGGCGAGCCGATGATGTCGCCCGCGATGGCGCCAAGCATACAGATCGCTCACTTCCTCCAGAGCGCCGCGAGTCGGCCGCGCCCCGCCTCGGTGCACAGGCGCGCGGCGCTCGGGCGGATGCCGACACGGGCGAGATCGAGCCGATCGGCGTCCCGGCAGGTGATGAAGAGCAGATCGAAGTCGTCCGTCTCGAGATCGAACGCCTTTTCCCGGAGCCGGGCGGCCAGCCGGGCCGCGCGCCGGCGAGCGGCGCCAGTCGCAGGCCGTTCTCGCGGACACGGGCCCAGTGCGACGCCCCGTGGATGCCGTCCCGGCGCATGGGGTACTCGCGCCGGATCGCCTGGATCAGCCGCGGTTCGATCATCGTCGTCACGCCCCGGGCCGCGGTGGCGCGGTCCCGAGGACCTCCGCCACCGCGAGCATCTTCATGATCGCCCCCGGGCGTTCAGGTGAGGGTCAGGCTATCACTGTTCAGCGTCGCTGGGCGCGAGCCGGTCGGCGGGCCCAGCCGGGGATGCGACGACGAACGGCACGGGCAGCATCGCGACCGTCCCGTCGGCGGAACGGGCGCGCAGGATGTAGGTGTAGCGATCCGCGTCGAGCGCGGCGGTCGGGACTTCGTCCACGCGGCGCCGGCACGGGTTCGGCGTGGCACCGGCCTGCGGGGCGCCCGCCTCGGGGGCGCCCGCGGGCGCCACACCGACACCCGGCGTTCCGGCACGCTCGGCGACGCGGAAGAGCGGCGTGTCGTCCCGACTCAGCGTGGCGATGGCCTCCGGGGTCGCTCCACCGGGGGCGGGGCAGAGCCACGACTCGAAGAGGAGCGTCGTGCCGCGGCGCGTGGGCAGCGGGGCCACCGGCGCGGGCCCGGCGTCCTGGGCGCCGACGACCTGCGCGCCGCGGCCGCCGCCGCTCGCGTCCGTGGCCTGCTCGGTGACGAGCGGCAGGGGTGAGAGGACGCGCAGGGGGCGATCGGCGAGCATCACGGGGCCGGCGACGCCGCCACGCTTCGGGTCGGGCAGATCGATCAGCGCCTCGGCCCCGCCGAAGATGTTCGCCACGCGGTCGCGGACAAAGGCGGTCATGCGGTAGCGACCCGGGTGGAGGCCGGTGAACTCGCGCGCGTGCAGGAGGACGGCGTCGGGCGCGCCGGTCGCGCCGGCGGAGCCGACGGATGTGGCGAGCATGTCCCACGAGCCGTGACCGTCGAGGCGCTGCAGGCGCGCCCCGATTTCCCAGCGGGCCTCGTGTCGCGCGCCGAGCGGAATGAGCACGAGCGAGCGGACATCGACCGCGACCTGGGCGGCGATGTCCCAGGTGCGCCCGGTGACGCGCAAGGGGACGAGAGCGGCGCCGATGGCGATGTCCTGTGCCGACGCCGGGTCGTCGAGCACTCTCGAGGCCTGCCGCAGCCAGACGTCCTCGTCGGTCAGCAGGCGCATGCGGTAGAGCGGACGCAGCCGGGTGCCGCGCGCGGTGACGGCCACGGTGGAGATGCTGCGGGAGAACGCCTCGACCGGCTCGAGACCCAGCACATAGCGGCAGCGGCAGCCGCGTCCAGCGGTCATCGCCAGGCCGGCGAAATCGGTCGGACCGAGGTTGTAGGCGCCGCCGGTCGCCTCGGCGAGCATGGCGCCGAGGTTGAGCAGCTGGTTGTTCATGCGGCCCCGCAACGAGTCGTCCATCCCTGCGAGCAGCGGATAGACGACGGCGCGCGCGGCCGTGGCCTCGGCGCCGATCCCCTCGGCAAGGGTGTAGTGCGTCTGGTCGTCGCGCTGAAAGTAGAGGGGACCGGGTGTCATCATGCCGGTCTCGTGGAAGTAGAGCACGGCCTTGCGCCCCGGCATGCCGCCGAGGCGGAAGAGGAACATCTTGAACGCCTCGAGCGAGCGCCTGCCGTGCGAGTACTCCTGCCGGGCGCTGTCGGCGCATGTGGTCGGGTCGTCCTCGCACTCCGTGACGCGCCGCAGCATGTCGTAGGCGAATGGGTCGATCATGACCGGGTCGTGGTCGGCGGCGTCGAGAACCCGGAGCAGCTCGGCGCGGTCGGAGGTGGGCCGGGACAGGGTCAGCAGGCCGCGGCTCGTGATGTACGCCGCGATCATCGCCGGCTCGTCCGCGGCCTTGACCTCGCGCACCCAGCGGCGCGCGGCCTCGAGCACGTCATGGCGGCCGTCCGGGCGGAGCTGGCTGAAATCGATGTAGATC
>Ga0210377_10000222_pt1 | contig 54196 bp, 48 predicted proteins | sample PLM4_65_b1redo_FD_155480 | JGI IMG/M metagenome (GOLD analysis project Ga0210377, IMG submission 155480) | Groundwater sediment microbial communities from an aquifer in East River, Colorado, USA - PLM4_65_b1 redo | ecosystem: Environmental > Terrestrial > Soil > Riparian zone | place: USA: East...
TGCGGCGCCACCAACCGGAAATACGTGCCCGCCGACTGCATCCGCACGGTGGATCGCTGTGTCACCTGTCATGCGAAGCATGAAGTGACGCCTGGCGCCCGGCCGGTGCGGTGGAACGCGAGCGCGATCTGAGCCGGCTCGAGATCACCACCCCGGCCGCGCTGCCCGACGAGGGCGGCGCCGAGGCGGCCCTCCGGCCTTCCCGGCTCGACGAGTTCGTCGGCCAGGAAAAACTCAAGGCCTCGCTCCAGATCGCGATCGATGCGGCCAAGGGTCGGGGTGACCCCCTGGACCACATTCTCTTCTTCGGACCGCCCGGTCTCGGGAAGACCACCCTCGCCGCACTCCTGGCGAAGGAAATGGGGGTGCAGCTCCGCACGTCCTCCGGTCCGGTGCTGGAAAAACCTGGCGACCTCGTGGGCCTGCTCACGGGGCTTGGCGCGGGCGATATCCTCTTCATCGACGAGATCCATCGTCTCCGTCCCCAGCTCGAGGAATTCCTCTACCCCGCGATGGAGGACTTCCGGGTCGACGTGCGGATCGCCGATGGACCGAACGCGCAGACCATTCCCATGACAGTCGAGCGGTTCACCCTGGTCGGGGCGACGACGAGGTTCGGGCAGCTGACGCCGCCCATGCGGGCGCGATTCGGCATCGTGGAGCGGCTGAGCTTCTACCCCGCCGGGGAGTTGACCCAGATCGTCAACCGGTCCGCGGGGATTCTCAAGGTGCCGATCGCCCCTGAAGGCGCGATCGAGCTCGCCAGGAGGAGCAGGGGGACACCGCGAATCGCGAACCGGTTGCTGCGGCGAGTGCGCGACTACGCGCAGGTGCGGGCCGACGGCGTGATCACGAAGGAGGTTGCCGCCGAGGCGCTGGCCCGCCTCAATGTCGACGAGTTCGGCCTCGACGACATGGACGCGCGCATCCTCACGACCATCATCGAAAAATTCGGCGGGGGGCCGGTCGGCCTGGCAACGATCGCGGCGGCAGTCGGGGAGGATCCCGGCACGCTGGAGGAGGTGTATGAACCCTACCTCCTGCAGCAGGGATTCCTGGAGCGGACCCAGCGCGGGCGGGTTGCGACGGCGAACGCGTACCGGCGATTCGGCATCACCCCGCCTCCCGCGACCGGCGGGCAGGCGGTGCTGTTCGATGGATGACTCGCGCGGTGGCCTCCGCACTTCCGATTTCGAGTACTCCCTCCCACCCGAGCTGATCGCCCAGACGCCGGCCGCGGTGCGCGGGGAGAGCCGTTTGTTGGTGGTCAGGCCCACAGCCGCGGCGCAAGGGCGCAACGGCGCAAAGGCCCCAACCGGAGCAGCGATGGAAGATCGTCGCTTCTCGGACCTCGCCGAACTCATCCCCCCGGGCGATCTCCTCGTACTCAACACCACGCGAGTCCGGCACGCACGTCTTCTGGGCCGCCGCCCCTCCGGCGCTCCGGCCGAGGTGCTGTTACTCCACCCGGCGGAGAATGGCGGCTGGGTCGCGATCGGAAAACCGGGGAGCGCTCTCCGCGCGGGAAAGCGGATCGACCTGGGGTCCGGGATCAGCGTGGAAACGATCGAAGCGCTGGACGAAGGCTACCGCCGGGTGCGCATCCTGGGCGCCACGGCGGAGGAGGCGATGGAGCGACTCGGCCGAATTCCGTTGCCGCCCTATATCGAGCGGCTTCCGACCGCCGACGACGCGATCCGCTATCAAACGGTGTTTGCCGAACGCCCCGGCAGCGTCGCCGCCCCAACCGCCGGGCTGCACTTCACGCCGGAGCTTTTGGCGTCGATCGCGAAACGCGGGGTGCGCATCGCCCGGATCGATCTCGAAGTGGGGCCAGGGACGTTCCAGCCGGTGGACGAAGAAGACCCCGCCAGGCATCCGATGCACCCGGAACGTTACGAAATTCCCCCGGAGGCGGCCGGGCTCGTGGCGGACACGCGGGCGCGTGGACACGCGGTGTGGGCGGTGGGCACGACGGTGGTGCGGGCCCTCGAGTCGGCCGCGGGGGAGAGCGGGACGGTGCGGGCCGGGCCGGGCGAGACCCGGCTCATGATCACGCCGGGATATCGCTACCGGGTGGTCGATCGGCTGGTGACCAACTTCCATCTGCCGCGCTCCACCCTGCTGATGCTGGTCGCGGCGTTCGCGGGTTATGACGCCACGATCGCCGCCTACCAGACCGCAGTGGCGAGGCGATACCGGTTCTACAGTTATGGGGACGCCATGCTGGTCCAGCGTGAACAGTGAACGGTCAACGGTGAACAGCAACGACCCGTTCGCGTTCACCCTGGACCGGACCGAGGGTCTCGCCCGCGCCGGCCGCCTGGCGCTGCCGCACGGGGAGGTGCCCACGCCGGCCTTCATGCCGGTGGGCACCTATGGGGCGGTCCGCGGGCTGCATCCCGCGGAGGTCCAGGAGGCCGGCGCCCGGATCATCCTCGGCAATACCTATCACCTGCATCTCCGCCCGGGAGAAGCAACCGTGCGGGCGATGGGAGGATTGCACCGCTTTGCCTCCTGGCCCCGTCCGATGCTCACCGATTCGGGAGGCTTCCAGGTCTTCTCCCTGGCGGGGCTGCGGACGATCGAAGAGGGTGGCGTCGAGTTCACCAGTCACATCGACGGATCGATGCGCACGCTGACGCCCGAGTCGTCGATGGAGATTCAGTGGGCGCTCGGGGCCGACGTCGCCATGGCCTTCGATCACGTCGTGCCGGGCCAGGCCTCCTGGGCGCTGGCAGAAGAGGGGATGGAGCGGACGCTGCGCTGGCTGGACCGGTGTCGGGCGCGGCATGCCGCGCTGGTGGCAGGGCGGGAGGACGGTTGGGCGGGAAAAAACGGCCCCGTAGCCGACGTCACCCACCGCCCTGCCGCCCTGCCGCCCAACCGCCAGACACTCTGGCCCATCGTCCAGGGCGGCGTCCACGCCGACCTGCGCATGCGTTCCCTCGAGGGCACGCTCGCCCGCGGTCCCTGGACCGGGATTGCCATCGGCGGCCTCTCGGTCGGTGAGCCCAAGCCGGTCATGCACGGGGTGCTGGAGCGCTTGGCGGACACGCTGCCGAGCGACCGGCCCCGTTATCTTATGGGCGTCGGATTTCCGGAGGATCTGATCGAGGGAATCGCCCGCGGGGTGGACCTGTTCGATTGCGTCGCGGCGACCCGGAATGGGCGGCACGGGAGCGCGTGGACCTCGGTGGGCCGGGTGAACATCCGCAAGGCCACCCACCGCACCGCGGATGAGCCGCTGGACCCCGCCTGTGATTGCGCCACCTGCTCCCGGTTTTCGCGCGGCTATCTCCGCCACCTGTTCGTGGCGGGAGAGATGCTCGGTCTCCGGCTGGTCTCGCTGCATAATGTGCGCTTCCTGATCCGGATCGGAGAGCGCGCGCGAACGGCGATCCTGGCCGGCGAGTTCGACCGCTGGAGCCGCGAGTGGCTCCGGCAATACCACGCACGAGGAGACGCATGACATCTCTGCTCGCGAGCCTGATGGCTCCCGCCAACGGCAGCCCAGGCAGCTCGATCGCCATTCTGATCTTTCAGTTCGGCGCGATCATCCTGATCTTCTACTTCCTGCTGATCCGTCCGCAATCGGTGGCGCGGAAAAAGCATACGGCGATTCTCGCCGCGCTCAAGAAGGGCGACGACATCACCACCTCGGGCGGGATCGTCGGCAAGGTGAAGGACATCAAGGACGACCGGGTCACTATCGAGAGCGGGACCTCGACCCTGGTCGTGGAGCGCGGACGGATCGTGCGGGTCGGCGAGGCCGTGTCCCCGAACGCCTGACATGGCCACGCTCGACCTGCATCTCCTCGGCTCGCCGGTGCTCCGCCAGCGCAGCGATGAGATTCCCTCGGTGGACACCGACGTTCGGCGTCTGATCGACGATCTCTTCGAGACGATGGACGCCGCCAAGGGCGTCGGCCTCGCGGCCAACCAGGTCGGCGTCGCGCGGCGCGTGGCGGTCGTGGGCGTGGAGGAGACGCGGATCGCCATGGTGAATCCGGTGCTGCTGAGCGCGGAAGGCCGGGAGCGCGCGGAAGAAGGCTGCCTGTCGATTCCCGAGGCGTATGGCGAGGTAGCCCGTCCCCACCGGGTGGTGCTCGAGGCCGCCGGGCGCGACGGCGTGCTCTACCGGCTGGAAGCCGAAGGATTGCTGGCGCGCGCGATTCAGCACGAGATCGATCATCTCGACGGCATCCTGTTCATCGATCATCTCGGGGCGCTCAAGCGCCAGCTCCTGGTGGCCCGGTGGAAGAAGGAACATCGCGGGGAGGGCGTCATCAAGACCATACGCCCGGAGCACGCGCGGCCGGAGTAATGCGCATCGTCTTCTTCGGCACCCCGGCCTTCGCGGTGCCGAGCCTCGAGGCGCTCCTCGCCGAGCGCGCGCAGGTCGTCGGCGTGGTGACCCAACCCGACAGGCCGCTCGGCCGCTCGCGCTCCACGCTGGTTGCTCCCCCCGTCAAGGAGGTGGCGCTCCGCTCCGGGCTCCCGGTCCTCCAGCCGGGCCGTCCCACCGGCGATGTCTTCCTCGCCGCGCTGCGGCACTGGCAACCCGAGATCGGCGTCGTGGTGGCGTACGGCCACATCCTCCGCCCCGACGTGCTCGGCGTACCCACGCGCGGCATGATCAACGTCCATGCGTCGCTGCTCCCGCGCCTGAGAGGCGCGGCGCCGGTCCCCTGGGCGATCCTCACGGGCGAGACGGAAACCGGCATCACCATCCAGCAGATGGACGCCGGGATGGACACCGGCCCCATCCTGCATCAGTCGGCCACCGCGATCGGGTCCGAGGAGACCGGCGGCGCGCTGTCGAGCCGCCTTGCGGTCCTCGGCGCGGAGTCGCTGGTGGAAGCACTCGCCCTCATGCGCCTGGGCCTGCTTCATCCCCGGGCCCAGGATCCGGCACTCGTCACCTATGCGCCCAAGTACGACCGGAGCGCCACGCGGGTGAACTGGACCAGCGATGCCCGCGCGGTGAGCCGGCGCATCCGGGCCTTCGATCCCGTTCCGGGCGCGTGGACGACCCTCGGCGACCAGGAGCTCAAGCTGTTCGGAGCGCGCCCTGCCGCCGGGACGGGGACGCCCGGTGAAGTGCTCGAGCTCGCGCCATCGCTCCGCATCGCCGCGGGACAGGATGCCGTGGAGATCGCGGAGGTGCAGCCCGCCGGGAAGCCGCGCATGCCGGCCGGCGCGTGGGGCCGTGGACACACCGCGGTTGCCGGGCAGGTGGTGACGTGAGGCCTCTGCCTCGTCTCTTCGCCATGACGACGGACTCCATCTGCCGCGCCGCCGACTTCGGAGTGCGCGCCGCGGCGATCGCCGCGGCGGGGCCCGCGGTCGCGCTGGTGGTGCGCGCACCCGACTCGACGACCGCGCAGCATGCTGCGTTTGCCGAGCGAATCACCGCGCTGGCGCGCCCTCCGCAAGCCGCGGTCTTCGTCCACGCCCGCCCCGATCTCGCGCGCACGGTGGGCGCCGCGGGGGTCCACCTCCGCGCGGGCGATCTCGCCCCCGGGGACGCGCGCCTCGTGCTCGGCGACGGATGGATCGGACGCTCGGTGCACTCGCGGGAGGAAGCGGAGGCGGCGCTCGACGAAGGGGCCGATTACCTGATGGCGGGCAGTGTATTTGAAACCGCGTCCCATCCGGGTCGCCCCCCACTCGGGCTCACCTGGCTCGCAGAGATCGCGAAGCTGGGGCGACCGGTGCTGGCCATCGGCGGCATCACCCCGGCGCGGGCGGCCGCGGTGCGTGACGCGGGCGCGTGGGGCGCGGCGGTCATCGCGGCGGCGTGGGATGCGGGTGATCCGGCCGCGGCGACCACGGCGCTGCTCGCGCCATGGGCGGAGGAAACATGACGGAGCTCGCGCTCCTGGTGAATGGCGAAGCGCACCGGGTCCCGGGCCCCGCCACGGTCAAGGACCTGCTGGACCGGCTCGGGCTCGATGGCCGGGGCGTCGTCGTGGAAGTCAATCGCCGGATCGTCCGGCGGCCCGAGCATACCGCGACCCCGCTCCAGGACGGCGATGCCGTGGAGCTGGTGCACTTCGTGGGAGGTGGATGAATGGAGCATACACTGGACGTCGCGGCCGACTCGCCGCTCGTCATCGGGGAACGCCGGTTCCAGTCCCGGCTCTTCGTCGGAACCGGCAAGTATCGCAACACCGCCGAAATGATGGCGGCGATCGAAGCCTCCGGCGCCGATTGCGTGACCGTCGCCGTCCGGCGCGTCGACCTCGACCGCACGAAGGCAGCCGGAATCCTGTATCACCTGGATCCCGAGAGATACTTTCTCCTCGCCAACACCGCGGGGTGTTACTCGGCCGAGGAGGCGATGCGCTATGCGCGCCTGGGACGGGAGGCGGGATTCAATGACTTCGTCAAGCTCGAAGTCATCGGCGACCAGGAGACACTGCTCCCCGACGTGGACGGACTCCTCCAGGCGTCGCGGGCGCTGGCACGCGAGGGGTTCAGGGTGCTCGCCTACACCAACGACGACCTCATCACCGCGCTCCGGCTCGAGGATGCCGGGTGCGCGGCAGTCATGCCGCTTGCCGCGCCGATCGGCAGCGGACTGGGCATGCTGAATCCCTACTCGATCCGAACCATCAAGCACCGGCTTTCGGTGCCGGTGATCGTCGACGCCGGCGTGGGAACGGCCTCCGATGCCTGCCTGGTGATGGAGCAGGGAGTGGACGGGATTCTCATGAATACCGCGCTCGCCGAAGCGGACGATCCGGTCGCGATGGCGCGCGCGATGCGCCTCGCGACGGAGGGCGGACGCCTGGCATACCTCGCGGGGCGGATGCCCCGGCGCGAGGTGGCGGTGCCGAGTTCGCCCACGCGGGGGATGCTGACGTGAGGACTGCTAACCGCTATTCGCGAACCGCTAACCGGTGTGATAAGCCGTTAGCGGTTAGCGGCTAGCCGTTAGCGCACCGCAGGTGTCCGGCCTCGCGCCCCGCACCGCCGCCTGGCGGGTCCTCCACGACATCCGCCGCGGCATCCCGTTCGATCTCTCCCTGGAGCGCGCGCTCCGCGCCGTGCCCGAGGCAGACCGGGGCCTCGCCCACGAGATCGCCGCCGGCACCCTCCGGCATCGCTCCGTTCTCGACGCGGCGATCGCGCCGCATCTCGATCGCGGTCCCGACCGGATTCGCGAGGACCTGCTCGACATCCTGCGTCTCGGCGCCTACCAGCTACTCTACCTGGACCGGATCCCGGGGCATGCGGCGGTCGACACGGCCGTCTCCCTGGGGCGGAGGATCGCAGGAGCCAGGGTAGGTGGGTTCATCAACGCCGTGCTTCGAAAGGTGAGCGAAGAGCGAGGAGCGATGCGCGAAGTGGACGTCCCCGCTTCGCTCCTCGCGACTCGCTACTCGCATCCGGAATGGCTCATCGAGAGATGGACAGCACGATTCGGTCGCGAGGGTACGGAGCGCCTCCTGGAAATCAACAACGCCCGCCCGCCCCTCGTGGTGCAACCGGCGCGATGGGACGGCGAGACCCTGATCGCGAGTTTCGAGCAGCAGCAGATCATCTGGCGCCCCGCGCCGTTCGGGGCGGGGCTCGTGGTGGAGGGTCGCCGGCCCCGGGAGCTGCCGGGGTTCGCCGCAGGCTCCTGCTTCGTGCAGGATCCGGCCCAGGCGCTGGTCGTCCGCTTCTGCGAGCGCGCCCAGGGCAGCGCGGTCTTCGACGCCTGCGCCGCGCCGGGCGGCAAGGCAATCGCCTTCTCCGGCCAGGGCTTCGTCGCGGCAGCCGACCGGCGCCCGGCCCGGGCGCGCCGCCTCCGCGAGAACCTGCTGCGCGCGGGCCGTGGGCCGGCGGCCGTCCTCGCGGCGGACGCGGCTCACCCACCGGTCCGCCCGATGCCCGCGGTGCTGCTCGACGCCCCTTGCCTGGGTACCGGCACCTTTTCCCGCCACCCTGATGCGCGCTGGCGGGTGACCCCCGAGGCCCTGGCGACCCTCGCTCGTGAGGGAGGGCGCCTGCTCCGCACCCTCGCGGAGGTGGTCGCTCCGGGCGGCCTGTTATTTTTCGCCACCTGCTCACTGGAACCCGAGGAGAACGAAGTGCAGATCGACGGATTTCTCGCGGAGGATCGGCGTTTCCGCCGGGAGCCTGGGGCAATGGCCCAGAGGGAGCTGCTCACCCCCGCGGGCGACCTGATGCTCCTCCCGCACATCCACGGAACCGACGGCGCGTACGCGTCGCGGCTCCGGCGCACGAACTGAAATGGCCGGCCAGGGATTGGACCGCTTGCGCGCAATCTGGCCGAAGACAGTCCAGGGTCGTGACCGGCTGCGCATCGGGTTCATCCTCGTCGGGGCAACGCTGCTCGGCTACCTCCTCACCTGTGTGGCCTATCCCGCTCCGCTCATTGCCCGGGACCAGGCGGTTCCGAGGGTCCTCGGCCTCCCTCGCGCTGCAGCCGAGCATGAGCTCGAGGTTCAGGGTTTCAAGACCAAGGTGGACGAAGAGATGCCTGACCCCGTCATTCCGGCCGGCCACATCCTCTGGCAGGACCCTCCGCCGGAGACCGAGCTGGCGCGGGGAACCGTCGTGACCCTGACGGTCAGCTCGGGACCGGGGCCGGTTTCCGTTCCGGACGTCATTGCATTCGAGCCGGCGCAAGCGCGGCAGGTTCTCGAAGCGGCCGGCCTTCGACTCGGGAATGTGGATACGGTCGCGAATGTCGCCGAGGCGGGTGTGGTCGTCGCCACCCGGCCCGCGGCGGGGGCCAGTCGCGCTCCCGGCGGCGCGATCGACCTGGTGGTGAGCCGCGGGCCGGCCGACATCCGGATTCCCGACCTGATCGGGCTCCGGCAGGAAGACGCGCGCGAACGGCTGGAATCGGCGGGACTCAGGCTCGGCGCGATCACCACACGGCCGGCACGGCGCGGGCCCGTGGGTGTGGTGGTGGAACAGCGCCCGGCCGGCGGCGCGCTCGCTCCCCACGAGGGGCGAGTGAGCCTCGTGATCAGCAACTAACCCGGACCCGGGAGCCGTCGTGAGCGCTCGAATCGCCCCCTCCGCCCTTTCCGCCGACCTGGGCCGGCTTCGCGAGCAGCTGGCCCAGATTGAAGAGGGCGGCGCCGAGTGGGTGCACGTGGATGTCATGGACGGGTGCTTCGTCCCCAACCTGACGTTCGGCGCTCCCCTGATTCGCGCCCTGAAAAAACTCACGAACCTGCCACTCGACGTCCACCTGATGGTGGTGCAGCCGGAGAAGTACATCGACGAATTCGCCGACGCCGGCAGCGCGGTCTTTACCTTTCACCCGGAAGCCACGACCCACGTGCAGCGTCAGCTGGTCCGGGTCCGGGAGCGCGGCATGCATGCCGGACTCGCGCTGAATCCCGGGTCGCCGCTGTCCCTGGTCGAGGAAGTCGTGGAGGATCTCGATCTTCTGCTCGTGATGTCGGTCAATCCGGGCTTCGGGGGACAGCGTTACATTCCGTCGACGACCCCGAAGATCCGCCGGGTTCGCTCGCTCCTCGACTCGCGGCAGAGCGGAGCGATCCTGGAAGTGGACGGCGGGATCACGGTCGAGACGATCCGGCTGGCATGGGAAGCCGGCGCGTGCACCTTCGTCGCGGGCACCTCGGTGTTCGGCGAAAAGGACCCCGCCGGCGCGGTCGCCCGGCTCAAGGCGGCCTGCGCAACGGCGGTATGAACGGAGGAACATGACGAGTCAAGCGAAACAGTGGGCGTGGGTGGGTGTCATCGTGGCCGGCCTCGCGCTGGGCGCCGGGGCGCTGGTGACCTTCGGTCCCAAGATCGAGGGGGTCGAGATCGGCCGGCGCGCACCCGACTACAAGACGGTGCGGCTGGGGACCGAGGACTCCGTCTCGCTGCGCACCATGGCCGAGGGCCAGGTCACGCTGGTCAACATCTGGGCGACGTGGTGCATTCCCTGCCGCGCCGAAATGCCGGCAATGGAAACGCTGTATCGAGAGCTGGGACCCAAGGGTCTGCGGATCATCGCGGTCAGCATCGATGACGGCAGCCCGAAGGACGTGGAGGCGTTCGTCAGCGAGCTCGGGCTCACCTTCGAGATGCTGCACGACAAGTCGGGCGATATCCAGCGGGTCTTTCAGACGACGGGAGTGCCGGAGAGCTTCCTGCTCGACAAAGAGGGTGTGATCGTGAAGAAGGTGATTGGCGAGCATCGGTGGGGCTCCCCTTCCAACCAGCGCATCGTGGCCGAACTCCTCGGTGGCAACTAGACGCATCCTCGGTATCGAAACGAGCTGCGACGAAACTTCGGCGGCCGTTCTCCGGGTGGAGCACGGCCGTCCCGTGCTCGCGAGCCTCGTCATCCTCTCCCAGGATATTCATCAGGTATTCGGGGGAGTGGTGCCGGAGCTGGCCAGCCGGGAGCACCTCCGCACTATCGGCCCGGTCGTGGACCGGGCGCTGGCTGAGGCAGGCATCGGCGCGACCGAGCTCGACGGCATCGCGGTCACGGCGGGACCCGGCTTGATCGGCGCGCTGCTCGTCGGCGTGATGTACGGAAAAGGGCTGGCGTTCGGCCTCGGCAAGCCGCTCATCGGCGTGCACCATCACGAAGGCCACCTCTTCGCGCCGACACTGGACCATCCCGGTTTCGCGCCGCCCTGTGTCGCGCTCCTGGTGAGCGGCGGGCATACCATGCTCCTCGATGTCCCGGCATGGGGGCGATACCGCCTGCTCGGCGAAACCCAGGACGACGCCGCGGGTGAGGCCTTCGACAAAGTGGGAAGCCTGCTGGGACTCGGGTACCCGGCGGGAGCGGGCATCGAACGGCTGGCCCGGAAAGGAACCCCCGGCCGTTTCGATTTTCCCCGCCCCATGCTGCGGCAGGGTTATGCGTTTTCGTTCAGCGGCCTCAAGACCGCGGTCCTCCGCGCGGTGCGCGGCAGCGACGATCTCGACCGCGACCGCGCCGCCCTCGCCCGGGATTTCCAGGACGCCGCGATCGAGGTGCTGGTGGAAAAGACGGCGCGCGCGACGCTCGAGCTCGGGCGAACGACCGCCGTCCTGGCCGGCGGCGTGGCCTGCAACGCCGCGCTGGTCGAGGCGCTCCGGGCGAAACTTGGCGCGGCCGCGAACGTCGTCGTCGCCGAGCCAAGACTCAACACAGACAACGCCGCGATGATCGCGGCGGCAGGGGCGTGGCGTCTTGCGAATGGAGAACGCTCGGGAATGGAGCTCGAACCCTTCGATCGCGGCCCGCTCCCCGGGTGCGCAGAGGTTAGTATTCCGGCATGACCACCGTCTATCCCTTCAATCTGCACCTCGGCCCGCTCAACATCACCGGGTACGGAATCATGCTGATGGTCGGCTTCCTCGTTGGAGGCTGGCTCATCGACCGTGACCTGCGCCGGCGAGGGTGGCACCATGACTTTGCCGCCGATATCACCGTCGCGGCGGTGATCGGCGGAGTGGTCGGCGCCAAACTGTGGTACGTCGCCGCGACGGGCGATCCGGGTGCGCTCTTCACCCGGGGCGGGCTGGTCTGGTACGGCGGATTCATCGGTGGCGCGCTCGCGGTCCTGGCGAACGGCCGGCGACTCGGCGTGCCGCTGCGATGGACTTGTCAGCTCACGGCCGCGGCACTGCCTGCGGCCTACGCGCTCGGCAGACTCGGCTGCTTCCTGGTGGGGGATGATTACGGCCGCCCCACGACACTGCCGTGGGGCGTGGCCTTTCCGCAGGGCATCCCGCCGACCACGGCCGGAGCAATGGCGCGGGATTTCGGTCTGCCGATTCCTGACGCTGTGGCGCCCGAGACGCTGTTGGCGGTGCACCCGACCCAGCTCTACGAGGCGTTCCTGATGATCGCAGTGTTCATGGTGCTCTGGAGACTGCGCACCAACGGCAGGCCGGCGGGATGGCTGTTCGGACTCTACCTCGTCCTCGCGGGAACCGAGCGGTTCCTGGTGGAATTCGTCCGCGCCAAGGCGGACCATCTCGCGCTGGGTTTGACGGTGGCGCAGTTCACCGCGCTGGCAATGATCGTGATCGGGGGGGGGCTGCTGGTGAAGTGGGGCAAGGGTCCCCAGGTCGAGCCGGGAAAATACCTCCTGCGTGGTGAGCGGTGAGACGTAAGAGGGCCCTACCGCTCACCTCTCACTTTTCACCACTCACCTCATCGACGTCCTGCGGCACGACACGATCTCGAATGCGCTCCAGCTCGCTGCGCACTTCCGCCAGATCCGCCTCGATCCGGTCGATGGAGCGAAGCATGTCCGTCTCCCTGGCTGACGTCGCGGGGCGCGGGGGTTTCTCCCCCGGGCCCGGCGCGGGATCGGGGATCAGCACCGGCGTCGGCCGCAGGCGGCGCGGCTCGATCAGGAAGGTCCAGACCAGCGCGACGATGGCCAGGAGCAGCAGTACGCCTTGCAGGCCCAGCGATTCGGCGGTGGGATAGATTCCCATCGACGGCACTCTCGGCGCCCAGGCCACCGGCGTGAGCGAGATGAGACCCGATTCCTGCAGCTCCGCGGCTCCCTTCCCCGCGAACACGAACGCCATGTAATAGAGCAGCGCGCTCGTCACACCGAAGAGCGGCTTCAGGGGAAGCCGCACGCCGAAACGGTTGATCGCGACGTACACACCCGCCAGCACCACCGCACCCACCGCAATGCCGACGAGCACCGGGACCCATGCGCCCGCGCCGCCGGACACGGCGAGCGCCTTGTAGAAGAGCACCGTCTCGAAGCCCTCGCGATACACGGCGAGAAACGCCACCGAGGCGAGCGCAAGAGCCGACTTGCGGGAGAGCGCCTTCTCGACCTTGCTCTTCACGAAACGGTTCCACTTGGCGACTTCCATCTTCGACACCAGCCAGTAGCTCACGTAGAACAGCGTGGCCATGGCCGCCATCATTACCCCGCCTTCCAGACCCTCCTGGCTGGACCGCGACAGGACGAAGACCGTTTCCAGCGCCAGCGCGGTGAGCAGACTCATGGCGAGCGCCGCCCCTACGCCGAGGTGGATATCACGCCGGCGATGCGCGTTCCCCGTCTTGACGAGGAATGCCATGAGGGCGCCGATCACGAGAATCGCTTCGAGACCCTCGCGGACCAGGATGATGAAGGACTGGGCCAGAACGTTCGACGCGGAATTGCGGTCCACGATGGTCCGCTCGGCCCGCTCGAGGGAGCGCGCGAGCTCTTGCCGGATCTCGGCGAGCTGCGCCGGAGTCGCCCCGGTTCCGGTCCGCGTCCGGAGGCTGCTGAACGCTTCCTCGAGCCGAAGGGTGAGCGCGGGATCCTTCACCTGGAGCTCGCGCTCGACCTGCTCGAAGGTGATGTAGGCATCCATCGCCATGGCACGCGCCTCCTCGCTCCGGCCCGCAACGGCGAGGGCATGCGCGCTGTCGAGCTGGAGACGCACCGCGGTGAAGACCTCCTCCGAAGCGGCATTGGTCGCCGTTTGCAGGGTGCGCACCGCGGCGAGCTGCGCATCGGATGCGCCGGACGGAAGGGCGGCGAGTACCTCGGCGTCACTCATCCGGGCCGCCACGGGGTACGGGCGCAGCGGAGCCGGCACCGTCCCCTCGGGACGGGGCAGCCGCAGCGTCGAGGCGTAGGCCGCCACCGCCCAGCGATCCTCGACCGAGAGCACGTGCTCGTAGGGAGCCATCGAGGTGCCCGCGGTCCCGATGGTGATGCGCCGATAGAAGTCGAGTGGCGAGCTGGCGCGAAGCGAGGCGGCGTCGGCAAGAGTCGCCGGCCGCGGCGTGAGGGTGGAAGCTTGGGGTCCGTCGCCATGCCCGGTGATGCCGTGACACACCGAGCACGAGCTCTGGAATATCTCGCGTCCCCTTGAGAGCGAGGGAGGCTCCCCGGGGATTTCGTCCAGCGCCAGGTGGAGCTGGATTTCCAGCGCGGCCACCAGATCCTTGACGAGCCGGGCGACCGAGTCGGGATCGGCGGAACGGCTGACCATTGCCTCCACGGTCGTCAGCAGCACCGCAGTGGTCTGCGCGGTGGCAGCCGGTAAACGCGTGGCGTTCCGTCTTGCCTCGGCGAGGAAGAGTCGGGCCTCCTCCACCTCCGGGGCGGCGACGATCCGCCCGCCCCGGACGCCGAGCGCATACTCCTCAGCGGCGAGCTGCGCCGTCGCAGCAACCCGCCTCGCGGCGGCCGCCACCTCGGGTCCGGGTGCCTGTCCGGCAACAGGGGAGACTAAGCCAACCGGGACGATGACGAGCGCCGTGACCCAACGAACGAGAATGGCTCTCAAGTAATTTAAAGTCATTGAGATTCAAACTAGAGCGCGTTAGTCGGAATTCCAAGCGCGCCGGTCAGGCTCCTTCGATGACGGCGACCGCACCGGCTGTTCGGCTCGTGTGGGTGAGGGAGAGGGAGATGCGGACGACCCCACCCCGCGAAGCGACCTGCTTCGCTTCGGCATGGAGACGGATAACCGGGCGGCCACCATCCTGCCGCACTACCTCGATCTGACGCCACCGGATGGTTCGGCTTCCCGGCAGGGATTGCAACGCCTTGTACACCGCTTCCTTCGCGGCGAGTCGGACCGCGAGGTTCTGGGCGGGCGTGGCGGCACGCGTCACATAGACGCGCTCCTCATCGGTCAGCAGGCGGTGAAGCAAGCGGTCCCCCCAGCGATCGAGGAGACGGGCCGCTTCCGACGTATCCACCAGGTCGATTCCAACACCGATCAGGGCCACGGGAGGCTCCAGATCCAGTCGACAGCCGGGCGCAGGGGGTCGGGCACGGGGAGGTATCCGCCAAGCACGAGACCGATCCAGGTCGAGAGCGCGATCGCGGCGCCCCCTCCGACGAGAAGCGGCCACCACGCGCGCCGCCAGGCGCGAATCGTGTGACTCTTCGCCTCCCAGAAAGCGAGCTCCTCGTGGGCGCTCTGGACGAGCCGATGCCACGATTGCTCCAGCTCGCCGGCCATCCGGCGTTGCGCCTCCTGCCATTCCGCGCCCGCCGATTCGAGCACGGGAGCGGCTGACTCGAGCCCAATCCCGGCCGCGGAGAGCCGGGCCGCGAGCACTCGCCGGTCCTCCCCGGAAGGGAGCTGCTGAATCAGGCTCTTCCGCGGGTAGCGGGAGTAGGCCGCCGACTGGCGAAGCTGCCGGTCGATTCGTCGAGTGACGGCGGTTGCGCTTCGATCGGCCGCGTCCTCCCAGATCCCGATCCAGGCCCGCGGCCCGAGCGCCGCGCGCGCACCGGCTTCGTCTCCCGCGGCCAGGAATCCTCGCGCCGTCCCTGCCCGGTCAAACAAGGCGCCCACCATCGACAATCGCACCGCGTCGAGCGGAGCATCCTCGGAGTCGGCGCCGGGCGGTTCGACCAGCGCGCCGAGCAGCGGCCCGAGCTCCGGAATGATCATCGCGCCTTCCAGGAAGGCCGCTCGCCGGCAAGATCGGCGGCCGACAGAACCGGGGCGCGACCGGTCCGCTCGGCATAGCGCGCGGCGAACGCAGGGAGAGAGTCGGCGGTGAAATCGGCGCGCGGAAGTCCCACGGCGAGCAACCCCGCTTCGATGCCCTGCGCGTCGCCCTCGACTTCGATCAACACGTCCATCCGTGGGTACCACTCGAGCCGCACGTCGGCCGTTCCAAGGTGGTAATACTCGACGAAACGATCGATCACGAAGATCCGGCGGTAACCGAGCGCTTGCAGGAGTTCCTCCGGCGGCCCGGTCCGGGGCCTGATCTCGTACTCCAGCTCCGAACGGGCTTTGTATCCGTCGGGGGTGACGCGCGTGGGGCCCTTCCATCCAAGAATGGTTTCGCGGACGCCTTCCTCGTCCTGGAAGACGCGAAGGCGGAGGACCTCATCCCGCGCGAGCAGCTCGCTGTCCCTGTCGTATCGTATGTCGGACATCAACCCGTGGAATCCGGGACGCGCCCCTGCGGCCACGAGGCGGGCGCGGACGGAGTTCGGATCGGCGACCACCGCCTTGAGCTCGTGCTCTAGAATAGGATCGCCTCCACCACCCGACCGAACTCGCTGAAGTCGGCGAAGACCGCGTATGCACCGGCCTCCTCGAGCTCCGCCACCGTGTAGCCTCCGGTCGCGACCGCGACGGTTCTGGCGCCGATCCCGTCGGCGCACCGGACATCGGCCGGCGTGTCACCGATGATCACGACCTCCGGGCCGGTCGGGATCCGGCCGAATATCGGCTCGGCGCGGCGCGCGGCGATCCGGGGGAGCTCGCCGCGGCTGGCATGATCCGATCCGTACGCTCCGACCACGAACCGCTCCGGATCGAGGCCGGCGGCTCGCAGCTTCAGCCGGGCCCCCGGAACCACGTTGCCGGTGAGCAGCCCGAGCACCACCCTTGCATCGGCCTCCAGGGCGTCGAGCAGCGCGGGTACACCGGGCATCAATCGGGAGCGGTGGCCGTGCACCGCGAGGTCGCGCTCGAGGTGAGCGAGATACTTCTCGAGCACCCCGGCGATCCGGCCGGGATCTTCCGGCGTGGGATGACCCGCCGCCTCCAGAAGCTCCGTGATGATCTGCGGATCGGTCTTGCCGTCGAAGCGGATGCCCGCAGCCCGCGCGATGTCCAGGCCGTCGTCTCCGAGGGCGGCTTGAATCGCACGCCGGCCGGCGCCGTCGCTCAGGAGAAGCGTTCCATCGATGTCGAAGAGGACGAGCTTCCGCTTCACGCCGGAGTCGAGCCGGTCTTGCTTTCCGCCGCGCACCGCCGGCAGAGCGTGACGCCGCGAAGGTTGCAGATGACGCAGATGAAGGTGCCGCAGCGGGTGCATGGATATCCCTCGGACGCGCGTTCCTGCTGCCCGCAGGCGCGACACTCCATCGCGTCGCTGGCTGGGGGTTTGGGCGCCGAAGGCTTCATGGCCGTCTAATCCGTGATGCCGTAGAGCTTGATCTTGTTGATCAGCGTGGCGCGCGAGATCCCGAGCTCTTTTGCCGCCCGGGTCCGGTTGCCGCCGTGATAGCGGAGGGTGCGCTCGATATGCTGGTTTTCCAGATCGTCGATGCTCATGGGTGTGTGGCGCCGGTCGCCCACGCCGGGACGGGCACGGAATTCACCCGGAAGGTGCTCGACGCCGACGGCGATCTGTCCTCGGGCCAGCAGCATCGCGCGCTCGAGGACTTGCTGCATTTCGCGAACGTTTCCGGGCCAGGTGTATTCGAGGAGGCGGCCGTGCGCGTCGGGCGTGATGATCGGCGGGCCGTCCGAATAGATGCCTTTGAGCTCAGCGTGGATCCCCGCGATGAGGCCGGCGCGATCGTCCGGCGACCGGTCCCGGAGCGGCGGCATCGCGAGGGTCATGACATTCAGCCGGTAGAACAGATCCTGGCGGAACCGCTCCGCCTCCACCTCCACCGCAAGATCGCGACGGGTGGTGACGACGAGGCGGGTGTCCACGGTGATCTCGTGGGTGCCACCGAGCCTCCGGAAAGTGCGGGTCTCGAGCACGCGGAGCACCTTGGGCTGAAGCTCGGCCGGAAGCTCGGCGATCTCGCGGAGAACCAGCGTCCCGCCATCGGCAAGCTCGAGACACCCGCGGCGGCGCGCAGTCGCCTCGACGAAAGCCCCCCGTTCGTGACCGAAGATGAGCGATTCGAGGTAGGCGGGGTTCTGGCCCCCGACCCGGACTTCCATGAAGGGCTTCCCGGCTCGGACACCGAGGTCATGAATGACGCGGGCAGCCCAGGCCTTGCCGACGCCGGTTTCGCCGCTGAGCAGGACCGTGGTTCGCTCGCTTTGGGCAAGGAGACCGAGCTGGTTGGCGAGCTGTCGCATCGCGGCCGATCCGCCCAGCGAGTCGGCCCCGAATCGCGGTGATCCCGCCCGAATCACCGCTTCCGCCGCCCGCCGTCGCCGTCCCTCCGCCGCGGCCTGCTGCGCCAGATTGAACAACAGATCCGGGTTGACCGACGTATCGGCCACACCGCTCGCGCCGGCGAGCATTGCTCGCGCGGCAGCCTGGGCCGACACAGACTCCCCGAACCCGACCACCGGGGCTTCGAACACGGCAAGGCGTCCGACCAGCGCGGGGGAGGCTTCGGCCAGATGCATGGCGAGGCAGACGACGTCAGGGCGGCTGCGCTCCAGCGTGGCCACCCCGGCCTCCCCGGTCAGCTCGCGCAACACCTCGCATCCAGCCTGTTCGAATCGCGCCCCGATCGAGCGCAGGAGGGTGCTATCGTCGTGGATGAGGAGGATGGAGTCGGTCATTGTGTCAAGATATAAGACGCAAAGTCGGAAAGACGCAAGGACGCAACGTGGGGGTCGATGGAAAGACTTTGCGTCGTTGCGCCTTTGCGTCCTTCCGTCCGGCTAGGGGGTCATCACCGTCACTGCCCCCGGCACCACCTCCGCCGTAAACGGCGTAATTCCCACGGGATCGCCGTCGAACTGCACCGGCATAGGCTCGGCCGGTTCGACCGTGAAGCGGGTGCCCCGGGCGTAACGGAGATAGGGCGTTTCACGGATCACCGCGCGCCGCCCGTCCAACACGACCCGGCAGAGCCCGCGGATCCCTTCCCAGGTCGAGTCCGCGCTGACCGTGACGAGATCCAGCACCCCGTCGTCGGGGGCGATCTCGGGGCGGATCCGGATCAGTGGGGGAATCATCTCGCCGCAATTCATGATCAGTACCAGCGCCGCGCGGACGTCGAACGGCTCCCCGTCGACCGTGATCTTGCACGAAGTGCTCCGGAGCCCGCGGAGTACCCGGAACGTCGAGGCCCAGTAGGCGCCGATCCCCCAGATCCGCTTGTTCGCCGCGGTGGTCGCTCCCATGACCTGCGCGTCCACGCCGGCGCCGCATGCCACGCCGAAATGGTGCACGCCGTCCGGAAGCACGACCCTGCCGAGATCGATCCGCCGGCGACGGCCGGTCATCAGAATCCGGGCAGCGCGAACCGGATTCGCGGGGATCCGGAGGTTGCCGGCCAGGAGGTTCCCGGTGCCCCCTGGAATGAGAGCCAGCGGCACTTCGGTGCCGATGAGGGAGGCGGCCGCCTGCATGGTGGTGCCATCGCCGGCAAAGACAGCGACGACGTCGACGCCGGCCTCGACGCCCTGCCGGGCCAGCTCGCGGGCGTCACCCGGACCGGTTGTGACTGCGACGTCGAGGCTCCAGCCGGCGCGGCCCAGGAGCTGCGCCACGCGTCGCGGCGTACTCTCGTTGGTGCGGGCGGCGACAGGGTTCGTGATCAGGAGCGCTCGGGCCACCTCAGTAGTCCCGGTCCCACCGGAGCTCCGCCCCGAACTGGTACCGCCGGGTGGACGACAGCGCGTCGGCGGCGAGTCCCTGGGCAAAGCAGGTCTGCAACGGCTCGGCCGACAGCACGGCCCTGAGTTCCCGAACGAACCGGTACTCGATGCTCGCGCCCAGATTCCGGGCGCCGAAGGGCTGGCCATTGCTGAAGCAGAAACCGGCGTTCGCGGTGATGAAGAGCTTGCTGGTGATTGCCCGTCCGATGGCAAACTGGGTCGGCGAGGTCCCACCGCCTATGAATCCGGAAGGCGAGAGCCCGGGCCGGATCTGGAACAGTCCCCCGGAGGTTCCCAGGATGGCCCGTTGCAGCTCGTTGGTCAGCGCGTTCGTGGCGTAGGCCACGGCCGCGGAGATCTGCATGTCGGTGTTGCTGACATCGAGCTGTCCGGCGGCCCGGGGATCGGTGGTGCCGAACACCAGCAGGGAGATCAGCTGCGGCTCGGGAATCGGCGGACGGTCCGGGGGGGTCCGCAGCGTCAACTTGGGAACTTCGAGCGTCCCCCCGATGTGGGCAATCACCGGCACATCACCCTGGGTGCCTTGCGCATTCCGCACGATGTGCCGGGCTTCGACGTCGAGCTCGGCGTTGAGATCGCCGAAATACCTCACCGTCCCCCGCTCCACCTCGAAGGTCCGGTTGAGCAGGAGCGGGATGTTGAGCGTATAGGTGCCGCGCGGCGTATCCAGGGTCCCGTCAATCCGGTAGATCTTCCGGTTCTTGTTCACCCGGACCCGGCCCTCGAGCTGAAAGTTCGCCTCGAGAGATCGAAGCCAGACCGATTCGCCGATGATGAAATCCAGATCGCGGATCGCGAGGGAATCCAGGAAGCGGCTCTGGAACGAGGACCGCAGATCGGACCGCCGGAGCTCCAGCGTATCGACCAGGTCGGCATTCATCGGATCTTCCAGGTTGATCACTTCCTTGGTGATCAAGTCCGCAAAGTAGATCACGCTCTCGGTCAGCCTCCCTCCCCCGGTGAGGACCGGGTGGGCAAACGACCCCGTCAGCTGGACGTCGCCCCAGCTCCGGATCTTCATGTAGTTGGGAACATCCATGAGCGCGAAGTCGCGCGCCGACAGATTGAGCCCGTAGATCGGCTGGGTCAGCTCGGCCAGCCGGATGCCGCCGGTGGCACGGAGGTCCCCATGCTCTCCCAGCACCCGCACGCTGTCGGTGGTAATCGAATCGCCGGCAAACCGGAAAGTTCCATTGATCGAGTTGTATCGGACGCCCAGGTCCGGCACATCGCTCGCGCCCTCCTCGATCCTCAGATACCCCGCCAGCCGAGGCGCGTCCCAGGTCCCTTCGATCCGCGCGTCCATATCGATGCTGCCGGTGACGTTGCGGACATTGGGCGTGAACGCCTCGATGATCGCCAGCTCGACGCTGTCGCCTTTGGCCACGATCGTGACCGGGCCGGGAAGCTGGCGCTTGGGCATGATCTTGAGTGCCAGGTCGAACGGAAGACTGGCGTCCACCACGACCACCGGCTGCCCGGCACGCCAGAACGTGAGGTTGCTCCGGAGCAGCTGCTCCCGGTAATCGAATGCCGCACGGATCAGCGGGGCATGGAAATCGCCGAAGACGGGTCCGGTGAGCGTCGACGTTCCGCGCAGTGTCGGCATCAACCGCGTGCCACCGAGGCGCGCGTCCACCGCAAGCGACCCGCGAATTCCCCTCGTATCGCGTTGCATCACACCGTACAGGTCTCCGATCTGGAGTCCGAGCGCGGTGACCGAGAGCTCGCCCGGCGACTGTCCCGGCAGGTCCCCGGAGAGCTCGATGCTTCCCGACCCGTCGACGGTAGCGAACCGCACGGTGTCGAGGGAAATCCCCGAGTCCGTCACTCTTGCGTCGAAGGGTGCCAGGAGCTCCCACTCCCGGCCCCGCAGCGCAAGCCGGAGACTGTCGGCGCGGAAGCGCTGCGAACCGGCACGCTGCTCCCATCGCCCGCCGGCAAGGAGCTTCACCAGCTCTCTCCCTTCGCCCGATGCCTCCCAATGCATCGAGTCGCGCTTGCCCCGGAATCCGCCGGCAAGATTGCCGAAGGCGTAACTCCGCCAGTAGAGGGAGTCGGCGCGGAGCATGGCGGCGAACGTGGAATCCGCCGTTGCGAGTGTGACGTTGGCGACGAGATTCTTGCCCCGATATCCCAGCCAGTGCACCGAATCCACGGTGGCCGCGACCCCCACCTGCAGCGCGCCCAGCGCGCCGTCGACTGTGATGTCCGCGCGGCCCCGTCCTGCCATGGTGACGTCACCCTTCAGGCTATCTCGAACGAACCCGGTCATGGCGAGCGCGAGAGAGTCGAAAGGCGAGAGATCGGGTGCCTCCAGGTGAAGCGCCAGCCTGCCGGACTTGGGAACTCGCCACCCGATCGAGCCGGCGCCCTCCATCCGGATCGCCTGCCACGCGGCCGTCATGGTGTCGACGACGATCAGACTGTCCGCGGCGTGGAGCTTCGCCATGGCGGAATCGAAGGCCACCTCGCGGAAAGTTCCGGCGCCGAGAGAAAGGTCCATCCGTCCGACCGGAGCAGCTGTTCCGTCCATCACGCCGCTGGCGAGCAGCGTGCCGGTCAGCCGGGATGGCGCGCCGGTCGCGCTGAGCGCGGCAAGGTTGACTCCCTCGAACACCAGGCGAAGGGAATCGGCGCCGTACCGCGGCGGCAGCAGGGTAATCCGGCCCAGGGCGATGATGTGGCCGATTTCCCCCTGGACATCGGCATCGACCGCGAGATTGTCGAGGATCCCGGCGAGCTTCACCCGTCCGCCGAGTGCCCCCCTGGCGGTCAGCGTCGGGAAGGCGCGGCGAATACCCTCGAAATGGAGCGAATCGAGCACGGCATCGGCGTCGAGGGCCAACAGGGTTCCCCGGGTGTCGAGGCGCACCGTCCCCGAGAGGCGGCTGGATGGGCGTGCCGCATCCTGGTGCACGACCGTTCCCGCGAACACCACATTCCTCCAGGGTCCGGTGAGCGTGCCGTCGAGACCGAGCCGGCCCTCGAGAATCACCGCGGGAGCCACCTGCCGGACCGTGCGCAGATCGAGGTCGGTCTGGTGCAGGCGGGCTCCTCCAAAGAACATTCCATCCGCACTTCCGAGCCGAAGGTTTCCGTCGAGGGCGAGCCGGCTCTCGGCGCCGCCTGACACCATCGCATCCTGGAAAACCCAGTCGAGTGCCACCGTCATCCCGTCGAAGAACCCGTCGACGCGGAGCGGGCCGCTGATCCGGCCGTGGAAGGGAAGCGTGTCGAGGTATGGCCGCACCACGTCGAGATCGAGGTTCCCGAGCGCCAGCTGGAGGCCGCGGAAGCCAAGGCCGCGATGAATGTCGGTGATCGCGACCAGCTTTCCCGTGACCTGGCTCGTTGCATCCCCGACCGCGAGCTGGGGAATGCTCCACTCAGTCCGAACGCCGCTGAGGGAGTTGGCCCGGAGCCGCGCCGACCCGGTGAAATCGGGGAACTTCGGAGAGACCCAGCGAAGGTCCGCCAGCGCAAGCCGGGGAGCTTCGAAGGTGAAATGGTACATGATCGTATCGCGGGGCCAATCGAGCCGCCCCGCGCCGCTTCCCGAGGTACCGGGAAGCTCGGCGTGCACGAGCTCGAATAGCAGGCTGTCGTTCTTGGTCCGAATCCGTCCCCGGAGGTCGCGAACATCCATCCCCGGATCGCTGATGCGGGCGGCGAGGTGACGAATCTCCAGTGTGAGCGGCGGATCGTCGGGCGACGAAACCAGCATGCTGGGAATGTCGGCTTCGACACCCGAAAGCGTCCGCACCAGCTCGAGCCCTTCGGGCCCGATCTCGATCCGGCGCCCGGGTTTCGAACGCTCGAATGCGAGCGCGGAGTCCACCTGGCGAGCGGTCCGGAGTCGCCCATCCGGGTTCCAGGGGAGGCGGATCGTGAACCGGCCGCGCTGGATGCGCAGATTCTGGATTTCCACCAGCTGAGCGGGGCCGGTTCCCTTGGGCCCTTCGCCGAGTCGGAAGATCTCCTGATAGTTCAGGCGGCCGCTCCGGTGTTTGATGATCTGGATGTCCGGGTCGTGGAGGTTGAGGACCCCGAGGACCATCCGCCCGCCGAAGAGATTTTCGAGCCGGTAGCGGAGCTCCACTCTGGGAACTTCCGCGAACAGCGCGCCGGTGGAATCGCGGATGACCACGCTGTCGAGTGTGAATCCCTTGAGCCAGCGTCCGCTCACCGAGCCGACGTGCAGCGACCCGCGCACCAGTCCCTGCGCCTGCTCGTTGATGAATCGGGCCACCAGGCGAAGGCCGGGTGGCGTCCAGAGCACGGCCGACACGACGCCGAGCACCGTGGCGACCATTCCACAGAAGAGGACGAAGACTCCGCGAGCGACCCGGCGGCGCATCAGAAGGCCTGCCCCACTCCGAATTGCACCACGATGCCCCGCCCGTTGTTCACCGTGCGGCGGTAGCTCTCCTGAAACAAGACAATCTCGCCGTCGTTTTGGATCAGATAAAGCCGGCTTGCCGGCAGACGGTGCGGATTGTACGCCACGTCCAGGCGGGCCGGACCGAGCGGAGTGAGGAATCGGATCCCCGCTCCCGGCGTGAACCGCATGACCGGCGTTCCGCCCTGTCCCTCTCCCCCCCGCTGCCAGACCGTTCCCGCGTCCACGAACGCCGCCAGCCGGACCTGGTTCCCGAAAACCGGGGAGGGAACCCGGAGCTCGACATTGGCGACGATCAGCGAGTTGCCCCCGGTGGCCGCATTCCGGACCAGCGAATCGCGAACGACCGGGGCCCCGGTCACCGTGTCGGTGCGGAGCTGTGATTCCAGGATTACATAGACGATGGGCCCGAGCTCGTTACGGTTGTAGCCCCGGACGTCGTTGGGCCCCCCGGCGTAAAAACGCTGTTCCGGCGGCACGAAATTGCCGGCGCTCCCGCCAACGGTGACGAAAGGCGACACGACCGTGCCGGCGCGCAGGTGCAGCGCGAGCACCGTCGAGCCCAGCGGCCGGTAGATCGCCGCGTCCCCGATGGCCCGGGTGAACTGGGTGAGCGATGATGACCCGATCAGACGCGAGCTGTGGCTGATTTCTGCCGAGAACGCCGAGCCGCGGGTCGGGTCGAGCGGGTTGTTCACCCGGGTCCGCTGCGCCAGCACCGACAGGATCGCGACGAGCCGCTTCTGGCGGAGCTGATTGATATCGGTTTCGGTGCAGGCGTTGAAGAATGCGCAGAAGGAGACGGTGTTGGCTTCCGTGGAGCCATATCCCAGCCGGTAGGCGAACGAAAGCGGGGTCCGTGACTCGGTCTCCCGCAGCAGGGTGAGACCCCCGCCCAGCTCTTCGCGCCGGTACACCGCGAATTCGCTCCGCCGCTCGGCGAACAGCGAGAGGGCAACGGCGTTGGAGGGCGAGATGAACACCGGCCGGCGAAACGAGGTCGTGATGTTGTAATTCATCCGCGACGAGCCGACCGAATCATCCCGGAGGGCGGAACAGATCGAGTTCTCCAGCGCCGACACGTGCGTCGGCCGGCCTACCCCGAGCTTCGACACCTGCGCCGCCACATCGAAGACCTGGCCCCTCCCCATCGCATTGCGCTTGGTCCAGCCGAGACCGGTCCGGAAGCAGTCGAGCGTCCCGTAGCCCACCGCCGCCCGCGCGCGATGCATCGGGCCTTCCTGCACCTGGATGGTGAGCGGCACCGTGCCCGACCCCGGTACAAAGTGCGCAGTGTCGAGCTCGACCGTCGCATAGCGGAAGAGCTCGGACCGGTAGAGCTGGCGCTGGCTCTCGACTAGGTCGCGGCGGTTGAAGGTCAGGCCCGGCTCGGTCGCGAGCAGCGAGGAGACGAAACTCGAATCGATCTGATCCGTCCCCCGGACCTGAATCCCTCCGATCACCGAGACTGCGCCCGGCTGCACCAGCAGCCCGATATCGGCGGTGCGTGCCTCCCGGTTCACGTCGGTTTTCTCGATCAGGACGCGAGCCTCCGGGTATCCAAGGTTCTGCAGCCGGATGATCAGCGTATCGGCGCTCACCAGGAGCAGGTCGCGGTCGTAGGGCTGGCCGGTACGGAGCGCCAGGTCGCGTACCAGCTGGTCCCGGTGTTCGAGGGAGTCGAGCCCCCGGATCTCGAACGTCCGCACGAGGACCGGCTCGCCCTCGGTGATATGAAAAGTGATGTACGCGTCGTCGGTGGTGCGGATGACGCTGGTGTCGACCTTCACCTCCATAAAACCCTTGCGCTGGTAGAAGGTCTTGAGCCGGACCGCGTCGACGCGGAGCGTCCGCTCGTTCAGGCGGCGTTTGACGCCCAGCCCGGTCCAGCGAACCAGGCCGTTGGCGGCGAAGAAACTCGAGTTGGTGGTAGCGATCGACGCGGCCAGAATTCTGGCATCGAAGGACGCGTTGCCGGAGAATTTCAATTGCCGGATCACCAGTCCCTCCTCCACCGTCTGGGCGGCGAGCGGAAGCACCGGAGCGACGCACCATATCGAATACAGCAGGGCGAACAAGGCGTACCGCCGGGTCGAAAACATCCGGGGGCCGCCCGGGCCCATGGGTTCATTTGACGACACGGTGCAAATCTAGTCTTATTACCCCGCCGCCTCCTCCATCCCCAAGCCACCCATGCGACCAACGCTCGCGTTCCTCGCCGGTTTCTTCCTCGCTCCCGCGCTCGGAGCGCAGTCGCTCGCCAAGCGCCTCGACCGGCTGCTCGATGCCCCGCCGTTCGACCGCCACCACTGGGGGGTCGTCGTACTCGACACCACCGGAAAAGTCCTGTACGAGCGCAATGCCACACGCCTGTTCGTGCCGGCCAGCAATACCAAGCTGGTGGTGAGCGCGGCCGCGACGGTCCTGCTTCCGCCCGACGGCACCGTGGCGACCAGCGTCTACGCCACGGGCCCCGTGGAGGACGGAGTCGTTCGGGGGGACCTGGTGCTCTATGGCCGCGGCGACCCGACGATGAGCCGCCGCTGCTACGAGGCCGACACCACGCGTGCCGGCGCCTGCGAGACTGATCCGATGCGCAGAATGCGCGCGCTGGCCGACGAGCTCCGCGCGAAGGGCCTCCGCCGGGTCGATGGAAATATCGTGGGCGACGGCAGCTATTTCGAGCCGGCCATCGTCCACGACACCTGGGAAGAGGGCGACCTGGTGTGGTGGTACGCCGCGCCGGTATCGGGACTGGCCTTCAACGACAACAGCATCGATGTGCGGTGGGGGCCGGGACCCGAGGCAGGGGCGCCGGGGCGGGTCACCATCACTCCCGACTTCGGGGATGTCACCCTCGAGAACCGGACCTGGACCTCCCTGGAGCGGGGCAACGGACTCGAGGTAGGACGATTGAGCCCGTTGGCAATCTGGGCGGGTGGCTCGATCACCCGGTCCGCGAATCCGCGAACTTCCTATGTCGCGCTGCAGGATCCCAACCGCTACGCGGCCAGCGCATTGCGGCAGGCGCTCGCCGATCTTGGGATCTCGGTTCAGGGCGCGACCGCTGCAACGACCGATTCGTCCCGCTACGCTGCGGCGCGCGGGACGGCGCCTTTGGCGGAAACCGCCTCGCGTCCGTTCCGCGAGTGGCTGGTGCCGATTCTCGGGCCCAGTCAAAACCTTTTCGCGGAGATGCTCCTCAAGCAGCTGGGGAAATGGGGAAAGGGAGACGGGAGCTGGCGGGCGGGACTCGAGATCGAGCGGCGCTTCCTGATCGACTCGGTAGGACTCGATTCGACCCAATTCGCCCTCCGCGACGGCTCCGGACTCTCGCACACCAACGTGATGAGTCCGCAAGCCTTTGCCCGGCTCCTCCTGTGGCTCTCGCGTCATCCGCGGTTCGCCCAATTCGAGCAGGCCCTTCCGGTGTCGGGACGGAGCGGTACCATCCGGACCCGGATGGTGGGCACCGCGGTGGAGGGACGGGTCAAGGCCAAGACGGGCTCCATCTTCAGGGTGAACGCCCTGTCCGGCTTCGTGCGGCTCCCTAACGGCCGGATGCGGATCTTCTCCATTCAGACGAACAACCATGACCTGGGCGGCACGGCAATGCTGGCGAGGGTCGATAGCTTGGTGGTGGAGATAGGGAGGAAATGAAGAGTCACAACCTTCCACGATGATCACCACCGTACCTTTACTCACCACCGACTGGCCCGCCGTTCGGGCCATCTACGCCGCCGGCATCGTGAGCGGCAAAGCGACCTTTGACACCGAGATTCCCGGATGGCCCGCCTGGGATGCCGGTCACCTCGGCGCCCCGAGGCTCGTGGCACGGCTCGGCGAGGAAGTGGTCGGGTGGGCGGCGCTCGGACCGGTCTCGGCCCGCGCGTGTTACCGTGGCGTCGCCGAGGTGAGCATCTACGTGGCGGAAACGGCGCAGGGACGGGGAGTGGGCCGGTTGCTGATGGAAGCGCTGATCGGCGCGTCGGAGGCGGCGGGAATCTGGACGCTGCACTCCTCGATCCACGCCGACAACACGACCAGCATCGCCCTGCACGTGCGCTGTGGATTCCGGGTGGTGGGACGGCGGGAGCGGATCGCCCGCCGCGCCGACGGCTGGGCGGACACGATCATCATGGAGCGGCGGAGCGCGGTGGTCGGGACCTAACTGGTCTGCTGGTCGCCGAAAATAGCGAGATCCGAGCTGTGCCCCGGGTCCACTTTCCGTTTGGGGTCGATGTAGTGAACCGCATGGTTGACGGCGGTGGCCGCTTCGCCCGCACCGGTTGCGATCAGTTTGAGTTTTCCCTCGTAGGTCGCGATATCGCCCGCCGCATAAATGCCCGGCACGTTGGTGGACATGACACGGCTCACGACAATGTGGGCTTTTTCGGTATCCAGTCCCCAGGCCTTGATCGCGCCGAGATCGGAATGAAAGCCCAGTTGCGGGAGCACCGCGTCGAAGGGGAGCGTCTCGACCGCCCGGGTCTTGTTGTTGAGCAGCGTCACTCGCTCGATCCGGTCGTCGCCGTCGATGGACTGGATCTCGGTGAAGGTGCGAACGTCGCACCGGCCGGCCTGCTTCAGCCGCTCGACCTCGCGAATCGTCGCCGCGTGCGCGCGGAAGCCGTCGCGGCGATGAATCAGCATGACCGAGCGGGCGATGCCGGACAGGTTCACCACCCAATCGAATGCCGAATCGCCCCCTCCCACGATCAACACCCGCTGCCCGGCAAATCCGGCCGGGTCGAGAACCTTGTAGTCGAGACCCCGGCCTTCCCAGACCTCGACGCCCTCCGCCGGCAGCTTTCTCGCCTCGAACGCCCCGATCCCACCCGCGATGAGCAGCGTCCTGGAGGGGTAAACCTCCTTATCGGTCTCGAGGAGAAAGTGCCCGATACCCCCATCCTCGACTTTCCGCAGCCCGGTCACGACCTCGTCGAGGCGCACCTCGCAGCCGAACTGCAGGGCCTGCTCGGTGAGTCCCCTCACCAGGTCCTTCGCGAGCACCTTGGGAAACCCCGCAACATCGAAGATGTATTTCTCGGGGTACAACGCCACGAGCTGGCCGCCGAGGGCAGGGAGCGCGTCCACGAGGCGGCACGATGCGCCGCGCATGCCGGCATAGAAGGCGCCGAACAAGCCGGTCGGCCCGCCGCCAATGATGGTGATGTCGGTGAGAAGCGGATGAGTCACGGGGGGCAATATAAGAGGGCGAGCGGTGAGCAGTGAGCGGTGAGCGGGAGGCGCGTTTCCCGCTTACCTCTCACCGCGTACCGCTCACAGACACTATGTTTCGCCAATGAGGATTTACACGCGAACCGGCGACACCGGCGAAACCGGTCTCTTTGGCGGCGGCCGGGTCCCCAAGGACAACGCGCGGGTCGCGGCGTATGGGGATGTGGACGAGCTCAACTCCACGCTCGGCGTCGCGCGCGCGACCGAGCCCGGCGCGATGTTCGATCCCGAGCTCGAAGCCATTCAGCGCGATCTCTTCTCCATCGGGGGGCATCTCGCCACCCCGGACCCGGATAAGGTGCGTGCCGCCCTCGAGAAGGCGAACCTTGCGTCGTCGCGGATCGGGGAGTTCGAGAGCGCGATCGACGCCGCCGACGCGGAGCTTCCGGCGCTCCGGGCGTTCGTGTTGCCGGCGGGTACGCCCAAGGCCGCCGCCCTTCACCTGGCCCGCACCGTCTGTCGCCGTGCCGAGCGGAGTGTGGTGTCGCTGGCGCGCCGGGAGCCGGTGCCGGAGCTCTTCCTCGTTTACCTCAACCGGCTCTCGGATTACCTGTTCACGCTCGCCCGGCTCGCGAATTTTCGAGCGGGGCGCGGCGAGGTGCCCTGGTAGCCGTGGGTTCGGCGGCTCACGTCAGGCACGCGACGGGAAGCTACCCCGTCCTCGTGGAGTCCGGCCTCCTGGAACGGCTTCCGTCGCTGGCGGCCGAGCACCTGCCGGGACGGAGGCTGATCGTCATCACCGATCGCACCGTCGCACGCGCCGTTCCCCACCACCTCGACGTTCCGACCCTGGTCATCGCGCCGGGGGAAACCTCGAAATCCCGAACCCGCTGGAGCGCGCTCACCGACCGGATGCTCGACCTCGGGTACGGCCGCGATGCAGCCGTCGTCGCGGTCGGGGGCGGGGTCGTCGGGGACCTCGCCGGGTTCGTGGCCGCGACCTATCTCCGTGGCATCCCCTGGCTCTCGGTCCCGACCTCGCTGCTGGCGATGGTGGATGCGTCGATCGGGGGGAAGACCGGCGTCAACGTCCACCAGGGCAAGAACCTGGTCGGTGCATTCCACCCCCCGCAGGCGGTACTCTCCGATCCCGCGGTGCTCTCCACGCTGCACCCCGAGCATCTGGGCGCCGGGCTGGTCGAGGCGCTGAAGCACGGGCTGGTGGCCGACGCGGAGTATTTCGATTGGATCGGCGCGAACGCGACGAATCTGCTGGCCCGTGATGGCGCCGTGCTGGGCGAGCTGGTCTCCCGAAGCGTCGCCATCAAGGCCGAGGTGGTGGGCGAGGATGAGCGGGAGGGAGGCCGCCGGGCCGTGCTGAACGCCGGACACACGATCGGCCACGCCATCGAGCGGGTGAGCGACTACACCGTCCTGCATGGAAACGCGGTGGCCATCGGCCTGGTGGTGGAGGCGCTGCTGGCCCACCGGCTTGGACTCGCAGAACGCGCGCTCGCGCCGACGATACGACTGGCGCTCGAGCGATTCGACCGGCCCACGACGCTCGACGCCGCCTGGGATGATGAGTCGCTGATCGACGCGATGATGCACGACAAGAAGACTCGGTCCGATTCTCTCCGATTTGCGCTCCCGACATCGGTGGGGTCGATGGCCCGGCAGAGTAGCAATTGGACGGTGCCGGTTTCACGCGAGATAGTCCGGACTGTTCTTTCGACAGCCCGATCGTCCGCGACACTATATTGAGTTTTCCACCCGTATTTGGCAGCAAATTAGAAGTATAAATCATTGTGGTTTAATAGCTTGCACACAATTCGCCACATTCCTGTCGAGAACAGTCTTGTGCGGAAAGTTGAGGAATTCCAGAACTCATTGATTTATCGTGTTTTGTGATGTTGATATTGTCAAACGCTTGACTGTCAAAAAATCGTTCCCTACATTCGTTCCGTCCGTCAGGCCCCCACGACACATCGCGACCCGCATTTGCGGGTGAGTTTTCGAGCGAGTTCGCAACCGCGGCATCGACCCCGTGAGAGGTGGCATGTCCCACGTTCGGCAGCGTTCCGTCCCCCGTGCATTATCCAAATCCGCGCCCAACAACTCCTTCGATCAATACCTCCTCGACATCCGCAAGCTCCCCATGATCGCGGATCCGAAGGAGGAGATCCGACTTGCCAAGCGCGCCCGCAAGGGAGATCAGGCGGCGACCGACCGTCTGGTGACGGCGAACCTCCGTTTCGTCATCTCCTACGTGAAGCGCTTCCAGGGTCACGGCCTCGACCTGTCGGAGCTGGTGGCCATCGGTAACGAAGGACTGCTCAAAGCGGTGCGGAAGTTCGATCCTGCTCACGGCGTCAAATTCATCAGCTATGCCGTCTGGTGGGTCCGCCAGTGCGTGCTCAAGGCGCTGGCCGAACAGACCCGCACGGTGCGCATCCCGCTCAATCAGAACGCGGCGCTGATGAAGATGGCCAAGATCGAAAGCCTCCTCTCCCAGGAGCTGGGCCGCTCGCCCACCGACGCGGAAACGGCGCAGGTGCTCGACGAGCCGGTCGAGACGATCCGGCAAGCCCGGCTGGTGTCGACCGTGGAGGTGTCACTCGACGCGCCGGTCGAACGCCATGACTCCGGCGCCTCCACCTTCGGTGAGCGGGTTGCCGGCACCGGTACGGGCGATATCGAGGACCTGGTGGATACCGGGCTCCGGAAGGAGTTCCTGTCCTCCCTCTTCCGCCGCTACCTCACCCCCCGCGAGCAGCGGATCCTGGCGCTGTACTACGGGCTTGAGGAGGGCAGCGAGGCACTGACCCTCGAGGGAATCGGCGCCATGCTGGGCGTGACTCGTGAGCGGGTCCGGCAGATCCGGGAGCGCGCCTTCGAGAAACTGCGGAATGCGCCGGAGGTGAAGCACTTGCGCAACTTCCCGTCTGCGGCCTGAGGACAGGGAGCCGGGGAGCCGGGGGAGGCAGAGGGCGCGGCTGGTCGGCTCCCTGACTCGCTGCCTCCCTGGCTCCCTCGTTAGACTCCTTGGGTGAGCACTCAGCTTCCACTTTTCCCGCTTCAAACCGTCCTCTTCCCCGGCGCGCTGCTTCCGCTCCATATCTTCGAGTCCCGGTACCGTGAGCTCCTCGCCGATCTGTCCGTCCTGCCGGGCGAGCATCAGCTCTTTGGACTCCTGCCGCCCGGCGATCCCGCGGAGCTTCCCGAGCCCGGCGCGATAGGGACGGTCGCGAGGCTCCGCGGCATGCAGCAGCTCCCGGACGGGCGATTCAACATCGTGGTCGGCGGCGAGCGGCGTTTCGTGTTTCGTTCCTCGGTGGAGGCCGCGACGCCGTATCTGCAGGGCGTCGTGGACTGGTTCGACGACGAACCCGAAGTTCAGGTTCCCGCCGACGACGAGGTGGCGCGGCTCCACGTCCTGGGAGAGCGCTATGCGCTGGCGCAGCACGCGCTGCTCGACCGCGCCCTCGACGTCGAGCTGCCGAAGGACGCCGCCCGGCTCACCTTCGGTATCGCGGCGTTTCTCGACTGGGAGTTCGAGGCGCTGCAGCGTTTCCTCGAGATGCGATCCGTCGCCGCGCGGGTCACGCGGCTGCTGGCCGCGCTGCCGAAACTGGTGGCCTCCGTCGAAGCGCGGGCCGGCGCGCATGCGCGGGCCAAGAGCAACGGCCATGGGAGCGTCGTCTGACCGAGCCGCTCGTCGCCCTGCTCACCGAGATCGTCGGGTCTCGCTGGGTCCGCCATCGCCAGGCCGAGCTCCGCACCTTCGAGGGCGACGGCCTGCCGACCCACGCCTCGCTCCCGCGAGTCGTCGTGCTTCCCGGCACCCGCGATGAGGTCATTGCGGTGGTGCGCGTGCTGCATGGCACCGGCACCCCCTGGGTGGCCCGGGGCGCCGGCACCGGCCTGTCCGGCGGCGCCCTCGCCTCGGACGACAGCGTGCTGGTCGTGCTCACCAGGCTGAACCGCATCATCCAGCTCGATCCCGTCCGCCGGCGCGCCGTGGTGGAGCCCGGAGTCGTCAACGCCCGGCTCTCCGAGGCGGCGCTTCCCCACGGACTCGCCTACGCGCCCGATCCCTCCAGCCAGAGTGCCTGCACGCTGGGCGGCAACGTCGCCGAAAACGCCGGCGGACCGCACTGCCTCAAGTACGGGGTCACCACCAATCATGTCGTCGAGCTCGAAGTGCTGCTCCCCGACGGTTCCCTCGTGAAACTCGGCAGTCCGCATGGGGACGCCTGGGGACCGGATCTCGTGGGGCTGTTCGTCGGCAGTGAGGGAATGTTCGGCATCGCGCTCCAGATCACCCTTCGGCTCTGCCCGCTGCCTCCGGCGATTCAAACTCTGCTGGCGGATTTCGTCACGGTTCGCGCGGCGAGCGAAGCGGTGGGCGCGATCATCGCCGCCGGGATCGTTCCCGCCGCGCTGGAGATGATGGACCAGGAATGCATTCGCGCCGTCGAGGCCTCCATCTACGCCGCGGGGTACCCGGTGGATGCCGGGGCCGTCCTCCTGGTCGAGCTCGACGGCCAGCCCGCGGCGGTAACCGCGGAAAGCGCGCAGGTCGAGCGCCTGCTGGCCTCGGCGGGTGCGCGGGGGGTGCGGAGCGCGTCGACGCCGCTGGAGCGCGCGCGGCTCTGGCAGGGAAGAAAGAAGGCCTTTGGGGCCATGGGGCGCATCGCCCCCGATCTCGTGGTCCAGGACGCCGTGGTCCCGCGCTCCGCCCTCCCCGGCGTGCTCGAGCAAATCGGCGCGATCGGCCGGACCCACGGCCTGCGGGTGAGCAACGTCTTCCACGCCGGCGATGGCAACCTCCATCCGAACATTTCATTCGACCATCGTGACCGGGAGCTGGCGGATCGGGTGCACCAGGCCAGCCGCGAGATCATGGCGGTCTGCGTGGCGGCCGGCGGCTCGATCACCGGCGAGCACGGCGTGGGCTCCGACAAGCTGGAGTACATGCCGCTTATCTTCGATGCGGAGACCCTGTCGGCGATGTGCGATGTCCGCCGGGTGTTCGACCCCGCGCAGCGCGCCAACCCGCGCAAGGTGATTCCGGTGCACTACTGCAGGGAGTGGCGGTGAACGACTCGATCTTCATGCGGCTGCGCCATGCCTTCGGCGAGACGATGGTCGAGCGCGACCGGGATGGCAGGCCGCGCGTGATCCCCGATTCGGCGGACGGGGTGGCCGAGCTCTGCGCGTTGGCGCACGGCAATGGGTGGCGGGTTCGCATCGAAGGACAATCGACCTGGATGCCGGCGGATGCGCCGGCGGACGTCGCGCTTGCGATACGGGGCCTCGCCCGCATCGTCCAGCTCGCCCCCGCCGATCTGGTCGCCACGGTGGAAGCGGGCGTCCCGGTCGCCGTGCTCGGGCACGAGCTCTCGGCGGCCGGAGCCTGGCTCGCGATTGATCCGCCGGGCCGTCCCGAGCGCACCATCGGATCGGTCGTCGCGACCGGTACGGCGGGCCCGCTCCGTCACGGCCTGGGCCCGATACGCGATCATATTCTCGGCGGCACCATCGTCACGGGAGATGGCCGCGTGATCAAGGCGGGCGGAAGCGTGGTCAAGAATGTCGCGGGCTACGATCTCACCAAGCTTCAGGTCGGCGGATTCGGCGCGTTCGGTGTGCTGACCCAGCTGCATCTCCGGCTCCGCGCCCTCCCGGCACGCCGGGTCACGCTGATCGCCCGGGGAGAGCGCGACCTCCTCACGCACCAGGCGCGCGCCCTCACGGAGCGAGGGCTGGTGGCGTCGTCCCTCGAGCTGTTCTCTCCCGCGCTCGCCGCGGAAGCCGAGTGGGTGCTCGCGCTCGAGCTCACCGGCACCGAGGCGGGGGTCGAGGCCGAGGTGACTCGCGCCATGGAGGGAGCGGAGACCGTCTGGACCCGGCTCGCCCCGGATGCGGGAGCGACGTTCTGGCATTCCACGGCGCGGGGCGCGCTCGCCGCCCCGCTCACTTTCCGCCTCGGTGTTTTCCCCGACGGCCTGGACGAGATGCTGGATCTGCTGGCTGAGAGGCTCGATACCGGACTCGTGTCGGCCGGCCCCGGCCAGGGCCTGCTCCGCTGGTCTGGTGACGCGCCAGTCGAGGCATTGCGGTCAGTCCGGCATCTTGCCGCCGAGCGGGAAATCCCGTTGACGCTGGAGCGCGGTCCCTGGACGGTGCGTAGCGCACTCGGACATTTCGGCGCGTACCGCGAGGGAGTCGGCCGGCTGGTGTCCAAACTGCGCAGCACCTTCGATCCGGATCCGACCTTCGCCGTGGCCCTCGAGGGCGGCGCGGATGACTAGAGGGGGCTTCGAAGCCCTCGATCCATGCGTCCACTGCGGATTCTGCCTCCCTGCCTGCCCGACCTATCTCGCGACCGGAGACGAAAGCGATTCGCCGCGCGGGAGGATTCTCCTCATGCGTGCGCTGGAGCGTGGCGAGCTGCCGGCCGACGAGCCCGCTCTTCGCGAGCACCTTGATGCCTGCCTCGGTTGCCGAGGCTGCGAGCCCGTCTGCCCAGCCGGTGTCGGTTACGGCCGGGGGCTCGAAGCCGCCCGCGAACTGCTCAAGAACGCCAACGGTCTCCCCTGGTTCGCGCGCCAGGCCCTCGCCGTGTTCCGCCGGCGGTTTCTCTGGCGATCCGTGTTCACGGGCGCGCGATGGATCCGGGCGACGGGGCTGCCGGGCAAGATGGCGGGAAAAGGCCGGTTCGGGTTCGCGATGGGGATGCTCGCCGCGAGCGGCGAGGAGTCAGGAGTCAGGAGTCAGAGGTCAGAGGAAAGGCCCTCCCCTGACTCCCGACTCCCGATTCCTGACTCCTCGCAACAGCCTTCCCGCGGCACTGTGGCCCTCTTCCGCGGCTGCGTCATGGACACGCTTTTCCGGCGCGTGCACGACGCGACCCGCCGGACCCTCGAACTCAACGGCTATCGCGTGGTCGAGGTCAAAGGCCAGCATTGCTGCGGGGCGCTGCACGAGCACGCGGGAGATCGACACGCCGCGCAGGCCCTGGTGGCGATGAATGCTTCCGCCTTTCGCGGCCGGGCCGACTTCATCGTGGTCAACAGCGCAGGGTGCGGGGCGCTGCTTCGCAACGCGGCGCACTTCGACTCGTCTCCGGCCGGCCTCAAGCTGGGCTCGCGCGTCCGCGACGTGTCGGAGCTCCTGGCCGCCGCCGGTCCCAAGGCCGGCGCCGCGCTGCCGATCGAAGTCGCCTACGATGCGCCGTGCCACCTGGAGCACGCCCAGGGCGTGCGCGAGGCCCCGCTCCGGCTCCTCCAGGCGATCCCCGAGCTTGTCGTGCGGCGGCTTCCGGGATCAGACCGCTGCTGCGGCAGCGCGGGGATGTTCTCCCTGATGCAGCCGGCAATGTCCCGCGCTGTGCTGGAGGAAAAGATCCTCGCGATTGCCGCGGCCGATCCGCGTCCGGCGCTCGTGGCCACCGGCAATCCGGGATGTCTCATGCAGATCGGCGCGGGACTCCGGGCCGCCGGGCTTCCCATCGGCGTCGCGCACCCGGTCGAGCTGCTCGACTGGTCCTACACCGGCGCGGGGCGCTGACCGCTTACCTTCCTGCCATGCAGCTGGATTTCTCTTTACCGCCAACCCATCTCAAAACACTCCGCGCCGGCGCCGTGATGGTACGGGATGCACCGGCGGTGCTTCAGATTCAGGGTCCCGGAGCGCTGATCTGTCTGCAGGGGCTCCTCACCCAGGACCTCTCCGCCCCGGGGCCCGATACGCTGGTCTACGGAGCGCTCCTGACGCCGAAGGGGATGATTGTCGCCGACACCTGGGTCGTGCGAGAGGAATCGGGGTTTCTCCTCGCGATCGATGCCCGAGCGCGCGAGGCGGTCCTCGCGCTGCTCGCTCGCACCCTGCCACCGCGACTGGCCCGGGCCACCGATCTCAGCGACAGCTGGCGCGCGGCATGGATGATCGGCGCCTCGGCACCCGAGCGCCTCGCGCGGGCATTGGGGTGCGAGGTACCGGGCGCGGGCGCAGTGCTCCGCACCGAGGCGGACGGCTCCGTTCTCGCGGGAGGCACCCCGCCGGCTCCATTCAGCGTCCTGTCGCTCGGGCCCATCGCCGGGATCGAGGATCTGGCTCGCGCTTTCCTCTCCGCATCCGGCCACGAGGGCGGTGCGGAGGAGCTTTCCGCGGCGCGAGTGCTGGCGGGATGGCCCACCCTCGGCCGGGAAATCGACGAAAAAACGCTGCCTCAGGAGGTTCGCTTCGAGGAGAATGGAGGGGTGTCCTATACCAAGGGGTGCTACACCGGGCAGGAGACCGTGGCGAGGGTGCACTTTCGCGGTCACGTAAACCGGACGCTGCGCGGAGTCGTACTGCAGGGTGGGGTGCCGCCGGAGGACCGGACGCTCATGCTGGGCGAAAAGCCCGTCGGCGATCTCAAGTCGGCGATCATTCTCCCGGACCGCGTGATCGCGCTGGCTATGGTACGGCGCGAGGTCGAGAATGGCGCGCCGGTTCGCGCGGGACTGAGGAAGGCGGTGGTTACGGAACTGCCGTTTGGGGAGGTGGCGTGAAGTGATCAGTGGTCAGTGGCCAGGGGTCAGGGAGTGGCAATTCCCACCGACCCCTGACCCCTGACCCCTGATCACTGGAACTACGGAGTCTTCGTGGTATCCCCGGCGACCTTCGTGGTGTCGGTCTTGATCGTGGTGTCGGTGACGGTGGTCGTGACCGTCGTGGTGGTGCTGACCGCTGTCGTGTCGGCGGCAGGGGCTTCGTCCTGTTTTGCGCCGCAGGCCGCCAAGGCAACCACCGCGGCAACCACGAGGTACTTCGACATTGTTACTCCTTCGATGTTCGGGTAACGGATCAGGAGGACGCGGGGGACGCTCGAGTGGCGCCAAATCATACAGCCTGGAAAACTAGGATGAAACGCTGCTTTGTCAAGCGGGACATAGACTTACACGATTCCACATCGCTCAGGCCGTTGATTCGGGACGGAATGGGGACGCCGCGATGTCTCTGGGACCTAAAAACTTCAAGATCAATGATTTAAATGGCTCACATCCACGACTTGCCCCGCTCGCTCGGTGCCCTCAAGGAAAGCCCTTGGGGTAGGGCTCCGCTTCTCGGCCGTTCGGTCCGCGACGAGATTCGCGAAAACCTGCTGCGAGCACTGGCTCGCGGCGAAGCGCTGTTCGCGGGCGTGGTCGGCTACGAAGACACGGTGCTCCCACAGATCGTCAACGCGCTGCTCGCCCGCCACGATTTCATCCTTCTGGGGCTCAGGGGACAGGCCAAGAGCCGGATATTGCGTGGGCTTACCGGCTTTCTCGATGACTGGCTTCCGATCGTCGAAGGCAGTGAGGTCAACGACAATCCATTCGCCCCGATCAGCAAATTCGGGCGCGAGCGGCTGCACGCGGAGGGCGACGCGACGCCGATCGGGTGGGTACATCGCGACAACCGGTACGTGGAGAAACTGGCGACTCCCGACGTGACCATCGCCGACCTCATCGGCGATCTCGATCCGATCCGCGCCGCGCGCGGCGGGCACGTGCTGTCCGACGAAATGACCATGCACTTCGGCCTGCTGCCGCGCGCCAACCGGGGAATCTTCGCGATCAACGAGCTCCCGGATCTGGCGGGAAAGATCCAGGTCGGGCTCTTCAACATCATGCAGGAGGGCGACGTCCAGCTCAAGGGCTATCCGGTACGCCTGCCACTCGACGTCCTGCTCTGCTTTACCGCCAACCCCGAGGACTACACGGCGCGAGGCAAGATTATCACGCCGCTCAAGGACCGGATCGGCTCGGAGATCATCACCCACTACCCGCGCTCGGTCGAGCTGGGTATGGCGATCACCTCGCAGGAAGCGTGGACCGAACGGAACGGGAGCGTGCCACCTGCCAGAATTCCCGAGCTGGTGCGGGAAGTGGTGGAACGGATCGCCTTCGAAGCGCGGGGCGATAAACGGGTGGACCGCCGGTCCGGGGTCAGCCAGCGGTTACCGATCAGCGTTCTCGAGAATGTGGTGTCGGCGGCGGAGCGGCGCGCCCTCACGCACATGGAAAAGGAGTCGGTGCCACGCCTCGCCGATCTCTACACCGCGCTGCCCTCGATCACCGGCAAGCTCGAGCTGGAGTACGAGGGCGAGCTGCAGGGAGCCGAAGCGATCGCCAAGGAGCTGATCCGGCGCGCCGCGCTGCGCACCTTCACCGACCGGCTGGGGGACGACCACGACGAGCGGCTCGACCGGATCGTCGCCTGGTTCGACCAGGGTTCCGCGCTCAAGATCGGCGGCGACGAGCGCGCGAGCGTGGCCGTCAAGGCGTTCGCGCTGGTGCCCGAGCTCCTGCCGCTGGTGCACGACCTCGACCTGGCCGAAGTCGGCGATCAGCCGGTCGAGGTCGCGGCCTGCGAGCTCGTGTTGGAGGCGCTGGCCGCGCAGAAGCGGATCAGCAGGAGCGAGGAGATCGGCTGGACCGCGGCGCGGGGGAAGCGTGAGAGGTGAGACGTGAGCGGTGAGATGGAAGAGCCTTTCCCTCTCCCATCTCACCGCTCACATCTCACCCCACATGGCTTTTGCCCGCATCACGATAATGTCCGTGGCGCCGTCCAGCCCGAGGGGGGCGGTGTTCAGCACCATGTGATAGTTGGCGGGATCATTCCAGTCGAGCTGGTAGTGATGAGAGAGATACCGGGCCCGGTTGGCGTCGCTTTCCCTGACTCTCCCCTCCGCCTCCCTCGCATTCACCCCGTCGCGTTCGGCGATCCGCGCGATGCGAGACGCGAGCGGAGCCACGATCTTCACGTGCAGCGCGTCATGCGAGCCGGAGAGCACCGCCGGCGCCGCGCGACCCACCAGGACCACCCTGCCCTCGGCGGCGACCTCGGCGACCACCTTCTCGGTCACCAGCACCAGCGATTTTTCCTCGGGCTCCGGAAGCCGGTCGGGCGGCTCGCTCAAGAGTTCCGGCGCGGAACGGGAAAGCGCACGGACCAGCCGCTCGACGAAGCCCGGAGCGCGTTCCTCACGGTCGGCCACCTCCCCCGGCGGAAGACCGGCCCGCTCGGCCACGCGGTTGATCAGCTCGTTGTCCACCACGCGGAAACCCAGCGCGTCGGCGACCCGCCTCGCGACTTCGCCGCCGCCCGCCCCCATTTGTCTCGACACCGTGACGATCATGTGGTCCTCCCCAGGTGCCAGCGCGCCCAGATCGAGCCTGCCATGCAGGCGACTCCGCCAAGGAGGACGGCTGGACCGGCGCCAAGGTGTTCCGCCAGCCAGCCTGCCTGCAGCGAGCCGAAGGGCGCCATCCCCACGACGATGAAGCTGTAGAAGCCCACGACCTGCCCGCGGAGCTCCTCGGGAGCCTCGGTCTGCAGCATGGTATTGGTGAGAATTGCATTGAGCGACGCCGCCAGACCCGCGACCAGCAGCGCGGCGAATGCGAAGACGAAATGCCGGGTCATCCCGAGCAGGAAGACGCTCACGGCGAATCCGCTTCCGGCCCACAGGAGAACCTTCTCCCGGGGGAGCCGATGGCCCAGGGCGGCAATCGAGATCGCCCCGGCGGCGGCGCCGACGCCGAAGGCGGACGTCAGCGCGCCGTAGCCTCCGGCGCCGAGGCCGAGCGTATCGCGGGCAAAGACCGGCAGGATCGCCACAAAAGAGACCCCGAAAACGGTGAAGATCCCGGTCAGGATGACGAGGGTACGCGGCCAGGGAGAGCCGAGGACGTGACGCATCCCCTCCCGGACGCCGGTCCGGCGCGCGGGCAGGCCGGGGCGCGATGCCGGATCCAATCTGATCCGGAACAACCCGATGAGCACGGCAAGAAAGCTCGCGGCATTGACGAAAAAGCAGGCGGCGGCTCCTGCCGCCGCCAGGAGCGTTCCTGCCAGCGCGGGCCCGAACACTCGCGAGAGGTTGAAGGCCGACGAATTCAGGGCGATGGCGCTCATCAAGTGGTCGCGACCCGACAGCTCGCCGAGGAACGCTTGCCGGATCGGGATCTCGAAGGCGCTGATCAGGCCGCCGAAGAGCGACAGGGCGTACACCCACTGAATGGTGATGGCACCGAAGGCGGTCAGGAATCCGAGCGCCAGCGCCTCGGCGAGGAAGAGAAATTGGAGCAGCAGCAGCGCGCGCCGCTTGTTCACCCGCCCCGCCACGACGCCGCCCCACAGCGTGAAGAGGAGAACCGGCAGCGCGCCGAAAAAAGTGACCAGACCCACCTGCAGCGCCGAATTCGTCAGCTCGAGCGCGAGCCACCCCAGGGCCACCGTTTGCATCCAGGTGCCGCAGAGGGAGAGGAACTGCCCGACGATGAAGAATCGGAAATTCGGGTTGCGCAGCGCGCCAAAAGACGGTGAGCGGTGAGAGGTGAGAGGTAAGCGGGAAACGCTCTCCGGTGGGGCCGTCATGCATCAAGATAGTATCTTGAATGCAGTTGTTAGCCGTTCGCCGTTAGCCGATAGCTGCCTTTATGCGCTACACGACCTACCAGAAACACGTTCCCGGCCTCGCCGACGCCGTCAACCTGCAGGCGTTGCTGGATCAGCTGGGCGACTTTCTCCTGCAATCCGGGTTCGCCGGCGGGCCGGGCGACTGGCCCTGGTGGGCCGAGCCAGGCGAAGGTGGAGACAAGTCAGTGGATTCGTTGCGCGAGGCGATCCTGCGCGCGCTGATGGAATCGGGACAGCTCACTCCCGACATGATGAAGTTTCTTCGGGGAGATTCCACCGGCGATCCCGAAAAGGACCGCGAGCTCGAGCGCCAACTCGGCGAGCTGCTCGACCGGATCGTTCAGCGACTCATGGACGAGGGCTATCTCAACGTGAAGGAAGCGCCGCAGATGCCCGAGGGGTACACCCCGCTCCTCGGGCCCGGCGGACAGGCGGCCACCGCCGCGCGCGATGTGCAGTTCAATTTGACCGAGAAGGGGATGGATTTCCTCGGATACAAGACGCTCAAGAACCTCCTCGGCAGCATCGGCAAGTCCAGTCTCGGCGCGCACGAGACGCCCCACCTCGCGACCGGTGTGGAGACCGAGGGGGCGAGCAAGCCCTACGAGTTCGGCGACGTGATGAATCTGGATGTGGCGGCGACCCTGTCCAGCGCCATCGCAAGGGAGGGGCTCGCGATGCCCCTCAATCTCGAGTACGGCGACCTCCGGGTGCACCAGTCGGAGTACCGCTCCTCCGCGGCGACCGTGCTGATGCTCGATTGTTCCCACTCGATGATTCTGTACGGCGAGGATCGCTTCACGCCGGCCAAGAAGGTTGCGCTCGCGCTGACCCACCTGATCCGCACCCAGTATCCCGGCGATTCGCTCCGTGTCGTGCTCTTCCACGACTCGGCGGAAGAGATTCCCCTGGGCGCGCTCCCCGGCGCGCAGGTCGGGCCGTACCACACCAACACGGCGGAGGGACTCAAGCTGGCCCGGCGAATCCTCTCGGGTCAGAAAAAGGACATGAAGCAGATCATCATGATCACCGACGGCAAGCCGTCGGCGCTCACGCTGCCGAATGGCCAGGTCTACATCAATTCTGCGGGACTCGATCCCCGCATCCTCGCCGCGACCTACCGGGAAGTGGGCCACTGCCGCCGCAGCGGGATCATGATCAACACCTTTATGCTCGCCCGGGATCGCGCGCTGGTGGAATTCGTGAAACAGGTGGCGACGATCTGCCGGGGGAAGGCCTACTTCACCAATACGATGACGCTGGGGCAGTTCATTTTGATGGATTTTCTGAAGCGGAGGACGACGAGAATGTAAGACAGAACGGGGTTGGGAGTTGGGAGGATGGGGTTGGGGGGAGAAACTCACCCCAATCCCCATCTCCCGATCCCCAGCCCCTACCCTGCTGCCTGTTGCCCTTTTCTACTGCACTCGCTTCGCCATCGTTCCCGCCGCCAGCGTTTCACCGGGATTCACGCCGTTGATCGCCGCGATCAGCTCGACCCGGGCCGCCGACGGATACTGGCGGTAGAATTCCTCGACCGTCATCGCGCGCGGGAGCCGCACCAGCGAGAGATGCACCGGCTGCTTGTTGAGCGCCGCCTGGTCGGTGAGTGCGGCGAAGCTCTGCATCGACTGGCGGATCACGCCGGAATAGCTGGAATACCGGTCTCCCGAGGAGTACCCGAGCAGCTGGTAGGTGGTGCTCCCGTACCGGACATACATCACTCGACCCGCTACTACATTGCCCTGCTGGTCCTGCGCCTGGAACTCGGCCGTGGCGGCGGGCAAGCCGTTCACCGTCGCCCGCTGGCTGTTGCCCATCTGCACCCCTTGCTGCTGAGCGAACTTCTGCAGCAGTGTTTCGGGTGCGTCGCTCCCGCCCAGGGAGAGCTGGACGACCGCGTCCTTCTGCGGGCTCGCCGCGACGACCGCGTCGGCTCGGTTCTGGGTCTGCCATCCCGAAGGGAAGTCCATCCGAAATCGCAGATCGGGATGATTGAACCGTCCTCCTTCGAAGTAACCCAGCCGTGGATTCACACCGAACACGATCCCGTCGATCGCGCGGAGATAGGCGTCGCGGTTGACGAGCGAAGTCCTGGCACTGTCGGCGGGAACGGTCGCCGCGCGCTGCTCCGCCTTCTGGAAACGGTCGCCTGGATCCGGGTGGGTCGAGGCCCAGGTCGGAACCCTTCCCCCCCCGGAGAGGTTGCCCACCCGCTCCAGCGTCTTGAACGTGTTGGCCATTTCCCGGGCGTCGTAATTCCGCCGGCGCATGTAGCGGAACCCGAGCTCATCCGCCTGCGACTCATCTCCCCGGCTGTAGCTCAGGAACAAGAGCCCCAGTCCCTGCTGCAGCGCGCCGGCGCTCTGGGCGACGGTGGAAGAGAGGATCGAGCCCGCGATCAGCCCGACGCCAACGAGTTGCTCCCGGGTGATCTGCCGCGCCGTGTGCCGCGCGGTCACGTGCCCGATCTCGTGGCCCAGCACGCCGGCCAACTCTGCCTCGGAGCCGAAGTAGGCGAGGATGCCGCGGGTGACGAAGATCTTGCCACCCGGGGCGGCGAACGCATTCACCTCGGGATCCTCAACGACCTCGAACACCCACGGCAGGGAAGGCCGTTCCGTCGTCGCCGCCAGGCGTTCACCGACGGCCCGCACATAACGCTGCACTCCGGAATCGGGGTAGGTGCCCAGCGTGGCCCGCGCGCTGGCAAGCATCTGGTTGCCCATCTCGATTTCCTGGCCCTCGCTGACCAGCGAAATCTCACTCTTGCCGGTGGCGGGATTGGTGGAGCAGCCGGCGACGAGCGCCCCGGCGGCAACGCTCTGAAATACGCGGAGGCGGAGGCCCCGGATTGTTCGGCTCATGATGCACACCCCTTCGAGGTCGCGAGGACGCGTGGACGCGGGGCGCGAGCAGTTCGCATCTTCACGCCTCCGCGTCTGTTATCGTACATGGAGTGACGCCTGAATGGAAACGGACCACACCGCGACTATCTTCCGCCGTGCCCGATGACCCCAGCCTCCCCGCACCGGCTGCGGGAAAGTGGAACACGGCGGAGATCTCGACCGACCCCCGGGTAAGCTTTCTCCTCGCGCTCGGTCGCGCGCTTCATGCAGCCGGCCACTCCTCCCAGGGGCTCGAGGAGATGCTCGAGCTCGCCGCCGCACGACTCGGCGTGCCGGGCGAATTCTTCACCACGCCGACATCGATGTTTGCCGCCTTCGGTCACGACGATCGGCAGCGCACCTTTCTCCTCCGGGTCCAGCCCGAAAGCCCCAATCTCAGCCGGCTCGCCGGAATCAAGGAGGTCCTCGACCGGGTGCTCGACGGAACCCTGGCCCCCGCGGAAGGTGCGCGCCAGCTGCGGGCGGTGGCGGAATCCGGCTCGCCCTATTCCCCGGTGCTCACCACGCTTGCGTTCACGGTGTCGTCGGGCTCCTCGGCGGCGTTCTTCGGCGGCGGGGCACCTGAAGTCGTGCTCGCCTCGGCGCTTGGATTGCTCACCGGATTGGTTGCCCTCGTGGCCGAGCGGATTCCGACGCTCGAAAAGGTGTTCACCACCACCGCGTCCTTCCTGGTGGCCTTTCTCGCCAGCGCCGCCGGTGTCGCCTTCGGCGATGTTTCCGTCTCGACCGCGATCCTCGGGGGCCTCGTCGTCCTGCTCCCGGGTCTCATGCTCGTCGGCGCCATGGGTGAACTCTCCACCGGCCACCTTGCGTCCGGGACGGCTCGCGCCGCCGGCGCGTTCATTGTGTTTCTCGGAATCGGATTCGGCGTCGCCCTCGGAACCCGGGTCGCCGAGCTGATATTCGGGCCAGCGGCAGTCACCTCCCCGGGAGGGCTGCCGACCGGATTCATCTGGATCGCCCTCACCACGGCCGCGCTGGCTTTTGCGGTACTCCTGAAGGCGGACCGGCGCGATATTCCCTGGATTGTCCTTGGCGCCGGCATCTCCATCCTGGCCTCGCGCCTGGGAACCCGGCTGGTGGGCCCCGAGCTGGGGCCCTTCTTCGGGTCATTCGGCGTTGCGGTGGCGGGGTGGGTGTTTGCGGCGCGTACCTCACGCCCGGCCAGCGTGGTGGTGGCGCCTGGTGTACTGGTACTGGTGCCCGGAAGCATCGGATTCCGAAGTATCGCCGCCCTCATGGACGACCGGGTTGTTGCGGGAATCGACACGGCCTTTAGCGCGCTGCTCACCGCCATCGCGTTAGTGGTAGGACTTCTGGTGGCAAACGTCGTGCTGCCGGCGCGGCGCCACCTGTGACACGGGCCCTCCGACCGAAAGGCTTTCGCCGATGATCAGGCACCTGGTGGCGGCACTCACTCTCCTCTGTCCGTCAGCGATCCTGCACGCGCAAGCCGCGCCGATCACCGTGTTCGTGGTGCGGCACGCGGAGAAGGGACCGGAGAATCCCGATCCCTCCCTCACTCCGCAGGGACATCAGCGTGCCACGGCCCTCGCGCGCGTCCTGGGCGACTCCCACGTCACCGCCGTGTTTGCGTCGGAGTTCAAGCGCGCCCAGGAGACGGTCGAGCCGCTGGCAAAGTTCGCCGGCCTCACCACGGCGATCGTGCCGGCGGCCATGCTCGATTCGCTGGTCGTGCGCCTGCGCGCGCTGCCTCCGGGAAGCCGCGTCGTCGTGGCGAGCCACAGCAACCTGGTGCATCTGATCGTGGAGAAACTTTCCGGAGTCAGCGTGCCGCCGCTGGCCGACACCGATTACGACCGGCTGGTGGTTGTGACGGTGATCGCGGGTGGGAGGGGGGATGCGGTTGTCCTGCGCTACGGTGAGAAGTGAGACGGGAGCGGTGCGGGGAAGGGTCTTCCCCTCTCACCTCTCACCTTCAAGCACCAGCGCCCGCGAGCCAACCGCCGTCAATCGACCGCCGGCCGTGGGCTCGAGCGAGAGGATGAGCAACCGATTGTTGGTCGGAACGACGGACCAGATGCTGCCGTTGAAGCGGAGCAGGACGCCGTCCTCTCCCGCAGCATAGACCTCGGTCGGACCGAACCCCCAAATGGCTCTGAGCTCCCGCTGGGTCGGGCTTTGCATCGAATACCACTGCACGCCGTCATAGCGCAGGATGGCGCCTCCCGAGCCGACCGCGAAGAGATCGTCCGGCGCCGTCCCCCAGACGCCGCGCAGCAGCGCATTGCTCACGAGCCCCATGTTCCGCCACTCCGCGCCGTTCCATGACAGCGCCGTACCGCTGTCGCCTACCGCATACACGTGGGACTCGTCCAGCCCGTAGACGTGTCGGAGAAACCGCGGGGTAACCGGCGTCTGGGAAACCCATGCCGAGCCCTGCCGCCGGATCGTCGTTCCCCGGTCTCCCACGATGAAGGCGGCGCCGGCATCGCTGGTCCAGACCGAGCGCAGGAGTGCCGGAGCGGCGACCGACTCCTTCTTCCACTGCGCGCCATCGAAGCGAAGGATGGTTCCGCTGTCTCCCACGACGAGCAGCTCTCCATTCTGGTTGGACGCACCGTACAGCGTCTGGCGGGTCGGAATCGGGAGCGGAGTCCAGCCGGGTCCCGTCTCCCGATACACCGCTCCGGCGTTCCCGACCGCATAGCGAGCTCCCCCCGGTCCTTCCGCCACGTCGAAGAGATTCGGCCCGGACGTGCCGAGTTGCCACCCTGTGCTCTCCCGGTGAAGCGTGGTCCCGCTCCATCCCGCCACCACGAAGTCGCCCGAGGGTGAGGCGTGCACGCCGCGGAGATGCTCCGCCGTCACGGTCTGGGGCGCGAGGGTCCAGGCCGAGCCATTGAAGAGGAGCATCGCACCGTTGTTGCCCACCGCGAGCACATTGCCGGCGTTGATGCCCCAGACGGCAAACAGGTCGTTTCGCGAAGGCAACGACACCAGGTTCCAGCGCACACCGTCGAACTGGACGAGCGTGCCCTGGATGCCGACCGCATAGAGGTTGGAGGCTCCAGTGCCCCAGAGGCCGAGCAGAAGGAGGCCGGTCGGGCTCTGCATCTGGATCCAGCGGGTGCCCTCGAGCCGAAAGAGGGCGCCGTTCTGCCCGGCGGCAAAAATGTTCGAGCGGTCCGGGCCCCAGACCGCCCAAAGCTCCGCCGTTTCGGTGCCCGCCAGCACCCGCCATGCCGTCCCGTCATATCGGAGGGCCACACCCGATCCGACGGCGTAGATGTCGTCCGGCGCGAGTCCCCAGACATCCAGGAGCACATTCCCGGTGGGACTCGTCATCTTCGACCAGGATTGGCCATTGTAGCGGAGGATCGTTCCGAAGCTCCCGACTGCGTAGACGTTGCTGGCAGAAGTCCCCCAGACTCCGAGCAGGTCGACGCCATTGTCGGGGGTATTCATGCGGGTCCAGGTGATTCCACCGTCCAGCGTCCGCAGGACCGTGCCGGCCTGCCCCACGGCGAATGAGGTGAGCGGGTCGGCGCTCCAGATCCCGAGGAGCGACACGTCGCTCGCCGCCTGATGCCGCACCTGCCAGGTGCCGAGCGAGGCGACAGCCGGGAGCACGGTCACCCGGGTGCGCCCGCTTCCCCGCGCGTTTTCCCCCCGCACATCCGCCGTCCCCACGGCCATGGCCGTCACCACGCCCTCGGTACTCACAGTCACCACCGACGGGTCGGAGCTCTCCCACTCCACCGTTCCTCCTCCGCGTGGCCCGGGGTTGCCGAAGAGTCGCGCGGTGCCCCCCGGCTCGAGGAAGAGGGTCCTCGGCGTCATCGCCACGCCGTCGTCACCCGGGCCGGTCGAGCCGAAGGGCTGGTCGTCCAGGCAGCCCGCCAGGAGGACCAGGCAGAGCAGTCGCGGGAGAGGACCTCGGCTCATGAGACCTGCCGCTCGAGATGGTCGAGCGCCCGAAGGACAACCCGGTCCATGACACGATCGGGCAGCAGGCGGGCCAGCCAGAGTCGAAGGCGCGCGTCCCCGCCGACGACGTACCGCGTGCGCGGCTCCGGCGACCCGATCGCGTGGAGCACGGCGTCGGAGACCGCTTCGGGCGGCGTCGCGCGCGTCCTCGCCCGCTCGAGGATGCGATGCAGCGCCTGGAGCCTGCCGCGGTAGCGCAGCATGCCCTCGGCTGGGATCTGCGAGGTGATCGCGGCGAACTCTCGCAGGCCCTTGTCCCAGATCGGAGTCCGGATCTGACCCGGCTCGACGACCGAAACGTGAATACCCTCGGGTGCCAGCTCGAGGCGCAACGCGTCAGCCAGCGCCTCGACAGCATGCTTCGACGCCGCGTACGCACCGGTGAACGGCGAGGCGATCCGGCCGGCGATCGAGCCGATGTGCACGATCCGCCCCCGCGCCTGGCGAATCAGCGGAATGAAAGCCTGGGTCACGGCATGCAGACCGATGACATTCACTTCAAGCTGGTGCCGCAGCCGATCGGCGGAGAGATATTCGAGGGGACCCCCGACGGCGATTCCCGCGTTATTGACGAGGCCCGCGAGGCCATGATCGCGCTGCTCCGAGCGCACGGTATCGGCGGCCCGGGCGATCGTCCCCGCGTCGGTCACGTCGAGGATGAGCCATTGAAGCCGCCCACGGGCCCCGTGCAGCAGGCGCTCGCCGTCCTCCGGGGTCCGAACCCCGGCAAAGACACGAAACCCGTTTTGGGCAAGGCGGAGTGCGCAGGATGCACCGATGCCGGTCGAGGCACCGGTGACGAGGACGGCGGGGAGATCGGACATGCCCTCAAATGTAAGGGCGAAGCGGTGCGCTCCTGCGGAATCCCGCCGGTCCAGGCATCTAATATCTTGTATGGAAAGGTCTTACGGACCTCGATGATTCCTGCGGCCGCAAGACTCGAACGGACCTCCTGCCCGGTACGAGCAGGGGGGCGTACCCTCGCCTCCGGACGTCCACCTTGCGTCCCACTCCGTATACCGGGAGAATTAGGCGCTCCCCCTTCGCATTCCTTTCGAGGAGGCCGCATGGCCACCCGCCGTTCGTTCCTCAGCGCGCTCGCCGGCTCCGCGGCGACGCTCCCCGCATTCCGTGACCAAGCCATCAGCCGGGTGCTCCGCGCCTCGGAAATCGCCGGGTCGAGGAGCGCGGCACGCGTCGCGGAGGACGAGGCCTACTGGACCGAGATCCAGCGCGCGTTCGATGTCGACCGCACGATGATCAACCTGAACAACGGGGGATGCTCGCCGGCGCCGACGCACGTGCTCGATCAGATGATCCGGGACCTCCGATTCAGCAACGAGCTCCCGGTCGATCACATGTGGCGCGTCCTGGAGCCGCGGATCGAGAGCGTGCGCCGGGACCTGGCGCGCGACTTCGGCTGCGATATCGAAGAAATGGCCATCACGCGGAACGCGTCGGAAGCCAACGAGATCATGATCTTCGGACTCGACCTCAAGGCGGGCGACGAGGTGATCGTCACCAACCAGAACTACGGCCGGATGATCACCGCCTGGCGCCAGCGGGAACGACGGGATGGCATCGTGCTGAAGCAGGTGTCGTTCAAGGTCCCGCCGCCGTCACCGCAATACCTTGTCGATCAGTTCAAGGCGGCCATCACGCCGCGCACCCGCGTCATCGAAGTCACCCACATCACCAACCTCACCGGCCAGATCATGCCGGTGAAGGAGCTGGTGGATCTCGCGCGCCCGCGCGGAATCGAAGTGTTTGTCGACGGCGCCCATGCCTACGCCCACTTCCCGTTCACGCGCGACGAGCTGGGCTGCGACTACTACGGCACCAGTCTCCACAAGTGGCTCCTGGTCCCCATCGGGGCGGGCTTTCTGTACGTAAGGAAGGACAAGCAGAAGAAGCTCTGGCCGCTCATGGCCGCGGCGCCCGAACAGGACGACAACATCCGCAAATACGAGGAAATCGGCACCCACCCCGCGGCCAATCACAACGCCATCTCGGCGGCGCTGGCGTTCCACCGCGCCATCGGAGCGGAGCGCAAGATCGCCCGGCTGCGCTGGCTCCGGGATCGCTGGGCCAAGCGGCTGCTCGCCGAGAGCGATCGGGTGCAGGTGCTCACCCCCCTCGATTCACCCTACAGCGGCGGAATCGGACTCTTCACGGTGGCGGGGCTGGACATGGCCAAACTCAACGGCTGGCTCTGGGACAAACACCGGATCGTCAACACCTACATCGGCCATCCGGAGTTCGCCGGACTGCGCATCACGCCCAACGTGTACACCACGCCGGACGAGGTTGATGTTTTCGCGGAGAAGGTACTGGAGGCAATTCGGAAAGGCGTTGCCTAGGGACTCGCGACTCCCTTGCTACGCCGCCTGCATTTCGTGCTGTGATCGTCGCGCCGCCCACTCGTCCGGCCCCAGCTTCTTGAGCATCCTGAGGTGGGAGCGGACCGCCGCCATGACGGTCGGCTGGTCGTAATAGGGCACGCCGTACTTGGTGGCAGTGGCCTTGACGATCGTGCTGATCGCCGGGTAGTGGACGCTGCAGACCTTCGGGAAAAGATGGTGCTCGATCTGGAAGTTCAGGCCCCCCACATACCAGCTCACCAGCCGGCTCGACCGCGCGAAGTTGGCAGTGGTCTCCATCTCGTGCACCAGCCAGGCGTCCTCCATCCGCCCCACCTCGTCGGGCACCGGATAGGCCGGTCCTTCGACCACGTGCGCGAGCTGAAACACCACGCCGAGGATAAACCCGGCGGTGAGGTGCATGGCGAGATAGCCGATGGCGAACTGCCACCAGGGAATGTCGAGGACCAGCAGCGGAATGACAATCGACCAGCCGTAATAGACCAGCTTCGACGCGAAGAGATTTACCCACTCGCCTCGCGGGTGTTTCTTGTTCTTGTACGGCCCGAGGTCCTTCTGGAAGAAGTACTTGAAGTCCTTGATGAACACCCAGAAGATCGTGGACATCGAGTAGGCCGCGAGGCCGTACAGGTGCTGGAAGCGGTGGATTCGAAGCAGCGGCGCGCCGGGGGAGAGCCGGAGGAGGGGCGAGACGGTGAGATCCTCGTCCACTCCGTCAATGTTGGTATAGGTGTGGTGGATCACGTTGTGGGTGATCTTCCACATGTACCCGTTCGCACCGAGCAAGTCGAAGGTTCGACCGAGTAACGCGTTGAGGCGGGGACTCGAGGAATAGGCGCCGTGCAGCGCATCGTGTGAGATGGCGAATCCGATACCGGCCAGCCCGATTCCCATCAGCACCGCGAAGCCCAGCATCGTCAGCGGAGAGAATCGGTTGGTGAGCGCGAGCCCGTAGGGCGCGAAGGTCAAACCCAAGAGCAGCACGGTCTTGGCGACCATCGCGGGGGTCGCGTTCCGGCTCAGTCCCCGGGAATCGAAATACTCGGCGACTTTCGCCTTCACTTCTTCCCCGAAACCGGTATAGTCCCGGTTCGGGAATGTGATGCTGGCAGGCTTCACGTGACCCCGGATCTAAGTGGCTCACTGCCGAGCGACCGAGCTCGGGGACGACCCGTAAAACTGCACCGTTCCGGCCCCAACGACAAGACCGGTGGCCGGGAACCGGTCGCCGGTAACCTGGACCCCATTCCCGGGTGAATCATGCTCCTCCTGGCCCCGATGCTGCTGGTGTATCCGCTCGCGATCCAGGCGCCCGCTACCGGCCCGGGCGCACCCGTCGCGCCACGACCCCGAGAGGTCCAGGCCATTTCCTTCCTGGGCGATTCTCTTCGCGCGTTCCCGCTTCCCGATGCCGTCCGCGCGCGATATGAGCGGCAGCTCGCCCTGGCGCAAGCCGCGTACGATCGCACGCCGACCGACCCCGATTCGATCGTCTGGTTCGGCCGGCGTCTCGCCTATCTCGGACGCATTCGTGAAGCGATCGAGATATACAGCAAGGGGATCGCGCTGCATCCGGAGAATCCCTGGCTCTTCCGCCATCGGGGCCACCGCTACCTCACCGTGCGCGAGATCGACAGCGCCATCCGTGACTTCGAACGGGCCCGCACGCTGGCGGCTGGCCGGCCCGATCAGGTCGAGCCCGATGGCCAGCCGAACGCGAAAAACCAGCCGATCGGAACGCTGAAGTCCAACATCATGTATCACCTGGGGCTCGCCTATTACCTCAAAGGGGATTTTGCCCGGGCCATCCCGGTTTATCGGCGGGAGCTCGCCGATGCGCACAACGACGATCGCCGGGTGTCGACCGCCCACTGGTTGTACATGGCGCTCCGTCGCCTTGGGCGAGTGGAGGAGGCGGCCCGGGTCCTGCTCCCGATCAGGCCGCGGATGGATATCGTCGAGAACGACACCTACCACCGCCTCCTGCTGATGTACAACGGGGAGCTGCCGCCCGATTCCGTAGTCATGGGGACGGCGGCGGGGGAGATGTCGGTGACCGACGCCACCGCGGCCTACGGCATCGGCAATTGGCACCTTTACAACGGCAGGACCGCCCAAGCGAGGGAGATCTTCCGCCGGATCCTGGCGGGCGGGCAGTGGGGGGCGTTCGGGTACATCGCGGCGGAGGCGGAGCTGGCGCGGAGTCGCTAACGGCTGACTGCTAACGGCTAAGAACATGCGTCCGCGGTTAGCAGTTAGCACACAAACGAGGAACAATCGCTATGGCCACAGCCCCACCCCGCGCCGCGAAATACCCCGACGTCCCGAACCTCATTGGCGGCCGACTCGTCTCGGGCGAGGGGATCTATCTCGACGTCGACGCACCGGCCGACGCCTCCCTGCTATCCCGGGTCCCCCTCTCCTCGCGAACGACGGTGGACGACGCCGTGGCGGCCGCCGCTCGGGCGTTCCCGGGGTGGGCGGCCACCCCGCTCAAGGAGCGCGTGCAGGTGTTCTTCCGGTATCGCGCGCTGCTCGAGCGCCACATGGAGGAGCTCTCCCGCCTGGTTGTGGAGGAGCACGGCAAGCTCCCGGACGAAGCCAGGGCGGAAGTCCAGAAGGCGATGGAGGTGACCGAGTTTGCCTGCGCCCTCCCCGAGATCGCCGCCGGAGAGGTGCTCGAAGTGAGCCGGGGAATCGAATGCCGCACCGACCGGCACCCGGTCGGGGTCGTGGCGTCGATCGCGCCGTTCAACTTCCCGGTAATGATCCCGAACTGGACCATTCCGAACGCCCTGGCTCTCGGCAACTGCATGGTGCTGAAGCCCTCGGAGCTGGTCCCGCTCTCCGCCACGCGCCTCGGCATGTTGCTCGAGGAGGCCGGTCTCCCTCCCGGCGTCTTCAACATCGTGAACGGCGGCCAGGCGGTCGTCGAGGCGATCTGCGATCACCCGGGGATCGCGGCGGTCAGCTTCGTCGGCTCGACCCGGGTGGCCAAACTGGTTTACCGGCGGGGAACGGCGAGTCTCAAGCGTGTGCTCGCGCTGGGAGGGGCCAAGAATCACCTTATCGTCCTCCCCGACGCGGACCCGGCGGTCTCGGCTGTCAACATCATCGCCTCGATGGCGGGTTGCACCGGGCAGCGCTGCATGGCCGCGTCGGTGCTCCTCGCCGTGACGGCGACCGACCATGTCATCGCGCGGCTGGTTGAGGAAGCGCGCCGCCTGGTTCCTGGGAGCACACTCGGTCCCGTCATCAGCCGCGGGGCGAAAGAGCGAATCGAGCGGTACATCGACGAAGCCGAAGCCGACGGCGCGGAAGTGCTGCTGGACGGTCGCGACGTGATCGTGCCGGGGCGGGAGGCCGGGTTTTATGTCGGCCCGACGGTGATTGATCGGGTGCGGCCCGACATGCGTATTGCGAAGGAGGAGGTCTTCGGTCCGGTGCTCGCGATCGTGCGCGCCGGCACGGTGGACGAGGCGCTCGCCATCGAGAACGCGTCCCCGTATGGGAACGCCGCGTCGGTTTTTACGGAGAGCGGCGGCTCCGCCCGCTACGTGGCCGAGCGCGCCAGCGCGGGGATGATCGGCGTGAACATCGGCGTGCCGGTGCCGCGAGAGCCGTTTTCCTTCGGCGGATGGAACGAGTCGAAG
>Ga0210377_10000223_pt1 | contig 54185 bp, 39 predicted proteins | sample PLM4_65_b1redo_FD_155480 | JGI IMG/M metagenome (GOLD analysis project Ga0210377, IMG submission 155480) | Groundwater sediment microbial communities from an aquifer in East River, Colorado, USA - PLM4_65_b1 redo | ecosystem: Environmental > Terrestrial > Soil > Riparian zone | place: USA: East...
GGCGCTGCGCCTGCACCAGCGCTACCGGTTCGATCCCACGGGGTTGAGCGAGCAGGAGCGCCGGCACCTGAAGGAACTCTGCCGCTTAATGGTCTAGGCGCACCCTGCGCTGCGCAGAGTTCGCGCCTTTGCAGTCGGCACGTTTCTGCAAAATGACTGCAAGGTACCGGACTCGGAGATAAAAAAAGATTACGCTTCAAAAGTTCAAATTTCGTGATGTCGAGGGATCCGGAACGTCCGGAGAAGAAAAGCTATTTCCAAATCCCGCGAGGCAAGCGGCTTTGATCGGCCTTCGCGTACCAAATTGGTGCGGCTGAGTCGAAATTCATGTCAGTGCGAGCACATACGACTCTTACTTCAGGCATTCCCTTACCGAGTGGCGGCGACCACGCGCTTGATCAGCCGACCGCGCACGAGATTTCACAGTCTATTGTTCTCCAAATGCCTAATATTGCACGCTAGAGTTGCGCGACCGCTACCGAGATAGAGGATCGGTCAGAAGAACAATTGAATTCTGTGCAATTGGGGCCTTGGGGGGCCAGTCATGAGCATTCGCATCTTCGGCCATTACGTGTCATTCCCGCTATTGCTGCTTGTGCTCGCAGAAGCGGCTATTCACACCAGTGCGGTCTACCTTGCGGGAACTGTCCGCTTCCTTGACATCGAGTTCCGGCTCATCACTGCCGGCGGCGAGGTTGTTTGGGTGCTCCCGCGTGCCTTGCTGTATGCCATTGTCATGTTGAGTGTCATGACGGCATTCGGCCTGTACGGTTCGCAGTTGAAGAACGACAACCGTGAGTACCAGGTCCGTTTCATTACGAGCTTCCCGGCGGCCGCGGTGGCGATGGCGATCATCTTCTACGCCATCCCGGAAAGCTTCCTGGGCCGCGGCATCATGATCCTGAGCCTGCTCTTCTCATTCGTCGGCACGCAGCTCGCGCGGGCGGTGTTCTTCCGGTTCATTGGTCATGAAGCGCTGAAGCGCCGGGTCCTGGTGCTCGGCAGCGGATCCCGCGCGCTCGAGGTCGAGGCGTTGCTGGACAGGCTGGGCCGAAGCGCGGGTTTTCAACTGGTGGGATTCGTGCCGTGCGGCGATGCGCTACGGCAGCCAGCGAAGTCCAGGTTGCTTGGCGACTGCAAATCACTTCGCGCGCTCGTAAAGCAGCACCGCGTTGACGAGATCGTGGTCGGAGTAAGGGACAGGCGCAACGGTCACCTCTCGATGCAGGAACTGCTCGAGTGCAAGCTCGAGGGCGTCAGCATCGTGGACTTGCCAACGTTCTTCGAGCGTGAGACGGGCCTCATCCAGTTGATGACGCTTAGCAAGAGCTGGCTGGTCTATTCCGAGGGGTTCTACAAGGGCTTCCGCCGGCGGCTCCTGAAACAGGCATTCGACATCTCCATCAGCGCGGTCATGCTGGTCGCCACCCTGCCGGTCATGCTGCTCGCGGCGCTGGCAATCCTGCTCGAGACGGGCAGGCCGATCCTGTATCGCCAGAAGCGGGTGGGCGAGCGCGGCCGGGTATTCGAGATCCTGAAGTTTCGCAGCATGCGCGTGGACGCGGAGAAGGACGGGGTTGCGCGCTGGGCCCGGGAAAACGACGATCGCGTCACGCGGGTGGGGAAGTTCCTCCGGTTGACGCGCATCGATGAGCTGCCGCAACTCGGCAATGTCTTGCGCGGCGACATGAGCTTCGTCGGGCCGCGCCCGGAAAGACCGCCGTTCGTGACCGACATCAGCCGGGAGGTGCCCGTCTATCCGACCAGGCACTCAGTGAAGCCGGGCATCACGGGATGGGCGCAGATCCGCTATCCCTACGGGGCATCGATGGACGATGCGGTGAAGAAACTGCAATTCGATCTCTACTACGTGAAGAACCATTCCCTGTTTCTCGACTTGGTCATACTGTTGCAGACGGCGCAGGTCGTCCTGTTTGCCAAGGGCGCGCGCTGAGGACCTGCCGACGTGGACATCGCAGCGCATGCCCGCCTAGCGCTTCACGCGCAGGGGTTGCATGGGGGATTCTTCCCAGCGAACGACCCGGTTGTGCTCGAAATAGACCCGCGACAGTCCGTAGTCCCAGACGGTGGCGGTCTCCGTCACGGGAGTGCCCTGAGTCGCCCGCACCTCGTCCTTGGTCGACCCAAGCTTGAAATTCCCGCCCTGCAGCTGCACGCGTTGATTGCGAGCGATGCGCAACGGGTTGTCGGGGTCCTCGTTCCAGGAAACCACCTTCCCGTGGGCAAAGCGGACCTGCGACCTGCCGTAATGCCAGGTATCGCCTTCGGTCAGAGTCGGAATCCCCTGAATGGCGTGGACGTCGCCGAATGTCGAGCCGGTCGAAATGCCGGGCTGCTCGCCGGGACTCTCCGCGACACGCGGCGCCGGTTGCGCAACGCCCGGTTCGGCAGCGCCGTGTTCGGGCCGGTTGTCGTCGGGCGCCCACGCGTCAAGATAGCGATATGCGAGGTACGGCACGGCAATGAGAGCAGAAAGCGCCAGCGCCGCGCGGCGCCAGCGCGCCGGCCTGCGCTCGGCTGCACCGGTGGCGCCCGTCCCGGAACGATCCTTGGCAGCGTCGCGATCGGACGCCGGATCTGCGTCCCGCACCGGTCTTCGGGCAGCCGCGAGCGCCACGGCATACCTCAGCGGCGGCAGGGCTCCATGGTCGCGGTGGAATTTCTCCAGCGCCCGATAGGCGCCGGTGATCTGTTTGCTGCGCTCCTCGGCGAGCTTCTGTTGGGCGGTATCAGCCGAAAACCGGTCCGGGTGCCACTGCCCGATGAGGCGCCTGTAATGCGTGCGCAGGGTCTCCCAGTCGGTATCCGGGGGCAACCCGAGAATGGCGTAACAGTCCGTATAGTCACGCATGGCAGGGTTCGATGAGCACGAGTACTAGTAGTAACAGGCGTTGCGTAATATATTGCAAATTTTCCGGATCCGTGTCCGACGGGTAGCTAGCAAATCGTATTCTTCTGCAAGGCTGAACTGCCGATCCAATGTCATGTGCGCTGGCAATTCCCGGTAAGCGCGCTTCGAGCAGGCACAATTCGCTCGGACCGTAATTGCGCGGGCTCTCCCGCGTGAGGGCGACAGAGGACTGCAAGGCAGGGTAACAGAGGATTCGCGAGGGGGGTAGATGAACGAATTGCGGTGGATTGGTCTTGCGGCAATGTCGCTGGTCGTGATCGGTTGCGCGAGCGCCCCGACTCCGGATGCCATCCAGGCTCTGCGGGTCTCGACGATGGAGGAAAGCTACCGCATTGGCGTGGATGACCGTGTGCAGGTGTCCGTATGGCGCAACCCGGAATTGTCCGTGACCGCGCCGGTGCGGCCGGACGGAAAGATTTCCGTGCCCATCATCGGTGATGTTGAAGCGGGAGGCCGCACGCCAAGCGAGATGGCTGACATCATCAAGCAACGTCTGGCGGCCTATATTCGCGAACCCAATGTGGCTGTAATCGTCACGGAATTGCGCTCGCACGAGTTTCTCACGCGCGTGCGCGTAACCGGGGCCGTGCGCACCCCGCGATCGATGCCCCACCGGCAGGGGATGACCGTTCTCGATGCGGTGCTTGAGGCCGGTGGCTTGAATGATTTCGCCTCGCCAAACCGCACCAAGCTTTATCGCAAGGCCAGCGACAAGGTTGAAGTCTACGATATCGAGCTCGGCGACATACTGAACAAGGGCCGGCTAGAATTCAATCTGCCGCTAAGGCCGGGGGATGTGATTACGATTCCCGAGCGTCTATTCTAGCCACGCCACTTTCCGCGCAATTATTCACTGGGAAATGCTTATGCAAGTGCATCCGGAACGCATCGTCACCACGATGGTCAACGAGACATTTCACTCCCGCCGCCTGGTGGTGGCGGTGTTCGTCATCGTGAACGCGGCGCTGCTGACGGCGGGATGGTTTTTCCCCAGGGGCTTTTCCGCATCGACCACCATACTCGTCGACGACAGAAACATCGTCCAGCCGCTGATGCAGGGCGCAGCCGTCCCGACCGAGGTCACCGACCGCGGCAGAAACGTGCGGGAGGCCATCTTCGGGCGCAAGATCATGGATAGCATCCTCGAACACGGTGGGTGGCTGGATGATCGGCCAACGGATGAGGAGCGGGAGCGAATTATCGAGAGGATAAAGAAGCGCACGGTAATCGCCACTGTCGGGAGGAATATCATCAGGATCGAGTACCGCGACGATGATGCGCAGCGGGCGTTCAAGACGACACAGAAATTCGCCGAACTATTCATCGAGGAAAGCCTCGCCGCGAAAGCGGCCGAAAGCAGGGCCGCTTTCGAATTCATCGACAAGCAATCTCGCGAATACCACGAAAAACTGACCCGAACCGAAGAGCAGCTCAGAGACTTGCGCTCGGCGAATCTGGATGCGCGCGCCGGCACCGAGGCTGAAGTGACGGCGCGGATGAACGCGCTGCAGGTACGCATAGAACAGACATTTCAGGAACTCAAGGAAGCGGAGATCAAAGGTCTTTCGCTCGAGCGACAGGTGTCCGGCGAAGTGGAGGTGACTGCCGCGGCCACCCGCGAGGGCCAGTATCGGGCGCGCATTGCGGACCTGCAGTCGCGGCTCGATACGTTGCGGCTCAGCTACCACGACACGCATCCGGATATCGTCCAACTCAAGCAGCAAATCCGGGACCTGATGGACGGAATAGCCGCCGAGCGCGAGCGCCGCGAGCAGACGAAGCTGACCGGCCGCGTAGAGCCCGATCAATCGGCCATCAGCAACCCGATCTATCAGCAATTGCGGCGCGATCTGTCACAAAACCAACTCAATGTCGAGGCACTTAAGGCGCGCATCGCCGATTCGCAACAGCGTCTGCAGCAAGAGATGAGCCGCGGCAGGCTGCTTTACAGCGGCGATGCGCGTCTGGCCGAGTTGACGCGCGACTACCAGGTCAACCGCGATATCTATCAGGACCTCCTGCGTCGCCGCGAGAACGCCCGCGTATCGATGAACCTGGACAGGGAAAGCCAAGGATTGACGTTCAAGGTACAGGAACCCGCTACGCTACCGTTGCACCCGAGTGGGCTTCGATTCTGGCATTTTGCGCTCGGCGGAATTCTGCTCGGGATATTGATTCCCCTCGGACTGCTTTACGCCCGATTGCAGCTCGATCCACGTATACGCATTGGAACCGCGATCACACGGATGCACAAGGTGCCGGTGACCGCGATCCTTCCGCATCTGTGGGCACCAAGGGCACTAAGAGGTTTGCGTTGGGAGTTCGCGCTGCTCACGCTGACTGTAGTAGCGACGGTCGGGGCAACGGCATTCCTTTCCGTGCTGCGTATGACAAAGGTGCTGTGACATGAGCAAGATCGAGAAGGCCTTGAGCAAGGCACGGGAGGAGCAGCGCAACCTGCAACTGGTGTCAGTCTCGGGCGCGGCCGGCAAGCCCGCGACAAGCACCGACCTGGTGACGGATCGAGCCGCACATTCCGAGACCATCGGCCGCATGGCTTCAGGCGATTTTCGTATGCGCAGCGCGGACGACCTGTTGCAGCACGGCATCATCCATAAGAGCCAGATTGAGGACCCCGCAGTGCAGGTTTTCCGCGAATTGCGGACCAAGATCATTCAACAGAGCAAGGGGCAGAACGGCGTAATTCTTGTCACTGGTGTGGCTAAGGAACACGGCAGCAGCTTCGTTGCGCAGAACCTTGGGGCAGCTTTCGCATTCGATGTTGTGCGCACCGCGCTGGTAGTCGACTGCAATTTCAGAAACCCGAGTGTGCACCGGCTGATCGCCAACCCGTCGGCGCCGGGACTGGCCGATTACCTTACGAATCCGGGTATCGACATCGCCGAGATCATCCATCCCGTGGGCATCGCGCGCCTTCGTGTGATCCCGGCAGGGAGAAGTCCCGACATCCAGGGGGAGCATTTCAGTTCGGCGAGGATGAAGCGGCTAATCGATTCGGTGCGACGGCGCCACGTGGAACGCTTCATCGTCCTGGACGGCCCCCCGATGTCGGGCATCGCGGACATCCGCATACTCTCCGAGTTGGCGGATTACGTGCTCGTCGTCGCGCGCTACGGGCGCGCCACGAACACGCAGATCGAGAACTGCCTGAGCGCGATCGGCGAGGGGAAATTGCTCGGCATCGTGTTCAACGACGAGCCGCGCATTCCTTGGACCCGTTGACCGAAATGCCGCCGGCCGCCGGCGCGGGCTGTCCCGACGCAGCCCTGTGCCGGCATCGGCCTGGACCCTTGCGCGCGGCGATGCTCTGTTGCGCCGTCCTTGCGGCCGCGCCGGCTGCAGCCGGGGAGTTCGGCTATGGCGGGGGGTATTCCCTGGCCTACGAGAGCAATCCCGCCCAGCTTTCGGCCGGCGCGCAGCACGACTGGGTCAATGCGGTATCCGGCGGAATCGCCTACCAGGAACGTACGGATGAGCTGAACGCAAGCTTGCTGGCGCAAGTGGAGAAACGCGTATACCGCAGCAACGAGCAGCTGAACACCACGCAAGCCAGCCTGAGCGGAATCGGGGTGTGGACGATTTCCCCAAAGCTCCTTTCCTGGACAGTCGAAGACAGCCTGCGCAACGCGCGCATCGACATCACCGCAGTGGATTCGCCTGCCAACCGCACCGAGGTGAACTCCTTGCGTACCGGCCCGGACTTGAACCTGCGCTTCAGTTCCACGAATTCGTCGGTCATCGGCGCCAGGCTCGGCAAGCTGGACAGCGAGACCTCCGGGCTCAGCAACGACACCCTCTCCGCCTATGTGCGCTGGCTGCATCGAATGTCGGAGCAATCGACGCTGTCGCTGAATTACGAAGCGCAGCGCGCAGACCTGGAAGATGGCTCCCTTGTCCCGGCGACTTTCCGCACGGACCTGTATGCGCGCTTCGAGACGCGCCCGCTGCCCAACAGCTTCGCCCTCGATGTCGGCACCACCAGGGTTTCCCGCACGGACGCGGACGATCTGAGCGGCCGTCTCGTTCAATTGACGGCCGCGCGCCAGTTCACGCCGCAGTCGGTGCTTCGGATATCGTACCTGAGTAGGTATTCGGATACGTTCAGCGACATGATCCAGGGGTTGACCAATCCGACGGTCCCGGGCGAGACGGCGCAAGTGCTCGGGGTGGACGTGCTGTCGACGGACTTCTACTACAGCGAGCGCGGCGAGATCGTGTACTCGAGCGATGACGGGCGCTTCATCTACGGGCTGCGTGGCTATGCGCGCCAGGTCGATTACCAGACATTGAACCTGGACTTCGACGAGCTGGGCACGCGCGTTGACTGGGGCTGGCACTACACCGGATCCACGCAAATCTACGCCACGGCCTCGTATCTGAAGCGCAATTTCCGCACTTTCACCCAGGTGGACGTCGATCGCAACGCCGCGCTGGGCGCAAGATTCGCCATGAACCAGAACATGTCCCTTTCGCTCGAGGCCGCGCGCACGGAGCATGAAACCACCAGCGCACTGGGCGCCTTCGTCAACTCGCGCGTCATGCTGGTTTTCGGCTACAGCTCCGGACCGCTCTACGCGGCCCGCACCAGGCGATAATTCACCCATGTATCTGAAGCATTTCGGCCTCACAGCGCAGCCATTCCAGCTCACGCCGGACATCGGCTTCCTGTTCATGAGCGAGGTCCACAGCCGCGCCAAGGCCTACATGGATTACACCGTGTGGAACCGCGAAGGATTCGTCGTCGTCACGGGAGAGATCGGCTGCGGCAAGACGACGCTGATACAGAAACTCCTGGCGGACCTGGACGAGAGCGTCGTGGTCGCCAAGGTCTTCCAGACGCAGCTCGACGAAGTGGAGTTCCTGCAGGCGGTGCTGGTGGAGTTCGGCTTGAACCCGTTCAACGCCAAGAAAGTCGAATTGCTGGACATGCTCAACAGCTTCATCATCGAGCAATTCCAGCAGAAGAAGCAGGTCGTCCTGGTGGTGGACGACGCGCACAACCTGAACCTCAAGGCTCTCGAGGAAATCCGCATGCTGGCCGGGCTGGAAACGCAAAAGGAGAAGATCCTGCACGTGATTCTCGTCGGCCAGCCCCAGCTCAATGAGAGTCTCGACCATCCGGACATGGAGCAGCTGATGCAGCGCGTGAAGCTCCGGTACCACATCCGCGCGCTGAGCGAGAAGGAACTTGGCGACTATGTCCGCTACCGTCTGGGCATCGCGGGCGCGACGAACGCGGCGATGTTCCCTGCGGAAACGCTGCCTGTCATCTACAAGTACGCCGGGGGCATCCCGCGCCTCATCAACACGTTGTGCGATGCGGTGCTGACTTGCGCCTATGCCGACAGTCTGTCAAAGATCACCGTGGAAGTGGTCGAGGCGGCGGCATTGGAGCTGCAATGGCCGCCCTACAGCGAGCGAGTCGACAAGCGCCGCATGCGGAGCACGCGCGGCCCCGAGGGCGGAGTGCATGCGATGTTGCGCCAGCAAGTCGAGACCCTGACGACGATCGCTCAAAACAGCAGCAGCCTCGATGAGCTCTCGCCGGCGCTGGCGTCGATCAGAAAGGTCTTGGCGGCAATCGAGATCCATCTGCGGGCGCTCGCCGACAGGCCGGGTACGCAGCCTCAATCGGGTTCCGCCGCAGATCGTCGGCAGAAGATCGGTTGAGAAATGCGCGGCTGAGCACAATTGATCTCGATGGCGGCGGCGCGCCGTTCCACGGCAAGGACCGGCATGGGAGCGCGCGTGAACCGCGTGCGCCTGCCGCGCGACATCTCGTCCGGATGATCGGAAGCGTATGCAAGCATGTTTTTTCGGCCCCCCCGCCAAGCGCCTGTTCGGCGTGTTCGACGAACCGGCAAGCGGCGGGGCAAGCGAACTCGGCGTCGTGCTTTGTTACCCGCACGGCGCGGACTACGACACCGCGTTCCGCTCGTTTCGGATTCTCGGCACGCGTCTCGCCAGGGCTGGATTCCACGTCCTGCGGTTCGACTACCTGGGCACCGGCGACTCCTCGGGCGGCGTCGACGACGCGTCGATTGCGCAATGGATCGCCGATATCGTCACCGCGGTCCACGAACTTCGAACGTCGCGCGAGCTGCGCGAAGTCTCGCTCGTCGGGCTTCGGCTCGGCGCCACGCTGGCCGCACTGGCGGCGGCGGAGTGCCAGCGCGTGAACCGGCTCGTGCTGTGGGAGCCGGTGATCGACGGCCGGGAATATCTCGCGGCGCAACGGGCGTTGCACAGGGGATGGGTGAAGGACGAGTTGCGCAACGGCCGGGGAGCGCTCGAGGCCGAGGACGACCTGCTGGGCTACCGGCTCACCGAGCGCCTGCGCCAGGACCTGGAGAACCTGAGTCTGTGGTCGCTCGCGCAGGCGCCGGCGCCGTACCTCCACGTGGTGAACCAGGAACCTTCAGCCGAGCACCAGCGCCTGGGCGAATGGCTTCGAGGGAAAGGAGCCCGGGTGGAGACGGCCTGCGTCGAGGGCCCGGCCGTCTGGTCGAGGACCCCCGCCATGGAGGAGGCCCGGGTGCCGAGTGGCGTCCTGCAGGCGATCGTGACGCGGCTCGCTGGTGCATCCCGATGACGGAGCACGCGGTCATCTTCGCTGCCGCGCACCCGCTGGTCGGCGTGCTCACGGAGGCCGAGGTCGAGGGCAGTCCGCGCCGGCCGGCGGTCGTGCTCCTCAATGCCGGCATGCTCCACCGCGTCGGTCCGAACCGGCTTCACGTGCGCATCGCCCGCGAGCTGGCGCACCGCGGATTCGTCTCGTTGCGGTTCGACCGTTCGGGCATCGGGGACAGCCCCCCCCGCACCGACGGTTTGCCGCTGCGCGCCGCCGCACTGGGCGACGTGCGCGACGCCCTCGATTTCCTTGCCGCCAAGGGGGCCGCTTCGACCTTCGTCCTCGTTGGTCTGTGCTCCGGAGCGGACCTCGCGTTCCGGGCGGCCGCAGCGGACGAGCGCGTCGTCGGCGCGGTCTTCATCGACGGCCTGCCGTATCACACCCTGCGCTCCCGGTTGCACCATTACGGTTCCTGGCTCATGCGGCGAGGGAATTGGCGCAGGCTCCTGGCGCTCGACGGCCCGCTGTGGCGCCGCCTGCTGCGCCCGCGGCAGCAGGCGCGCCCGGCGGACGCCGTGCGGCGGCGCGACGTTCCGCTCCGGCATGAAGCAGAATCACACCTGCGCGAGTTCGCGAGGCGCGGCATGCGCCTCCTCCTGCTGTACACGGCGGACCGCGATTACAGCTATCCCCGCCATTTCGCGGACACGTTTCCCGGCGTCCGCTCCGAGCGCATTGACGTCGCCTATTTCCGGGATGCCGACCACACCTTCACGCTGCGCGCCAATCAGGATCTCCTGGTTCGCAGGATCGACGAATGGATCTCATGCTTCAAGTAGGGTCGAGGTCCGGCGACGTTGCGCCGTCGGTCGAGCGCCTGCTCCTGGCGCAGGCGGAGCGGAATTCCGGCGCGCCGGCCGTTGTGTTTTCCGGCGGCCCGCCCCTGACCTACCGGGGCTTGTACCGGCAGGTGCAGGCGGTCGCGACGGGCCTGCGCAGCGCCGGGGTGGGCGGCCAGGACCGGGTGGCGGTGGTCCTGCCGAACGGGCCGGGCATGGCTGTCGCATTCCTGGGTGCGGCGACTGCGGCCGCGTGCGCGCCGTTGAATCCGGCCTATACCTCCGCGGAATTCGACTTCTACCTGGCCGACCTCGACGCGCGTGCCGTCGTCGTCCCGTCAAGGGGGGACTCGCCGGTCCGGGAGGTCGCGCGCAAGCGGGGCATTGCCGTGCTCGAGTTCTCGGATCGCGCACAGCCCGAGGGGTGGGTGTTCGGACTCGACGGCACGACCGGTGAATCCCCGCCGCGGCCGGCCGGCCTGGCCGACCCGCCGGACGTGGCGCTCGTCCTCCACACCTCGGGCACCACGTCGCGACCGAAGATGATCCGGCTGTCGCACGCGAACCTTTGCGCCTCCGCCACCAACATCCGATCGACGCTCCGGCTAAGCGAGGGTGACCGGTGCTTGAACGTCATGCCTCTTTTCCACATCCACGGACTCGTCGGCGCGCTCCTGGCGTCGTTGAGCGCTGGGGGGAGCGTGGTGTGCACTCCGGGCTTCTCGCCGGCGCATTTTTTCGAGTGGCTCGAGGAGTTTCGCCCCACCTGGTACACCGCCGTGCCGACGATGCACCAGGAGGTGCTGGCTCGCGCGGCGGCGAACCGCGAGACCGTCGCGCGGCGACGCCTGCGCTTCATCCGCTCCTCCTCCGCCGCGCTCGCTCCCGAGATCATGAGCGGGATCGAGCGAGCCTTCGACGTTCCCGTTATCGAGGCCTTCGGCATGACGGAGGCCTCCCACCAGATCGCGAGCAACCCGCTGCCGCCGGGACGCCGCAAACCGGGATCGGTGGGACTGCCGGCTGGCTGCGAGGTGGCGATCCTCGACGAGCACGACCGCTCGCTGCCCCGCGGCGAGTCCGGCGAGATCGCGATTCGCGGTGCGAACGTCACGAACATCCGGCCCGCCGCGAGCGACGGCACGCCGGGGCCCGCCGGCGCCGGCTGGTTCCGTACAGGCGACGTCGGCTTCGTGGACGAGGCCGGGTACCTGTTCATCTCCGGCCGGATCAAGGAGATCATCAACCGCGGCGGGGAGAAGATCGCCCCGAGCGAGATCGATCACGTGCTGCTGGGGCATCCGGCGGTGGGTCAGGCCGTGACGTGTGCGGTGCCTGATGCGCGGCTCGGGGAGGACGTGATCGCGGTCGTCGTGCGACGCGCGGGAAGCACCGTCACCGAGCGGGAGTTGCGCGAATTCGCGTCGACCCGGATCGCCGCGTTCAAGGTGCCGCGCCGGGTGATGTTCGTCGACCAGATCCCCAAGGGACCAACCGGGAAGATTCAGCGCATCGGTTTGGCCAAGAAGCTCGGCATCGAGTCGCTGGCTTTCGCCCAGCCCGGCGGGTCGGCGGCGTTCGAGGCACCGCGCACGGCGACAGAGTCGGTCATCGCGGAGGCTTGGAGCGAGGTACTGGCGATCGGTCGCGTCGGCCTCCATGACAATTTCTTCGAGCTCGGCGGCGACTCTCTGGCGGCGATGGAGGTGATCACGCGGCTCAAGGCGCGCCTGGGAGTGAGCATCAATATCCGGGACATGGGTTTCGGAACGCTGCAGCAAGTGGCGGCCGGGTGCGACGAGCACGCCGAGCTCGACCCTGGACGCAAGCGCGGAGGACTGTCACCCGCAAGATGGGTGCGGAAGATCTTGGGGCGACTGCGGAGCGAAAAATGAGCACAGGAGGAAAATTGAGGCGCGTGGCGATTGCACTCCTCCAGGCATGGACCCGGCCCCTGGTGAGGCTGAGGCCGGTCGAGCGCTGCCCGGGTTGGCTCGCGACGCTGCACAACATAAAGGTTCCCGGTAACGTGAAGCCGAATCCCCACGAAAGCCCCGAGGGGTCGTCCAATATTCGCATCATCTTCCGCCTGCTCGAACCGGCGCTGTCGCTTCCGGGAAACGTCGCCGAGTGCGGGGTATGGCAGGGTTCGGCCCTGATCCCGACCGGGCTGTTCGCGCGGCAGCGCGCGCCTGCGAAGCGCCTCCTGGGGTTCGATTCCTTCGAGGGCCTGGACCAGACCGTGTCCCGCGACGTGGCGCTCGGCGGCGAGGACGATCCTCGCAAACGCGTCGGCGGGTTCTCGAACACGTCCTATGAGGCAGTCGAGCAGCGGGTCCGGCACTTCGGTCTCTCGGACACCGTGACCCTCGTGCGCGGTTACTTCCAGGACACGCTGCCCAAGTACGCCGACTTGCAGTTCTGCTTCGTGCATCTCGACTGCGTGATCTACGAGTCGTACCGGCAGTGTCTCGCGTTCTTCTACCCGCGCATGGTCACGGGGGGCGTTATCCTGCTCGACGAGTACAAGGATCCGCCCTGGCCCGGCTGCACGCAGGCCGTCGACGAGTTTGTCGCCGACAAGCCCGAACGGATCACCGAGATCAAGAGCGACAACCATATCAAGTATTACCTGCGCAAGCTTTGAGCCCGGGTCGCGGCGCCGTCGGAGCAATGGACACTACAGGCAACGGGAGACTACCGGCTTACGCCGCGCGGCTTTGCGCGGCGCGGCCGTTGCGCGTGCTGATGGTGCTGGACAACAACTATCCGGGCATAGGCGGCGCGGAGCTCCAGGTGCGTCTGCTGAGCCGCGCGCTGGCGGCGCGCGGTCATGAGGTCAAGATTCTCGCGCCGCGCCTCGACCCGAGCAGGCCGGTGCACGAGACCCTGGACGGAATTCCGGTGGAGCGCATTGCGTATCCGCGCGTCCGGGTGCTGGGTTCCTTGATACTGATGCTGCGTTTCGCCTGGCACTTGCTGCGCACGCGCAAGCGCTACGACGCGATTCATGTCCACATCGTCAAGAATCTGGCGACGATCGCCGGGCTGCTGTGCCCGATGTTGCGGGCCTCGGTGATCATCAAGGTCTCGGGCGCATGGGAATTCGACGGCGGCGTGCTCGACCCCGCCAAGCGCCACCAGCCGCTCACGCTTCTGCGTAACGCCTGCATTCGCGGCGTCGACTACGTCCAGTGCATCAGTGTGTATACGCGCAGCCGATTGCGGGAGGCCGACTATCCCGAGCGCAAGCTGCGCATGATTCACAACGCAGTGGACCTGGACCGCTACCAGGCGGCCGATCGCGCACCGGGTGGCAACGCCGTGCCAATCGTGGTGTTTGTCGGCCGCATGCGACCCGTGAAGGGCGTCGACGTATTAGTTCGCGCATGGAAGGAGGTTCAGGCGAGACACCGGGCGCGCCTCATACTCGCCGGCGACGGTCCGATCGTGCCGGATATCAAGAAACTCGCTGCGCAAACAGGTGTCGCCGATTCGATCGAATTCGTGGGCGAGATATCGACGGTGCCGGAACTCCTGCGCCGGTCGGATATCTACGTGCAACCGTCGTATCAGGAAGGCTTGCCCAACTCGGTGCTGGAGGCGATGGCGACCGGCCTGCCGATCGTGGCGACGAGGATCAGCGGCAACGAAGACCTGGTGGAGGACGGCCGCAACGGTCTGCTCGTGCCACCGGGCGACGCAGCGGCGCTTGCGCAGGCCATCGTGCGGCTGCTCGCCGACCCCGTCGCAGCACGCCGCATGGGCGAGCGCTCGCGTGCCATAGTCTCCGAGCAATACGGGTTGCCGGTCGTGATGGCGAAACTCGAACGGGCCTATCAAGGAGACTGCGCCGCATGAAAGCGGATCGTACCGAGAAAGTGCTGTTTCTGGCGACGATCGACACCGAGTGCGATCACGATCCCCGCTGGGTCCGCTCCAAGCCGCTTGCTTTCCGCTCGATCATCGAAGGATTGCCCGAGCGCCTGCAACCGGCATTCGAGGCCGCAGCCGCGGTGCCGACCTACCTGCTCACGGTGGAGGTGATGGAGAATCCGGAGTGCGCGCGCGCATTGCGCGGCATGGGCGGCACCTATGAGTACGGTACCCATCTGCATTCGGCGTTCATAGAGCCGGAGAAGAAGTTCCACGATTACGCGGGCGTGGACAGCCCGGACTTCCAGTGCCATTGCGCGCCGGAAATCGAATACCGCAAGCTCGAGGGCCTGACGCGGCTGTTCGAAAGCCGCTTCGGCTACCGTCCCCGGACATTTCGCGCCGGCCGCTACGGCGCCGGGCCGAACACGATTGCCTCGCTCGGGCGTCTCGGGTACCGCGTGGATACCAGCGTCACGCCGCACATCCTATGGCGGCATCCGGACGGCGACGTAGACTACCGCGACGCGCCGGAGCAGCCGTATTTCCCGGCGCCGGGATCGCTCACGCTCGCCGACACCGCCGCCGCCGGCGGCGTGCTGGAGATTCCGGTGTCGACAAGATCGCGCTGGCTGCGCGGTCCGCGCTGGTTGCGTCCGTGGTTTTCCTCCGTGGCAAGAATGAAGCAGGTAATAAATTATCAACTTTCGCGCTACGCCGACCGGCGCGTGGTCGTGCTCAATATGATGTTCCACTCGATGGAAGTCATTCCCAAGGCAAGCCCCTATCCGCAGAGCGAGGGCGACGTACGGCGCTTTCTCGACGATATGTCGGAGATATTCGCATGGAGCCGGCGACAGGGGATGACATTCGCGCGCGCGGCCGACGCTCACGCGGAATTTGCCGCGCGGGACTAGACGGGACCCGCGCGCCATGAACATCACGCTGCTGGATTCGCCGCAGGCATTCGACGGTCTGCGCGAGCGCTGGAATGCGCTTTCCGCGTCGGCGGTGCACGCCAGCATATTCACCACGTGGTCGTGGCAGCGGTTGTGGTGGCGCCACTACGGCGCCGGCAATCTGCTGCGCATCGTGATGGTGGAGGACGCCGGCCTGCTCGTCGGCCTCGCACCACTCTATGTTCAACCGGTCCGCCTGTTGCCTGGAATCCGGGCCGCCATGCTGCGCTTCGTGGGAACCGGCGGCGATACCACACCGGACTATCTCGACCCCCTGATCCGCCGCGACTACGAGGAGCGGGTCGCGCCCTTGCTGGCACGGCACCTGGTGCGGGAAATTGGAGGCTGGGACGTTGCGCGCATCTCCGACCTGCATGCGGACTCGCCATTTCGCCCGGCCCTGCTTGCCGCCCTGCAGGAAGCCCGGGTGGACTGCGACGAGGAGATTTCGGCTCGCATTTTGTACGTGAGCCTGCCGCAGACCTGGGACGACTATCTCGGCGCATTGAGCCGCGAGCGTCGCTATACCGTGCGCAACACGCGGCGCAAGTTCGAGGCCCTGCCGGGAGCGCGTTTTTTCCTCTGGGACGACGCGGCCACGATGGATGCGGCCGTGGACCGGTTGATCGAGCTTCACCACTCGCGCTGGGAGCAGAGGGGCGAGGCGCACTCGTTTTCCTCGCCGGCCTACGTCGGCTTTCACCGTGACGTGATCCACGCCTGCCGGGAGCAGAACCAACTGCGGATCTACTGCCTCGAGGTCGAGGGAACGGTGATCGCGATGTACTACTTCTACCGGTTCCGCGACACGGTGTATTACTTCCAGGGAGGATTCGAACCACAGTACGAGCGGCTGCGTCCGGGCCTGTGCCTGATGGGATACGCCATCGAGCATGCGATCCGGGAAGGCAACCGCGAGTTCGACATGCTGCGCGGCGAGTACGAGTACAAGCGGCAGTGGGCGAAACAGACGCGCGCGACCCATCAGGTGGTCGCCTACCGGCGCAATCCGCGGGCCTTGGCCTACCGGCTGCGCAATTCCTACCTTCCCGGGATCAAGCGGCGCATCAAGCGCGTGCTGGCTTCGGTGCGCGGTGCGGCCGCGGCAGTGCCCGCGGCCGGCTCGACGGAGGCGTAGATGCTCGGCAGCCTGCTGGCACACACGTCGAAGTACTCGATCGGAAGCTTCTTCATCACGCTGGCGAGCTTCATCTCCTTTCCCATCTTCACGCGCTTGTTCACGGTCGAAGAATACGGAATTCTCAACCTGGTTTCGGCGACGCTCCTGCTGCTGGCCGGGCTGGCGAAATTGGGCGTGCAGAATTCGATCGTGCGTTTCTACGCGGAGATAGGGGGCGGCCGCCTCGCCGGCACGCAGCGGCAGTTCTATTCGACCGTCCTGCTCAGCATGGGCGCCAGCGGGCTGGGGGTGGCCATCGCCTGGGCGGTTGTCAGCCAGGCGATCCCCGCGACGTGGTGGAACGACGTTCGCGTGGCCGGACTGCTGCTGCTGACGTCCGTACTCGTGTTCGTGCGCGTCATTGAGAGCGCGCTGGTCAATATCCTGCGCGCGCAGCAGCGCAGCGGCATGTTCAGTCTGTACTCCGTGCTGCGCAAGTACTTCGAGCTGGGCGCGGTGCTGTTGACGCTGCTCCTTCTGTTGCCGGGACTGGTCGGGCTTTACCTCGCCACCATAGTCGCGGAGGTCTTGGCCGTGGCGGTGCTGGGCTGGTTCGTGATACGCAAGGTGTCCATTTCGACGCGGGCGTTCAACCCGGAACTGAGCCGCGCCATGCTGGCTTTCGGCATTCCCTTGATTGCCTCCGACCTGGGCGGAACCATGCTGAATGTCGGGGATCGTTACGTGATTCAGATGATGCTGGGGGGCGAGGCCCTTGGCATATACTCCGCGGCGCGCAATGTCTGCGACTACATTCAGGGCATCCTGATCGCTTCCGTGGGAAGGGCGATCGTGCCGATGTATGTGCGCATGTGGGAGGAGCGCGGCGAGGCCGAGTCGCGGCATTTCATCGAACGCTCGCTGCGGATTTACATCATCATCGGAGTGGCGGTGGTGGCGGGATTGACGGCCGTGGGCGAGGAAATCCTCAACGTGCTGGCCTCGGAAAAGTACCGCGAAGGACACCGCCTCATCTTCTTCCTGATCGCGGGACTGGTCGTCGAAGGCGGCACCAGCATTTTTGGCGCGGGGCTCTATGTTTTCAAGCAGACGCGGGTACTGATGTGGTCGGTGGTCGCATGCGTAATAGTCAATATCGCGCTCAACGTGGCGCTGATGCCGTTCTTCGGCATCAAGGGGGCGGCCATCGCGACGCTCGTGAGCTACAGCTTGCTGGCGATACTGCTTTACCGGTTCAGCGCGAGGCGCCTGCCCATCGCCTTCCCGGTGCGGGACTTCCTCAAGTTCACGGCGATCGCGTGGGTCATGTACGAGATCGTGCTGCGCGTGGCCATTCCGGCGCCGGGATTGGGGCTGGCCTTGAAGATCGCCGTGGGAATCGCGGTGTACGGGGCCTTGGTGCTGGCCGTGGATCGCTCTGCGCGCGAGGCGACGCTCGGCTTGATGGCGCGCTTGCGCTCGCGACAGGGTAAATGGTGAATGACCACACGAAGCGGTTGAACGAAGGGGCGATGCAGGCGCGGGCCCCCGCGCTGGTGAGCATCGCCATCCCGAGTTACAACAGCGCTTCGACGCTGCGCGAGACGCTGGACAGCGTACTGGCGCAGAGCTATCCGAACATCGAGGTCATCGTGGTGGACGACGGTTCCACCGACGACACCGAATCGGTGGTGCGCCGCTACGGCGCGCGCGTGCGGTATGTGCACACGGCCTACGGCGGGCTGGCGTCGGCGCGCAACGCCGGCTTGCAGCAGGCCCGCGGCGTGTACGTGGCGCTGCTCGACGCCGACGACATCTGCGCCCCGCAGCGGATCGCCGCCCAGGTGGCGTTTCTTGAGACCGATGCCGAGATCATATTGTGCTGCTCCGACTTCTCTGCCTTCGACAACGACGGCGAGATCTCTTCCTCGTACATCGGCGTGTATTACCCGCTGATCGGCAGCGCCGCCGGCGGTCCCGCAGGGCTGTTTGCGCAACGCGCCACGCTCGATCTCGCCTCGGTACCGTACATCGGGATGGAAGAGGCGGTAACGACGTTCAGCGGCAATATCTACGATCGACTGGTTGCCGGAAACGTCATTCATCCGCCGACGGTGTGTTTTCGCCGCGAGGCGGTGGCCAAGGCCGGCCCGTTTGACGAGCGTCTGCGCAATACGTGCGACTACGACTGGCTGGTGCGCGTCAGCCGACTCGGCAAGATCGGATACATGGCCACGCCGCTGCTGAAGTATCGGGTATCGGAATCGCAGCTGTCCTCGGACCGCAACCAGGCGCGGACCATGGTCGAGATAGTCCACGTCATGGAAAAGATCCGCGCTGCCGATCCGGAGCTGTACCAGCGCAGGAGGAGCGAAATACGCCGGCGCATGGGCCGTTGCTATCTGAGCGCGGCGAACGCGTGCGCGGCGAAGCAGCCGGCGGCGGCGCTGTCCCACCTGCTGCGGAGCATCGGCCTCCTCGGCATCCAGTTCGCGACATTCAAGGTTCTGCTCAAGACCGTGATTCCGCCCCGTCTAATCGAACTCATTCGGCAATGGCGCGTCTCCTGACAGGAGGCGCGGCAGGAGGGATAGATGCGCAGCTTGAAGAAGATCATCAAGGGAGCGATGGCCACGTCCCTGGGCTGGCGGTTGTCCGCCCCCCTGCGTCCGGGGGGCGTGGCCGTGCTCATGTATCACCGGATTACGCGTCCCAGCGATCCGTTCCCCGGCCTGGAACTCTCGCGCTTCCGCGCCCAGATGCAGTGGCTCAAGCGCCGTTGCGCCGTGATCGCTCCGGAGGACTTGCCCCAGTTCGCGCGCGACTCATCGCGCACGCGACCGGCGGTTCTGGTGACGTTCGACGACGGGTACCGCGACTACTACGACAACGCCTATCCGGTGCTGGACGAGTTGCGGATTCCAGCGGTGGTATTCCTGGCGACATCGTTCATGGACAACGGCGGGATGATCTGGACCGATGCTCTGCACTGGGCAGCCGGCGCGACGCGCAACTCCACGGCGACCCTGCCTTGGGACCGCACCGCCGCGTTCGACTTGCGCGCCGAGGCGGGGCGTGAGGCCCTGCTGCACCAATGCAAGCGCCACCTCAAGGACGCGCCGGACGTCGATCGCCGGCGCTGGATGGACATGCTGCTCGCCGAATTGGGTGTCGCGGGACGCGAAGGCGAGATCGCGCGCCAGATGATGAACTGGCACGAAGTTCGCGCTACTGCCAGACTGACTCGCTGCGGCGGGCACACCCATACGCACCCGATCATGTCGCAGCTCGAAGCGCCTGAATTGGAGCGTGAGGTGCGTGTCTGCCGGGACCGCATCGCCACCGAAACCGGCGTGGCTCCGCGCTATTTTGCATACCCCAACGGGCGCGCGGCAGACTTCACGGAGGCAGCAAAGGCAGTATTGCGCCGTCACGGCTTCGACTTCGCCTTCACCACGATCGAAGGCATGAACGCGCGCGATGCCGATCTGCTGGCATTGCGCCGCATCCCGACCGGCGCCGCGACGCTGGCCGACTTCGCCTGGCTCGTCTCCGGCAGGTAATCCTGTGGAAACTCTGTTCTGGTGCGCCTTTGCGTTTGTCGCGTACACCTATATCGGCTATCCGCTGGCGATATGGCTGATCGCGCTTCTGGTGCACGAGCGCCGCACCGAACCGGCGCAGGTGACCGAGTGGCCCAGGATATGCGTGATCGTGGCGGCGTACAACGAGGAAGAACGGGTCGCGCGCAAGATACGCAACCTCAAGAGCCTCGATTATCCGCGCGAGAGGATGCGCATCGTGTTCGTTTCCGACGGTTCGAAGGATGCCACCGCGGCGCGCGTCGCCGCCGAAGGCGGCATCGAGTTGATCGCCTACGACCAGCGCCGCGGCAAGCCTCACGCGCTCAATCGCGCGGTCGAGGCGGCGGAGGGCGCGGACATTCTGGTCTTCACCGACGTGCGCCAGGAGTTGTCGCGCGAGGCGCTGCGCTACCTGGTTGCCCGGCTGGTGTGCGCGCCACAGGTGGGTGGGGTAAGTGGAGAGATGGTCCACATGGATCCGCAGACGCACGCAGCCGCGTACATCGGGTTGTATTGGCGCTACGAGACATGGATCCGCAAGGCCGAGAGCCGCATCGGCTCCACCATCGGCGCCACCGGCGCACTGTATGCAATGTGGCGCCGAGACTATGCGGAACTGCCGGAGGATACCTTGCTGGACGATGTGGTGATCCCGCTCGGTGTCGTGCGCCGCGGGCTGCGGGTCGTGCTCGAGGAGCGTGCCGTGATTTACGACGAGCTGCAGAAGGAAGCGGCGGGGGAGCGCCGCCGCAAGACGCGTACGCTCACCGGCAACTTCCAGGCGTTCGCGCGCGCGCCTTGGCTGTTCGTGCCGTGGCGCAATCCGATCTTCATCCAGTTCTTGTCGCACAAACTGTTTCGCCTGTTCGTGCCGTACGCCCTGGTGCTGATGCTGGCCGCCTCCCTCGTGGCCGAGGGCACGCTGTACCGCGTGATGGCGGCCGGCCAGATCCTGTTCTACCTGCTTCCGCTCCCGGGGCTCCTGTACCCGCGCTGGCGCAATCACCGGTTGATCAGTTTCATCGTTGTGTTCCTCGAGCTGAATTGGGCGGCACTGGTGGCGTTGGGTAACTTTGTCATGCGGCGCACGGACGCGCGCTGGGAAAAAACGTGAAGCGGATAGTCGTGTTCATGTATCACGCGCTGTACGACGGCGCGCAGGAACTCGAACGCATCGCGCCTCCCGATCGTCCGTATGCCTTGTCGGTGAATCAGTTCACGCTGCAGATGGACTGGCTCGTCGCGAGCGGCATTCCGGTATTGTCGCTGGGGCAGGCCGGCGCGGATCCGAAGCACCTTCCGCAACACGCGGTGCTGCTGACTTTCGACGACGGCCATGACAGCGGGTACAGGCACGCGCTGCCGCTGCTGCGCGAGCGCGGGCTGAGCGCGACGTTCTTTGTCACGACCGATTTTGTCGCTGGCCGGCGCGGCTTCTGCTCGTGGGAGCAACTGGCCGAAATGGCGCGCTGCGGCATGGCGGTTCAGTCGCACGGCAGAACACATCGCTTCTTCGACGATTTGTCGGACGCCGAAGCGCGCGAGGAACTCGTCAGTGCAAAGACAGCGATCGAACGCGTCACCGGCGCACAAGTCGGCGCCATTTCGTTTCCCGGCGGCCGCTATCGGCCGCGCGATCTTGCGCTCGGCGCCGGAGCGGGCTACCGGCTTTTCTTCACTTCGGCGGCGGGCGCGAATGCGCCCGAGGCGTTCGCGTGCGCAGCGCCCATCCGCCGGATCGCCGTGAAGCGGAATACGACGTTGTCGAGCTTCAGCCGCTACGCTGCGGCGGCGCCTTCCGCGCTGATCGGCGCCGCGGCCATCGCGGGCGTCAAGCGGGTGGTCCGCTACGTCGCCGGCAATCGACTGTATCAGAGACTGTATGAGCGACTATCTTCTTGAATCGAAGGGCGTGCCGGCGTCCGGGCCGGCGCCGCAGGAGACGCAGCCGCAAGCCTGGGCAGGAAGTGCGCTGCGTTCGACGCTGCTGTTTCTCGCAGCGCCGGCGGCGCTGGCGGTCGCCATCGCCGTGCTCGACCTTCGCCTGCAGTCGGCCCTGCTGTACGCGATCGCGGTTGTGCTCGGACTCGTGCTGTTCGTGCGCAGCCTGTTCGATCCTGAATGGCTGCTCGCCGTGGCCATTCTCTACATCCCTCTCAACAAGGTCTACGCGATCTTGATCCTGCCCGGCATCAATGCAAGCAACCTGCTGACGTTCATGCTGTTGTTCTGCTGGCTGGTCCGCGCCATGGCGGAGGGCCAGCCGCTGTTCCGTCCATTGCCGAACTCGAGGCTGGTCGGCATCTTCGCGGCGCTGACGACGCTTTCGGGAGTCACCGCGATCCTTACGTTCGGCCGGGTATTCCTGCTCGAGACCCAGATCGGCGAGTTCTGGGCCTGGATCAGCCAGTTCATCCTGTTCTTCGCCTTTCTCAATCTCATCCGCGACGGCAACATGGCTCGCCGGATGGTCGTCTACATGATGCTCGGGATGCTGGTGGTGATGCTGCTGGGCGCGCGCGAGTGGCTCGACAAGCAGGGCCTGGACAGCATCGAGAAATCACGCGTGTTCGGCCCGCAAAAGCAGCCGAACGATTTCGGCGCGTTTCTGGTCTATGCCTCGGCGCCGTTCGTGGCGCTGTTCGTGATGTTCATGACCAGGATCAGAACTTGGGCCTTGCTGCCATTTTTTGCCTTGCTGGCGAAGCTGCTGCTCGTGACGTTCTCCCGCGCAGCCTACATCGGTATGGCGCTGCTTGGATTGGCTGCGGGCTATCTGCGCGGCAAATTGTTTCTGGTCGGCTGGGGCATTGCGGCAGCGGGCATGCTCGTGGCGATGCCGGAACTGATACCGGACTCGTTGGTGGACCGGATGTCGCAGACCACCGAGCCCACCGGGACGTACGGGGAGATGGACACCAGCTCGGAGAACCGTATCGTCCTGTGGGAAGCGGCACTGGAAATGACGTTCGAGAGTCCCATACTCGGCAAGGGATTCAAGGCGTTCCCGGCGCTCAAGAGCCAGTACACGTCCGTAGGCGTTCGCGAGACGGACAACCACAACATGTTTCTGTACATCAGCTCGCAGATGGGCATTCCCGCGCTGGTCCTTTTTCTGGTCATTCTCTACCGCATGTACCGCCTCGGTTCGAACTTGTGCCGCGAGGGGAAGGAACCGTTCATGCGTGCCATCGGCATGGGCGCGGCGGCGATGGTGCCGGGGATACTGGCGGTCAACATGTTCGGCTCACGCGTGGTGAGCATCGATTGCGTCGGCTATGTCTGGATCTACCTCGCCGTTCTGGCTCATCTGTGGATCGAGCACGAGAGCCGGGCGGCGAGCGGCGGGTAGCGATGCCACGCCCTGACACCCGCCCGTGCGTGGCGCACGTGATTGACGAGCTGCCGGCGCATGGCGCGGAGCGCTTGCTGGTGGACGTCCTGCGGCACCGGTCGGCGGCGTTTGACTACCATGTCGTGTGTCTGATGCGCGGCGGCCAGTTGGAGCCCGAGATCCGGGAATTGGGAGTCCCGGTTACGATACTGGGCTACCGCGGCAAGTACGACGTTTCGCTGTTGTGGCGCTTGGTCCGGTGGTTGCGCGCCAACCGGATCGCGGTGGTGCACACGCATCTGTTCACCGCCGACACCTGGGGCCGGTCCGCGGCGCGCATCGCGGGGCTGCGGGCGATATTCTCGACCGTGCACAGCACCAACCAGTGGAAATCGCGGCTCTATCGCCTGGTGGACCGGCTGTTGGCGCGCGTATCGGCTTGCGTGATCGCCTGTTCCGAGGAGGTCGGAAAAGTACTGGTGGTGCGAGATCGTCTGCCGGCGGCACGCGTGCGGGTGGTGCGCAACGGCGTTGCGCTCGCGCGCTTCGCGGCAGTGTCGGGGGCGGGCGTGCGCGCGGAGTTCGGCGTGCCGGCCGGGCGCCCGCTACTCGCGCTGATCGGCCGGTTCCATCCAGCCAAGGGCCACGCCGACCTGCTCGCGGCCCTGGCGCGGTTGCGCCAGGAGCGTGTTGCATTTCACTGCCTGCTTGTCGGCGCTGGCGAATTGCAGGCTGAGATCGAGGCCGACATAGCGTTCCGCGGCCTCGCGGACGCGGTGACCCTCACAGGCGAGCGAAGCGATATTCCACGGATTCTCGCGGCGACCGACGTACTGGTGCTGCCCTCGCGTTGGGAGGGATTGCCGATGATCCTGCTCGAGGCAATGGCGATGGCGCGCGCCGTGGTGGCGACCGCGGTGGGAGGAATTCCGGATGTCGTTGCGGACGGCAACAACGGCCTGATCGTGGCGCCCGGAAGCGTGCCCGCCTTGACGCAGGCGCTGCAGCGCGTTATCGCCGATGCCGGGTTGCGCGCCCGCCTCGGCGACTCGGCGCGCGAGACCGTGCGCCGGCTCTACGACGTGACCACGACCGTCGCAGCCTACGAGGCGCTTTATCGCGCCGCACTCGGCATGCCGGCGGCAGCGCAGGCCCGCAGCGCGCAGCGGGAGCCGCATTGACGCCGCGCGCGGCATTGCGACGGTTCGTTCCGGCGCTGCTACGCCCGTTGGCGGCGGCCTATGGTCGCCTGCGCCCTTCCATCCGGGTACTTACCTACCACCGCGTGGACCGCCTGCCGGCCTTCGATCAGTTGGTGGTGCAACCGGAACGGTTCGAGGAGCAAATGGCTTATCTCGCGGACCGTCATCGGGTGATTTCTCTTTCGCAGGCAGTGGATGAGCTGCTTTCCGGATCGGTCGGTCCCGCAGTGGCCGTCACTTTCGACGACGGCTATCGCGACAACCTGACGCACGCCTTGCCGATACTGCTGCGCCACCGTATTCCGGCGACGGTGTTCGTGACGACGGACTTTTGTGCGCTGCGGCGGTCGCACCCGCGCTACAGCGAGGCGCGACGCGGCGATCTGCACCTGGACTGGGACGGGGTGCGCGCCTTGATGCGCGCGGGCATCGCCATCGGCTCGCATACGGTGTCGCATCCCTATCTCACGCGCCTGCCCGCGAGCGAGGCGCGCCGCGAGATTGCGGACAGCCGCCGGCTTATCGAGGAAGCGGTTGGCGCGAAAGTGAAGTTCTTCTGCTATCCGTCGGGGGACTTCGGCGAACGCGAGCTGGCCTTGGTGCGCGAAGCAGGCTATCGCGCAGCGGTGTCGGTGGCGCCGGGCGGCAATCGTGCGACCACGCCGTTGTTCGCGCTTAACCGGACCGAGGTGACCGATCGCGACGACGCGGCGGGACTGGGAGCGAAGCTTGACGGCGCCCATGATCCGATACATGCCCTGTTGCACGCGCGCCGCCGGCGCACATATGCGCGCCTGGCGCACAATCGAGGCGACGGCCGACCGTGAGACTGCTTTATCTGATGACCGAGCCGTTCGGCGTCGGTGGAGTGCAGTCGGATATTCTCACGCTGACCGAAGTCCTGACGCAGCGCGGCCATACGGTGCATGTGGCGAGCACGCCGGGGGTGCTGCTCGACGAGCTGATCGCCAGGGGTGCGCGTTACCTCGAGATCGACTTCCGCTTCGATGGTCCAGCCAGGTTCTGGCGCGCGTCACGCCAGCTGCGCGCCGCGATCCTGCGCGAGGGCATCGAGTTGCTGGCGCCGCAATCGGTGCGCTCCACGCTGGTCAGCTACTTCGCCTTGCGCTGCCTGCCGTTCGGCTATCGGGTCGCGCGCACCGGCGGCCGATTGCCGATCGTGACCACGATCCACAACATCCACAACCCGGCGCACTTCCGTTACGCAGGTCATTTGCTGAACCATTGCAGCGATTTCGTGATCTTCGAATCGCACTATGAACGCAACCGCCTGCTGGCGAGCGGGCTCGGCGCGCAAAAGTCGATCGTGATCCATAGCGGCATCGACACCGATCGCTTCGTGCCCCGCCCGCGCAGCCGGGAACTGATGCAGCACTACGGTCTCGATGCCGAGCGCAACCGGATTTTCGGCATCGTCGCGCGCCTGTCGGAGGAGAAAGGACATGCGTACCTGATCCAGGCGTTCGCGCGCGTGAGCGCCGCGCTGCCCGAAGCCCGGCTGCTGGTCATCGGCGATGGGCCGTTGCTCGATGCGGTGAAGACGCAGACGCGCGATGCCGGGCTCGATGGCAGGGTGATCTTCACCGGTCTGCAACGCAACATCCCGGAGTATCTCGCGCTGCTCGACGTGTTCGTGCTGTCCTCCACGCGCGAGTCGTTTCCGCTCGCGGCACGCGAGGCCATGGCGGCGGGACGCCCCGTGATCGCTCCCCGGATCGGTGGATGCCCCGAAGTGGTCGAGGACGGCGTGACCGGGTACCTGTTCGAATCGCGCAACGTCGACGAGTTGGCGGATCGGATGATGCGCTTGGTCGAGAAGGAAAACTGCCAGCGTCTGGGCCAGGCGGCGCGCAGCCGGGTGGAGCGGCTGTTTTCGCGCCGGCAGTGGATCGACGGAGACGAGGAGGTGTACCTGCGCTTCGCGCCTATGCAATCCTTGCGTTGATCCTATCTGCCAAAGCGCAGACTCAGATAGTGAGGAACCGCGAGCATGCACGGCGCGCCGTTGTATCCCGCGCCGCAAGGAACCGGCGCGGCGCTGTCGACGAATTCCTTGTGGTACTGCTTGTCCGCCACGTCCAGCCATTTGGCGCGCTCCTGTGCGGATAGGCCCGGCAGTCCGCTCAACTGGCGCAACAGATAAGGCATCACCTGCATTGCGTCCGACGACCCCTGTCCAACGGGGTACGACTGGATGCAGGGCGAGTAGACGAACCGATGGGAGTTGCGGCCGGCCAGCCACGGGTACCGCGGAACATAGTCGGTATCAAGCCACTGGTGCTCGACGACGAATCTGAGGTTCTGCACCAGCATCTCCTCGACCAGCGCGACGTCGATCCTCGCTTCGCCGAGATACGTGCCGCTGAACGAGTACGATGAAAGCCCCATTTCTTCCTTGACTGCCCTCAGCCATCGCACGTGTCCCCAGACGAGGTATTGCGCCATCCAGTTCGACACCGTGTAGTTGCCAGCGGGACAGTTGTCGGTGGGAATGTTCGTGATCCACGCCGAGCGGCCGGCGCGCCAGTCCATCTTCTCGGACACGCCCGTCCACCGCGATCGATCCGGCGAAAGTACCACGTGATCGCGCGCGTTCTGCCACCACCAGACGCTGTTCGCCACGACGATCGACGCGGCATCGAGATACTTCCTGTCGCCGGTCGCCTCGTACGCTCCCATGGCGGCGTGCAATGGCCAACCGTGGGAGCGTTGTTCCTCGAACGAGTTATGGCGCAAGTCCCAGCGGCGCTTGTTGGCGACGCGATGAATCCAGTCGCCCTGCTCGCGAATCACCGCCAGGGCGCGCTTGTCGCCGGTCAGCAGATAGTACTCGGCGAGGCCGCCCGGGACGATGTGACCTTCGTGCACACTGCCGCCCTGCTCGTGCTCGTAGTACGCCCCGTGCGTCCAGTGGATCATGCCCGGGCCGTTGTGGCGCATGACCGCGCTCACGTCCCGGCTCGTATCGATGTTGTCGACGTGCATCACGTCCAGGTCCATGTGGTGCCTTGCGCCGGCCTCCGCGCTTTCGAGCCACTTGCGCTCGCCGCTGCGCAGGAACTGCAACAGGTCTGCGCGCGGGTCCTCGTAATGGTGATTGCCGAACTGCGGCGCGACGTTGTTCTTGACGCTGTGAAGGTAGTCGCCAAAATCGCGGTTGCCGTAGACCCGGTAGCCCGGTCCGTCAGCGAACCCGATGCGGTCCTTCCAGTTCCAGGTGCCGGCGACCTTGTCGTCGTACGCCCGCTGCCGTGAGTCGGTGGGCACCAGCGGACCGAACACGCCGCTGCGGGTGAACCACGATGAATTGAAGAGCATCGGGGGACTCTGCAACGCCTCTGCGACCTCGGCGACCCTTGCGCCTCTGGCGTCACCTGCGTGGAACTGGTAGTGGAGCTCGAAGGTCTTGGCGACGCCCGGATAGAGTGAATAGAGCGTGTTGCCCTTCGCGTTGGGCTCGATCTCCCATGGCACGGAGCTCTCTGCACGCGACGGCTGCAATGAGATCACGAACTCGCGCGTCGTCGGGTTGTAGCGAAGCTCCTTTGGAAACTGCTGCCAGAACCAGCGCACACCGCCGGCCACGCCTCGCGCCGCCCCTTCGGTGACATCGAACCAGCCCTTTGCGGTCGTGCCCTTGCCTGCGCCCGAATAGGCGAATCGATAGTCGATCTTCCGCTTGCGGGCGTCGATGGCCATGGCCGCGTCCTGGAGCAGGTAGTGCTCCGTTGCGCCCACCGGTCCGCTATAAACCGAGTCTTCACCCCCGAAAGAGTAAGTAGTGGCCGAGATGCGCAGCGGCAGCACCATATCGAGGCTCCGAATGTCGAGAACCCGCCTATTGCGGGGCGGAGAGCGGCGGATCTGCCAGCCCTTCATGTCCCGCGGCTTCGCGTCGACGAGCGTGTAGACCACGCGCACGATCCCGGAGCCCGCGTAGAAATGCATGCGTACTTCGAAGTCGGTAAGCGTGTACTCACCGTCGGAGTTTGCGATCGTGCCCCGGAGCTTGCCCTTGGCCAGCACGGTGATGCGGACGGGTCCCTCCTCCTCGACGCTTGCCTGATATCCGTCAATGCCGGAATTGAGCGAAGAACGGTAGGTATTGGCCGGCACTGCACTGCGGTAATTGCCGGTCATCACCACATCGCCGGGGCCTGCAAGCAAGGCTTCGTCCGAATCGAACCGCCCATCGGCGTTGGCATCCAACCAGACCTGGTCGAATATCGTGAAGCGCGCTTTGCCGATGGCGAAGCGCAGCGCGCCGTTCGTGATCATGATCTGATTGACGTCCTGGGTCCAGGCAAGCCCGGTCGCGTAAGTCGAGCGGCTCGAGCGCCCGCCGTAGTAGAGCTGATAGTCCGTCTTGCCGGCCTGGGCGTGAAAGTCGACGAACACCGACTTGTAACTCCCGTCAGCCCAGCGCGCGACGCTCGAGTACTGCGCCGGCACTTCCTCATCGCGGCTATCGACGAGTTTCAGGTTCCGCAGGGAAGCCAAGGCGCCGCGCGGGAACGGCACAGCCGAGGAAACCGGAAACTTGACGCGGCCCACGGGATCGAGCAGCGCAAGCGGAACGGACGGCGCGCTGCCGATAGCCGCAAACGCCGCAAACACGCTGCGCGGTTCCGTCATCCTCACAGCGCACGTCTGCGCCTTGTCTCCGCATGCTCCACTCCAACCGCGGAACTCGGCGCCCTTTCCTGGCATGGCCGTCAGCGTCACCAGCGTATTTTTCGCGTATCCGTACGTGCATGCGCCGCGGCAGCCTGTCTCCCCCGGCTGGATCGCGACGCTCCCCGACGCGCTCGCAGTTACTGCGAGCCGCATGTCCACGGCAATCCCGATTGCGTTCTGACCGCCAGCGCCGTTCGTGATCCACAGGGCGAGAACGGCGGCAAGCAACGCCGGCATCCATCCGCGGCCGTGAGGAAGATTGTTACGACTCATTGCGGCAATTGGGACCCAAGCCGGCGTATCCTTGCCCAAAACGTTCTTTGGGGCTGGGAATGCTCATCGTGCTTTGCTGGAGCAACATCACTTTGCGCTGAATGACAGATGCCGCAGCTGATCAGCAGCGCTATCCGAAGACTCCGCAAGCTGTGGACAAGTGCCCGCGCGTATTTCAAGTTCCTGGTTCGGTCAATCGAGGTTGGCGCGAATCACGGCGTCATCGCGCAAGACTTCGCCATCGACGGCGGGCGCGTTCGGGTGTGGTACCGATATTCGAGCAAAGGGGACAAAGGGGTCATCGAGCAGATTTTTGACGACCGGGAGTACGGCGTCGAACGATGGCGCCACGGCAAGGCGCTCCGTTGCTTCTACGCCGCCAGCACCGCTGCCGGCAAGACGCCGTTGATCGTAGACGCCGGCGCCAATATCGGCGCCAGCTGCGCGTACTTTCTGCATGTCTACCCGCTCAGCCATGTCGTCGCCGTCGAGCCAGAGCGCAACAACTGCGAATTGCTGAGATTGAACTGCAAAGGCAGAAGCGTCGACATCGTCGAGGGCGCGCTCGGGCTTTGGCGCGAGCCGATGTACGTCAGCGACCCCGGCCTGAGCGACTGGGGCTTCCGCGTCGAGAAGAGCGGCAGCTATCGCGTGCAGGTGATCGCGCCGGATGCGCTCGTTGCCCGGTATGGCGATGCGCGCTTCCAGCCCTTCCTGTTCAAGGCCGATATCGAAGGCAGCGAGGCACAGCTGTTTGACGGCGCCGTCGAATGGCTCGACGGGTTCGCGCTGGTGGTCCTTGAATTGCATGACTGGATGCTTCCCGGCCGGCGGATTTCGCGAGGCTTTCTGCAGGCCATAACGAAGTTCGATTTTGATGTCCTGCACAATGGCGAGAATGTCTTTTGCTTCAATAACCGCCTGCTTCGCGGCTACTACCGCGAACATTGACTAGCGCTCAAGCTGGCTCAGAAAGCGCCCCGCAGCAGCATGTTTGCCGCCATCTCGGCGGCGTAGGCGCATTGGATAGTGGTAAAGGTGAAATCCTGGAGCAACCGGCGCAGCCGTCCCTCGGTCCTGTGCAAATTGACGTAATGCCGAAAACCGTAGAACCAGGACACTTGCACGCGCGGCTGGCCGGGATCAATTTCCCAGGGATGCAAATAGAACAGGAACGCTTGGCGGTTGCGGTTGAGCCGCGTGAATGCATGGAGGAAATAGCGATAGGGGAAGAAGCGGAAGTACCCGCCGCCGGCCGCCGGCAGGGAGTACTTGCCAATCTGATAGACGGCAAGCGGGATTTCCATCAGGCCGTTGGGCCAGACGAAGGGCCGCGGACTCGCACCCGGGAAACCGTAGCGGTCGTGCAAGGAGACAGGGAAGATGCTCGAATCGTAGCGATAGCCGGCATCCTTGAGAATGTCGAGCGCCCACAGGGTCTGCGGCGTGATCGAAAAGCTCGGTGCACGATAGCCCGCGATGGGCTTCTGCACCAGGCCCTCCAGAATCCGCTTGGATTTGACCACATCGTCGCGGAAAGCGTCCGGCGTCATCTGGTAGACCAGTTGATGGCCGTAGCCGTGCGACGCGACCTCGTGACCTTCGCGGTCAATATCGATGATCAGCTGCGGGCAGTGGTCGGCGATCCAACCCAGGACGAAGAACGTCGCTTTCACGCCACGCTCACGCAGCAACGCCAGAATGCGCCGGGTATTGCTCTCGACCCGGAGTTCCATCCCGTCCCACTTGTCCCGCGGAATGGCCGCTTTCAGATTCTCGACCTGAAACCAGTCTTCGATGTCGAACGACAGCGCGTTGTTCATAGCAGCCGGTATCCCCGCCGGCGAAACTCGTCCACGTCCCGCCGTGTCGGAAACGCGAAATACGTTGCGTCTTCCTTGCGATTTCGCATGGCGGGAATGTCGCCGGTCTTCAATTGACGCAAGGCTTCGATCATCAATCTTGCGCCGAGTTTTTTCGTGCGGCGCATGAGGGCATCCAGGCTCTCCCCCGCTTCAATTCGTGTTTCCGTCTGCAACAGGATATCGCCGTCGTCGATGCCGGCGTTGATGCGGTGGATCGTGGTCCCGACCATCTTCTCGCCATGAAACATCTGCCAGAAATTCGGCAGCATTCCGCGGTACTTCGGCAGCTTGGAATTGTGTATGTTGATGCACCCGCGGCGCGGGAGGCCGATCAGCCCCTCGCGAAACACCTGCGGCGCCGCCACTGAAACGATCAGGTCGGGATCCCATTGCGCCATTTGCCGGAGAAATTCGGGGGCATTGATGTCGCTCGCGTGCATGACTCTGACCCCGTAATGCCGGCAAACCTGCTCGACCGAGAAGAACCGCCCACCCCGCGCCGGCAGTCGCGCTGCCAGCCGGTACAGGACATATCTGATTCCGACCCGCAGGAAGTTCCACGGGCCGTAGAAGTCGTACATCTGCCGCAGCAACGCCGCAATGCTCTTCTTCCCCATCGCCGGCACGACTACCACGGTCATGTTCCCATCGCGCCGGTCCGAGACCTGGACGAACTCTTCGAAGAAAATGCGCACGTAGAACGGGTCGTCCTGGGTAATGAACACCAGCTTCAGCAATGGCTGCACTATTCATGCGCTCCGTTTCGAACCCCGGCATCGCCGCGCCCGGGAAGGCAAACGGACGATAACCCCGAAGTTCCACGACGAAGAATCCTAAGACGGCCCGGCAACCACCTCCTCCGCCGCCGGGCGCTCCTGACTGGTGCACAGTATAGAGTTCTGCGGCAAGAATTGAATAGAGGCGGAAGTCGGCGCGCAAACGGTCCGGTTTCCCAGGGTCGCCGCCTGTGCGCCGACCAGCCCAACTCCTCTTGCGGTAAGCTGACGCAGGCGCCGGCACGGCGGATTGCTGCCGCCGAGCTGGATCTCCTGCGGCAGCGCCCCCTGCCGCTCGCGCAGCTTTACGTGTTGCAGTAGAGTACAAAGAAAGGAAGGAATTCACCTGCGCCTTGCATTCGAGCGACGCACACAACCGGAATCGGGAAGCTTGTCGTGAGGATCAATTCCCAAGTTGCGATGTTGGCGGCATGTCTGCTGGCAACGTGGACGGCGGGCGCCGGCGCGGGGTCGCCGCTGGACGGATTACTGTCCGATCATCAGGTCCGGCCGCCGAAGGATGTGGCACGACCCGATCTGCACCGATCGGTCATCGATCCGACATTCGGCACCAAGATCACGCGTATCAGCGATCCATCGCAAGTGCCGGGCCTCCGACGTCTGCGTCACTATTATTCGAAGGCCGATCCGTTCAACGCCGACGGTTCGCGCGCGATTCTGTTCGGCAACAACGGTTCCAAGTGGCTCATTGACACGCGTACATGGACACCGCTCAACTACTTGCGCATCACCAGTGGAGACCCGGAGATCCAATGGCATCCGCGTGATCCCGACCTCTTCTACTATCTCGATTTTGCCGGCAATTCCCCGAACGTTCGTGCAATTATGCGATATGACATCCGCAACGACGGCCGAACTAAGTTGCGTGACTTCACCGAGTACGAAACGGCGCGTGGCAGGCTCGAAGGAAACATGGACCGCGAGGGGCGGCACTATGCGCTGATCGGAAAGCGAGGCCAACAAAGGGAGGCGTTCGTGTACGACGTGGTCAACAACACGATGAGCCAGAAGATCGAGGTGACGGAAAAAATGGCCGACGACTGGATCAGCGTCTCTCCAAGCGGCAAGTATGTGGTGATGATGGGGGGGGATCGTTCGCGCGTGTACGACATCCAGATGAAACTGCTCCACGAACTGCCGAAGGGCTCGTTCGGGCACGCCGATCTGTGCCTGAAGGCCGACGGAAGCGAGGCGATGGTTTTCGATGGCGCCGATCTGGAACTCGACCATAATCGCAACATCAACATGGCTGACTTGGCGACCGGCAAGTTGTCCGCGTTGGTACGTATAGGGTGGGGTACGACTCCCCACGTTTCGTGCCGCAATCTGGACTTGCCAGGATGGGCGTTAATTTCGACGCAAGGACCGGATGGGAAGTATCCCAACCACGACTTCGAGATCTTCTGGGTCAGGCTCGACGGTTCTGGCGAGGTACGGCGCGTTGCGCATCATCACAGTAGCCGCAAGGACGGCGGCTATTTCGCCGAGCAGCATGCGGTCAGTAATCGAAGCGGTACGCGGATCGTATTCGCAAGTAATTGGGGAGGTGAAACGGTGGCAGACTACCTGATCGAGCTTCCGCCCAATACCGGCGCGAGGACGGTCGGAAGCGAGGCGAGATAGATCGTGTCGTGGTTGGCTTTACTGACTGAGCCCGCGGCAGTGACGGGCTGGGGCTTGTTGGCGTTGCTGGGTTTGGCATATTTGTTGCGCGCGCATGATGCCCTGCGCTACGGCTTGACGGCCCTGGCCGCGTTTTATTTCTGGTTCGCGACCCCGCTGGGCGCAAATGTGATGGTCGCGGCGCTGGAAAGCGAGGTGCGGGCAAACGGACGTTGCAGCGGCGGCGAGAAACGCCCGGTGATCGTGGTGCTGGCCGGTGGCAAGAGCGGTTCACCGACCCGGCCCGAGGAGTTTTCGCGATTGCAGGAGGCGGGATATCGCCGCACCATTGTCGGCATACAACTCGCGCAAAGCATGCCCGATAGCCTGCTGGTAGTGTCGGGCGGTTCCGGCACCGGCGACGTGCGCGAGGCCGATCTGATGCAGGCGCTTGCCCTCGCCATCGGCCTTCCGGCAGAGCGGGTCGTCGCGGAACGGCAATCGAAGACGACCTACGAGAGCGGCGTCGAGGTGGCACGCATGCTGCGCGGAGCCGATGCGATGCATGTCCATCTGGTGACTTCGGCGCTGCATATGCGCCGATCTGCCGCAGTGTTCGAGGCGCAAGGCGTACGCGTTTGTCCTCATGCGATGGATTCGAAATGGCTGCGGCCGAGGCTGCGGGAGATCTGGATCCCGCAAATCAGCGCCTTGACCAAGAGCACGACCACGGTGCACGAAGCCGTGGGGTTGGGCTGGTACTGGGTGAGCGGTAGGTTGAAGCCGCGACAAAAACACGTGGTCGAAGCAGGGGGTGAGTTGACGGCGCTCATTCACGAGCGTATGAAACCACCAGCCCACGTCTTGATTTCGTCCATCAACTGACGCCGGTGTAGCTCCAGAGGATACGCGTGCTGCGCCTGCGGCCAGAATAGCTCAGTGCAAAACTGCCGATAGCCCCCCACATCCAAAACTCGACCCAACTGCCCCGCTTGATTGTAGTACGGGAGTGCGTATTGCGTGAACACAGAGAGCACCCGTCCCTCTCGCTCGCGTATTGACTCAAACGCCGCTCGTAACTGCGCCCGAGTCGGGAGATCTCTGAATGTCAGGGGATCGACTTCTTCCTCCCCTTCTCCGGCCGGCGATATCGCCTTGAACCGGCGATTCAACCATGCGATATATCGAGCTGCATTCGTATACCTCATAGAGAGTGTCCGCAGCCTAAAACCGTCGTCCGGGAAACAGATCGGATCGAGCAAAACCATGCCGACAACTCGTGGCTCCTCGAGCGTCAGTCTGATCGCATTGTCCGCGCCAGAGCAGAGCCCGGCCAACACGAGCGGCAAGCGACCCAGACGCGACTCTAGAACGTCCGCAATCTCCTCGTAGTCCGCCGCAACGGATTGCTGATTCGTCAATCCGGGTCGTCCTAGACTATCACCCGTGCCGGACAGATCGATCCGCAGCGAACTGAAGCCCATTTGGGCAAGCTTCCTGGCGAGGCGGACGTGCAGCCTGGATGGACCGACTCGGTGCAGCATACCAGCGCTCAAGAACACGAACACGGGTAGCACCTGCGCGTTGTGAGGTGGCATGCCTGGTAAAGTCAAAATACCGAATAACCGCCCGCCTTCCCCGAACTGTAGAGGTTCTTCCGTCAGGACATGGTCAGGCATTCGATAAGCCGCTCCAATACTGGCCGGGGCATTATCCGATCGCCCCCATCCGCCTCCCAGTTACATACGCATCGTGCCACATCGTGGGGGACCCCTGGTACAGGAAATCCGGCTGCCGACGATGTGCTGACAACGTGCAGCTTGCTTTTCGGAACACTCGAATATGTATTCACATCGAGTAAACGGAACTCTTCCAGCATGCGCTCGGAGAGACGGTGCCCTGCATACTCGTGCATTGCGTCACGACGTTCAGCACGACTGAGATAGGGATTTCGCTCAAGCATTGCCAACCGAATGCGACGCAGTGCCTGAAGATAACCAGCTCCGTCGGGGACTGGATCCCATAGAACCAACCGCTGGACATCACTTAAAGCGCCCGCCGACCTGCAGGCCAGAAGCGCACCAGCCCGCACTCCTAGCAGCCGCACTACCCCGCTGCCGGACAAATCCCGCCCTTCTTGCACAGCGAGCGCGATGTCCTCTACCCAGTCCGAGATTTCAACCTCGCCGAGTTCACCGAAAGAATCACCGGTACCTCGATAATCCAACCTAAGAACATGCTGACCTCTCTCAGCGAGAGAAATAGCCAGGTCTCGAAGCGCAAACTGCGTGCGCATATATTCCGAGAACAGAGGCGGACAGATGACCGTAAGCACCCGGCCGCTGCCTCCAACCGGCGGATGGTAATTCGCGAACAGCTGCTCGTCGCTCGGTCCGAAGAAAAACGCTTCGATCATGACGTGGCCTGATTCCGCGAGGTCCCAATATGCGCCTGACGCCTAGTTCAAGCGGCCCTTCAGCCGTCCGAAGAGTGCTCTTCGCCTCTGTTGCCCGTCTCAGCGTCTACCGCAAGTGCCACAGACCTTGCCGCGCCGGCATACCCGCCTCCCTCGGCAATCCGCTCAACCCGGCATCGCATTGCGATGTCAGCCAGGCTCTCCTGCAAGAGCACGCGGAAGTCGAGCCTCACGCCGAACTTGCTCTCGATTTGTCGTAGCGCTCTGAGGCCCAGCAATGAGTGACCGCCCATCTCAAAGAACTTGTCGATGCGGCCAATCGGGCGAGCGGGATTAATCAGCTTCGTCCAGATTTCGGCGATGGCAGCCTCAACTGGATCCGCGGGAGCCTCATGCTGGGCGACGCGGCTCTCCGCGACGACCGGCGTCGGAAGTCTGCGCCGATCAACCTTGCCGTTCGGCATTAGCGGAATTTCGTCCAGCGCCAGGAAATGCTGTGGAACCATGTACTCAGGCAGCCGAGCACGCATATGCTTGCGTAGGCTGATCGGAGCCAACACCCCGGCCTTCGCTGGAACACAGCACGCAACAATGCGGACGTCGTCCGCCTTCGCCGTCCACACATGTACGGCTGCTTGGCGCACGTTAGGATGCTCGGCAAGGATCGCCTCGATTTCTCCCAATTCGATGCGGTAGCCACGGATCTTGACCTGGAAGTCCAGGCGGCCCAGGTGCTCGAGGGTTCCATCATTGCGCCAGCGGGCGCGGTCACCGGTGCGGTAGAGCCTGGCCCCGGGGACCGTGCTGAAAGGGTCCGGGATGAACCGGTCGGCAGTCAGCTCTGGCCGGTTCCAGTAGCCGAGCGTGACCCCATCGCCCCCGATGCACAGTTCACCGGGGACGCCAATGGGGCAGAGGTTCTTCTGCACATCGAGGATGTAGACCGTCGTGTTGGCAATCGGCTTGCCGATAGTGATGCCGTTGGAGGTGCTGGTGATACGGGCGCAGGTGGACCACACCGTGGTCTCGGTGGGGCCGTACATGTTCCACAGCTCAACACCGCGCGCGAGCAGCTGATCGGCAAGATCCTTGGGCAATGCTTCGCCACCGACCAGGGCCTTGAACGGGGTGCCGGCGGTCCAGCCCACCTCCAGGAGCAGCCGCCAGGTGACCGGGGTGGCCTGCATGACAGTGGCGCGGTGCTGCTCGAGGAGGGCGCTGAGGGCATGGCCATCGATGGCTTCATCGCGGCTCGCGATGACGACCGTGGCACCGAGGGTGAGCGGAAGCTGAAGCTCCAGCACAGCGATATCGAAGGACAAAGTGGTGACGGCCACGAGCACATCATCGGCAGCAAGACCAGGCTCGCGGGCCATGCTGGTGAGGAAGTTCACCACCGCACGATGTGGTACGACCACGCCCTTGGGCTTGCCGGTAGAGCCTGAGGTATAGATAACGTAGGCCGGATCCTCAGGACGGGCGTCCAGCGCAACATCCGGCGTCAACCGCTGATCCGACCGTGCTGCGAGGGCCGCCGCGTCGATGTCCAGCAGCAATTGGCGCTCGCGCGGCAAACCGAAGGGAGCCGCCAGAGAAGAGGTGGACACCAGCAAAGCGGATTGCGCGTCCTCCGCCATGAAGCGCAGGCGCTCCGCCGGGAACGCAGGATCGAGCGGCACGTAGGCGGCACCGGCCTTGAGAACGCCCAGCACCGCGGCGAGCAGGTCAGCGCCCCGTTCCACGCATAGGCCCACGCGTTGACCGCGGCCCACGCCGCGCGAACGCAGCGCCTGCGCGATGCGCGTGGCGCGCCTGTCCAGCTCGGCATAGGAGAGCGCCGCGGCCCCAGCCTTAAGCGCTGTGCGCTCGGGCGTGCGACTCGCCTGCGCCTCAAACAACTCTTGCGTCAAGGCTTTGCGAGGATAGTCGCTGCGCGTCCTGTTCAAATCGACCAGCAGCCGCTGCCGCTCGGCATCAGGCACCAGTAGCAGGCGGTCCAGCGGGGTCGCGGGATCAGCCCCGGCAAGCAGCGTCGCGTAGTGCCAGAGCCAGCGCCGGATCGTGTCGGCCGTCCACAAATCCGGGTTGTAGCAGCACTCGACGACGAACTCGCGACCCGTATCGGTGACGTGCATCTCGAGCTCGAAGTTGATGTGTCGCCGAGGCGGCACGAAGATCGTCGCTTGGGCGTCCACAAACTCCGGTGCAGTGCCTCCGCGCTGAAGATTGAAGACCACTGACACCAGCGGGGTCCGGCTCGAGTCCCGCGGCAGGTTGAGGCAGCGAACGAGGCTGCCAAAGGATATCGCCTGATGCTCCAGGGCATCGAGGAGGGCGGTCTTGACTGAGCGTAGGTGCGTCGAGAACGAGGCTTGGCCATCGGTCTGAACACGTACCGGCAGGAAATTCGTCGCGTGACCTACGAGGGATTCGCGTTCGGTAATGTCTCGCACGGAAACCGCCAAGCCGATCACCACGTCCGATTGCCCGGTAAGCCGCTGCAGGAGTGCTTCGAATGCTGCGAACAAGAAGCCGACTACCGTAGTACCTTGTTTCGCCGCAGAACGCCTGATGCTTGCGCTCAGCGTCGCATCGAGTGTGAGCGGCTCCATCGCCCCACCGTAGGTCTTCTCCGGCGGTCGGGGCCGATCGATAGGCAGATCGAGCACTGGCGCGCTGCCCTCGAACCGCGCCTGCCAGTACGCCAGGGCCTGCTTCGCCGCCTCACGGCCTTTCGGATGCCCCTCCCGCTGCGCAAACCGGCTGAACGGTTCAGCTGGCGGCAGGGTTGCGGTTCCCCCCCGCCGCGCTGCGGCGTAAAGCGCTGCCAGATCTCGAAAGAAGATCCCCGACGACCAACCATCAAAGACCATGTGGTGCGCAGTCAGCAGGAGCAGGCACTGATCCGCGGCCTCGACGACGATTCGCGCGCGCGCCGGAGGCCCGCGCACCAGGTCGAACGGCGTCTCGACTTCCTCAACGAAGATTGCATTGACAGCGGCCTCTCTCTTGGCGGGAGGCAGAATGGACAGGTCTACGATTGGAACGTCAATCCGCTGCGCCGTTTGAGCCATCTGCCACTCGCCGGATGGGTCGAAGACCATCCGAAAGGCCTCATGGCGATCGAATAGGGATTGAACGGAGGACTGCAAGTCTCGGACCGAAACAGTACCGACGAGGCGAAGAGCGAAGCACAAATTGAAGGCGCAAGAAGCCTCCGGTCCCATCTGCGCCGCAACCCAGATCTCGCGCTGGCCCTCGGACAGCGGAATGGTCGTGGGCTGGCCAGTCGTGCCCGCAAACGGGTCGAATTCTACCGGCGTGAGTTCGATACCGGACTGACCCTCGGATGACGTCGGCGTAGTCATCGCGTCGTCACCTGGAGGTACTTCCCGGGCCGATCCGGATCCGGCACAAACCACGCCTCATTGCCGGCCGCGTCACGGCCCAGGCGTGCGCCAGGAACTGAAGGCACTTGCGCTGAGAGGTTGCCGGGCGCTCCCGACTTTGATGACGAACCGGGCGAAGCACCTTCCTGCAGCCGCCCCTCGATGTGTGCGGCAAGAGCGCTCGGCGTTGGCAGGTCTTCGAGCAGCAATCGAAATGGGACGTCGACGTTGAGGTTCTTCATCAGCACGACACTGAGCTGCGTAAGGAGCATTGAGTCAAAGCCCAATTCCATGAACGTAGCTGAAGCGTCGATGTCGAAAGCTGGAATGCCTGACACTGTTGCGAGGATCGCCTGCAAACGTTCGGTTAGGCTGGTGGATGTCGCGGGAGCGGTCGGGCTTGTCGGCCTGCTCGCATCTTCATCATCATTCCTGGTCGGCTGTGATCCGCCCACGGGTTTAGCTCCCTGCGCGCCCGAAACCGAGGCAAATGGCAGCGCATCGATCCAGTGGCGCCGGCGCTCGAAGGGGTACGTCGGCAGGGATACACGATGGCGTCGCTGGTGGCCGTGGAGGGCTGGCCAGTCAAGTTTGGCTCCATGTAGCCACAATCGGCCCGCAGCCTCGAGTAACGACGACACATCGCGCTCCGGGTCCGATCCGAGGGAGGTGACCACCGTCCGCGCTACCGGCAGACTGCGATGCTGGCGCACGAGGCCGCTCAGCGTGTGGCCGGGACCCACCTCGAGCAGTATCTGATTCGCATTGTTGCCGAGGAGGCGTACGCCGTCGGAAAAGCGCACAGGTCGACGCATTTGCTCTAGCCAGTATTCCGGATCCACCGCCTGTTCCGGCTTTATCCAGTCGCCTGTCAGGGAAGATACCCATGGCAGCCGGGGAGTAGCGAACTTGACCTTTCGCAACTCCTCCCTGAACGGCCCGATGGCGCCGTCCATCATGGGTGAATGGAATGCGTGCGAGGTGGCAAGCAGCCTGCAATCGACGGCGAGACTTCCAAGATTCGCCTCCAATGCCCTTACGGCGGCATCAGGACCTGCGATTACCGTCAACTCGGGCGCGTTGATTCCGGCGACCACAACCTCTGGACTCAGCTTCGGCTCCAGTTCCGATACGGGCAGCCGCACAGCCATCATTGTGCCCCGCGGCTGCTGCTGTATGAGCCGTCCCCGTGCGGCGACCAGCGTCGCAGCAACATCGCGTGAGAATGTGCCCGCCAGGCATGCTGCCACGTACTCACCTAGGCTGTGACCGATCATCGCGACCGGCTCGATGCCCCAGGACATCCACAAGCGCGCTAGCGCATATTCGATGACGAACAGCGCCGGTTGCGTAAAGGCTGTTTGATTGATTCTTTCCTGTGCGGCGGCAATTCCTTCGGCCGGAGGATAAAGAAGCGTGCGTAGGTCCATCCCTAGATGCGGCCGCAGGACCTCGGCACATTCGTCAACCTCTTTTCGAAAGGTCGCCTCCGAGTCATAGAGCGCGCGCCCCATGTTGACGCTCTGGGCGCCCTGGCCTGGGAACAGGAATGCAACGCCCGTGAGTTGCCGCTCGGCACTGCCCGTAAACACACGCTTTGGATCAGGTTGCGCCAACAGTTGGAGCGCCTCGTTGCGGTCGCGGCATACGAGTGCGCGGCGGTGGCTGAAAGCACGGCGACCGATCTGAAGTGTATAGGCTACATCGGCCAACTCGACAGTCTCCACGTTGGCAAGGCGTTCTTTGAGCTGCGCGGCGGCGCGGTCCAGCCCCGTGGCCGAACGCGCCGAAAGCAGGAGCAGCTGATGACTACGCGCCGGGCCGCCCGGCTCGGCGGCAAGCGTCTCCTCGAGCACTACATGCGCGTTCGTGCCTCCAAATCCGAACGCACTCACGCCGGCACGGCGTGGCGTGGCGCCTGACTTCCAGGGCTGCTGCCGGGCGTTGATGTAGAACGGGCTGTTTTCAAGATCCAGCTTCGGATTCGGAGACTTGAAATGAAGGCTCGCGGGCAGGATCTTGTGGTGCAACGCAAGCGCTGTCTTGATGAGACCGGCTACTCCGGCCGCCCTGTCCGTGTGGCCGATGTTGGTTTTTACGGACCCGATTGCACAAAACCCTTTCCCGCGGGCGCCTCCGGCGCGAAACGCCTGCGTGAGCCCCGCAATCTCGATCACATCGCCGAGCGAAGTGCCGGTCCCGTGCGCCTCGATATACGTGATGGTTTCGGGGTCAATGCCGCCGTCCGCTTGGGCCATCGAGATCACCCGCGCTTGCCCATCGACGCTGGGCGCGGAAAAACTGACTTTGGCGCTGCCGTCATTATTGAGCGCCGCGCCCTTGATCACCGCATATATGTGATCGCCATCAGCCCGTGCATCGCGAAGTCTGCGTAATACGACGATTCCGACACCGTTGCCGGATACCAGCCCCTGCGCATCGCTGTCGAACGCTCGGCAATGGCCGTCGGGCGAGTAAATCATGCCTTCCTGCCACAGGTAGCCACTCCGCTGGGGCAGCGCGATCGTCACTCCGCCGGCCAGTGCCATATCGCATTGGTAGCTCAGCAGGCTCTGCACCGCCGAGCAAACCGCCACCAGCGATGTTGAGCAAGCAGTCTGAATGTTGAGCGCTGGGCCCCTCAAATCGAGCTTGTAAGCGACCCGCGTGGTCAGGAAATCACTCTGCGTGCTCATCATTATCGTTAACTCGCCGACAATATCTGTCAGGTCTCTGCGGTTGAGCAGGTTCTTCAGGTAGTAGGTGCTCTCTCCTACACCGGCAAACGCTCCGATTAGCCCCGTGAATCTCTGCGGGTCGTAGCCTGCGTCTTCAAGTGCCTCCCACGCAGCTTCCATGAATACGCGATGCTGAGGATCGAGCACATCTGCCTCCTTCGGACTGATTCCGAAGAAAGCTGAGTCGAACATCTCGATGTCGTCAAGAATGCCGCGCGCCCGCACGTAGGCCGGGTTGGCGTGGGCCGCCACGTCCTCCGCCGACGCCGCCTCCAACTCGTCGTCGCGGAAATGAGAGATCGTCTCACGAGCCGCCAGCAGGTTCTGCCAAAACTGCGTAACGTTTGGCGCGCCGGGGAACCTGCCTGCCATCCCTACGATCGCAATACCTTCTTCCGAATCGTATGTAGATGAATAAGACATCGCTACCTCTGCCCCTTGATGGTTCGTTGCCGGCGCAGCGCCTGACGTTGCTTTTGCGCACGGTCCGCGATCGCCGCCGGCACGACTGCCTGTTCCGCGGTGCCGCTCAAATAGCTCGCCAGACTGCGGACAGTCGGATACTGCATGAGTGCCACGAAGGGCAGGTCGCGCCCGAACGTCGCGCGCAGCCGGCTGTACCCTTGTAGTAACAGCAGCGAATGCCCGCCCAGATCGAAGAAATTTTCCTCGATACCCACTCGCTCGAGTCCGAGCAGCTCCGCCCAGATGCTGGCCAGCTTCTCCTCGGTTGCCGTGCGCGGCGCGACGTAGGCGGTCTGCTGCGAGTCCGATCGCTCGGGCGCCGGCAGCACCTTGCGGTCGACCTTGCCGCTCGAGGTCAGCGGCAGCGCATCGAGAAACACGAAGGCGCTCGGAACCATGTACGCCGGCAACTCTCGAGACAGGTGCTCCTTCAACTCCGCGATCGAAGGCGCCACCTGCCGCGCCACCACGTAGGCCACCAGCCGCTGATCCCCCGGGGTATCCGCACGCGCCATCACCACGCTCTGCCCCACTCCGGCATGCTTGTCCAGCGTCGCCTCAATCTCGCCCAACTCGATACGCTGGCCGCGTATCTTGACCTGATAGTCAAGCCGGCCTAGATACTCGATCGCTCCATCGGGGAGATGCCGCGCCAGATCCCCCGTTTTGTACAGGCGTGCCCCGGGCGTGTGGGAGAACGGGTCCGGCACGAAGCGCTCCGCCGTCAGATCATCCCGGCCCACGTAGCCGCGCCCCACCTGCAACCCGCCGATGTAGAGCTCGCCTGGCACCCCAATGGGTACGGGCTCAAGGCGGGGATCGAGCACGTACATGTGCGTGTTGGCCACCGGCCATCCGATGGGTACCGTGAGGCGCTCATCTCCCCGCCGGCACGCCCAATAGGTCACGTCCACCGCGGCTTCGGTCGGTCCGTAGAGGTTGTGCAATTCCGCCCCCGGCAGCCGCGCGAAGCAGCGCTCCTGCAGTTCGTGAGGCAACGCCTCCCCGCTGCAGATCACGCGCCTGAGCGAGCCGCAGTCCTCCAGCCCTTCTTCCTCCAGGAACACCCGCAACATCGAAGGTACAAAGTGCAGCGTCGTGATCCCGCTCTCGCGGATCAGGTTCACGAGGTAGGCAGTGTCCCTGTGCCCCTCAGGGCGCGCGATAACCAGCCGTGCACCTGTCAGGAGCGGCCAGAAGAACTCCCACACCGACACGTCAAAACTGAACGGTGTCTTCTGCAGTACGCGGTCCTCACCGGTGAGCCCGTATTCCTCCTGCATCCACAGCAGCCGATTGCAGATGCCGCGGTGCTCGTTCATCGCTCCCTTCGGTCGCCCCGTGGAACCAGAGGTGAAGATTACGTAGGCAAGATCCTGCGGCTTGCCCATGTCCTCCAGATCCTCGCCCACTTCCCCCGCATAGGCCGCCCATGAGGCATCCAGCAGCAACACTTCTCCGGCCTGAGCCGGAAGCTGGGACGCCAAATGCGGCTGTGCCAGTACCACGGGAGCGCGGGCATCCTCCAGCATGTGTCCCAAGCGCTCGGCGGGATAGGAGGGATCCAGCGGCACATAGGCCCCGCCCGCTTTCAGCACCGCCAGTAGCGCCACCACCATCTCGAAGGAGCGCTCGGCAAACACACCAACAAGAACGTCAGGCCCCACTCCCCGCTTACGCAGCACCCGCGCCAGCTGGTTAGCCCTCTGGTTCACCTCCGCATAAGTCAGCTCCCGCCCCTCGAACACGAGCGCAACGGAATCCGGCGTTTGCGCCGCTTGCCGCTCGATCAACCGGTGCAGCCGCGCTTCACCCCCGTATTCGCGCGCCGTAGCGTTCCACTCCACCAACACTCGCCGGCGCTCGGATTCGGGTAGCACATCCAGGCTGCGCACCGATGTTGCCGGCGCGCTTTCCAGAGCTCCGACCAGATTGTCGAGTGCACTGCACATGTAGGCGAGAATGCGCTGCGGATCTACTGGCGATTGCGCCTGTGCCATCAGCGCGAAGCCTTCACCCAGATCGTCTATCGAAAGAACAAACGGATATTTGGCGCGGCCCTGATCAGCTGAAGACGCGATGCCCGCTTTGGTTTGACTTGCCTTCGCCGAGTGTTGCTTCATGCTATTACCGTGGCGGTAGTTCAACAGCGCACTAAACAGCGGCGTGGACGCCGTCATCGAGCTGCATCGCTGCGCCAACTCGAGTGGGGCGTGCTCATGGCGCAGCAGCTCCGCGAGCGTTTCGTGCACGTTGCGCACGCCGTCTTGAACACTCTCCTCGCCTATCTTGATTCGCAGGGGCAACGCGTTAACGGAGTGCCCTGGCGCCCCATCAATACCTTCGCCACCTTGCACATGACCAGCCAGCGCCGTGCCGAACACCACATCGTCGCGCTGAGATAGCCGCGCCAGCACCTGCGCCCAGGCCAAGTGGCAGACGCTGGTGGCGCTTACCCCGAGCCCCCTTGCCCGCTCGCGCAGCCGCCGGGCAAGGGCCGAATCGACCTCACAGTGGGCTTCATCGATACCCGAGCCATCGCCCTGAACGTCGGTGAGTCCAAACGGTGCCGTGGGTTCGTCCACGTCACCCAGCAGCTTGTGGAAGAATGCCTCATCTGAGGGGTCGTAATCGTACGCTTTCGAAAAGCATTCTCGCGCTTTCTTCGAATCTCCATGGCCGATCAACTTCCGTCCCAGTTCCAAGTATTTTCTTGAAAGTAGGGGACCAAGCCAGGCTTTGTATTGGGAATAATGACTTGGGTCTGCTTCTCCATGGTCCAGCGCTACCTGGATAAAAGTCTCAAGAATTCGAATCCAGGCGGCCTGTCTTTTCGTCGACCATGAGCTTCCTAACATCGTCAGTTGGTCTTCGTTATAGCGATACACATAGGTGGGAATGTCAAGGCACGCGACCAAAACGTGCTTGCAGATCCGGACCATATGATCGTAGTCCTCTCCTACGCGATACGCTTCGTTCTGGTATCCCACCAACTGAAGAATGTCGCGCGGAAAGAGCACGGTGTTTGATATCAAGGCTGGCCAGTGCAACATGTACTTGAAGATATTGCCGGCATAGGAGGGGATGCTCTTTCCGTGAAACTCGAACGCACCGCGTATGGGATAGGTGTCCTCTAGTGTAAAGCCGTAATCGTTGAAGAAGGCACCGTGATACGTATGGAGGTGATACTCCTCGACAATCTGGCTGCCCCTCATTGCCGACATGTTGGTGGAGACCATGCCGATACCCGGATTCCTTTCCATGAATTCCACTTCCAGTTCGAGCTTGTGTGGCAAGTACATATCGTCCGAATCCAGAAAGGCAATATATTTGCCGGAGGCCGCCTTCATTCCGACATTGCGTGCGTGAGCCGGGCCTTTGTTCTTGGTAATCAAAGAGACGATCTTCCCTGCGTACGGTTCGAGGGCACGCTGGGTGTCATCGGTTGATCCGTCATCCACAACGATTATCTCTACGCTCTTGAATGTCTGATCCAGGACGCTTTGAATCGCGGCACCGATCAACGAGGCGCGGTTATAGGTCGGGATGATTACGCTTACAGAAGGTTCATTAGCCATGATTCTGCGTCCCCGCTAGAGCGGATTGCGGCGCGTAAGTGCGGAAACCATTGTGATGTGTGCGATTCTCGATGACGACCGCCGCAACGAATCCAGGAGCGGGGGAAAAAGCTTCCATGCACCAGGCACATTCGTAGCCCGGCGTGTTCTCGACGCGCAGAATTCTCGCCGGCTCATCGGGCGCAAGCGAGACATCGAAGAGATCGAACGGATAGTAAAGGCCGTCGCCGAGCGCCTTGATAAACGCTTCCTTGCGCGTCCAGCAATGGAAGAATCCCAGCGGCCTGTCGCGCGGGTCGAGAGCAAGGTACGCCTCGTTCTCACGGCGAGAAAAGAATCGCGCCGCGATATCGTCCGCGTCGCGCAATTCACGGACGGCTTCGACGTCGATTCCGATCTCGCGGCCACGCGAGAAGGCGTAGACGGCGACATCCTCGGAGTGCGATACGTTGAAGCGCAGATCCGAGTCTGCGAACTGTCGGGAGAGCGCAGGTTTTCCACGCTGCCCATAGGCCAATTCGACCGCATCAGGCTGCACGTCCAGCCGCGATGCGAGGAGATGGCGCAGTCGCGCGCGCCCAAGGATAAATCGCTGGCGATCGCGTTCGAAAACAAAACGACTCGCTCTGAGTCGCTCCCCGTCGGAAAGGCATTGCGTAAACTCGCCCACTGCCGCTGGCTCGGCATCCAGGCGGAATGAAACAACCTGGAATGTGGCGCCCATGAAAGACATCGCCGCCCCCGTTACCATTGGCGCGATCGGCTGAATGAGAGGCAGGCTTAGTACGCGCCTTTCCATCCGCGTGGCGGCCTTGTCCTCGTAGGTGACATGCGACATCTTAGGATAGTCCCTTTCCCCCAAATGCTTCCAAGCGCAACTCGTAAAAATTGCAGCGCAAGCTGCTGAAAGTTCGATTGTAGGGTGATCTTTCCATCCGACTTGGAAGGATAAACTTGTGAACCGGGCCTGTACCTCAAATATTTGTCAGAATTTGCCTGCAAGAATTGACTATGGCGCGCATGGGACCTCAAGTATTGACTCTGGAAAATTGTCGTCACCCGGGAAGGTCCGCTCAGCTTAGGACTAGAGTAAAGTCGCTTCGAGGCTCGTTGTGAGGAAAAGGTGAAGCGATGATGAAGTCGAGATTCACCGAATAGCAGATCACATTCGCATTGCCGCATGCGAACGCGGGGACGCAGGTAGCGGATATGTGCCGGCAGCTGGGAGTCAGCGAAGCCAAGTTCTACTCTTGGAAAGGGAAGCACGGCACCCTCTGTGTGAGCGAGCTGCACCAGCTCTGGCAGTTGCGAGACGAGAATGCGCGGTTGAAGCGGCTGGTGGCGGATTTGATGCTGGATCGGCAAATTCTGTGCGAGGTGCTCAAACCGCGCTTTGCGTCGCGCTGTTTCCGCTAGTGTTCTAGGCACTGACTTCCTGGGAAAACGTGTGAATCCTCATAGTCCGTTGGCACATCCGGTCGCGCCCGTTCCAGTTTCGGACCGCATTGTGGTGCTCGATGCCCTGCGCGGCTTCGCGCTTCTTGGCGTGCTCATCGTGCATTCAAACATGTTCGCGGCGAATGTATTGACAGCGAGCGCGGATACCGGACTGATGATTAGTGCCGGAGTCGATCTTTGGGCGGATCGGTTCGTGCGCATCTTCGTCGAAGGAAAAGCGCAAACTCTGTTCACTGTACTGTTTGGCGTCAGCTTCGCGATACAAATGGCGCGGCTCGAGAGTCGACTGGACAACGCCGCGAGCGTGTATCGGCGTCGTCTCTTTGGACTGCTGGTCATCGGTTTGCTGCATGTTCTTGTCTCGCCGGCGCCTGACATCCTGTTGTTTTTCGCCATAGGCGGATATGTCCTGCTCCTAGTGCGGTCCTGGGAGACGCGCGCGCTCGTCGGATTCGGGTCCTTGCTCACCATGGTCGCGATGCCGACAGCAAGTCTGCTGGGCGAGACGGGCGCGAGCACGCCGCACCTTGGCACTCTTGGCAATGCCAACCTGCCCGACTTGTACCAGTACGGCTCCTATCTGGATATCATGGAAATGCGCTGGCCAACGATATGGTTCGTCAATCGCCCCGTGTTTACTCTGCTCACGTTCGGTCTCTACGTTGTCGGACGATTCATGCTTGGCGTCGCAGTCACTCGAACCAGGGTGCTTACCGAGCCCGCTCGCCATTGTGGCGCCGTGCAATGGACGGCTGCGATCGGGTTGATCGCCGGGATCGTGCTGACCGAATCCGTGAAGATTGAGCGGTTTGCGGAAAGCATGGGTTGGATCAACCATCCTGAGCCGTGGCGATTGCTGGCGCTCTACGCCCGGCAGGCAGGAACCTTGCTGCTGGCGGCAGGCTATGCGGCGCTTTTCGCGCTGGCGTGGCAGGTCGGTCTGTGGCGCCGGCTGCTTTCGATGTTTGCGCCGATTGGCCAGATGGCGGTCACAAACTACCTGCTGCAGTCGGTTTTCCTCTCGCTCGTCTTTTGCGGATTCGGCCTTGGCATGCTCGGCCGCCTTGGCTCGACCTGGTGCATTCTGGTGGCGCTCGGATTCTTCTCGCTGCAGTGCGTCCTCAGCCACCTATGGATGCGCAGCTTTCAGTTCGGACCGGTGGAGTGGCTGTGGCGTGGGTGGACCTACGGCAAACGCCCCCCTTGGCGCCGCGCGTCGCGAATTTCGGCGGGGACGTAGCCCTCTAGAAGGCTGTTGAAAAACTATTTCTCATCCAGTCACACCATGAAATGGCACACAAGATAGCCGTCGCCAGCGTTGTTTCCGCCTACATATTGTGGTGCGTATGCCCTTATGAGGGTTCGTAATTTCGTTTTTCAACAGCCTGCTAAGAGAGTCATGACGCATTTTCTGAGTTAGCCGAACGTGGTAAGGAAACAGCGAAAGCGACGTGACGCCGCCGACTCTCCGTGACACACGCTGCCACAGAGCCGGCGGTCGGGGAGAAGCTCTCAACGCGCCAGCCGCAACGTTTCCCGGGCGTGTTCGCGGCCCCAAGGATCCTGGCCAGCTCACTCGGCGCCTTGACAAAAGCTTCCTTGCGCGTTCAGCAATTGAAGAACCCCTGCGGCCTGTCGCGCTGGTCAAGGTCCAAGTAAGCCGCGTTCTCTCGTCGGGGAAAAGCGCGCCGCGATGTCGTCGCCGAGACGTATTTCACGACTGACTTCCACGTCGATCCCGATAGAGGAAAAATAGGGTCGCGGTGGCCAAGGTTCCGCCACCGGAGCGACGTCTTCTTCTCTTCTGCCCGAAACCGAAGTCGCCTGCGCTAACCGTAGTGACGTGACTTTTTTTCGAATTTCACCAAGTCACGCCGCATCCTTCAACTCATGCTCGTCCGGCGGCTTACGGCGCATAACTCGGCAGTTCCACGACGTAAGCGTCCACGGTCGTACCGCCCCAGTCGCTGCTGAAGATCAAGCGTGTACCGCTCGGGCTGATCACCACATGCGGCTCGCCCCAATAGGCTTGGTTCTCCTGAGAGCGGTGATGCGCGACCCGACACACCTTGCCGCCGGGGTTGGTGTTCGCGAGCACGATCTCGTTGTCGAGCACCGATTGGCCATTTCCATTTCCGATAATCGAAACCGCCACCCAGCCGGGATTCTTGAACGCGAGGGCGGAGATGTGCGTGCCGCCCGGAGGGTAGGGATAACCCGTGGCTTGGCCGATGACGACGCGCGTGCTGTTGGGTTGCGTCATGTCGCTTACCACGAGCGAGCCCTGATAGGCGCCGTCGAACGATACGGCATTGTGGGTGTCGGTGCCGTCGGCGAGACGCCCGAGCGAGGCATGTTCGTTGGGATCGACGGGCAGCGTCTGCAGCAGGTTCATGTTGAGATCGCGCACCTGGCCTTCACCGCCGGTGGAGAGGAACGCGCGTGTGCCGCTTGCCGAAGCGATCGGGGCGTTGGACCCGGAGAGGATCGCGGGTGTTCCCTCGGTGTTGGTGCTGATTCTATAGGTGAAGACGGAGGTGCCGCAGCGCAGGCCGATGACGTCCGAGTCCCATGACATGAACATCGGATCGGAGCCGCCGCTGAGCGTGCCGGTACAGGTAAAGGTATGGACCGCATCCTCGATGCTGGTGCTGATGTGACGGCGCCTGAGTGTCTTGCCACTGACATAGAACAGAATATCCGGATCGGTGGTATGCCAGTAGAACTGTTCCAGATCCGGCGGATTGATATTGAGCGCGCCGATGTGTTGATAGGTCTTGCCGTTGTACAGGTGATGGCCGCTGTTGGTGGTGTTGGTGTGATAGAGGATCAGATAGGATTCATCCGCGTTCCACGCCGGGATGGTGGAGTACGCGGTTTTGATGACGCCATCGGCGCCGCCGACGTCCGAGATGCGGCGGAGGGTGGTGCCGAATTGAGGATCGATGACCGGCACGCCCACTGCCGGTTTCGCCAGCGCCGTCATCGGGTGGTTAAGCTTGTCGGTCACAAGTCCGTCGCAGAGATCGGTGGTGGGAGTGCTCGAGGTGAAGCTTGCAATCACCGTCCGCGCCGCATCCATGGTCACGTCGCAGGTGCCGGTGCCGGGGCAGGCAATGCCGCTGCCGCTCCATCCGCTGAAGTTGTAGCCGTTGGCCGCAACGGCGCTCAGCGTTACCAGGGTGCCCGTTGGGTAGGATTCGCTGCAATCGCCGCCACAGTTGATGCCCCCCGGAGCCGAAGTCACGGTGCCGGAACCGGCGAGCGTGACATTTAGGGTGTAATTTGAAGCCTGGTTTTGACTGAATGTCGCGGTCACCGTGCGCGTCGCGTCCATGGTCATCGCGCAAGTACCGGTCCCGGGGCAGGCAATGCCGCTGCCGCTCCAGCCGGTGAAGGTGTAGCCGTTGGCCGCAACGGCGCTCAACGTCACTTGGGTGCCCGTTGCGTAGGTTTGGCTGCAATCGCCGCCGCAGCTGATGCCCGCCGGAGCCGAAGTCACGGTACCGGAACCGGCGAGAGTGACATTGAGGATGTAACTTGAGGCCTGGTCTTGACTGAATGTCGCGGTCACCGTGCGTGCCGCGTCCATGGTCACGTCGCACGTACCGGTGCCGGGGCAGGCAATGCCGCTGCCGCTCCAGCCGGTGAAGCTGTAACCGCTCGCGGCCACTGCCGTCAAAGTCACCGAGCTTCCTGGCGCAACCGACTCACTGCAATCGCCAGGGCAGTTGATACCACTCGGCATCGAACTCACCGTTCCCGAGCCGACGAGATTCGCCTGAAGCATCAAGGTCGCCTGCACTGGAGGGGTCGGCGAAGGCGAACTGGCGGATTGTGATTGTTCGACGTCGCCACAGGCGACCAGCGAGCTGGCAATCGCCAATATCAGAATGGCGGTCGAATAGCGGCAGTACGCGCGGGGGCAATCTGACTCGGGTGCAGTGCATGCATGTGTCATGGTCTTCGCTCCATGCACTGATCCTCGGGTTTGGCTTCGCTGCCAGGACCCGCCGACGCCCGTTTCCTGCTTTTTGCTCTCTAGCTGCAAGTGAGACCTTTTCATTGCAAACTTTAACTGTCAATGACAATTGTTTGGCGGCAGTATTTCACGTTCGACGTCAATATTTCGGCCCGGAACGCCAAGCAAGTATCTTTTCGGAACACGTGCACCGTCGTGCAATTCCTCCTTCGCTTTCCTCGGGGTCACAGACGCCAGACGCAAAAGCCGGCCGCGGTGAGCGCCTTCTGGTCGAACTGCGACTTGACGTCGATGAAACAGCCGCCCCTCGCAATCTTGCGCGAGAGCTTCTCTGCGCCCATGTCCCGGAATTGGCGATGGGCGACGCATACTACCGTGGCGTCGGCCAGCGGCAGCTCCTCCCAGGACACGAGCTCCAGCCCGTACTCTTGGCGCGCCTCATCGGGGTCGGGTACCGGGTCGTGCACAAACACCTGGACGCCGTAGCTTTTCAGCTCATTGATCACGTCAATGACGTGCGAGTTGCGCAGGTCGGGAACGTTTTCCTTGAAAGTCAGACCGAGCACATTGACCTTGGCATCCTTGACGGGGCTACCGTTTCGGATCATCTGCTTGATGGTTTGCTCGGCAATGAACTTTCCCATGTTGTCGTTTATGCGGCGTCCGGCGAGAATCACCTCCGGGTGGTAGCCGAGCATCTCGGCCTTGTAGGTCAGGTAGTACGGGTCCACGCCGATGCAGTGGCCGCCGACCAGCCCGGGGCGGAACGGCAGGAAATTCCATTTGGTTCCGGCCGCCTCGAGAACCTCGATGGTATCTATCCCTATGCGGTTGAAGATGATTGCCAGCTCGTTAATCAGGGCGATATTCAGGTCTCGCTGGGTGTTCTCGATTACCTTGGCCGCTTCGGCAACCTTGATACTGGAAGCACGGTACACGCCTGCAAGCACTATGGCGCTGTAGAGACTGGCGACCCGCTCGAGTGTCTCCGGGGTGTCGCCGGCGACGACTTTCATGATCGTCTCGAGCCGGTGCTCCTTGTCGCCGGGATTGATGCGCTCGGGCGAGTAGCCGACGTTGAAGTCCTTGAGCCAGGTCTTCCCCGAGTTCTTCTCGAGCACCGGGATGCAGACTTCTTCGGTCGCGCCCGGGTATACAGTCGATTCATAGACGACCGTCGCGCCCTTCTTCATGTGCTTGCCGACTGTGGTGCTCGCGCCGACCAGCGGGCCGAAGTCCGGCCGGCGCACGGCGTCCACCGGCGTAGGCACCGCGACCACGATGATATCGGCGGCGGCGAGCGCCACCGGATCGGTGGTTACCGTGAGCCGGGTTGCGGAACGCAGATCCTCGCTCGAGAGTTCTCCAGTCGGGTCGACGTGGCGGCGGTAGTTCTCCACCTTTTCCGCGCTGAGGTCGAAGCCGATGGTGCGGAACATCCTGCCGAACGCCACCGCGAGCGGCAAGCCGACATAACCGAGTCCGACAACCGCGACTGTGCTCATGGATCTATTTTGTTCCCTCTGAATTGACGCAATTCTCCCCGCTATCCCTGGTGCGGGGCGGCGCCGAAGCGGCAGCCCGCAATTCTATTCCGGAAGATCCGCCAACGCGACGCTTCGCGGCGATCGCGGCGGCGGCTCGCCTCGGGCACGCATGCCGATTAGAGCCCATTCGCCGATCCCGAACGAATTCCTGACGGTGTTTGACTTTCAGGCTCTGTCAACGGCGACGAGTCGGCCGTTTCCGGCGACGTCCCGGGCGGCCGGGACGACTGCAGGCCGATCGGCGCAGGGGACGGGCGTCGGACCAAAATCGGCTAGACTGCGCAGGGCACGCGCGATCCCTCGTGCGACAAATCCCCGTTGCCGGACTCGATCGGGAGCCTTCCGCTTACTTCGAATTGTGAGTGCGTATGGGCATGAAAGTCCTGGTGACCGGCGGTGCCGGCTATATCGGATCCCACACCTGCGTCGAGCTGATGCTGGCGGGGTACGAAGTGGTCATATTCGACAATCTCTGCAACAGCCATCGCGCGGTGATCGGGCGCATTGCCCGGATCGTCGGCAGGATGCCGGAGTTCTCGCAAGCGGACGTTCGCGATTCGGGGGCATTGCGTGAGGCATTCGCCCGGCACCGCTTCGACGCGGTGATCCACTTCGCCGGCCTCAAAGCGGTGGGCGAATCGGTCGAGAGACCGATCGAGTACTACGACAACAACGTGCAGGGCGCGTTGACGCTGTGCCGCGCGATGGCGGAGGCTAAAGTCGGCATGCTGGTGTTCTCCTCCTCGGCGACGGTCTACGGCAGCGCCGCTGCGACGCCGATTCGCGAGGATGCGCCGCTCGGGCCCGCCAATCCCTACGGCCATTCGAAACTGATGGTCGAGCGGATCCTCCAGGACCTCGCGGCTTCCGACTCCGCCGCGTGGCGCGTCGCCTTGCTGCGCTATTTCAATCCCGTCGGCGCGCACCCGAGCGGATTGA